>Ga0209992_10002011_pt1 | contig 19688 bp, 14 predicted proteins | sample 2SBtaG_2_FD_182564 | JGI IMG/M metagenome (GOLD analysis project Ga0209992, IMG submission 182564) | Deep subsurface microbial communities from Kolumbo volcano to uncover new lineages of life (NeLLi) - 2SBTROV12_ACTIVE470 metaG (SPAdes)... | ecosystem: Environmental > Aquatic > Marine >... | reverse complement strand
CCTGTTGCGCGTCAGCGGTCATTCCAGCGTGAACACATGTTCGGGCGTGTCCGGCCCCAGCCGGTCGCCCGGGGGGGCCACCGCCAGCGCCAGGTGCAGGGTGCCGGCGTCGTCATCCAGGAAGGTGCGGGTGCGCAAGGCGACCTCGCCGCCGGCGGGCACGTCGAAGGCGGGCAGCGGGAAATAGGACTGGTGCCAGCAGGTTTCATGGTCGAACGGCCCGGTGGACAGCACCTGCCCGGGGGCCATGTCGAGCTCGAAATGCCCGGCCACCCCGTGGAATTTTCCGGCCGCGCCATAGCGGAAGGTCACCTCGGAGGTGAAGACATAGTCCCGCTCGTTGCCGGTGAGGAAATCGAAGGCGGCGATCCGGGCGGTGTCGATGACATTGTTGGGGTCGGCGCTGACGATGCTGCGCCGGGGGCGGGCGATCTCGGCGGCGCGCACGGGCGAGAAGTCAAAGCCGTGGACCGGCGCCTCCCAGAAGCCATAGCCGCGCACGAGATACAGCTTGCGGCTGTCCATGGCCGACAGATACATGCGCGCCGCCCGGGGCAGCACCTGGCCGCCGGGGCGCAGGTTCTGGTCGCGCACCGCGCAGAAGGCGGCATAGTGGCGCCATTCCTCCAGCAGAAACATGCCCGCGAATTCGCCCATCACCAGATCGGCCGGGCCGGGGGCGGCATAGCTGGCCGCGTCGCCGCGTTCGATGCGCATGTTGTCCAGCCCGTTCTGCGCCGCCAGCGTCTCGGCCCAGTCGGCCATGGCGGTCAGTTCCAGCCCGATGGCCTCGGCCGCGCCGGCCCGGGCCGCGGTCATGGCCAGAATGCCCGAGCCGGTGCCCACGTCGATCACCCGGTCGCCGGGGCGGGTCAGGGCCTTGATGGCGTTCTGGAAGGCAAGGGTGCGGGTATGGTCCAGAAGCATGCCGCGCTGGCTGGCCCAGCTGACGAAGGTGTCCTGCAGATCCAGCGGCGACACCGTCTCGCCCTGGCGTTCCAGCAGCCCGTGGCGCAGCATCGCGTCGATCAGATCGGGCGGCGGATCTCCCGGCAGGGCCGCCGCCTCTTGCGGCACGCGCAGGCGCGCCACCAGCGCCCGGCCCGCGGCGCTTAGCCCAATCTTGTCCGACATCCCGCTCTCCGCGTTCGTGACTTTCGCCCTCTTTAGAGCCAGTTGCCGGCCATTGGAAACCGCCTGCCCCGGTTCCGGAGGGGAAATCGGCCCCCGGGGGCGGCTTTTGCAATTCCGGCCCCGCGGGAAAGCCCCTAGACAGGGGGCGATCGCAACACCCGGACCCGCGCATGCCGCCACCCAGCCCCGACACCCCGCCTGCCGGCCCGCCCATCGGCGGGTTTTTCGGGCTGGAGATGCCGGCCCCCCGGGGCGATGGCGGGCTGGCGGCCGCCTGGGGGGTGGCCGGCACGGCGCTGGCCTGGGCCAACGCCAGTTCGGCGCTGGCGGCGCTGGTGGCGGCGATCCGGCCGGGGCGGGTGTGGCTGCCGGGCTATATCTGTGCGCATTTCGTGGCCGCGGTGCCAGCAGATCTGCGGCGCTTTTTCCCGCTGACCCCGGGCTTTGCCCCGGACCTTGCGGCGCTTGACGGGCAGCTGGCCCCGGGCGATGCGTTGCTGGCCGTGAACATGTGGGGCCGGGCGCCGGGGGCGGCCTGGCGCGATTTCGTCGCCGCCAACCCGCAGGCGACCTTCATCGAGGATTGCGCTCAGGCGCTGGACAGCGGCGTGGCCCCCTGGGGCGACTGGCGGCTTTATTCGCCGCGCAAGCTGCTGGGGGTGCCCGAGGGCGGGCTGCTGGCCCCGGTCAGCGCCCGGGCGCGGGCGCAGGCGCCCGATATCGCTCTGCCCGCCGCCGACGGCGCCGGTGCCGGCGATCCGGCGGCGGCGCTGGCGCGGCTGGCACCGGCGCTGGCCCGGGCCGAGGCACCGGCCGCCAACCATGTCTGGCACCCGATGAACCAGGCCGCCGAGGCGGCGCAGGCGATCGGGCCCGCGCCCATGGGCCGGCTGGCCCGGGCGCTGCTGGCCGCCACCGATCCCGCCCCGCTGGTGGCGGCGCGGCGCGACAATTACGCCCGCCTCGCCCGGGCGCTGCCCGATCACGAGCTGCTGGGCGAAACCGCGCCCGGCTTTGCCCCGGCGGGGTTTCCCGTGGCGCTGGCGCCCGGGCGCCGGGCGGCGGTGCTGGCGCGGCTGCATGGCGACCGGGTGTTCCCGGCCGTGCATTGGGCCGCGATCCCGGCCCCGCCCGGTTTCACGGCCGACCACGCCCGCGCCGCCAGCCTGGCCACCCTGCCCGTCGACCACCGGCTGGGGGCCGGCGACATGGCGCGCATGGCCGGGCTGTTCCGGGCGGCGCTGGCATGACCGCCGCCGCCAGCCGCCCCTGCCGGCCCTGCTGTCCCCACTGTCCCTGCCATCCCTGCCAGCCGCCCGGGCCGGGCCCGTTGCGAAAGGTTCCGCGATGATGATTGCCGCCGCGCTTGGCGTGAAGGACGAGGTCGAGCTGATCGGCCACCAGCTGGACCACCTGCGCGCGATCGGGGTCGGCCATATCATCGCCGCCGACGCCGGATCGACCGACGGCACCGCCGAGATCCTGCGGGCGGCGCCGGACGTGGAGTATATCGTCTTCGACGACAGCCGCCCCGGGGTCGACGACCACCTGGCCCGGCGGCTGCTGGCCGCGGCCCGGGCGGCGGGGGCCGGCTGGCTGCTGAACTGCGATGCCGACGAATTCTGGCTGCCGGCCACGGGGCGGCTGGCCGACAGCCTGCCGCCGGCCGGGGTGGACGTGCTGGAGGTGATGCGCTTCAACGTGCCGCTGCTGCCCGACGGCGCGGCCATGCCGTTTCCCGCCCCGCCCGACCGCCATGACGCGGTGCTGCTTTATGTGCCGCGCAAGGGCCGGGCCGAGCGCCGCGACACGCTGCAGGGCGATGCCGCGGCGCCGTGGATCGCCTCGATGCCGGTGGGCAAGGTGATGACGCGGCTCGACGGGGTGGTTTCGCTGACGGCCGGCGGCCACCGGGCCAGGGCGGCCCCGGGCGTGACCCTGCGCGAGACCCGGGCCGGCGATATCGTCATCGCCCATGTGCCCTTTTCCACCCCCGGACGCTTTCGGCGCAAGATGGCCAATATCGCCGCCCTGACCGCGGCCGCCGGCCACCGCTGGGCTCCGAACGCGGCCTGGCACTGGCGGCGCTGGCTGGACAATACCGGGGCCGCGGGCCGGGACGAGGGCGGCGGCGGCAACGGGGGCGGGGACGGCGGCGGAGACGGCGGCGGGATCGCCGCCGAATTTGCCCGCAACATGATCACCCCCGACCGGCTGGCCGGGCTGCGCGCCGAGGGGATCGTGCAAAGCGCCGCCGACCTGCTGGCCGGGGGGCGTATGTAAGGTCCGGTCTGCGCCGGGGGCGCATGTAAGGCCCGGTCTGCGCCGGGGGCGCATGTAAGGCCCGGTCTGCGCCGGGGGCGTATGTAAGGTCAGGTCTGCGCCGGTGGCGTATGTAGGGCCCGGTCTGCGCCGGGGGCGTATGTAGGGCCCGGTCTGCGCCGGGGGCGTATGTAAGGTCAGGTCTGCGCCGGTGGCGTATGTAAGGCCCGGTCTGCGCCGGGGGCGTATGTAAGGTCAGGTCTGCGCCGGTGGCGTATGTAGGGCCAACGGCCATAAATATTGACCGTTTGTCCTTTGTTCCGTCGGTCCGCCCGCCCCGTTTTGCCGGAGGCAAACCTGCGGTTTGACGGGGCGCGCATGTAAGGTCAGGTCTGCGCCCGGGGGGGGCCGCCGCGTCCCGCCGGGCAGGACGGGGCCGGGATATTTTTGGACAGAAGTAGATGCGGCCACGGCCTGCCGGTGCGCCTTAAAGCCGCCCGGTCAGGGCCTGCAGCGCCAGGGCCAGGTCGCCGGCCCGGCTTTGGCGGCCCAGGCCCAGGGCCCCGAGCGCCCGCACCGCCCCGACCCCGGGGCTGGCCCTGAGCGCCGCGAAGGCGGCCAAGAGCCGGCGGTTGTCGGCGGTCAGCCGGTCCTCGATCCGGGTCAGGGCCGCGAGGTTGGCGTCGATCCAGCCGGCATGCACGCCGGCCGCCATCATCCCCAGCCGGCGCAGCATGCCGCCCGGGCCCCGGTGGGCCCCCAGAAGGTTGCCGCCGTGCTGGCGGTAATAGAACATCGGCCGGTCGTCGGCGGCGATGCGGGCGCCGATGCCGGCCATCACCAGATAGACCCACCAGTCGTGAAAGGGCACGCCGGCGCCGGCCAGCGCCGCCGGCCCTGCCGCCCGCAGCGCCGCCGCCGCCCCCGGGGTCAGCAGGATGCTGTTGCCGGCCACCATATTCTGCACCAGCGCGTTGCCGAAGCCCGGGGGCCGGGCCGGGCGCGGGCTTTCGCCGATGACCCTGAGGCGCGCGTCGGTGCGGAAGCTGCGGCTGCAATAGACCGCCGGCGCCGGGTCGTCGCCCAGCACCGCCAGCGCCCGCGACAGCTTGGCCGGCAGCCACACGTCGTCCTGGTCGGCGAAGGCCACCGGCCCCGGCGGCAGCCCGGGATGGGCCAGAAGCTGCAGGAAGTTCCGCGCCGCCCCCGCCCGCGGCCCGTCGAGGATGCGGATGTCGCGCCCGGGATGGGCGGCGGCAAAGTCGCCGAGGATGTCGCGGGTGGCATCGGCCGAGCCGTCGTCGCTGATCCACAGCCCCCAGTCGCCGTGATCCTGGGCCGCGATCGAGGCCAGCTGTTCACGCAGGTGCGCCGCCCCGTTCAGGGTGCACATCAGGATATGGACATGTTGGCGCATTGGCCCCCGGGGTCGCGGCAAAGCTGGCAATCGCGGCCAGCATATGTAGGAATGCGCCCTGAGTGACAATCTCGGGGGCCCCCGGCCGCCCGGGCCCCGCGCCCGCCCCCCCCTTCTCTCCAGGAAAATGACGTGAGCAGCGATACCCTTTCCGAGCCCGCACCGCCTTCCGGCGAACCCCGGGCCATGTCGGCGACCATGACCAAGCTGGCCGACCGCGTCCGCCAGAAGGTCGCCAGCCGCGACAAGGCCGTGGCCCAGAACAAGCCCGAGGCGGTCGAGAACCTGAGCCAGCAGATCGTCAAGCTTGAGGAGATGATCGACCGCGAGAAGGCCCGCGAGGAACAGAAGGCGCTGGAGCGGGCCGACGCCGGCCTCAGCCAGAGCATGTTGAACGAGGACGCGGTGGGCGATGTCTCGGCGATTCCGGTGATGCCGCCGGCCGACCTGGCCGGCCCGCGGCCCCGCCACTGGCTGATCCTGATCAGCTTTGTCCTGCTGACGGTGGTGCCTACCGTCGTGTCGGCCTGGTATCTGTGGACCCGCGCCGCCGACCGCTATGTCTCTTACGCCGGCTTCTCGGTGCGCACCGAAGAGGTCAGCTCGGCCATCGACCTGCTGGGCGGGGTGGCGGGGCTGTCGGGCTCGTCCTCGTCCGACCCGCAGATCCTTTACGCCTTCATCCGCAGCCAGGACATGGTGGCCCGGATCGACGCCCGGCTTGACCTGCGCGGCATCTGGGCCCGGGTCGATTCAAGCGACGACCCGGTCTATGCCTATCACCCGCCCGGCACCATCGAGGACATGACCGTCTACTGGCAGCGCATGGTCAAGGCCTACAATGACGACAGCGGGCTGATCGATCTCGAGGTGCAGGCCTTCACCGCCGAAGACGCCCACGCCATAGCCGCGGCGATCTATGACGAGAGCACGGCCATGATCAACAAGCTGTCGGCCATCGCCCGGGCCGATGCCACCAGCTATGCCAAGGAAGAGCTGGACACCGCCGTCAGCCAGCTGCGCGAGGCGCGGGTGGCCATGACCCAGTTCCGCAACCGCAACCAGATCGTCGACCCCACCGCCAGCGTGCAAAGCCAGATGGGGCTGTTGTCGTCGCTGCAGTTGCAGCTGGCCGAAACCCTGATCGACCTTGACATCCTGCGCCAGTCGGCCAGCCAGACCGATCCGCGCGTCACCCAGGCCGAGCGCCGGGTCGAGGTGATCAGGACCCGCATCGCGGAAGAGCGGCGCAAGCTGGGCATCGGCGCCGGCGACAGCGGCAGCGACGATCATAACGCCTTTGCCGACATCATCGGCGATTACGAACGCCTGCAGGTCGATCTGGAGTTCGCCGAGCAATCCTATACCGCGGCCCGCGCCGCCTATGGGGCCGCCACCGCCGAGGCCCGCCGCCAAAGCCGGTATCTGGCCGCCCATGTGCAGCCCACCCTGCCCCAGCGCCCGGAACATCCCCGGCGCGTCACCATTCTGGGGCTGGTGGCGATGTTCGCCTTCCTGACATGGGCGCTGGTGGTGCTGTCGGCCTATGCGCTCAGGGACCGGCGCTGAGCCCATGATCGTTCTGCGGGATCTGACCAAGATCTACCGGATGCGCGGCCGGCAGAAGACGGTGCTGAACCGGGTCAACGCGGTCTTCCCCACCGGGGTTTCGGTGGCGCTGATGGGGCGCAACGGCGCCGGCAAGTCGACGCTGCTGAACATGGTCGCCGGGGCCGCCGACCCCACGTCGGGCCAGATCCTGACCGACGGGGTGGTGTCGTTCCCGGTGGGCTTTTCCGGGTCGTTCCACCAGGACATGACCGGGGCGCAGAATTGCCGCTTCGTGGCGCGGATCTATGGCGTCGACACCGATTCGCTGATCGGGTTCGTCGAGGAATTCGCCGAGCTGGGCCAGCATTTCCACCTGCCGCTCAGGACCTATTCGTCGGGCATGCGCTCGCGGCTGGGGTTCGGCGTGTCCATGGGGCTGCGTTTCGACACCTATCTCATCGACGAGGTCACGGCGGTGGGCGACGAGATTTTCAAGCGCAAGAGCAAGGCCATCTTCCTTGACCGGGTGCGCAATGCCGGGGCGCTGTTCGTCAGCCATTCGATGGGCGCGATCCGCGAGATGTGCCAGGCCGGCGCGGTGCTGGAAAACGGGCATCTCGACTATTACCCGGACGTGGAAGAGGCCATCGACCGCCATGTCTTCAACACCGCGCAGGGCTGAGCCCGGCCGCTGACCTCACGTCATCGGCGGACTCTCGCTGGTCAGGCCGGGCGAAAACGGCTATGACCGGCCCCAGGGTGCGGATAGGAAACGTCAGGCCGGACGGTGCGATGCGTCCGGCTGCAGAACCGGAAATATCGTGATGGGCCCGTCGCACCCTGATCCTGCCAGTTCGCTGCCACGGCCCGCGTGCCGCCGGCCCCGCCCGTATTCGACCTTACCCATGACCCCGACAGTTCCGAGGATTGCGCCATGACACCCAAAGACATGCTGACCGACGCCCCCTGGCAATTCGCCGAGCCCGCCACGCCGGGCGCGGCCAGCCGCGGTGGCGGACGTGACGGCGCCGCCCCGGCCCGCGCCGGCCAGGGCAGCACGCTGCTGGGCGCCGATGCCGGCGGCGACAGCGCCCCGGCCCGGGCCACCGCCGATGTGCCGGCCAACGCCGCCGCCGACGCCGGCCTGCCCGGCAATGTCCGCTATGTCTCGGCGCTGAGCGCCGACGCCACGGCCGCCTTTGTCCGCGCCATCGCGCCGGGTGCCACCCTGGTCGCGCCGGCGCCGCAAACCGCCGATGTTTCGGCCGATTTCACGCCCGCGGACCCGCTTTATGCCAGCCAGTGGCATTTCGCGCTGCTGGGAAATATCGAGGCGATCTGGGACGAATACTCCGGCGCCGGCGTGCATGTCTTCATCGCCGACGACGGGGTGGAATACACCCACGAGGACCTGGCGGCCAACTATGACGCCTCGATGCATTTCACCTATAACGGCGTCACCTACGACCCGATGCCGATGTCGTCCGTCGACGGGCACGGCACCTCGTGCTCGGGGCTGATCGTGGCCGAACAGGGCAACGGGCTGGGCGGCACCGGCGTGGCCTGGGGCGCCACCATCACCGGGGTCAATTTCATTTCCGATACCCAGTTCCTGGCCGAAGACATCATGCTGGCCTCGTTGCAGTGGGCCGAGAATTTCGACGTGATGTCCAACAGCTGGGGCATCACCCCGGGCTATGCCAGCTATCAGTCGCCCATCGACAATACCGGCAACGTGCAGTTCGGCACCACCGTGGTGTTCGAGGCGATCTCGGCCTCGGGCCGGGGCGGGCTGGGCACGGTCATCGCCCAGGCCTCGGGCAACGACACCCGCAACGCCCAGGGCGACGCGGTGAACGGCACCCGGTTCACCGTTTCGGTCGCGGCCACCGACGATGCCGGCTATGCCACCTATTACACCAACTACGGCACCTGCATCCTGATCGCGGCGCCGGCCGGCGCGGTCACCACCGACCTGAGCGGCACCTCCGGCTATTCGTCGGGCGAATATACCGACGTGTTCGGCGGCACCTCGGCCGCGACCCCGATCACCGCCGGCGTGATTACCCTGATGCTCGAGGCCAATTCCGGCCTTGGCTGGCGCGATGTGCACAACATCCTGGCCATCTCGGCCAGCCAGACCGGCACCGCCTATGGCCTGTCGCCCTCGGGCACCGCCTCGCAATACGAACAGGGCGACTGGTTCTCGAACGGCGCCATCAACTGGAACGGCGGCGGCATGACCTTCAACCTCACCTACGGCTATGGCATGCTGAATGCCTATGCCGCGGTGCGCATGGCCGAGATCTGGAGCGACCTTTACGCCGCCCAGACCAGCACCAACGAGATGTCGGCCACCGCGGCGAACCTGGGGTCAACCGCGCTGACCGACAATGGCACCACCACGATCCAGATCGACGTGACCGACAACATCTCTATCGAGAATATCCAGGTGACGGTGGATCTGACCCATGCCGACGGGCGCGAACTGCAGATCTGGCTGGTGGGGCCCGACGGCACCGCCTTCATGCTGTTCGACAATGAAGGCAGCCGCCGCACCATGACCAAGGGCTTTCAGTGGATCTTCGGGGTCGAGGCGGCGCGCGGCATGCTGTCGGCGGGCACCTGGGAAATACAGGTCATCGACAATTCCGCCGGCAACAGCGGCACCTTCGACGGGGTGACGCTGGACTTCTACGGCAGCGCCGTGCCCACCGACGACGTGCATCACATCACCGAGGATTTCCTGGCCCTGGCCACGGTCGACACCGGCCGCGCCGCGCTGACCGACGCCGAGAAGAACCACGACACCATCAACATGGCCGTCATCCAGGGCGATGTCGACGTCAACCTCAAGCGCGACGGCCATATCGATGTCGGCGGCGTCCATTGGGCCGATGTCAGCGCCACCGGCACCGGTGGCCTGTTCGAGGATGTGATCACAGGCGACGGCAACGACAGCATCCAGGGCAACTGGGACGCCAACCTTCTGTCGGGGATGCGTGGCGACGACATCATCGCCGGCGGCAACGGCAACGACACCATCAAGGGCGGGGCCGGCAACGACAACCTTGACGGCGACAAGAATGACGACCTGGTCCTGGGCGAAGACGGCAACGACCTGCTTTATGGCAGCAAGGGCAACGACACGCTGGACGGCGGCACCGGAAACGACACCCTTCGCGGCAGCGCCGGCAACGATCTGCTGACCGACAGCGACGGCACCAACAAGCTGATCGGCGACAAGGGCAACGACGTCATGCAGGGCGGCACCGGCAAGGACACCCTGAACGGCGGCACCGGCAACGACGACATGACCGGCGGCGCCGCGAAGGATACCTTCCTGTTCGAAAACGGCTTTGGCAATGACGTGATCAACGACTTCACCGTCGGCGAGGACAAGATCAAGCTGGTCAACAACTCGGCCATCACCGATTTCGCCGACCTGTCCGCCAATCACCTGTCCGAGGTGGCCGGCGACACGCTCATCACCGACGGCGGCGACACCATCACCATCGTCGGGGTGGGCATGGCCGACCTGAGCGCCGGCGACTTCGTCTTCTGACGCGTCTTGCCCGGGCGCGGGCCGGTGTGGCCCGGCGCCCGGGGGGACGCCCGGTTTCCCCGCACGCCCTGCGCCCGAACGTTGCGCCGCCGCATGAAAAGATCATCACGGCGCCAGATTTCCGCCCCGGCCACCGGCCACATCCGCCACTCCGGCCACATCCGCCACTCCGGCCCCCGGCCCCCCTCAGGGCCCCGGCCCCAATCGACGGACACCTATCTTCCATGACCATTCGCAACCGCATTCTTCTGTTCTTCGTTCTGCCCGTGGCCCTGACCTATGTGGTCTGGGCCATCTACATGACCCGCACCGGCAGCTGGGGGCTGTTCGCCGACAACTGGTACATGAGCCTGACCATGGTCTTCGGCTCGTTCATCGCCGGGGCCAGCCCCCAGGGCGGCGGCGCGGTCGCCTACCCGGTGATGACGCTGGGCTTCGATATCACCGCCCCCGTGGCGCGCAACTTTTCGCTGGCCATCCAGTCGGTGGGCATGACCGCGGCGACGCTGTGGATCGTCGCCCGCAAGGTCAAGGTCGACACCACCTACCTGTGGCTGGCCATGGCCGGGGGCACGGCGGGCATCGTCTTTGCCTCGCTGACCTTCATCCAGTATATCCAGCCCGCCTATGCCAAGCTGAGCTTCGTGTCCTTCTGGCTGGCCTTCGGCATCGCGCTGTTCGTCATCAACCACGTGAAAAAGCGCTATACCGTGGAAAGCATCGGCCACCTGACCGGCGGCCAGAAGCTGGAGCTTCTGCTGGTGGGCTTCGTGGGCGGCATGGGTTCGGCCGTCTATGGCAACGGGCTTGATGTCTGCACCTTTTCCTACGTGACCATGAAATACGGGCTGTCGGAAAAGGTGGGCACGCCGACCTCGGTGATCCTGATGGCCGCCAACGCGGTGGTGGGCAACCTGATGCATATCTTCGTGCTGGGCGACCTGCAGCCCCAGGCCATCGCCTTCTGGGTGGTCTGCATCCCCATCGTGGTGCTGGGGGCGCCCCTTGGCGCCTATGTGATCACAAAGTTCCACCGCCTCGCCATCGCCGGGCTGCTGTATACGCTGATCATCGCCCAGTTCGTGGCCGCCATGGTGATCATCCGCCCGGCGCCCGACATGCTGGCGGTGTCAGCCGGGGTCTTTGCCCTGGGCATGGCGATCTTCTTCGTGCTGACCCGCTCGGGCCGCGGCCGGGTGCGGGCGCACGCCAGCAAGACCGCCTGACGCGCCGGCCCACCGCACAGCAAGACCGGGGCGCCCGAAAGGGCGCGCCGGGGTGACAGGATCAGGATATCCTCCGGCCAGAGCCCGGCGGCGGCGATGTCGGCGCCGCGAACCGTCACACCGGGCATGGCCAGCAGGCTCACCCCCGCGCTGCCATGTCCCGGCACGATCCCGGCATCGGTTCTGACCCGCCACCGACGTCGCCGACGCCACCGACCGGGCCGACAGGCCCGGAAGGCCGGTGCTGATGTCGAAATCTGTGATCACACCGAAATCGCCGGCGGCATTGCCCGCCAGCGTGTCGGCCCGGCCGGTCACAGGATGATCAGATCGTCCGCGCCCAGGCCGGGGCCGGCCATGCCCTCGAGCGTCAGCAGGTCGCCGCCGCCGAAATCGACCAGCAGATCGTCGCCCGAGACCTGCACCAGCGCCAGCACGTCGGCGGGCGCCGGCTGGTTGACGTCCATCAGCGCGGCGTCGATTTCCACCAGGTCGATGCCGGACTGGAAATCGGTCACCGTGTCATGGCCGCCGACGAACAGGAATATGTCGTTTCCCTTGCCTCCGGCAAGTATGTCGTCGCCGCTGCCCCCCGCCAGCCGGTCGGCCCCGTCGCCACCGTCAAGGCTGTCGGCGCCGCCGCCGCCCTGCAGGGTGTCGCTGCCGCTGCCGCCCGACAGCAGGTCGCCGCCGTTGCCGCCGTCAAGACTGTCGCTGCCCTTGCCGGCGTCCAGGGTATCGGCGCCGTTGCCGCCCGACAGGCTGTCGGCGCCGGCGTTGCCGGTCAGCACATCGCCGCCGGTATCGCCCGACAGCGTATCGGCGCCGTCGCCGCCCTCCAGCGTGTCGCTGCCCGCGCCCCCGGCCAGCCAGTCGGTGCTCAGCCCGCCCAGCAGCAGGTCGTGGTCGTCGCCGCCCGACAGGCTGTCGGCCCCGGCGTTGCCTTCGAGCACATCGTTACCGGCCCCGCCCGTCAGCGTGTCGCCGCCGTCGGCGCCTGACAGCAGGTCGTCGCCGTCGCCGCCGTCGAGCACGTCGAAATTGATCCCGCCCTCCAGCGTGTCATTGCCCGCATCGCCCGACAGACTGTCGGCCCCGGCGTTGCCCGCCAGCACGTCGTTGCCAGCCCCGCCCGTCAGCGTGTCGCCGCCGTCGGCGCCTGACAGCAGGTCGTCGCCGTCGCCGCCGTCGAGCATATCGAAATTGATCCCGCCCTCCAGCGTGTCATTGCCCGCCCCGCCCCACAGGCTGTCGGGCCCGGCATTGCCGGACAGCAGGTCAGCGCCGTTGCCGCCCGACAGGCTGTCGCCGCCTTCAACGCCCTCCAGCGTGTCATCGCCCGCCCCCCCGTCCAGGCTGTCGGCGCCCTTGCCGCCCGACAGGCTGTCGGCCCCGCCCTCGCCCAGCAACCGGTCCGACCCGGCGTTGCCCTTCAGCGTGTCACCGCCGTCGCTGCCCCACAGGCTGTCGGCCCCGTCCTTGCCTTCCAGCAGGTCGTGCCCGGTGCCGCCGATCAGGCTGTCGGCCCCCTGCCCGCCGTTCAGGGCATCGTTGCCGGCGCCGCCGTCAAGACTGTCCTTGTCGCTGTTGCCCTTCAGCGTGTCGTTGCCATCGCCGCCGCTGACGGTGTCGGCCCCGGGCCCGGCCTCGATCAGGTCGGCCGCGGTGGTGCCGGTCAGCAGGTCGTCGCCGTCGCTGGCGTCAACGGGCGGCGGGTCGGCGATGTCGGCGGTCCAGTCCGGCAGGGTGCGGTCAAGGTTCAGCAGGTCCATCCCGGCCAGCAGGTCGGGGTCGAGCGGCCCGCCGCCGGCGCTGACAAGCACCAGCGTCTCGTCGCCATAGACGATTTCGGCCCCGGTCGCGGTTTCTGTGATCACAAGCTGGCCGGCCCCGCGCAGAAACGCCCAGGCCGACAGGTCCAGCAGGTCCTTGGACACCTCGAAATCGCTGATGACATCGGTCGCGCCATCGGCGGCCAGCACGAAGATGTCGGCGCCCTTGCCGCCAGTCAGCGTGTCGGCCCCTGCCCCGTCCATCAGCACATCGTCACCGGCGGTGCCGGTCAGCGCCTCGGCGCCATCGCCGCCGGCGATCAGCGCCCCCTGCCCGCCCAGATCGACGGCATAAAAGGTCAGCCCCGGTTCCGAGGCGCTGGCCACCGCGATCTCCAGCACCGCGCCGTCCACACTCAGGGTCACGGCCGAGACATTGTCCAGCGTGGTGCCGGTGCTGTCGGCCATCGCGCCGATGTGCAAAAGCCGCCCGCCGGGCAACAGCTCGAACAGGCTCAGCCCGTCGTCCGCGCCGGCGGCGACGACATAGACCCGCCCGCCGACGCTGGCCGTTTCCAGCACGGTGATGCCGGCAAAGCGGGTGGCGGCGCTGTCGGCGACATGGTCGGCCACCGTCAGGCTGCCGTCGGCGCCCAGGGCAAGGACACTCAGCGTGCCGCTGCCGGACGCCCCCATCAGCACGAAATCGTCCCCCCCCAGCGTGACCACCGCCAGCACCGAAGGATCGGCCAGCCCCAGCCCATCGGCCGCGCCCAGCCGCGCGACCTCGGTCAGGCCGCCGGCATCGGCGGACCAGACGATCAGCGCGTCCGACCCCGCCGCCGCGCCCAGCAGAAAGGTGCCGCCCCCGGTCGCGGCCACCGCCAGCGCCGTCAGCCCCGGCCCGGCCCCGGCGTCACCGGCCCCGGGCGCGGCCACCGCCAGCAGGCGGCCATCGGCGGTCAGTTGCCACAGGCCCGGGGTTTCGCTGCCCAGCCGCACCCCGGCGACACAAGACTGCCCGGCGACCGTCAGGTCCACCGCCAGCGCCAGGTCGGCCGGCAGGCCGCCGGCGTCGGCGCTGACCCCGGCCGGGCTGCCGATGGCCCCGCCGGCGCCGATCCCAAGGCTCCACAGGCCGCCGGCGCCGCTGACCATCACCGTGCCGTCGGCCAGCACCAGCAGCGCCGGTTCCAGCCCGGCAACGCCCACGGGCGGCAGGCTGGCCACATCCAGCAGCACCGGCCCCGCCGGCCCCAGCGACCATGTGGCCACGCCGTCGGGCGCCAGCGTCACCAGCACCATCCCCGATCCGGTGTCGACCACGGCCATGTCCGTGATGCCCCACAGGAAATTCTCATCCACCCCCGGCAGCACCGCCACAAGGTCAAATTCCACCATGCCCCGTTCCCGACGTCCGAGGCCCCGTCACCCACGGATCAGGTTGACGGACAGGGGTTCAGGGAAGCTTGGCCATTTGTGGCGGGCCGGCGGTGTTTGCGGACAATCGCGGCGATCGGGCCCGCCATCGGCGCGGTATCGGCCACCCGCCCGGGCACAGGGCCGGGGCAGCCCTTTGTTCACTGGGTGCGATGGTCCCGCAATCCCCAAGGTTTCGCATGCGAAACCCGCGCCGTTATCGCGTCTGGGTGTCCAGCCACGCCTTGAGCCGTTCGGCAAAAGCCGCGTCGACACCGGCGCCTTCCAGCACCACCCGGCCCCTGGACACGCGCAGGGCCACGCCCGGCGCATGGCGGGCGGCAAGGGTCTTGGGCACCGGCGCGCTCAGCGCCCGGGCGATGATGCGGGCCTCGGCCGCGGGCGTGGCGGGTGGGGATGTCTCCAGCGCCTGACGCAACCGGTCGGCAAAGCCGGCATCCTCGGCCAGCGCCGCCGCCATGGCCAGCCCGGTGCGTTCGGGGATATGGGACGGAAAGTGCAAATGCCCGTCGAAGGCATCGACCACGGCCAGAAAGCTTTTGATCTTCGACCGTTTCGGCGCCGGAGCGCTGGCAAACAACGTCCGCAACGCCTCGGTCCGGGTCAGAAAGGCCGCGCCTTCGGCGGCACGGGCCACCACCCGGGCCCGTTCGTAGAAACTCAGGCCCGAACGGATCTCGTTTTCCTCGACCATGGCGACATAGGCGTCGCCCGCCGCCTCGGGACGGCGCAGGAAGGCCAGCACATGGGCAAAGCGCGCCTCGCCGGTTTCCGCGTGCAGCGCCTGCAGCGCCAACAGCCGCCGCCAGCCCGAGATCAGCCCATAGCGCGGCGCGCCGTCGGGGCCGGGGGCGGCCGCGGTCACCTCGATCGGGGTCTGCTGGCCGCGGGCGCGCAGACTTTCGACCAGCGCCGATTGTGCCTCGGGCACGGCCGCCAGCCGGTCGCGGATCAGATAGCCCGGGTCGACCGCGTCCAGCGGCAGCGACAGCACCAGCCGGCCCTCGGCCTCGGCGGCGTGCAGTTCCGCCGACACCGCATCCAGCGCCGCAAGGGTCGCGGTTTCGCCGGCCACCTGGGCGATGGGCGGGCGTGCCGCCCCGGCCGGGATGTCGGTTTGCCCGTCGAGGTAAAGCGCCCGGGCCGGGGTCAGCCGTTTGCGTGCCATGTCGCCGCTCCTATCCTGCCATGTCCAGCGCCGCCGCCGCCTTTTCGTCCCGCCGCCAGATGCCGGCCAGCAGCCGTTTGAAGGCGGCATAGGTCAGATCGAATGTCTCGCGGCCCCGGGCATAGGTTTCGCGGTTGAAGTCGCGGTAGTCGGCCTCGTAGATGCCGTTGACCTGTTCGCCCGCCTGCCCGATCAGCGCCGTGAAATCCTGCCGATGCGGCGACAGGGTGCGGCCCAGATAGGCCTGCATCAGCCCCGCCAGTTCCGCCTGCTGCGCCCCGTCATAGCGGGTGACCACCGCGCGCACCGCGTCCCATTCAAAGGCCAGCCCCGGACGGCCCAGGGCGCGGGCGGCCATGTTCTCGCCCTGCTCGATCGAGGCGAAGGTCGAATGCAGCATGTCGAAAAACCGCCCCGTGGAATCGAATTCCAGGAACGACGCCCCCACCGGCACCAGCAGGATATCGGCCGCCGCCAGCCCGTTGATGGTCAGATATCCCAGCGCCGGGGGCGTATCGAGAAAGATCAGGTCATAGCCGTCCAGCACCCCGTCGGCGGCCAGCCGGTCGGCCAGCGCGTCCCACAGCTTCCACGACCGGCCCTGCATGCGCCACACCGGCACCTGAAACTCAGACCAGTACAGGTTCAGCTGGGCACCGATCAGGTCGATATTGGGCCAGTGGGTTTTCTGGATCAGGTCGCCGGCGCCGATGCTCAGGGCTTCGGACAGCACATCGTCCAGCGGCAGCGCATCCTCGCCGCGCCCCATGCGGGCCCGGTTTTCGCCCTGCAGAAATTCGGCGTAATGGCGCGCCAACAGCGGAAACACCGTCTGCCATTCATCGGCCACCCGGCCGCCGAAGATCGAGGTCATCGAGCCCTGGCTGTCGAGGTCGACCACCAGCACCCGGTAGCCATCCAGCGCCGCCGACATCGCCAGATGCGCCGCGGTCGAGGTCTTGCCGACCCCGCCCTTGAAATTGGCCACCGCCACCATCTTGGCCGGCAGGCCCGCCGGGCGGTAGGGGGTGTATTCCTTGGCCTTCGACCCCAGGGCGGCGAAATGGGCCCGCAGGCGCAGCACCTCGTCCAGCGTGAACCACTTGGCGCCGCCCTCGGTTTCGCTGCGTCCCTGGGGCAGGGTGGGATTCTGTTTCAGCACCCGGCGGAAATGGGCCTGGGCCACGGGGATGAGATACTTGGTGATCTCCCAGGTGGAAAACAGCCGCAGCGCCTTCTTCCCCTCGGGGTCGAGCCCGCGCGAGGCCAGGTCGTCGCGCCCCGCCAGGCAGGCCCGGGCGATGGCGGCAAACTCGCCCGTGGTGGCCGGATCGCCCAGATCGGCCGCGGCCTGATCGGGATCGATATTGAAATACGGGGGAAGCCCGGGGGTTTCGCCTGCCATGTCTGCCGCCTCGTGTGTCGTGTTTTGGTCTGTATACCACAAAAGGACGCACATGGAACGATTAAGATGACCTCTATCTCTTTTCATTGTAAATCAAAGGCTTGCCTGCTGTTGCGGGCGCTGGCGGGGTGGGGCTGACAGAATCCGGTGGTAGTTATCTTGTGGTTATATATCAGTTAGGGCACCGGACGTTGCCAGCTATCGTGTTGATTAAACATCAAAAAACATGTCGCTATTCTGCAAGTCCGACTCCGATCCCACGATAGGGCGACTCTCAACCCACGTTGCCGCGACTCCGATCCCACGTTGCCGCCGCTGGATCCGGCCTGTGGATAACTTTAGGCTGGCGTCATTGAAACCACGTTGGCGAGTCGGCCGCAAAGAGCCGACCGTCAGCCGGGCGGCGCTCGGGCCGGCCCGACAGGCAAGGCAGCGACGATGACGGTGGCAGCAGGCAACCCGGGATGGCTTCCCGACCGGCACCCCACGGCGGATTTCTTCGTCTGCGACATCCTTGGCGCCCTGCCCAAGGACGACCTCGCGTCGATGGAGCATCCGATGTTCTCGCTGTCGACCCGCCCCGACCGGCGCATTCTGGCCTATGACCATAACGGGGTCAGCGTGACGGTGACCCCGTCGGTCCGGGGGCTGGCCACCATCCACGACAAGGACATCGTGATCTATTGCATCAGCCAGCTGATGGCGGCGCTGAACGCCGGGCGCGCCGTGGGCCGGGTGGTGCAGATGCGGGCCCATGATCTGCTGGTGGCCACCAACCGCGAGACCAGCGGCGACGGCTACAAGCGCCTGAAAGACGCGTTCGAGCGGCTGGCCGGCACCCGCGTGACCACCAATTACGCCACCGGCGGGCAAGAGGTGACCCAGGGCTTTGGCCTGATCGAGGGTTGGGAGATCGTGCGCAAGTCCCGGGGCGGGCGCATGGTGTCGGTGTCGGTGACGCTGTCGGAATGGCTGTATCGCGCCGTGCTGGCCAAGTCGGTGCTGACGCTGTCGCGCGATTACTTTCGCCTGCGCAAACCGCTGGAACGGCGCATCTACGAACTGGCGCGCAAACATTGCGGGCGTCAGGACAGCTGGCGGATCTCGGTGACGGTGCTGCACAAGAAATCGGGCTCGGCCTCGCCCCGCCGGGTGTTCCGGGCCATGCTGCGCGAGATGATCGCCGCCAACCCCCTGCCCGATTACGACCTGACCGAAGAGCCCGGCGATATCCTGCGGGTAAGCTTGCGCGCCGGCGTGATCGAAACCCCGCCCCCGCCCATCGTGACCGCGGCGGCGCTGGATCAGGCCCGCGCCCTGATGCCCGGGGCGGACGTGCATGCGCTGGCCGCCGAATGGCGCGGCGTCTGGGCCCGCACCGGGGCACAACGCCTGCGCAGCCCCGACCGCGCCTTTCTGGGCTGGGTGAAAAAGCGGGCCGGCACGGGCTGACAGTCCGGGGCGGCGTTGCTAAGCATCGGTCCTAGTGGATCGACCGAAACATTTGAATCCCGCTGCCGGGCGAAGACTTTGATCATAAACCATTCAAATGTTTTGATAAGTTGATGCATAGTGAAAATACTGGTGGCGCGAAACGTCAGATTCGATCCACTGGTTGAATGTGACGATTTTTCCGGGGGGTCCCTTGCAGATCGACGACACCACGCTGCCGGGCGTCAAGCTGGTCACCCCGCGCCGCTTTGGCGACCACCGCGGGTTCTTTGCCGAAACCTACAGCCGCCGCGTGCTGGCCCAGGCAGGCATCACCATGGAATTCGTGCAGGACAACCATTCCCTGTCGGCCACGGCTGGCACGGTGCGGGGCCTGCATTTCCAGGCGCCGCCCGCCGCCCAGGACAAGCTGGTGCGCTGCGGGCGCGGGGCGCTGTTCGACGTGGCCGTCGACATCCGCGCCGGCAGCCCCACCTACGGGCAATGGACGGGCGCGGAATTATCGGCCGACAACGGTTGCCAGTTGTTCGTGCCGGCCGGCTTTGCCCATGGCTTCATGACGCTCGGGCCCGATACCGAGATCGTCTATAAATGTTCCGACTATTACGCGCCGGAGACCGAGGGCGCGGTGGCCTGGAACGACCCCGCAATCGGCATAAGCTGGCCCGCCCTGCCCGGCCAGTCGCCGGTGATCAGCCCCAAGGATGCCGAGGCCGCGCCCCTGGCCGCCCTGGACAGCCCGTTTCAGTGGGCGTGACCCCTTCGGCCGGAACAATGGCGCCGCAGGCGCCCCGGCCGGGCGCCTGCCCGCCTCACCGGGCTGGCGCCTTTGCTGGCCGTATGCTCCGGTTCAGGGTATTTCGGGCTGGCGGGATAAACCGCGTGGCGGTGCCGGGGTTGCGCCACCCCGACGGGCAGGCGCCCGGCCCCGACATCCGCCCCGGGGGCTGCAATGCATCTTGACATGATCGGACGTTGCTCATGACCCTTCTTGTGACCGGTGGCGCCGGGTTCATCGGCTCGGCCGTGGTGCGGGCCGCCGTGGCGCGGGGGCGGGCCGTGGTCAACCTTGATGCGCTGACCTATGCCGCCTGCCTCGACAACGTGGCATCGGTCGCCGACAGCCCGCTTTACCGCTTCGAGCAGGCCGATATCCGCGACCGCGCGGCGCTTGACCGGGTCTTTGCCGCCCATCGGCCTGACGCGGTGATGCATCTGGCCGCCGAATCCCATGTCGACCGCTCGATCGACGCCCCCGGCGATTTCATCGACACCAACATCACCGGCACCTACAAC
>Ga0209992_10002010_pt1 | contig 19691 bp, 27 predicted proteins | sample 2SBtaG_2_FD_182564 | JGI IMG/M metagenome (GOLD analysis project Ga0209992, IMG submission 182564) | Deep subsurface microbial communities from Kolumbo volcano to uncover new lineages of life (NeLLi) - 2SBTROV12_ACTIVE470 metaG (SPAdes)... | ecosystem: Environmental > Aquatic > Marine >... | reverse complement strand
GGCGACAATGACTAAAAAAAATGTTGATGTTGAGTTTGATAGTGATGTTGGTTATCCATATCACTTACAACCAGATATAATTAAGATGGCATTGTTTATTCACAATGCAACAAGTGAACAGGAAAAAATTGAACGAGTTGAGTTTGGTGTTAACAAGTTTGATTATAAATTTATGGCACATGTTATGGCAATGTTAATGTTGCCTTATCTTATGGATAAGAACATGGACTCAAAAGAGTTTAAGGATTGGCAACACATGAGAGAGAGGAAGATGAACTAACCCAGAATATCCCATAGGGTATGCAAGAACAACAATGCAGTTTTTGCATACCCCTAAAATTTTATTATGAGGAGACCGGGCGGGCCCACCCATAGAGGTACCAGGCCCAGGCAACACTGCAATCGCAAAGCAAAGACCCAACCCCCCCTAAATACAAAAGGGATCCTAAGTTGTCACTAAAGTTGAAGATTTAGACGATTATGCTATAAGTTTTAAAAACATATTGAAGATATGCAAAAAGAAAAAATATTACAAAAAAATTATGAGGGTTTAACCCCAGATGAAAGCGCTAAACTAATTGAACTAGAACGAAGCGTAGCATTGGATGATGCTCGTCCAAATATTACAAAAAATTTTTTAAGTTTTGTTAAGTACGTGTGGCCAGAGTTTATAGAGGGGTCCCATCATAAAATTATTAATAAAAAATTTAACGATCTCGCTAATGGGAAAGTTAAGCGTCTGATCATTAACATGCCGCCTAGACATACTAAGTCGGAGTTTGCCTCATACTTACTCCCGGCATGGATGATTGGTAAGAATCCAAAATTAAAAATAATCCAAGCAACCCACACAGCAGACCTTGCAATTGACTTTGGACGTAAGACTAAGAACCTAGTTGATGAGTCTAAGTATAGAGAACTGTTTGATACTAGACTACAAGAAGATAGTCAGGCAGCAGGGAAATGGAAAACCGAACAAGGTGGAGAATATTTTGCAGCTGGTGTTGGTGGTGCAATTACAGGTCGTGGTGCTGATCTATTAATTATTGATGACCCACACAAAGAACAAGATGTACGTGCAGATGGTAAAGCTTTTGAGAAAGCTATGAATTGGTATACAGCAGGTCCACGTCAGCGTTTGCAGCCTGGTGGTTCTATTGTAATTGTAATGACTCGTTGGTCTACTAAAGACATAACTGGTCAATTATTAAAAGCACAATCTGAAGAAGGATCTGATCAGTGGGAGGTTGTTGAATTACCAGCCCTGCTCCCTGATGGAAAACCCGTGTGGCCTGAATACTGGACATCACAAGAATTACTTAAGACTAAAGCATCTATACCAGTTAGTAACTGGTTAGCACAATACATGCAAATGCCAACGGCTGAGGAAGGAGCAATCTTAAAACGAGATTGGTGGCAAGACTGGAAAGAAAAATATCCACCTAAATTAGATTACATCGTGCAAAGTTATGATACAGCATTTACTAAAAAAACAACTGCCGACTATAGTGCTATAACCACGTGGGGAGTCTTTACAACCGAGGACAAGGGACAAAATATAATACTACTTAATGCCTTTAAAGACCGGTATGACTTTCCTGAACTCCGGCGTGTAGCATTAGAGGAGTATAGAGACTGGCAACCTGACATGGTAATTATTGAGGCCAAAGCCACAGGACTGCCTTTGACCCACGAGTTAAGGCAAATGGATATACCGGTTATTAACTTTACACCGTCAAAAGGAAATGATAAGCATACAAGATTAAACTCCGTTGCACCGCTTTTTGAAAGTGGCAAAATATGGGCGCCTATGCACGAGCATTTTGCACAGGAAGTTATTGAAGAATGTGCTTCTTTCCCATTTGGAGAATATGATGATTATGTGGATAGTACGACACAAGCCATCATGAGAATTAGACAGGGTGGTTTGGTTCGACATCCTGAAGATTACAACGAAGAACCTATTGTACGGGGACACGTAAAGTATTATGGCTAAAAAAGAATTAGTAGAAAACATTGTAAAATTATATTCCAAACTAGGTGGGAATATGAGCGATGTCCTTGGTTCCCGATCCAATGTTACTTTTCTAGGCAAAGGCAGTAATCCAGAACCCTTTATCGATTTAGACATTAACATGGAAGCCGTAGGCGTACTCGGTAAATCTAAAATATTACAAGAATTAAAAAGTCCGCTAGGTTACCTAACGGCTAACAAACTAAACGATATTCAAGCAACTAAGCTTTACAATAATATGTTAAAGCTAGAAGACTTTTATTACCCTAAACAAGTTTCTAACATTACGGACATGGCAACAGGGACCAGGGATTTAACACCCGGTGGACTTGCTTCATTGAGATCAAAAGTAGATGAAGCAGAATTTTTTAAAGATGTAGACGAGGCTGGAGGCATGGAAGCATTTTTAAATAAAAATCCAATAGGTGGTCCAACTAGAAAAATAAATTTACCAGAAGGTGTTGACCCAAGAGATACAATCTTACCATCAAGAATGATAGATGATCTACCACCACCAGGTTCACGAGGTGGTGCAAATGATATTGCAGCACCATTTCAATCGGCTGAAGAAACGTTTCGTAAATTAGAAGCACAAGGTCAAGGTGATTTAGCAAAACAACTTCAAAAGGCAATGATGGAAGGACCTTTATCTAAAGTTGGTAATAAAGGTGACATGCCGGCTAAACGTGCATCAGCCAGAGAATTTTTAATAGAGACTTTAAAAGTTGGAGACGATTACCCATCAACTACATTAAATGATGTTGTATCAGCAGAAGACATGAAATATATTTTAGAAGGCGGTGGCGGTATTGCCGGCGACCCAATTTTGCTTGTTAATAAATATTTTGGCCCAAGAATTGCAGAAGCATTACCATCAGGTGCAACAGGTGAAGAGATTACAGTTTTTGCAAAAAGAGTTTTAGAAAATGTAGAAGATGCAAAAGGTTTAAGACCCGATGAACCAGGTTTTGATAGAAATACTGCAAGATTCGTAGATGAAATGGCAGCCGGTGGACGTGCTGGTTTTAAATTTGGCAGATCAGCAGGTAAAGCTTTTGGTCTTTCAAAAAAACTTGCAAACATAAATAAGTCTGTCGATGAAGGTGCAAAGATGGGTTATCAAGATTTGCGTGAATACGGTTTAGAGGCTGAAGATATTACAAGACTATTTAAAGACCTTGCAATGGATAAGACTATGGTCGGTGCTGAAAAAACAGAATATTTTAAAATGTTAAACCAAGTCTTAAAAAATCCAGATGACTTTCCTGATGAAATAATAGAAATTAAAAAAAGACTAGGTTTAGATTTTGCAGACGGTGGTCGAGCTGGTTTTAAATTAGGCAAAAGTGTATTTCAAGGTATTGCAAATATGTTTAAAACAAGAGGAGACGAAATATTAGATACATCTAAACAAGCAGGTATTTTTAAAGACCAAGAAAAAACATTTAGAACAGGTCCAATTACTATGGATTTTTTAGAAAAAGTTGATCCTGCAATTACTAAAAAATTTATTAGAACAAGAGACACATCCGGTCCAGGAAGCTATGGTATGTATGATACCATTGCCGAAATGCCACAAGGATTACAAGCTGCAGAGTTTATTAAAAATGTTAGGACGCCAGGAGGAACAGTTAATTACGAATTAGCAGAAATGTATATTGGTGAAGGTGTAAAATTGACTGGAAAAGAATCTATGGACGAATTACTTCAAATGTTTTTAAATGCTTTAAAATCATACAAATCACCTTTTGCCAAAGGCGGACTAGCTAAGATCCTGGAGGTCTAATGGCCCTCCGTGATCCTAATCAAACATACACATATAAAATTTTTGGTAAGAATATAACTTTACCAAAAGGTTTTCAATTAGCTCCCGGTGTATCTATTAATCAAAATAAAAAAAGTGTTGAAGAAGGTTTTAAAAAATTAGAAAAATGGTTAAAAAATCCAACACCAGAAAATTGGAATAAAATATTTGGTAAAAATAATGCATTTGGATTTCAACTTAGAAACTATCTTTTAGGTAGAAACGATCTTGGATCTGTTAAAGGTATGCCTAGTGCTAATGCAATTTTTGATGCATTAAATGTTAAAAATTTAATTAAAGCAACCGACATAAAAAAAATAGATAATTTAACTGTTGGTGGTAAAGGAGTTAGCCTTAAATCTATTGCTGCAAATACAAAAGGTAATTTAAAATATACTTTAGATGAACAGATCGACACTATTAAAAATTTTCAAAACGGTGAACAATGGTTAAAAAGAAACAGAACTGATTCTGAAATTAGAAAGTATGCAAATGCTATTAGAAGTATGGCAAAAGAATCTACTAAAATTGGTGGATTTCCTTTTGGTAATAATAGTGAAAAAAAACTTTGGTCTCAATTATATCGTGCTTCTTATAGAGGAGATCGAATAAAAATAGTTGGAGAATTTGCAGACGGTAAATTACCAATTAGAAATGGTAAAGTAGATTGGAAAATGACAAACGCAACAGGGGTTCCAGCTTGGAAAAGAGTAAAGTTTGTAGACACAGCATTACAAGGACAACCTGAATTTACTTGGGATAATTTTAAAAAACAAGTTGATAATGCCCTTGGTAAAGGGCAGTTTGATAAAATTACGCAAGCCTATGACACACAAATTAAAACTGGAAGTAAAAGGGAAACATCTGGAAACTATGAAACAATTAAAAACAAAACAAAAGTTAATCTATTAAGAGCAGAATTACTTACACAAGAACCAGGTAGATTTAAAGCTGGTCAATTCCCAACTGAAAAAGAATATAAAAATTATATTAATAAACGAGCTAAATTTTTTAATATAACAGAAGTCCATCACCCCGATGGTGTTGGTAAAAACCCATGGAAAATGGAACCTGTATTTAGATATGCGAACAGAGAATTAGAACAAAAGGTGTTGCAACCTCTTAAAGCGGGGAATATAAATTTAGATCAAGCAAAAATAGAGATAGATAGAATAAATAATGAAGTTGGACCTATTAGAGCTAAATTAGATGACGGGTATTATGGAAAAAATTTAAACACACAAAAATCAATTATGAGCGCTGCAGACAATTATTTAAACAACATTAAAAAAACACCTTTTTATAAAGAAGCTATTGCCGATGCAAGAAGAGGCGGACCAATTTGTATTCCGTTTAAAGCAGCTGGTGGGAGAATGGGTTTTGCAAATGGTACTGGATGTGTTGATGAAGTTGAAGAAGCCTTTAATAGAAACCCAGAAAAATTAGCAAAAGATGTCAATAGAACACCTGGTGAAGGATCATTTAATAAAGTTAAAAATTCTGCAACTAAATTTTTAACAGCATTAAAAGAAAACCCAAATTTACTTAGAGGTGGATTACCTGGTAAAATTGCCCTGGGCCTTGGTACCGTAGCCGCGGGTGCTGGAGCTGGTGCACTGGTTAAACAATTTAGAAACGATGATCCAAGTACATATTTAACTAATGATAGTCAGATGGAAGGAATGATTATTGCTGATGTTGAAGATAAAGGTAAAGAAGTTGATGATAATATTTTATTAGACAATCAATTTAAATTAGAATTAGCTGGAGCAGCAGGATTGACTGCACCAATTGCAAAAGGTGTTTATCAAAGAGCAAGAGGTGTTGGTGAAGCTGGACCATTACCAGAAGGCAGAGGAAGAATTATGTCTGCACTTGGTTTGAACAAAGGTGTTCTCGGAAAAGGTCTATGGGCATTAGGCGCACCTGCAATAGCTGTGCCAGCCACACTTGGTTATGTAGCACAAGATATTAGAGCAGGTAAAGATGCAGAAGAAATTGCAACGAACCCATTAAATTATTTGGGTGCAGCATTTATGAATCCTGCAGTAAAAGCTTTAGGTAAAGCCGGAGCATCAAGAGGACTATTAGGAATAGCGTCATTAGGTTTAGCAGGAACAGCAGCAGGCGCTGTTGCATTACCTGCAATATCAATTGGTGCAGGACTAGCAACACTTGGAACATTGGGTTATCAAGGTTACAAACTATTTACTGGTAAAGATAGATCAGATGAGGATTTTTTTAAATAATGAGTATAGTAAACGCAGCTAAATTTTTAATGAAAAAAAGTCCCAATACAAGAAGATTGTTTCGAGGCGAAGAGCCCGCTAGAAAAACCGAATTATACAAATCTTTTAAAGGTGAACCCGGTATGTATGATGAGTCTTTAAAAGGTAGATTCTTTTTTGATAATCCCGCAGATGCAAGATATTATGCACAACGTCAAGGCACTTTAACTGGTAATGTTAAATCAGTAGATGTTCCAGAAAAATATGTAAACATTGGTAGAAAAATGGCAGATAGAAGAAAAGGACCTAATTATGGAAGTGAAGTAATTCTTCCCAAAAAATTTATTCCTAAAGTAGAATTAGATTATATTCAAACTGTTGCAGCTCGCTTACAGGCCACATTAGATTTTTTAAAAAACAGGATAGTATGAAAAATAAAACACTTGTGATAAATATGCAACACGTAAAATGGAAGGAAATCCCTCCTTTAAAGGGACCTGACTCACAGGGGTTGAATGTTCCTATAAAACAAGTTACAACAATCAAGAACTCGGAGAATAAAAATGGCAGATATAGACAAAGCCCTACCAAACGTAGAGACTGAAATTAAAGTACCAGGAGACGAAGAAGTTTTAGAGATGGAAAAAGAAACCATCGAAGAAAAAGTTGGTCCTGATGATATTGCAGTAACACAAGAAGAAGATGGTGGAGCAACAATTAATTTTGATCCTGAAGCAGTTAATCAACCAGGAACAGATGGACATTTTGATAATTTAGCAGAACTATTACCAGAAGATGTTTTAGGTAAATTAGGTTCTGAACTTGCAGCAAATTACATGCAATATAAATCTTCTAGAAAAGCATGGGAAGATAGTTATACAAAAGGACTAGATCTTTTAGGATTTAAATACGAAAATCCAACACAACCGTTTCAAGGAGCAAGTGGTGCAACTCACCCTGTGCTTGCTGAAGCAGTTACACAATTTCAAGCACAAGCTTACAAAGAATTACTACCGGCTACAGGTCCAGTACATACACAAATAATTGGACTTGCGGATAGAGCCAGAGAAGAGCAATCAAACCGAGTTAAAGAATTCATGAACTATCAGCTCATGGATGTGATGAAAGAGTACGAACCCGAGTTCGACCAAATGCTTTTTTATCTCCCTCTTGCCGGCTCTGCGTTCAAGAAAGTTTATTACGATGAACTACTTGGCAGAGCCGTGTCTAAATTTGTACCGGCTGATGATTTAGTTGTACCTTACACTGCAACATCTTTAGAAGATGCTGAAGCTGTTGTGCATGTAATTAAAATGTCAGAAAATGAATTAAGAAAAAAACAAATTTCTGGTTTTTATCAAGATGTAGAATTAACACCAGGTTACAATGAAGAAACAGAAGTAGAGAAAAAAGAAAGAGAACTAGAAGGAATTAAAAAAACTAGAGATGAAGATGTCTTTACTGTTTTAGAAATTCATACTGACTTAGATTTAGAAGGTTTTGAAGATAAAGATTCAACAGGAGAAATGACGGGAATTAAACTTCCATACATTGTAACTCTTGAAATGGGTAGCAGACAAATATTATCAATTAGAAGAAACTATCAAGTAGAAGATCCACAAAAACTTAAAATAGATTACTTTGTACATTTTAAATTTTTACCTGGATTAGGTTTTTATGGTTTTGGATTAATTCATATGATCGGTGGTTTGTCTAGAACGGCAACTACTGCGTTAAGACAACTATTAGATGCAGGTACATTAAGTAATTTACCAGCAGGATTTAAACAACGAGGAATACGAGTAAGAGATGAAGCGCAGGCAATTCAACCTGGAGAATTCAGAGATGTGGATGCACCTGGAGGAAGTATCAAGGATGCATTTATGCCGTTACCATTTAAAGAACCATCACCAACTTTATTGCAGTTGATGGGTATTGTGGTGCAGGCAGGGCAACGATTTGCCGCCATAGCTGACATGCAGGTCGGTGACGGCAACCAACAAGCAGCTGTTGGTACGACCATAGCTCTCTTAGAACGTGGTTCCAGAGTCATGTCAGCCATACATAAAAGATTGTATGTGGCGATGAAGGGTGAATTTCAATTATTAGCAGGAGTTTTTAAAACTTACATGCCTGCAGAGTATCCTTACGACGTAGTTGGAGGACAAAGAAATATAAAACAAACAGATTTTGATGACAAAGTAGATATTATACCTGTTGCAGACCCTAATATTTTTTCTCAATCACAAAGAATTAGTTTAGCACAGACAGAATTACAACTTGCAATGTCAAATCCGCAAATGCACAACTTGTATGAAGCATTTCATGCAATGTATACAGCAATCGGAGTAAAAAATATTGATAAAATACTTCCACCACCACAACAACCGCAACCAATGGACCCTGCAAGTGAAAATATTCTTGCAATGAGTGGAAAACCTTTTCAAGCTTTCAAAGGACAGGACCATCAAGCCCATATTACAACCCATTTAAACTTTATGGCGACTAATATTGCTCGAAATTCACCTCCAGTTATGGCTGCATTAGAAAAAAACATTTTTGAACACATTTCTTTGATGGCACAAGAGCAATTAGAAGTAGAATTTAGAGAAGAAATTGCAAAATTAATGCAAATGCAACAAGCAATGCAACAAAACCCAATGATGCAGCAAGATCCACAACTTCAACAACAAATGATGTCAATGTCAATGAGTTTAGAGTCTAGAAAAGCTAAATTAATTGCAGAAATGACTGAAGAATTTAAAAATGAAGAAAATAAAATTATGGGTGAGTACAATGGCGACCCAATTGCTAAATTAAAAGCAAGAGAACTTGATTTAAGAGCTATGGACGACTCTGCTAAACGTGATCAGGCTCAAGAAAAGATTGATTTAGATAAATCTAAACAATTAATGGGTCAACAACAATTTGACGAAAAACTTCAACAAAATGAAGACTTAGCTGAATTAAGAGCTGATACATCCCTTACAAAACAGATGATGTCACAAGAAGCTAAAATGATGAATGACATGATGAAACAAACAGATGTTAGGATCTTGAAAGGTCCTAAAAGATAGTATAAGAAACCAATAGGAGAAAACTATGAAAAAAGAAAAAACTTTTTATACAAAAAACAATCCAAATTATGTTGGAAAAGTTGTATCTGATACACCAAAAGCAGATGCTAACAATACTCTTTCAGTTAATTCGGATGGTTTTGCACAAGAAGTTGAAGTTAAAATTCCTTTAGGTCAACCAACAGTAAACAAAGTTGGTGGCCAAAAAAGAATGTTAGCTTCTAAAAAATCTACTGTTAAGTGGTATTAGTCCATGTGGTTTTCGGCAATTAAATTAGCCGTTTCTGCTGGAAGTAAAATATACGCTAACAAGCAGAAAGCGAAAGTTGCAATGTCTGATGCTCAGTTATTGCATGCAGAGCGACAAGCCCGAGGTGAGGAAGCTTATCAAGGAAAACTGTTAGAAGCTCGTCAAGCAGATTATAAGGACGAGGTAGTTTTAGCGATTCTTACGTTGCCAATTTTGGTGCTCGCATGGGGGGTTTGGTCGGACGATCCGGCAGCTATGGAGAAAATAAAAACCTTCTTCGAGCATTTTGCGGCACTTCCAACCTGGTTCACTTCACTTTGGATACTTGTATGCGGGAGTATTTTTGGTATAAAGGGAACACAAATTTTCCGTAATGGAAAAAAATAAGGAGTAAATTATGAGAAGAGACAATGGTGTAAGACAAAAATTAATGGGTGGCGGAATGTCGACTGCAAGAAAAGACATGAGATCCGGTTACTATCCATCTGACATGGGCATGGCTGGTGGAGCTATGTACAAAAAAGGTGGTTCTGTTAAAAAAAAGAAACAAGGTTACAAAGATAGAAAAGACGAGTCTATCGCAATGAGAGTAAAGAAAAAAAGAACTAAAAAACAATTAAGAGCTTCAGCTAATGAGTCTTATGGTAAATTTGGTTCTAAAGCTAAAAAATCTGGTAAAATAAATAAATAATAAAAGAAAAATATGTCAACAAAACCAATTAGTAAAAGTAAACAAAAAGGTTTAGCTAAACTTGCTAAATCTAATCCTACAGTAGCTAAAAAAATGGGTTTTAATCCAAATAGAATGGTTGCTAAAAAAGGTGGGAAAGTTAAAAAAAAGAAAGGGAAAAAATAATGGCTAAACGTGGATTATACGCAAACATTCATGCGAAGAAAAAAAGAATCGCTGCAGGCTCAGGTGAAAAAATGAGAAAACCTGGAAGTAAAGGTGCACCAACAGCAGCAAATTTTAAAAGAGCAGCTAAGACAGCAAAGAAGCCTAGAAAGAGAAAATAGGTATGAGAAAACAGGATAATATGCCTGCAAGAAATAAAAAGAACTTCAGATCTACGAAGTCTGGAGCAGGTATGACACGAGCCGGTGTCGCTGCCTACAGAAGAAAAAATCCCGGTTCTAAATTAAAAACAGCCGTGACTGGAAAAGTAAAACCAGGATCTAAAGCTGCAAACCGACGTAAGTCGTACTGTGCAAGAAGCGCAGGCCAAATGAAACAATTTCCAAAGGCTGCAAAAGATCCTAATTCTAGACTAAGACAGGCACGTAAACGATGGAAATGTTAAATGAAAAATGCAATACTAGATGCTTTAGAAGATAGATACGCAGCACAAATTTCAGAAGCTGATGCTACTATTAAAATATATCTTGAAAATTCTGTAGGCATTGGAGAACACCCACAACACATAGACGAAATAGATAAATTGTTTCAAAAAATTGCTGACGCTCAAGAAAAGTTAGAAGCAATTAAAGATTATAGAGGAGAAAGAAGTGCCCTTTAAATCTGAAAAACAAAGACGTTATCTATACAAAAACGAACCTGCCATAGCAAAAAAATGGACTAAAAAATATGGTAGTAAAATAAGTAAACCAAAGAAAAGGAAAAAGAAATAATGGACGAAATAACTTTTATAGAAAAAATAAGAAAAATAATTAAAATGAGACATGATGATGTTGTCTCTGCAATGGCATCTGGTGGTGTTGACAATATGGAAAAATACCAGTATATGTTAGGTCAGATACGAACATATCAGTATTTAAGTCAGGAAATATCCAGCCTGCTAAATAAAAAGGAGCAAAAAGAAAATGAAGGAACAGTCATCGACATCAACTCAAAAACCAACAATTGAGTTACCGAATAAAGATTTAGTAGGTGTAAAACCAACTAAGAAAAAAGAAATTAACGAATCTTCAAAACTACCAAATCCAACAGGTTGGAGAATTTTAGTTTTACCTTTTAAACAAAAAGATAAGACTAGTGGTGGAATTATTTTAGCAGACGATACAATAGAACGATCACAAGTAGCATCAACTTGTGGTTTAGTATTATCCATGGGCCCGCACTGCTATGACAAAGAAAGATACCCAGAAGGTCCTTGGTGCAAGAAAGGTGATTGGATTGTATTTGCAAGATATGCCGGATCACGAATTAAAATAGATGGGGGTGAGATAAGACTTCTTAACGATGATGAAGTTTTAGCGACCGTGGAAAACCCTGAAGATATATTCCACGAATTTTAACAATCATAGGAGGAACTATGCCAGACAATGAAAAAACAGTTGACCTTGATACATCCGGACCGGGTGCAAGAGTTGAACTGCCAGAAGTAGAAAAAGAAGCAGAAAAAACATACGAGAACGAGGAGAAAAAAAATGAACCAAATGTTACGTACGATGATCAGCCCGCTGACACATCTGAGAAACCTGTTGAGCAGTCTGATGTTCGAGATGAAAAGAACGAAGGCGGAAAGGTTGCACAGAAAACTAACGAAGCAGGGAGTGATAAACAACAAGATAACTCTAGGGAAGTTGAAGAATATTCTGAAGGAGTTAAGAAAAGAATAGCTAAACTTACAAAAAAAATGCGTGAAGCAGAGAGACAAAAAGAAGAAGCTCTTGCTTTTGCACAAAGAGTTAAACAAGAACGAGATAAATTTGAAGCAACAGCGACATCTTTAGATAAAAATTATGCCACAGAAATGGAAGGCAGAATTTCATCTTCTCTTTCAGCAGCTCAAGAAAAATTAAAAACAGCTAGATTAAATGAGGACGCTAAAGCTGAAGTAGAAGCTTTAACTCAAATATCTCAGTTGGGTTATGAACAGGGAAAGTTAGCAGAATTAAAAACTCAGCATCAAATGCAAGAAACTGCTGCTAAAGAAAGACCTGTAAACCAACAACCAGCAGCTCCTGTCCAAAGACAGCAAGCTCCAGTAGACCCTAAAGCAGAAGCTTGGGCCGAAAAAAATGACTGGTTTGGCAAAGATAATGCTATGACTTACACAGCATTCGATCTACACCGAAAACTAACGGAGGAAGAGGGCTTAGATCCACAATCTGATGAATATTATGAAGAAGTGGATAAAAGAATAAGACTTGAATTCCCCCACAAATTTGGTAATAGTGTAGAAAAACAGACTACTAAACCTACACAAAACGTTGCCTCTGCAACGCGTAGTTCAAAGAGTGGTCGCAAACAAGTGAGACTCACATCTTCTCAAGTCGCAATAGCGAAAAAATTAGGTGTGCCACTAGAAGAGTATGCGAAACAACTTATAAACACGAAGGAGGTATAGGCATATGGAAAATAAAAAACCAACTCGTGCGAGCCAAAGTAAAGGTGATTCTACAAAAGTACAATCACAAGCATCATCGGTAAAACCGAAAGTTGCTGTAAAACCTTGGACTCCACCATCGTACTTAGATACGCCCAACGCGCCAGACGGATTCAGACACAGATGGGTCAGGATTGAAGTTTTAGGATTCGTTGATACGAAAAACATACAAGGACGCTTAAGGTCTGGGTATGAGTTAGTAAGATCAGATGAATATCCGCAAGACGACTTTCCAGCAATTACAGACGGCAAATACGCAGGGGTTATCGGGCACGGAGGCCTAGTGCTGACTAGGGTACCAGAAGAGATCGCACGATCAAGAGAAGAGTATTATAGAAAACAATCTCAAGATCAAATGAAGGCAATCGACAACGATCTTATGAAGGAACAGCATAGGGGAATGCCTATCGATATTGATAGACAAACTCGTACAACCTTCGGTGGCAAGAAAAGTTAAAAATTTTTAACGAATCAAACCAGCGATTGAACATTAAACCGTGACTGGAGGCCCGCAAGGGTAGGTCACATAAGGAGAAAACAATATGGCTAATGCGTCAACAACTGGGTTTGGTTACAGACCCATTAAAATGGTTGGTCAGGCATATAATAACGCTGGACTTTCAGAGTACAGTGTTGCAGCTTCTTCGGCTTTAATTTCGCACGCGTGTTTAGTGCAATTAACAGCAGATGGAGTTGTACTCGCAGCAGGGAGCGGAGGAGCAAATAACATCGGCACCCTAAATGGAGTATTCTATACTGATGCAACTTCAAATAAACCAACATATAGCAACTATTCACCAACAGGTAATACTGCGACTGATATTGTTGCTTTCATTAATGACAATCCTCAACAAATGTTTGAGGTTATGTCTGCAGATACATCTTTCGACCAAAATGAGGTTGGAGAATGTGCTGATCAAGTTAATGATGTTGGGGTAACTCCTCTGTTTATTTCGAAATCAAAAGTTTCGGCTACAACAGATGCAGCTATCGCACAATTAAAAATAATCGGAGTTTCTAGAGATCCTGATCATTCTGATACTACTGCTGAGGGCTTTGCTCTTAGAGTAATGATAAATGAACATCTTCTTGGAAACAACGTGGCAGGGATATAAGGAGATAAATTATGGCTATATCACGAAACCAACTCGTAAAAGAGTTAGAGCCAGGATTGAATGCTTTATTCGGCCTGGAATACAAACAGTATGAAAATCAGTCAGCTGAAATTTATACTACTGAGTCATCTGACAGAGCTTTTGAAGAAGAAGTAATGTTAAGTGGATTCGCTCAAGCACAAGTAAAACCAGAAGGTGCAGGTGTTACATACGATAACGCTCAAGAAACTTTCACAGCTAGATACACTAACGAAACAATTGCGTTAGCGTTTGCTATTACTGAGGAAGCAATTGAGGACAATCTATATGACAGACTGGCTTCTAGATACACTAAAGCTTTAGCAAGATCTATGGCTCAAACTAAACAAGTAAAAGCAGTTAATCCATTTAACAATGGAATGCCTGGTGGTACTTTCACTTCTGGTGATGGTGTTACTTTGTTCAATACTGCTCACCCAACAATTGCTGGAACGTTTTCAAACACTCTAGCAACTGCTTCGGACTTAAACGAAACATCTTTAGAGCAGTCTTTAATTGACATTGCAGCTCTTACAGATGAAAGAGGTTTAAAAATCGCAGCTAAGGGTATGAAGATGGTCATCCCATCTGCACTACAATTTACTGCTGACAGACTTATGAAGTCTGCTGGTAGAGTTGGAACTGCTGATAATGATATCAACGCAATCAAATCTATGGGGATGATTCCTCAAGGTTATTCTGTTAATAATTATTTAACAGATGCTGATGCGTTTTTCATTATGACAGACGTGCCAAATGGTATGAAACATTTCGAAAGAACTCCAATGACTACTAAAATGGAAGGTGATTTCGATACTGGTAATGTAAGATACAAAGCTAGAGAAAGATACGTATTTGGCGTATCAGACCCTAGAGGTGTATTTGCTTCACCAGGAGCATAATACTTAATCTTTTTTGTGGCGGACACAGTTCCGCCACAATCATAAAATAGAAAGCAAAAACCATGAAAAAATTCCTAATAAACATATACGCTTACGATTATCACGGTAGATTTGAAGTAAAATCTAATGATGACGCCGTTTCTTTAGAGCAATCAATAGTTGACAAGCTAGGAGAAAATAGTATAGTTTGGGAATCAACGGGAATGTTTAGTAATACTCCCTATCGAATAACCTATGAGGAGGTTAGTGATGATACAAGACCTTTACAAACAAAAAAGGTCCTTGGAGTTGAAGTGGCAACAGGAGCATCTGTCTAATGATAGATACACTCTTGAAATGGTCAGAATTGATGACAAAGTTAGAAGAGTCATTACTGAGATCAAGCTGGAAGAAGCAGCTATTGCTCACAGAAGAAATAGCGTTGAAGGCGCTGCTCCACAAGTTTCTGTAGCTACTTAATCAAAAGCTACATTGCTGAAATGCATAAATACCGTAGGCTCTCTTGCACTCTACTAAAATCTAGTATATAAAAAACTCACTATACAATTATTAAATTTTGCATAGACGCGTATAGTCGACGGCCTAAAGACTATGTAAAATTAATTAGGAGGATATAATTATGGCAAATACTACATTTTCAGGACCAGTTCGATCAGAGAACGGTTTTGAAGTAATTAAGAAAAACGCAACTACTGGTGCTCTTACAACTACAATGAGCATTAAGGAGTTCACTGCAACTATTACAGTTGCAAACGGTGACACTACTGGAAAAGAAACATCTATCCAGATACCTACAAACTTTATTCCATTAGGAATTGGTGTTGTAGTAACTGTGGCTTCTGCAAACGCTGTTAATTTAGTTGACATCGGAACAGATGCTGACACTGATGGATATGTTGATGGAGCTTCTTTAGCTACTAACACAACTGGTTGGAAAGGTTTTCTAGGTTGTAATGGTGTACTAGGTATGTCTGGTTTTGCACCAGGAGTAGCTGGTTTAGCTGGAGACGAGGTTGAACTTGTTTTATCTGGAGACCCAGGACATGGAGCAGGCGGAGCGCCAGCTGTCACAACAATTGTGTTAAAGATTTTTGGAATTGATTCCACTTCTGACACAGCATAATAATAATTAACTCTGAGTGGGGTGTAATGACCCCACTCTTTAATAGGAGAAAATAAAATGGCATACGGACCAACAATAAACACACAATTTGACGGCCAAAGAAAACTTATCTATGTTTTTAATATAGATGGTGCAATGGACGGAAGCGCTGGAACAACTGTTATAGATGTTTCTGCACTTGCTAAATCTAAACTTAACCAAAGTTGTAATAGAATATCATTAAATAAAGTTTGGTATAATATTAATCCAACTGCAAGTGTAGATGCTGCAAAAATACAATGGGAAAATTCTGGTGGAGATGAAACTTTTTTATCTTTAATTGGTTATAATGATTCTGATTACAGTTCTATAGGCGGTTTAGTAAATCCCAACACTGGTGGAAATGCAAATGGTGATGTTAATATAGTTATCCCTGCACATACAGCGGGTGATACTTATTCAATTGTTTTTGAATTTATTAAGTATTACGAATAGGAGAACTAATGGCCAATACTACTTCTGGTTCTTATGTATTCGATAAGAACCTAAGCATTGATGAAATTATTGAAGATGCGTACGAACGTATTGGCATTCAAGGTACTTCTGGTTATCAATTAAAAACTGCTAAACGATCTTTAAATATTTTATTTTCCGAATGGGGCAATAGAGGGCTTCAATTTTGGGAAGTAAAAAATCAAAACGTTACATTAGTAGATGGACAATCAGTATATACTTTTTTTAGATCCCCGGCCGATGGTACTTCAGACGGAATTAATACAACACTTTCTGCAGGTATAAATGCTACTGCTGTTACTATAGGAGTAGCTTCAGTTACAGGATTTGCAACTAGTGGGATAATTACCATTGGAACTGAACAAATTTCATACACAGGAATTACAAGTTTAAATTTAACAGGATGTACTAGAGGAATTAATGGTAGCACAGCAGCTACACACAGTACTTCTGATGCAGTATTACAATTTCCAATTGGTATGACAGATATCCAAGAAGCAGATTACAGAGTAAAATCCACATCTGTTGATACACCAATGACAAGAATTAGTAGATCACAGTATCAAGGTTTTTCAAATAAAACTGATAAAGGTTTACCTACTCAATATTGGGTTCAAAGATTTATAGATAAAGTTACAATGACTTTATATTTAACACCGGGTGCAGCTCAAGATGGTAATTATATTAATTTTTATTACACAAAAAGAATTGATGATGTTGGTGCCTACACAAATGCAACCGATGTACCATACAGATTTGTTCCGTGTATGATTTCAGGGTTAGCATATTACTTAGCTGTTAAATATGCACCACAAAGAGTTCAAGAATTAAAACTATTATATGAAGATGAATTGTTAAGAGCAGAAGACGAAGATGGTTCTTCTAACTCTACGTATATATCTCCTAAAATCTACTACCCAGGTATTGGTTAATGACTACTTTTTCACAAGGTAAATACGCTTTAGCAATTTCTGACAGATCAGGAATGGCATTTCCATACAATGAAATGGTTAGAGAATGGAATGGTGCGTTTGTACATATTTCAGAATACGAACCTAAACAACCACAGTTAGATCCTAAACCTACAAGTGCAGATCCACAAGCTTTACAAAGAGCAAGACCTGCTAGAACAGAATTTCCAACAGAAGATTTTTTACCAGAAAATCCTTTTGTAACTGCATCTAATACTACATTAAAAATTAATTTTCCAAATGGTGATTTGCAAGTAAATGATTTTGCAAGATTTAGAAATGTTAAATCTCCAGTAGGTGGTGTTGCAATATCAACACTACAAATGTCTACAACATTAAATGGGGCAATAACTGATACTGCTACTACAATTAATTTAACTGATGGATCACAGTTTCCAACTTCAGGTTTTATTGTAATAGAAAAAGTTTTAACTTCTTCTGACACAAGTGATCCTTTAAAAGTTGGAACATACCAAAATGAAGTTATACAATACACAGGAAGATCTACACATCAATTAACTGGTTGTACTAGAGGAACAAGTGCTCCTTACAGAGGAGTTTCTCCTGAATCTACAATTGCTGGATCTCATTCTAATTTAGCAAAAGTTTTTGGTTGTTATAAAGTTGTTTCTTTAAATGAGACATCAGTTCCAAGTACAGGTCAACCATCTACGACCACACAATTTGATGGTATAAATGTTACGTTAACTAACACTGCATCAAGCACAGAAACAGGGGGCGGTTTACAGTGTACAATTGGACCCGTTAATGATAGGGCTTAGTTATGTCAGGAGTTAAAAAATACGATTATACTACACTTAAACAAGCTATTTTAGATTATACTGAAGTAGATGATACAGTTTTTACAACTACTATTTTAGATGGTTTTATAATGGGTGCTGAATTTAGAATTTATCAAGAGCTTCCTATGGATGCTCAAAGAAATGTTCAAGAAGGTACATTGGCTGCAAATGATAATACAATTAATGCACCAGCAGGATGTTTATTTATAAGAGGAATTGAAGTTTTTGAATCTACAGCTAATACTGAAGGTAATGGGAAATGGTTAGAGAAAAAAGATCAAACTTATTTATCAGAATTTGTAGATAGAAAATTTGGACCTGTAGGAGAAATACAATCTCCTACAGATACTACTAATTCAGTTACCGGATTTCCTAAATACTATGCAATGTTTGGTGGCGCTGATAATACTACAGATACTTCATCTGGAGGTATGTATATAGCTCCTACACCTGACGCTAATTACAAATTTAGGGTTTATTATAATAAAATGCCAAATGGTCTTGGGGGATCTAGTAGTGATTTTAATGCTAATACATATTTAAGTACATATTTTCCACAAGGTCTATTATATGCATGTCTAGTAGAAGCTTTTGGATATTTAAAAGGTCCAATGGAAATGTTGACATACTATGAAAATAGATATAAAAATGCTATACAACAGTTTGCAGGTATGCAACTTGGAAGACGAAGACGAGATGATTATACTGACGGAACAGTTAGAATACCAGTCAAGTCACCGTCTCCGTAAATAGGAGTAAAATATTATGGCAATAACATCGGCAGTATGTAACAGTTTTAAAACAGAAGTTTTACAAGCTCTACATAATTTTACAGCATCGTCTGGAAACAGTTTTAAACTAGCTTTATACACAAGTTCAGCAACTTTAAATAAATCAACAACAGCGTATAGTACATCAAACGAAATTACTAACTCATCAGGATCTGCTTACACAGCTGGTGGAAAAGCACTTACAAGTGTTACACCTGCTTTATCTACAGACACTGCATGTTGTGACTTTGCAGATATAAGTTTTACTTCTGCTTCATTTACAGCTAATGGTTGTTTAATATACAACGATACAAACGCTGACAGAGCAGTTTGTGCAATCGCATTTGGTGGAGACAAAACTGTATCAAGTGGAACTTTTACAATTCAATTTCCAACAGCAGACGCAAGTAACGCAATCCTTCGTATAGCATAAGGAGGACTTCCTTATGGCATCAACCTGGGGTAATAATACTTGGGGATCCAACGAATGGGGTGACGATAATGTTACCATTATTTTATCAGGACAATCAACAACATCATCAGTAGGTTCTTTAGAAGCTTTTAATGAAGAAGGTTGGGGTAGACAAGAATGGGGCAACTCTGGTTGGGGTGTAGAGTATGCTGTACAATTATCAGGACAATCAGCCACAACATCTGTAGGTTCCATTACCACAGAAATTGCAGTTCCATTAACAGGTTTATCAACTACATCAAGTTTAGGCACACCTACTTTAGATCTATTAACACTTATAACTCCAACAGGTCAACAAGCAC
>Ga0209992_10002009_pt1 | contig 19698 bp, 22 predicted proteins | sample 2SBtaG_2_FD_182564 | JGI IMG/M metagenome (GOLD analysis project Ga0209992, IMG submission 182564) | Deep subsurface microbial communities from Kolumbo volcano to uncover new lineages of life (NeLLi) - 2SBTROV12_ACTIVE470 metaG (SPAdes)... | ecosystem: Environmental > Aquatic > Marine >... | reverse complement strand
TTTGAAAATAAAAAATTACAATATAGAACAACCTGAAGAGAATATCTCGTAGATTTGAATACATTGAATTGTATGTCCAAAAATTAAAACTAAATTAAAAATCAACCAAGTTGTAAAAAACAAAAATGCAACTATAGAGAATGGAAGTAATAGTTTAAGATTTGTATGTTCCCTATTTTTTAAAATTAAAACTGCACCCAGTGATGCAAGTACTAAACCTAATTCAAGTGGTTGATGTGACCATGAAATTAATCCATCAATTCCAAATAGATCATGAGATAAAGAATCACCAAAACCTGAAACTATTTGTAATACAGAACCTATAATTACTAATTTAATTCCTGTTTTTAGAGAACCTTTAACTGATTTTCTAATAATTAGCACACTACCCATAATTGCAGCACATGTAGTCATTGAAACTCCAAAGTATACTACAATATGTGATGGACTCCAAAAAAATTCGGGCTCTTTTTGAAGATGAGAAATTGCATCCCAAAATCCTGCTGAAACAATTACTATAGGACCTATTACTGCTAAAATTGAAACTAGTGAAACAAGTGTGCTGGATTGTGCAATAGAGGAATTAGAAAGTCTTTGGATTAGCTTCATTTTGATTTAACAATATTATTGGACTATTTGAAATATTGTAAAGATATCAATTAGAAAGATTCAACGTCATGGCTAATTTTATGAATTAACTATATTAGATGACACATTATAAGAAAATCATGAATCCAGGAATAGGATTAATGAAAAGACGTCTAGAAAAGGAAAAAGATGCAATTGCATTAGGAATTTCAGGAATTGCAAAAAAATATGATGCAAAACCTGAAGATATCAAAACTCTAGAAACCAAATATCATGATGATGCTGGTGACTGGTATGTGGCATTAGGATGGGATGAGAAAAAAATAATTGTTCAAATGGATTCAGTGTTAGGAACAATTACAGACATTAAAGAAATTTAATTATCAAGTTTATTTTAAAAAATACATGACTAAGGCAATTGTTCTTGGAGGTTCACGGGGTATAGGTAAAGCAATTTCAGAATCACTAAAAACAATAGATATTGATGTTTTTGCAGCATCAAAAAATGATATAGATACATCAAATTTAGATAGCGTGAGAAAATTTTTAGAGAAAAATTCTCAAACAGATATTCTTGTTTTAAACACAGGAGGACCTTTACCGAAACCATTTTCAACTGTAACTGAGGATGATTGGAAATTATATCATAATCAATTATTTTTAGGATTTGTCACAATATTGCAAAATATTCAGATAAATGATGGAGGATACATTTTTTTGATTAGTTCCAGTGTTATTAAAGAACCAAATACAAAATTGATAATATCTTCAGCATATCGTGCTGCATTTGCAGAAATTTTCAAAGTTTTGAGTAAAGAATATGCTGAAAAAAAAATCAGCTGTGTAAATATTGCTCCAGGACCTATCAATACAGATAGAACACAAGAATTAATTGAAAATGTGAAAGAATTTGAAAAGACATTGCCTATGAAAAGGCTTGGAGAACCAGAAGAAATAGGGAACTTTGTAAAATCAATTGTTGAAAATAAAATAAAGTATCTTTCAGGAGTTACAATTAACTTTGATGGTGCAAGTTCTAATTGTATTTTCTAAGACTATTTTTTAAATTCAACATTTGGAGTGTCTGGTTGACCTGCAATTGCAATTAGTCCACCTTCACGAAGTTGTTGTAATAATTGCATTACTTCTTTTTCTACTTGTTTTCGTTGTAATCCGGTTTGTTGAGCAAATACTTCAACTAAATCTGTAACTTTACGTTGACCATTACAAGATTTCCAAAAATCAACAATTGCCTGATTCACCATAAATCCTTGTTCATGCTCATTTGCTAATACCATTGAACCATCTTCTTGTTGTACTAGTTTCCCTACACCTTGAGGTAATGCAGTTTCATAATTAATTGGTGCAGGAGTATTCATAGCGGCACCCATGTTTTTGATTTTTAATTTTCCCTCTTCAGTCATTTTATCCATTGACCATGCTGGTTCCCAGACGATGTCTATTTTGACATTATTTACTCCTGGAACTTTTTTAGCAAATCTTGTAGCATCTTCAACTAGTGTCTCATGTAATGGACAACCTTGCGTAGTCATTGTCATTTTAATATTAACGTCATTATTTTCTGTAACATCAATTCCATAGATTAATCCCATTTCTACAATGTTTAATGGGACTTCAGGATCCATACACTGTTTGAGTGAATCCTCAATTGCTTGTGGAGAAACTGTACTCATATTGTAAATGGCAGTTTGAAAAACAATAAAAACTTTCTAATTATTAGCTTCAAATAATTTTGGGATAGATTCTTCATATGGTGCAGTAGCCACACCTTTTTCGGTTATAATACCAGAAATTAGTTCAGGAGGAGTCATATCAAATGCTGGATTAATTACCCCAATATCATCAGGAGCAGTTTTTTTCTCTCCAATACCAGTAACTTCACTACCTTTACGCATCTCAATTATTACATCTTCAGCCTTTGTTTTCAAATCAATTGTAGATAGTGGTGCTGCAACATAAAATGGAATTCCATGTTGTTTTGCCATGGTTGCCACTTGATATGTTCCAATTTTATTAAAAACATGGCCTGTTTTTACAATTCTATCAGCACCTACAACAACTTTGTTTACTAAGCCATTAGCCATTGAATATCCTACTGCAGTGTCTGGAACTAAACTAACATCAAATCCATCATGTTTTAATTCAAATGCTGTTAATCTGGAACCTTGCTGTATTGGTCTAGTTTCAGTTGCAATTACTTTGACATTTTTTCCACTCTCTCTTGTTGCCCTAATAACACCTAATGCAGTTCCATATGCCACAGTTGCTAAAGCACCAGCATTACAATGAGTCATGATAGTATCATCATTGTCAAAAAGAACAGATCCATTCTTTCCCATAGCTTTGTTAATCTCTATATCTTCATCTGCCATTTTTTTGGCAGTTGAAATAACTAATTCTCTAATTTGTTCAACCGAATTTCCAGTCTTTGCAGTATTCATTATTTTTTCTAATCCCCAACCCAAGTTTACTGCAGTAGGCCTTGTTGCAAAAAGAATTTTTCTAGCATTTTCTAAATCAGATAATAATTCATCTGTAGATGTCGCATTACTTTGTAATACTGCTAATGCCAATCCAAATGCACCCGACACACCAATTGCAGGAGCACCTCTAACAACCAGTGTACTTATTGCATCAGCCACTTGATTATAATCATCAAATTCTACAAATACAAGTTCGTTAGGAAGTTTGGTTTGATCTACCATTACAACCTTATTGTTTTTCCATTCTACGGTTCTAAAAGACAATTAAGATTATAATAATTTCAGCTATATTTTATTCCATCTCTTTAAATAATTTTGAGAGTCCAGATTTTAAATCAAATTTGGGAGAATAGCCTAATTCAGTTTTAGCCTTTGAAATCAATACTTCACTATACAATAGATCACCTGGCCGAGGAGGTAAATGAACAATATCCAAATTTTTTTCCGAAATTTGTAACATTAATGAAGCTAGTTCATTAATGGATGAAGATTTACCGCTGCCAAGATTATACACTGTTCCCTTTTTACCTACAATATTTTCTATAGCCTGGAGAATTCCATGGATTAAATCTTCAATGAAGATATAATCTCGAGTATTTGTTCCATCTCCAAATATTTCTAAAGGTTTCTCTTCTTTGATTTTTTCTAAGAATTTTGTAATGACACCAGCATAAGCATTGGATTGACCTTTTCCAAAAACGTTAAAAAATCGGAGAGAAATGGTATTCAAATCAAATGCATTTGAAAATGCACGGAGATAAAATTCCATAGATAATTTATCTGCACCATATGGAGATACTGGATTGGGTATTGTTTCTTCAGTGACTGGAACAATTTCAGGATTTCCGTAGATAGCTGCAGATGAGGCTCCAACAATATTTTTGACATTGTTTTCAACACAAGCTCTCAAGAGACTAATTGTTCCTTCAACATTTACTCTGTTAGTAATTTCAGGATGTTCAAGAGATTCTAAAATATCAATTTTTGCTGCAAGATGTACAACTAAATCAAAAGTTTTCAAATGTTTTTTTAATAAATCATAATCTGTTAAATCACCTTCAATAAGATGAACCCCTCTTTTTAGAAGATTTTCAATATTTTCTTTTGAGCTGTTTGAAAGATTTTCATATATTGTTACATCATGATTGTTTTGTAATAGTGAATCTACAAGATGTCTTCCAATGAAGCCAGCCCCACCAGTTACAAAAATTTTCATGTTAAAAGTATCCCATACTGAATATAATAGCTTAATTGAAATTTGTTAAAAAATCTCCCTTTTTCATATCAAATGTTATATTATATTTTTTAATCGAAACAGTAGTTGATTAATCTCAAAAATATTATAAAATATGATAAAAATGAAATGTATAAAATTTATGATGAATGGCCAGAAATTGCACATTTAGCATATGAATCACAATTTGAGAAAATTGAAGAGAAAAATATAGATCATATTGTATTTGCAGGGATGGGTGGTTCAGGTAGTGTTGGGGATGTTTTTACATCAATATTATCTAAAAATGAAATTCATATATCAAATGTAAAAGGATTTCATCTTCCATCAACAGTAAACAAAAATACACTTGTAATTACAACCAGTGTTTCTGGTAATACATTAGAAGCATTAACAATTTTGAAGAAGGCAAAAAAGAAAGAATGTAAAATGATTTCATTTTCATCAGGGGGCAAAATGAAAAATTTTTGTGAAAAAAATAAAATCAATCATAAAACCATAGTTCAAGTTCATTCACCTAGAGCATCATTTCCAAATTATTTCTATTCAATGTTAAATGCTTTAGAACCAATTTTACCAACTAAAAAAAAGGATATTTTAGATTCGATAAAACAATTAGAAAAGCTTAGAAAAAATATTTCCTCAGAAAATCTATCATCAAATAATAAATCATTAGATTTAGCAAATTGGATAGCTGCTATTCCAATAATCTATTATCCATATGGGTTAAAAGCTGCTGCTGTAAGATTTAAAAATTCATTACAAGAAAATGCAAAAATGCATACTATGACAGAAGATATTGTTGAGGGGGCACATAATGGAATAGTAGCTTGGGAAAAAAAATCAAATGTGCAACCAATAATAATACAAGGTAAAGATGATTATTTAAAAACAAAGCAGCTTCAAAAAATTATTATGGAATATTTTAAAATTCAAAAGATAGATTTCAGAGTAGTTTCTTCACCAAGTGGTTCGATATTATCAAAATTAATTTATTTGATTTATCTTTTAGATTATTCATCAATATATAAAGCGATTTTAAATAAAACAGACCCAGGACCAGTAAGATCTATTCAATTTATTAAAAATAAATTTGTATGAAGTAGTTAATCATCCAAACTGAAATTTAATTTTGCTGAAATTCTACTTAAGACATACAAAATAATAGCTGCCATGATTAGAAAAAAGCCAATAGTCAATGTTGTTAATGTAAACAATGTTAGACCCACTGGAAGTCTACCCATTTCATTGTAAAATTCAAGAACAAAAAATGAGCTAATTCCTGCAATAATAAAAAATATTATTGAAGGAATTCCAAATGCAGGTAAAGGTTTGGTTTCCACAATTAATTTAGCAATAGTTAATACAACAGTAAGACCGTGCTTTAATGGATTTTGTGAAGAAGTTTGGACATTTTCTGGATACAATTCTTTTCTAGGTAATTCAATAATTTTTAATTGATTTACTGAAGCTTTTAGAAGAATTTCAGCAGACATGCCCATTCCATGTGTTTCTAAAGTTGGAACAATTTTTTTTAAAGAAGGTAAATTATAAGCTCTTAAACCACTTTCTGCATCTTTGATTTGATTTTTTGAAAATGAATTCACTAATCCAGTAATTATTTTAATTCCAAATTTTCTATATGATTTCACATTATCAGTTTCATCTAAAAAACGTGATCCAATTACTATATCAGCTTCATCAGACAAAATAGGTTTGGATATAATAGGAATATCTTTTGAATCATGTTGTAAATCCGCGTCAAATGTGATAGTGACTTTAGCTTTTCTTTTTAACGATTCAGATAAACCAGTTTTGATGGCACCGCCATAGCCTTTATTTTGTTTATGTGTAATAACCTCAGCACCAGCCTCTTTTGCAATTATTGCAGAATTATCTGATGAGCCATCATTAATAACTAAAACTAAATCTGCAAATTCTAGACATTCTTTTACAGCCTGACCAATTGTAGATTCTGCATTATATGTGGGAATACACACTACAATATCTAAAGAATTTTCAATATGGGATTCAGAATTACTTTTAGAATCAATTGTGTTTTCATTCATGGATTTGAAATTTAATTTCATTTTAGCTATTTAAAATATTGTTAAAAGAAAATTATTGTAAGGATAAAATTCATGTAAACTCAGGCACAATATTATTAAATTTGATAATATCTAATCAATTATTATAGTAAAAAATTTGAAGTGATTTATGTTAGAAGCAAAAAATGTCATGAATTTACCGATTGTAGTAGATGAAAAAACAAGTATTGGGGAAGTGATTTTAAAAATTTTGAATGAAAAAATTAGTCGTGTTTTAATTTCCGAAAATGGGAAAATTACAAAAATAATCAGTGAAAAAGATATTTGTCATTTCTTACTTGGAAACTCAAATGAGCCAATAAATAAAATTCCCATTGGAAAGATATCAAAAGAAATACTATCAATTAACCCAACTGAAAATATTAAAACTTGTGTAGAATTAATGATTTCAAAAAATATCGGATCATTAGGAGTGAAATCTGAAAAAATAATTGGAATTTTAACAAAAACAGATGTTGTAAAAAATATTCAGAGTGAGTTAAAAGGAAAAAAATCAGCTGTAGAAATAATGTCTAACGATTATTTATGGGAATTCTCAAATGAGCCAATAAATAAAATTTTTAAGAAAATGTTTGACTTTAATATTTCTAGATTAATTCTTAAAAACAAAAATGAAATTTCATCAGGGATTTTAACTATGGGTGATTTACTAAAAATAGGTTTTAAGAATTTTGATACAGATTCTGAAAATAAAGTGGAATTTGATACAGATTTGTTATATGATAGATTTAATTCAGGAAAAATTTTAGGTGATGAAATAAGTACAAAAAAAATTCTTTCAGTCCCTATGAATGAAGATATTTCAGAAATTTGTTCTTTATTACTCAAACAAGGAATTAACGGTTTAGGAGTTTTAAATGACAATAATATAATTTGGGGAATTTTAACAAAAACAGATATCCTTAAAGCGTTTATCAACAAATAATGATTTCATTTGAAAAAATCAGTGTAACTTTTAAATCTGCTAATTTTGAATCTCATTTGTGTTTGTTAAATTTTTAGGTCAAGCATGTACACTTATTGAAACACAAAATGAAAGAATAATTGTAGATCCTTGGATAATGGGACCATGTAATGTTAACACATGGTATACTTTACGAAATAAAGCTGCTACCAAAAAAAACATACTAACTGATGTTGACTATATCTATATTTCACATGAACATGAAGATCATTTTCAAGCAGAAACCCTGAAAGAATTTGATAGGAAAATCCCAATCTATATTTGTAAATTTCCTACAGATAGATTTTATAATGAAATTGCAAAGTTGGGATTTAAAAATATAATAGAATTACCATCGTGGAAATCAGAGAAATTAAGTGATGATTTAGAAATTACATCCATAAAGAATCCAGATATTATGTTTGAAGATTCTGCATTAATAATCAAAAGTAAAGAAGGAACAGTTTTTTGTGAAACAGATTGTAAAATGGATTATGAATCATTGAAAAAAGTAAATGCCACAAAACCAGATATTGGATTTTTCATGTATTCAGTAGCAAATTGGTATCCTGATGTATATAATTATTCTAAAGAAAAAAGAGATGGAATTGCAAAAAAGAGAAAATCTAATAAAATTAATGGCTTTGTAAATTATGTAAATGTGATTAAACCAAGATATGCAATTGCATATGCAGGAGGACCACTTTTTCCACACAAATCACAATTGAAATTAAATGATCCAATTACAGGTGTTTTTGGTTGTCCAGATGAGCCTAAAGCAGCATGGGATACAAGTGGTAATACTGGAACAGAAATTATTACAATGGCAGCAGATGATGAAATAATGGTTGACGGCACACATAAAAAAAACAATGAACCTATTTTATCCACAAACAAAATTGATGCTTTGAATGAATTATCAATAGAAGTTCAAGATGATTTGAATAAAAGATGGAAGGCAGAAGGAGAAGCATCAACAAAATTACCTATGAAGATAATTGATTATTTTAATAAAATTATTTCAGAAAATTCTATTGCAAGAAAACATATCGATATGAAAGTTCAATTAATTGCTGAAGGGAAAAATGGAGGTGAATTCGTTTTAGATATTAAAAAAGACAATGAATCAAGCTCTTTTGCTAAGGAAGGGAAAATAGATGATTGGAATTATTTAATGAAAATTCCTGCACATCTTGTAGAAAAATCTGTGAGTGAGAAATTATTGTGGGAAACATTATTTTTATCTGCTAGATGGAAAGCAGACAGAAAACCAGATCAGTGGAACGAACATTTTATCAATTTGTTATATGATCCAGATCCCACAAGAATTTCAAATATTTATAAAATTTATGACAAAGTGCATTAAAAATGGAAATTAAAATTAAAAAAGAAATTATAGAAAAAGGGCAATTAATAGAAGTATCCAAGTCCCCTAAAATCATAATATATTTTGATGGTGAAAAATATTATGCAGTTAGTGGCATATGTCCTCATGCTAAATGGCCATTAGAATTAGGATTTGTTAACAAAACAACATTGACATGTGGAGGTCATGGTTGGGAATTTGACATTGAAGATGGAAATTGTATTACCAATCCAGGAAGGAATTTGAAAAACTATAGTGTTTTAGAAGCAAATGATGAAATAATTATTTCTGAAAATTAATTTTCCATATTAATAGTTCTCAGGAGATCCATTATGTCATTTTTGGTTACTAATTTAGGGTTATTATCAAGATGTTTTTTATCTGGAATAATTGTGTCAGCAGCTTCATCTAATGATTGTTTTAGATATATTTTTGGAAAATCTAATTTTTTAACTAGGATTTTAAATCGTTCAGAATATTTTGAATTATTAAATTTGTGAGCAACAGATGTAGTAAAAGCTAAAGCATGACCATGAGATATTCCTTCATTTGAATAAACATAGGAAAGTGCATGTCCTAACGTAGTAGAAGAATTACCAAATCCAAGACCATCAAACATAGAACCAAGAACTATTTTTTCATAATTATTTGTTAAAATTCCTTCTTCTAAAAGATCAAATGCAGAATTACATAGGAATTTTGTATAAGGGTTTGAAAGTTTACTATCATATGCCTCAGTGGATTGTGCACATGCATCAATTACAGAATTTTTAATTATGGTATCAGAAGAATTTTCAATAAAATAAGAATCAATTATTGCAATGTCTGCAAAAATTTTATCGTCATGAAAACTTTTTTTCTTTCCATTTACCTTTAGAACAGATATTCTAGTAAGTTCACTACCACTGCCAAAAGTAGTTGGTATCATAATTTTCAGCTTATTCATTTTAAATGCACAATATTTTGCTACATCCATTGAACTCCCTCCACCTATTCCAACTATATGAGTAAAATCAGAATTTTGAAATGTTGAAATTATCTTTTGAGCAGTCTCAATTGAAGGATTTGATTCAACATCAGCAAATATTAGATGATTGTTTAATCCAAGATAGTCCAACCAACCTCTAGATAAAGCACCTTTAGATGTGATTAACAGACATTTTTTTGGAAATGAGTACTCTTTAGCAGAATTTTTTCCAAAAATGATTGTAGAGGGTTGCTTAATTGTCCACATATAATGTGTGTAAAAAGATCTATTATTATAGATTAAATAATTTGATTTAGATATCTGATTATAATGAATGATGGTGCCAATATTTTACACTCTAAATTAAAAGAAAATAAAATTATCAAGGTTGCAGGAGCTTTTGATGCTATGTCTGCAAAATTAGTTGAATTGAGTAATTTTGATGCAATTTGGGCAGGAAGTTTTGCTATTTCAGCTACTCATGCTTTACCAGATGCCAGTATTCTTACCATGACAGAATTTCTATCCGTAGCCTCCAACATGGCTGATGCATGTTCAATTCCAATAATAGCTGATTGTGATACAGGTTTTGGAGGACCAAGTAATGTTAGTCACATGGTAAAAAAATATGAAAGTGCAGGAATAGCAGCAGTAAGTATAGAGGATAAAATTTTTCCAAAACAAAATAGTCTTTTAGAAAGTGGGAATCAACAATTATTATCAGAAAAAGACTTTGTAGCAAAAATAATTGCTGCAAAAAATGCAAAAAATAATGATAACTTCATGGTTATTGCTAGAGTTGAAGCACTGATTGCAGGTTTGGGAGTCAATGAAGCAAAAAAAAGAGCAGACGCATATGAAAAAGCCGGAGCAGATGCAATTTTAATCCATTCAAAAAAAAATACTCCTAATGAAATTTTTGAGTTTTGTGATACTTGGAATGGAGGTGTTCCTATAATTGCAATCCCAACATCATATCCAAATGTTACATTGAATGAATTAGAAAGCCATAAAGTAAAAATGGTTATTTATGCAAATCAATCTTTACGAACTGCACATTGGGCAATGGCCAAACATTTAGATCAACTAGCAAAAGCAAATAGTATAAGTGAAGTTGAAACTAAAATGACAAGCATGGATGAGATATTTCATCTTCAAGAAATGTATGAAATAAAGAAACAAGAAGTAGATATTGAAAAAAATCTAAAAAAGTTAGGTTACATAAATTGAATGAAAAAATACAACGTGAATTATTTCATTATTTAAATAAAAATAAAATTAAAAATTTTATCGGAGTACCAGATTCAACTCTAAAACATTTCATTGATGAATGTATCAAAAATAAAAACATCATTATCACAACAAGAGAAGAGGAGGCATTAGGAATTGCAACTGGAACTACACTTTCAAAAAGTCCAACATTGGTATTTATGCAAAATGCAGGATTCGCAAATTCAATTAGTACAATTACTTCATTAGTTCAATTATATGAAATTCCTATAATTTTATTGATTGGTTGGAGGGGGTATCTACCAGATGATGCTCCTGAGCACATAAAAATTGGAAAAATTCAACCAGAATTATTAAAAATTATTGGATTAAAATCTAAAATTATTACAGAAAATAATTGGAAACAAAATTCTGATTGGGCTTTGAAACAAATTAAAGAAAAAAAACCGTGTGCATTAATTGTTAGGAGAATGTTTCATGATTAGAAAAGAGGCTGTAAAAATTATTGCAAAATCTGTTGGGAATAGTCCAATCGTATCAGCTAATGGATTTATGAGTAGAGATTTGTTTGAAGTGCATGATAAGAAATCAAATTTTTACATGATAGGTTCAATGGGATTAGCATCTTCAATTGGTTTAGGATTAGCATTAAAAAATCCCAAAAAACAAATTTTTATTTTTGATGGAGATGGGAATATTTTGATGAATTTGGGATCGCTTGTTACTATAGGAAGTTTACAACCAAAAAATTTGGTTCATATAGTATTTGACAACAATAGTCATGAATCAACAGGATCTCAACCAACAAATTCTTCAATTATTAATTTAGAAAAAATTGCAAAGGATGCACACTATACAACATTTACAATCAAGTCTAAAATTAAATTAAATTTAATATTAAAAAAAATCCAAAAAATACAAGGTCCAATTTTTCTTTTAATAAAAATTTCTACTAGTAAAGAACGAAGTAAACGAGTTTTATGGAAACCTAAAACTATTAGAGACCGAGTAATGGAATCAATTTAGAAATTTAATGAAAGTGATAATAATCGCAGCAGGGAAAGGAAAAAGAATATCAAACAAATTTAAAGATATTCCAAAATCATTAATTCCAGTAAATGGAAAAACAATTTTTCAAAGGCAAAAAAATGCGTTTCAATACGATAAAAATTCTGAAATAATTGTAATAACAGGTCCTGAAAATAAATTCAAAGATCTAGATGTTAAATATATTCATGATACCGAAAATGAAAAACATGATATTTTGGGAAGTTTAATGGTAGCTAAAAATCAAATTGATGGAGATATTATTATTTCATATTCGGATATAATATTTGAGAGGGAAATTGTTGAGCAATTGTACAAGACAAAAGGTGACATTGTTATTGCAATTGATTTAGATTGGGAAAAAGAGTATGTTGGTAGAACTGAACATCCAATTTCAGAAGCTGAAAATGTTTTGTTAGATAAAAAAAATAAAATTTTACAAATCAAAAAAAATATTGTAAATAAGGAAAAAATTGTAGGTGAATTTTTAGGACTAATGAAAATGACTGAAAAAGGTTCAAGAATATTTTTAGAAAAAATTAATGAATTACAAAAAAATCATCAAGGGAAATTTCAAAATGCTCAATCATTAGAAAAAGGATATCTAACAGATATGATTCAAGAATTGATTAATTCTTCAATTCAAATTACACCTATGTTTATTTCAGGAAAATGGTGTGAAATTGATACAAAACAAGATTTAGAAAATGCAGTAAAGAAATTTTATTAATTCCTTTTATTTTCACGAATTTGAATTAATTCATTCATGAGTGTTTGTTCAATATCAAGATTTTTACCAATTAAATTAACAGACTCTGTTGGATCATTGATTAGATCATACAATTCTTTGGTATCATTATGAGAATTGTAAATTAATTTCCAATTAGAATTTCTTACAGATATTACATTTGGTTTTTTTGGAGGTTGTTTTTCATTTAATGGATTTCCAGTTTCAGAATATGCAATTTTTTCAGATAATTCTTGATTTTTTATTAAAGGCATTAATGAAATTCCATCCAAATGTTCTTTGTTAGGATTTAATGGAATTTCTAAATAATCTAATATTGTAGGCATGAAATCAATAGTTCTAACCTGTTGAGAAATCATTTTTGGAGAAAATTTTTTTGAAATAAAATGAGTGATGGTTTTTAGGGTATAATCATAGCAGAATGCGCCATAAGCTCTTTCACCAAATTTTTCTCCAACACTCACACCATGATCAGACATTATCAAAATTAGTGAATTTTTATCTAATCGTAATGAAGCAATATATTTTAAAATTTCAGAAAGATAATTTTCAGATTCTAAAAATAGTTTATCATATCTTTTTGCATTTCTATCTAAATCATCAAAGAATTCTTTACTGAAATTTGTGAATTTTTTTAAAACATCATTCATTATTCCTGTATGAATATTACTATAATGTAAGTAAAGAAAGAAATTTTTACCATTTTTAGATTTGTTGTTTATATCATTAAGAATTTCTTTGTGTCTAGAGGTTAAATCATCATGAAGTTCATCATGAATTATAAATTTATCAAATCCTTGTTTGGGCAATACTAATTCATTAATAACATCGGCATGAGTATAATATCCATTTTTTGATAAATATTCAGTCAAAGTTTGAAATTGTTCTTTTTTAAAATCAAATGTAGACCAATAACTGTTAGTACCTGTTCTTGTTCCATAGCTTCCACTAAAAACCGCATGCATAGCTGCAATAGTATGAGGTCCATAGGTAATTGAATTTGAGAAAAAAACTGAATCATTTTTTATGTTTTGATATAGTTTAGAATTAAGAGAACGATCAAATCTTCCACCGTCAATCATTATGATAATTACATTTTCTTTTGGCATCGTCAAAAAACTTCTATGTCTAATTAAAATTAAGAGTGTGAGTCATTAGGATCAAACCATTGAATAGTTTCAGATATTGCACGTTTAGCATTTTCTTTACCCACAATTGACAATTCTCTTTGTGAGTCACCGTTAATTTTTCCACCAATTCTTAAAATCAAAACTTTTCCTTTACCTCTAAAATTATGAGATACAAATGGTTTGACATATGCAGAATCTCCAGGATGAAGAGATTTAGAATATGAATTATTATCATAATTCCAATTTACTATGATTGTAGAATTTCCCACATTGTAAACATATTGGTGTAAACCAACATTAAGATCTAGATTTTGATCATCAGGTTTATCAATAAATAATTCAAAAGCTTTTGAATGTGGTAATGCTGTTGTTGAAGCAAGTTCATAAAAATTGTAATTAGGTAAATTATCAGGATAGGTCCAATGATCACATTGATCATGATATTTTACTATCACTTTGGATTCAACAATATCATTTGGCATCAAATCTCTAGAGTTAACATTCAATGCTTTTGCAAGAATTTTTAAATCAGTAGATGAAGGAATTTTATTTTTTGTGAGGTAATCTGAAATGAGATTTACTGATAAATTAGTTCGTTTAGAAAATTCTTCTATTGAAAGATTGGATATTTGAAAATAGTAATTTAGTAATGATGAACTAGATTTTTCTTTTGATGAAAAATTTAAAGCATAATTTGAACCAGACTCTATAGGTAAAACAGAAATTTCTTGTTGAACATCACCAGTTAGTTTACTTCCATATGTTAAAGCTAAAATTAATCCATCTTCAGATGCATGATTTCTAGTTGTAAAAGTATGAGGAGTAAATGGTGTGATATACATAGAATCACCAGTATTCATCATAGCAACATGTTTTTCTCCATCATTTCCTTTATAGTAAAAATTTACTTCCCCAATGAAATAAGTAAATTGATGCATGAAATGTCCTTTATTCCATTGCGCATCAGGATTATTCGGATCATTATCTTTTACGCGACATAATTCTAAAATCCATTCAGGTCTAAATGGGGCAGTTTTACTCATTGCTGTATCGCGATACTCATAGTACGGTTTTCCTGCTCTTTCCATAATTCTAGAAGATTTTTTAGAATCATTTGAATTCATTATTAAAACTCCAGTAGAACAATCATCAGAAATTATGTAAAAATCTCTTTCATTTACTGGCCAAATTTTTACAGCTTGTTCAACTAATTCTGAAGTAATTTTCTTTTCACCTGTTATGATAGAATTAATTTCATCTATTGACACTCCCAATTCATTGGCTGCATCTTCAGGCCTTCGTTTGATATCATTTAATATACCTAAAAAATTATTTCCTAATCGAATCAGATACAAATTATCAGAATGAGAAATTTCTTTTTCCATCAAATTACTATTCATAGGAATTTCTTCCTATTATATTCTTGGTAAAATATTGAGAGAAGTTTTGAATTAAAAAAGTTCCCTAGAGAAATTAGATATAACCAAGTTTCTTTAGTTCATCTTCAACTTTTTTTCTTTCAGATTCTTTTAAAGATTCAGATTTGTCTTTTGTTTGAATATTTAGGAGTTTTTCTAGTTTAGTTTCCATATCAATTATGATTTCAGGATTTGAAGAAGAAATATCATGTTCTTCTAATGGATCATTAATAAGATCATACAGCTGAATATTATTTCCATTATTCTTTTCTCTAGTGTATTTGAATTTACTTGTTCTAATTCCTATAATCATTGGATGATTGTCTGAAATGTGAGGCATGCTCTGAATGCAAATAGGTTTTTCTTCTACCTCTTTATCAAAAATTAATGGAAGTAGACTAGTTCCATCAATTGTAGATTCAATCTTAGGAAGATCAATTAAATCAGTAATCGTAGGGAAAATATCTATCAATCCAACCTGTTGTTTTATAATTTTTTTAGAATCTATTCTATATCCGCTATAAATTAAAGGTACTTTCAATACATCATCAAAAACATGAGCACCTAAACTCATTCTAGAGGTTGTAAGAATACGTTCTTCATATTTAGATAATTTGAGATTATCAATTTTTTTGTGTCTTTTCTTCTCTCTGACTTTATGAATAAAAGAAGATAGTTTTTGTTTAGGACGATATAATGAATTTGGAACTTTATTTCCCAAACTCCATAGAAATTTTTCAGAAGTACTAGATTCAAGGTTTATTTTTTCTCCATCTATATCTAATGAACGGACATATTCTCCATGATCAGCTGTTAATATAACACAAGTTTTACTTAGATCAATTTTTTGAAGGAATTTTCCAATCCAAAAATCAATTGCTGAAACCATTTTTTCATAATCAGTTTCTCCAAATTTTTCATCATCAAAACCTTCTGGAACAATTATTGGTTGATGAAGATCATTAATGTGAATATAAAAAAACCAAGGTTCATTGTCCATGGTATCTAATTTATTCAAAATTTTATTTCCTAATCCTGCAAATAAACTATAATAATTATTATGAACTGTTTGATCTATAGTTAAATCAAAATCTTCAGTTAATCCTAAAAATGAATTTATTTCGGAAGTAGTCGCAAAAGTAGAATAATTATTTTTTTTAAAATGATCAACGTATGTTAAAATATTTGGATTTAGTTTCTGATATGATTCATACCCCATACCAATTTTTAATGGGAATAAACCTGTGAAAATACTACCCATAGATGGAGATGTTGATGCAACAGAACTAATGGCTTGATCAAAATATATTCCATGTTCTAATAATTTATCAAAAGTTGGTGTTAAGGAAGTTTTTCCTTTACCATAAAATTTGTCTGATCTTAATGAATCTATTACTAAAAATAAAATATTTGGTTTCATTTTTTAATAGAAACTTTTTTTGATTTTTTATTACTTAATTCAATTGCATCTAAAACTTCAAGAATTCTTAATTCATCTTCAAAAGTATATCTTGGTTTTATCTTATTTTTTACGCTTGAAAGGAAATTTTTCATTTCATCTACATATAATGATTCAGATGGAGTATTTCCTTTGTAGCCTTTTTCAACTTTTCCTGAATTAATGATCATTTTTTTCCATTTTGAAGATTTCCCAATTTTGATTGAACCCTCATTATGATCACATAAGATAACTCCTTTTTCACCAATGATTTTTGTTTCACTAAAAGCAGGGTCAGAAATTACATCAATGACTAAAATGCATTTAATGCCATTTGAAAATTCAATTATTACTTGGTATAAATCATCAATGTTAGCTTTTAGATTTGAAACTTTGTGAATACTACCATAAACAGATTTTACATTTGAAAAAATGTATGTTAACCAAACTAATTCAAATGGAATAATTTCTCTTGCAGCTCCAGTCTTTTTCTTAGATACATAAAAATCTCTATAATCTTCCCAAGGATGCCAATTAGGAAGATAATGTCCAAAATGATGATAGACTGTAAAAGTTTTCCCAATCTGTTTTTTTGAAATTGATTTTAGTTTTTTTATTAGTGGATGATATAACAATGTACTTGATGGTAATCCAACTATGGATTTTTTCTTTAACTGAGAAATAATTTTTTTTACATCAATGGAGGAAAGATTTACCTCAGTAAAAAAATGGATATTATGTTTAATTGCAATCGAGGCATATTTGTAATGTAAATCAGGAGGAGTTGAAATAATTATACATTTTGGGTTTTTTTCTAATCCTTCATTAATTGTTGAAACAGTAGATATTTTGTAGAGTTTTTCTGATTCCTTTCTTCTATCATCTCTGGGATCAAATCCTGTAATATTTTTTAATCCAAGTTTCAGTAAATTTCTAATTCTTCGTCTACCCATTGAACCTAGGCCAACTACTAAAATCTCCATGAATATGGAATAATTGTCCGTGTATTAAATATCACTTTGTAAAGTTTTTAATTAAATCACCTTAAAATACTCTAAAAATTTTCTGATGATAAATGAAAGAAGAAAAATCAATTATGATAGGAGAATACGAAGTAAGTTCACAAAATCCATGCTACATTATAGCAGAAATTGGAATAAATCATAATGGTAAAATTGATGAGGCAAAAAAGCTTATAGATGTAGCAATTGATGCAGGGGCCAATGCTGTAAAATTTCAAAAAAGATCATTAAATGATCTTTATCGAGAAGACGTTTTAGAAAATCCCAATATAGAAAGTCAAGGATTAGAAATCCTCATAGAAGTCCTAAAAGAAGTAGAACTTAAAGATGAAGATATCAGAGAATTAATTCAATATTGTAAAGAAAAAAAGATCACTTTTCTTTGTACACCATGGGATATTCCTAGTGTAGAATTTCTAGAACAATTTGATTTACCCGCATACAAAGTAGCTTCAGCAGATCTAACAAATTTTCCATTAATAGATCATATGATTAAAACTGGAAAACCGCTTATTATTTCTACAGGAATGTCCAACATGGATGAAATTGAAAAAACAGTAAATTTTTTAGAACAAAATAAATCTAAATTTGTGCTACTTCATTGTAATAGTACTTATCCAGCACCTATTGAAACATTAAATCTTGATTTAATTCATGTTTTAAAAGAGAAATTCCAAATTCCTATCGGATATAGTGGGCATGAAACTGGAATTACTAGTACATTGGCAGCAACTATCATGGGAGCTGAAGTTATTGAACGACATATCACATTAGATAAGACAATGGAGGGATTAGATCAGGCAGCATCATTAGAGCCAAATGAATTTAAAAAATTGATTCAAAATATCAGAGAAGCAGAAAAAGCTAAAGGAAAACCCATAAAAAAAATGACAAGAGGGGAAATCATGCAAAAAGAAGTTTTGGGTAAAAGTATCATTGCAAAGTCAGATATTGACATCGGAGATACTTTTACGGAAGACAATTTAGATACAAAAGGACCTGCAAAAGGTCTATCTCCTCAATATTATTTTGAAATATTAGGTAAAAAATCTAAACGTAAAATACAAAAGTACAGCTATCTTCAAGATGATGATTTATGATTTTAGGAATGAAAGTACGAAAACAAGATTTGGAAGATATGTTACAGTTTCAACCAAAAATTCTAGAATTTCATTTTTCTGATAGTGATTTAAAATTAGAGTTGGATAGGAAATTTGATCAAAGATTAATAGTTCATTGTTATGAATATTTTGAAAGAAAGTTATTAGACATTGTCAGTTTAGGAGAAACAAATCAAATACATTCACAAGAAAAAACTATTGAATTAATTCAGAAAGCAATTGATAAAACTGTTGAATTAAATGAAAATTTTAAAGGAGATCCATCAATTATTGTTCATCCTGGAGGATATTCTTTAACTGAAATTGATAATGATGATAAAAATAAAATGAAAAATAGTATGACTGAAGCTGTTGAGAAATTAGATATCAGTAAAGTAAATTTCTTAATGGAAAATATGCCACCTTATGCTTGGTTTTTTGGAGGGAGATGGCATTCAAATGTATTTCTAGATTCTAAAGATATGAATCAGTATTGTGATGAACTTAATCTCAAAATTTGTTATGATTTATGCCATGCACAACTTTATTGTAACACTAAACAATTTTCATTAATTAATCAATTAACAAGTATAGAAGAAAAAGTTGATCATTTTCATATTTCAGATGCGGATGATGTAGATGGAGAGGGATTACAATATGGAGAAGGAAGTATGGAATTTGAAAAAATAATTCCAATTTTAAATAGGCATAAAAATCAAGGATTTGCGATAGAAGTTTGGAAAGGACATGAAAATGGTGGAAAGGGTTTTAGGGAATTTCTACAGAAAATAACTGAGGCAGGTTTAATAGTAAATTGAAGAATGCATTAATTTTTGGATTAACAGGACAAGATGG
>Ga0209992_10002008_pt1 | contig 19712 bp, 19 predicted proteins | sample 2SBtaG_2_FD_182564 | JGI IMG/M metagenome (GOLD analysis project Ga0209992, IMG submission 182564) | Deep subsurface microbial communities from Kolumbo volcano to uncover new lineages of life (NeLLi) - 2SBTROV12_ACTIVE470 metaG (SPAdes)... | ecosystem: Environmental > Aquatic > Marine >... | reverse complement strand
AGGATCAGTATTCCGGTGGTGTTGAGCTGGCTCTCTTCGACATGCTCTACCTGCGTGGTGGCATGGATGTCGTTGGAGACAGTGACCTGACCTTCTTCACGGGAACGAACTTTGGTGCTGGTGTAGATCTCGACCTTTCAGGCACACGCCTGCAGGTTGACTACGCTCTGCGTTCGACCGACTTCTTTGACAACGTATCCATGGTCACAGCTGCTGTGAGCTTGTAATACGTTCTCATTGAGATGAAACGGAAGCGGGGTGGATCCTGCGATCTTAGATCGCATAAGATCCACCCCGCTTTTTGTATGTAGTAAACTTTGTCTTTATTGCCGCTGATGCGTTATCTGCCATTTATACCGATCGCCCTGTTCGCCCTGTTTGCTGGGTTAATTGGCTGCAACAGCGCAGAAACCGAGAGTAAACCAGCTTCAGCAGCGTCGCTCGAGTTTAGAAACCTGGTCGAAATGTCAGACTTCACAGGCGACGCAGCGTGCTTCGACTGTCACGAAGACGAGTACCATGGATTCTATGAGCATGGGATGTCCAATTCCATGTATCTGCTGACGCGTGATGTGGCCGTCGAAGACTTTGGCTCCGAAGTGGTCGTGGATTCTGCATCCGGGCTACGCTACGAGACAGTAGAGGAAGAATCCGGATATTTCATGGTTGAATATCTGTTGGATGACGAAGGTCGGCGAGTCCACGAATTGAAAAGACCGATGCAATACGTCATCGGATCGGGCACATCGGCTCGCACATATGCCGCTGAACAAGACGGATGGTTCTACGAGTTACCGGTGACGTGGTATACCCAGCAGGGTAAATGGGACTTCAGTCCGGGCTACAGTGTCGCCAATAAGCGCTTTGATCGGAAGCTGGCAGACCGTTGTGTGGTTTGTCACAACAGCTACCCGACGGCTGTTGAGCAGACCAACGGAATGTACACTGAGATGCCCGACGGGATCGGGTGTGAAAGATGTCATGGCCCGGGTAGTCTGCATGTCGATGAACGCTTGGTATCCTCAGAAGCGCTTGGTGAATACGACGATACAATCGTCAATCCGGCACACCTGAGTCTTGACCTGCGACTCGATGTCTGCCAGCAGTGCCATCTGAATGGCTCTGTGTCTTTGCTCAGGGATGGACGCACTCCGTACGACTTTCGGCCGTCTGAGAGCCTTCCAGACTATCTGACGTTATTTCAGGCAACACAGTCCGAAGACGAAGACGGGATCAGCGTCATTTCGCAGGCCGACAGGATGAAACTCAGTGCCTGCTTCCTCGAGACCCGGTTTTCTGACAATGCCTTGGAATGCACAACATGTCACGACCCACACAGCGGATTCCGCGACCAGGGAAATGAGTACTTCAATGCGACCTGTGTGGACTGTCATGGAGAATCAAGCCTGCAAGCAATAAGCGCAGCGGAAGTGCCCCCGGTGCATACGCCCGAGGCGAACTGTATAGACTGTCATATGCCGAGAACAGACCTCATAGAGGCGCCGCACTCGGCCTTCACTGATCATTGGATTCGTGTTGTAGGAAATGAGGAAGCTCCCGAGCCGCTCGCTGCTCATGAGTCAGAGGAATTGGTTGCAGTCTTCGACCGGGACCGCGAGCAAGATCCAGAGTCTATTTTATACGAAGGAATGGCTTACGTGACCCGTGGATATCAGGAGGGGCAAGAAAACCTGATTCGCAAGGGAATTGATCAGTTGGAAAGCGCTTTCGAGAATGGCCATTCGATGAGTGAAGCCTGGTATTTGCATGGCTATGCCAACGTTTTGCTGGGTGACTACGAACGAGCCATTGAGTCGCTCGAAGAGTCTGTCAGGATGGATCCAAACAAGGTGGAGCGACTGAATACTCTCGCGCAGGCTTACGAAGGATCTGGTCGGGACGCCGTCAGTATCGAACGGCTCTATCGGGAAGCTCTTCGAATCCAGCCTCTGTCAGCTGATATTCGAATCAATCTCGGCAGATTCCTGGAGACCCAGAACCGATTGGATGAGGCGGTTGATGAATACCGGGAGGTAATCCGAACGGAAAGCTGGAATGCACTCGGGTATTACAATCTGGGAACTGCATTTCTGCGGAGTGGAAACCTGGCAGACGCCCGAGAAAATCTTGAACGCTCCATGTCCCTGGATCCATTTCACGGAGGCTCGATGAGTAATCTCGGCCTTGTTCTCATCCAACAAGGTGAAGGGCAGGCGGCCAGAGAAATGTTGGAGATGGCAATTGATCGCGTCCCAGATCATGCAGAATCACTCGACAACCTTGGCACGCTGTATCTGAATATGGAGCTCAATGAAGAGGCCGCGGTCATATTTTCAAGAGCCAGCCAGGCGAATCCTAATTCGGCGGATGTATTTGCAAAACTGAGCCTCGCCCAATTCCGGGCGGAAGATTACGAAGGTGCCCGAAGCAGTGCAGAGCGATCACTTGCTCTCAACCCGTCTCAACCACTCGCTACACAGATCCTGCAAGCGCTTTAGTCAAAGGCTCTCTCGACTTGGATCATTCCCGGTATCCTACCGGATCTTGACGAATGATCCGGACACAACATGTCGCCCGTTGTTGTCGACGAACCTGTACAGATACACGCCGGGCTGTGCATCATCCACATGAATGTCTATGTCTAATTGTTGATCAGCGGTCAACAATTCAGAGCTGACCGAAACACGCCTTCCGAGGGCGTCGAATATCTCAACATTGTACGTACCCGTCCGAGGTGCTACGACCCGCAGAATGGCAGAATCAGATACCGGATTTGGATACAGGGACGCGACAAAATCCATCTTGTGTGGAAGTTGATCTTCGGTTGATACCGCAAACCCACTGCCTTCGACAATTTCAAACAGTTGGTTCGCAGCTACGTCAAAAAACACCTCCTGATTGCCGTTCGGCCAGGTTATCAGAAGTTCATTCGCTTTCGAAGACGAGCCAAGACCGAAGTGGACGGGCTGTATACTCTGACCCAGAAAATCTACTCCATCGTTCAGTCTATGGTACACACCATCTTCGGTCGTAAGACGAAGCTTGGCCCCAACGCCATTGCGATTACTGGTTGTGCCCGAAAGGTTGACCTTCAGCCAGTTTCCGGTAACGGTGACATTTTCATACAGGTAAAGTGGTTCTCTCCAATTTGAGACCAGCATATCCAGGTCTCCATCATCGTCATAATCAAAAACGACGAGTCCGTGCGATTCTGCCAGCCCGTCTGTGCCCGATGATTCAGATACGTCTTCGAATTCCAGGACGCCGTTTTCGACCAGAAGGTTATTGAACAGTCTGTTGATCGTATCGTTTTCCAGAGCCGATCCATTGACTGCGAAGAGTTCAAGATCTCCATCGTGATCCACGTCGAAAAATTCCGTTCCCCAGCCCCAATCTGTTTCTCCCAATCCAAGTTCAACACCTCTTTCAAAATAAGGGGGCGCCGAGGAAGCCTGATAAAATGAATTGAGATGGTGAGTGTGAATCGCGTTATTGGTTATAAATATGTCAAACAGCCCATCATTGTTGGCATCGCCAAAAGCTGCGCCCATGCTTTCCTTATTGTTGCCAATTTCGTAGGTCGATGATGACTCCACCCAGGAACCGTCAGTTTGCTGCAAGAAAAGGAGATTAGGACCGAAATCGTTGACGAGATAGAGGTCGGGCAGGCCGTTTTCGTCCATGTCCAGCGTCATGCTCATCCAGGTACGCACGTCGACATCCAAGCCACTGACTACAGAAAGGTTTTCAAACGTTCCGTCGCCAAGATTTCGGTAGTGTCGATTTTTACCAGACCATGAACTGATGAATACATCCAGATCGCCGTCGAGATCGAAGTCCCACCAGAGGCTGGCACTGTTTTCGATGTATTCGCCCAGAGCCTGCAATCCGGATTGCTCGGTGACATCGTCAAATGTGCCGTCGCCGTTGTTTCTGAACAGCACTTCCGGTCCGATATTGGTAAGGAAAAGGTCCGGGTCGCCATCTCCGTCGTAGTCTGCCCAACTCGAAGAGAACTTGGTGCCGAATACGCGATGAGGAGTAGGAGGAATGTTCTCGCCTCGAACACCCGCCTCCAGAGCTACGTCTGTGAATGTCTTGTCTCCGTTGTTTCGAAATAGTCGGTTCCAAGATCGGGGATTGAATGGGTCGTACGCTTTCTGGCCCACGAAATACAGATCGAGATCACCGTCCATGTCGTAATCGGCAACCGCCACTCCCGAACCATCCCACCCGTTGTCGAATCCTGCCTCCCGGGTCTTCAGCACGAATCGCTGGCCATGGGCTTCGTCCACTCCAATCGAACACGACAGGAGCACTACACAGAGCATGAAAATGCGAATTGCGGAATTCAAGGCAAAATGACTTCAGATGAGGACAAGGAGCGAAAAAGTACGGATGAATACGGTCGAATTCTATCCAAAGAGCAGTCCCCGGAGGATGAAAACAGGACGATGATCAAGGCTTTAAAAACGGTCAAACAGGGAGATCACGACGTTGGGACAGCGATTCCGCTATCATTTTAGCGTGAAACCTTCCGTTTTCGATGAACCACCGGCTGGTGTGTCGGCCTCCGCATATTGTTCCGGCGATATAAAGGCCAGGACGACTCGTTTCGAATGAGTCATCATCATAGATGGGCGTATCGACGCCATCATTTGCGATCTCGACTCCAAGTCTGGCCAGAAATGAGTAATCCGGATGATACCCTGTCAGAGCCAGAACCTCGTCGTTGGCAATCGTCACGGCGCCTTCCGGCGTGATGAGATCGATCTCATTGTCGCGAATTTCTGAAATCGAGGAATTGAAGTGCGCCTCAATTTTTCCCTCATTGATGCGGTTGATCACGTCGGGCCGGATCCAGTATTTGACGGTCGGTCCGATCCCTTCTCCCCGAATCACCATCGTGACCCGCGCGCCGCGCCTGACGCACTGCAAGGCAGCCAGTGCAGCCGAATTCTTTGCTCCAACGATACACACGTCACGATCTGTGTAGGAGAACGCTTCCTTGAAATAGTGGGTCACCTTGTCGAGTTCTTCCCCGGCCACGTTCAGCAGATTGGGTTGATCAAAAAATCCGGTGGCAACGACCACGAACCGACAGGCGATACTTCTCATGTCAGTCGTGATCGTGAACGTCCCAACGTCACCGGACAGATCCAACACACGTTCGAAGAGGAGCAGGTTCAGGTTTTCAGAGCTCGCGACTCTTCGGTAGTAGTCGATAGCTTCTTCCCGGATCGGTTTGTAGCGCGAACTGACCAGGGGATAGCCGCCGATTTCGATCAGGTCCGGGGTCGAGAAGAACTCCATGTTCGTCGGGTATCCGACAAGCGAGTTCACCAGAGCACCTTTGTCAACGACGACTGTGCTGAATCCCTTTCTCTGAATTTCAATCGCGCACGCCAGCCCGACAGGGCCAGCGCCTATAATGACTGCATCAGCTTTCATCTTTCTTCCGTTTCTCTTTGAAGAATGACGTGAGCAGAGCGGAGCACGCTTCCTCTTCTACGCCCGAGATCAGATCCACATAATGGTTCAGCCTCGGGTCCTGAGGAATATTGTAGAGGGTCGAAGCTGCTCCCGCTTTTTCGTCAAATGCTCCGTAAACCACGCGTGACAAACGAGCCAGTGTGATGGCACCTGCACACATCGGGCAGGGTTCGAGCGTCACGTAGAGCGTCGCATCTGTCAACCACTTTCGTTCCAGACGGTCGCATGCAGCGGTGATGGCGATGATTTCCGCATGGGCCGTAGGATCAGAAAGTCGCTCGACCTGGTTGTGGCCTTTCCCAACAATCTGTTCGTTATGGATGAGGACCGCTCCAACGGGAACTTCGCCCGCGTCATATGCGCGCTCTGCCTCTCTCAGGGCCGTTTTCATCCACTTTCGGTGATCGGCAACCATGTTTTCCAGACTCATTCAGATGTACTCTCTCTGGATATTGGCATTGTCATACACCTGGGGCCTCCCCTTCCGCGGGAAAGCTCATAACCATCCAGCTTGATGGCTATTTTCTCACCAGGCTCGTAGTTGCTGGCCTGGTAGTATGAAAGGAATCCTTCAGCAGTCACCACACGGTAGCCCATCCGGCTCATTTCGTCGAAAGTCTTCAAGTTTCTGTCATATCCCAGAACAACACCCGGGGCAACTGCAAACAGGTTGGCACCGTCGGTCCATTGCTCGCGGCGCTGGCTCAACGGATCAGATCCACCACAGGCGGCGAAGGTCATTTTTCGATTGAGAGTCGTTTCGAGCGCTTCGTGCAGGTTCTGAAAAATCCGAGTGTTGAGTTGATCTGAATCTATACCTTTGGAAAACGAGACCACATTGTTCAGGCCCGCCAGATCAATGAGGGGGGGGAAGATCACGCACTCATTCGGTGAGGCGAACGTAAATACAGTGTCCAGATGCATGCACGATCTTTCCGGTGGCAGATTTACCATGATTACATTTTCGATCACCGATCGTTCAAACAATTTTCTCGCGACTGAGATCACGCCTCCGAAAGAAGTGCGCTCTGAATTGCCGATGATGACGGTATCTGAAGAAGCAACAAGAAGATCTCCGCCTTCAAAGGTTACCCCCTTCGGCAGCTTGATGACCTTATCCTGAAAAGCGGTGAAGTTCAGGTGATGGGCCACTACCACATCTATGATGATGCTTTCTCTCGCTCTGGCAGATGTCGCGGCGTGACTGAGCACGATATGATCTCCTACAACGGCCGCCAGATCCCGCATGAACAGCAAGTTTGGAATGGGTTGGGCTTCGATGTTAAGGGGTGAATTTCCGGTCAGGGCAAAATGACACAATTCATCCGGCGACAGATTGGTGAGGTCTTTTTCGAACGCCCGCAGGTTTGCCAGATGAGAGGCTTCACACAATTGGTCGATGAAGCTGGCTCGTGCCTCCTCAATATCAAATGACTCTCTCAACAACTGAGATATCTGAAGGACGGATCCCTGCGGGCCGACGACCTTTTCGAATACGGCACACATCAGTTCATGCTCTTTTCGTGCATGATCCAGAAACAAGATGTCCTCGAATAGTAGTGCCTCGCGGTCAAGCGGGGACACCATGTCCATCTCGGGTCCGGGGGTGTGAACTATTACCTGACGAAGGTGATCTGTTTCCGAATGAATCCGGAAGTCTACATTGCTCATGGGTGATCATTGTCAGCGGACCTGTTGGGCTCTGGCCCCGGTCAACGCTTGTTTCGAATGGCCTCTGTCACTCTGAGAACAAGAGCGAACATCAGGAAGACTAGGAGGAATTTAATGGCCAGTTTCAGGATCACGGAGGCCAGTTGCAGCACAAAGCCAAACAGGACAACCGCCATCAACAGGACGATGGTTGTGATGAGCCAGCGAAGGATTATCTGAGCATCCATGATTCGATGAAACGTGACGTCATTGGACCTCCAATGATACGAATTCCATCGTTCTGAGACTTGCACCAAACGCGTCAAATCCTCCTGCAATCAAAACCCGACCGTCAGGCATCAATGTGGCCGTATGCCCGAACGAAGGCGTCATTTGTGCAGCCAGGTCGTCGGGAAATGAGAAATAGGCATTTGCCACCTCGACGAATAGTTCTCCTCCGGAGTATACATCTCCGATGTCTTCACCTCTGCCATTGAAGAGCGCCACTACTCCTGGCGCCAGAGTTACGGCAGCATGTCTGATACGCGCTTTTTGCATTTGCGGAGTTGATTGGATATCGATCCCTCCAAGACCCGCGAAATCCATAACGAGTGACGCCGGATCCAACGTATCGCCAAATGTCATACCCGATATCAGAAAGCGATCCGATTCTCCGGTTGCGGCTGGGCTTAGGGGTGTCTGTGTATGTCCTGCCATGGTTTCGATGAAAGGACCAACCGCGGGGGAAAGCGCGAACAACGTGTCATTGCGAAGCTGAAAGGTTCTCATATCACGTCGAATGTCCAGCAGCGGAGAGGGTGTGTAGCGGGTATCACCTCGACCGCCAAACAGCACGAAGAACAAGTCGTCACCGACGATTCTCATGACGGAAGAGTGATACATTCTCCTGATCGGGTTTCCTTCGAAAGCGATCGGGCTGAACGTGCCAGTCGCCGGGTTGAACACCTCTACTGATTCAACGAGTTCGTCAACGCTTGAAATGTCCCCGAACGTCGCTCCCCCAAGCATGAGAACCCTTCCATCCGGCAACAGATTGGCGGTATGACCTACCCGGCCATCAACCGCAAAGCCAGGAACAGGAGTAAATCGACGAGTGCCGGCTTCCCAGACGTAGGCATCGAAAGCAGCTCCGGCGCCGGGTTCCGCTGTGCCACCGACCAGCAACAGGTCGTCGTTCGCCATCCGGGTCATGGTGTGGCCACCGGTAGAAAAGATGAGAATATTTTCAGCGGTGGCTGTTTCGAATGAATGCGAAAGGTGGAATACGTCGACGGTGTCGACACCAACGGGGCCGTCGTCTACAGTCGATTCGATCAGGAGTCTGTTGAGTCCCTTTTCGAGTGTGAATGAGGCTTGCCAGACGTCGACACCACCTGATTTCGAGAAGTCAATCGAACCTGACCTGACGGAGGTCACGTCTCGAACCGAAGTCACCCTCAGTTCAAGATTCAGAATGTTTTCAGTCTGCGCAACGGTCACGTCAGGCGACAGAACTTCGACTCTCGCTTCACCGACATCAGAGAAGGTACGGTCACAGGCGGACAGCAGAAGTGCTGACAAAAGGAACAGCGGGAAAATGCGTTTCATTCGATTCAAAGGGCCATAATGCTGGTAGGCGCAACTACAATATGAGTATATCCGATGATATATGAACCCAGAAAAAGCCGGGCTAAAGGTGATACGCTCTGGGTAGTACGAAATCACTTCCCAGTCGTACTACCGGGCGTTTGTGGGCTGTCATAGCCCACTTTTTCCAACATAAGGCCATGAGGGGGGGCGGCTGGACCGGCCGCTTGGCGATCTTTGGCATCCAGAATCTGCGCGATGTCTTCGATTTCGCGCTTTCCCTGTCCAATTTCAACGAGCGTTCCAACAATCGCGCGAACCATTCCGTGCAGGAATCGATCTGCCCTGATCACAAAGTCCATGTTGCCCGGGCGTTCCTGACTTTCATTCCAATACGCCTCATAAATTTCGCATACCCGGTTTTCAGTTTCCGAGGCGGTCCTGCAGAAGGAAGAACAGTCGTTCTTGCCGATCAGACGTTCAGCCGCGCGAATCATTCTGGAAATATCCGGTGCAGGCCGGAGAAACCATCTGGTGGAGGCATCGATTGCGAATGGAATCGTTCCCAAGCGGTACCTGTACTTCCTCCATCTCGCGTCGAAGCGGGCATGAAATCCGTCGACAGCCCGTGAAACAGACGAAACGGCAACTGAGTCCGGCAGCAAACCGTTGAGGGATGCGAGCAGTCGATGAACGTCAATCTCCGTTTCTGTATTGAAGTGTGCCACCTGTCCGCATGCATGGACGCCAGCGTCCGTCCTTCCAGATCCGGTGGTGGATACTCTTTCGCGCAGCGCGGTCAATAGAGCATTTTCGATGGCACCTTGTACGGTGTCATCTTCTGGTTGAATCTGCCATCCATGCCACTTCGTTCCGATGTATTCGATATCAAGTCGATAGGTCGCCAATCTCCTCCTCCTTACTTTATCCGCAAGCCAGAATGTAGCAAATGCCGCACTACGAGAGGATATATATCACCGGATTCATGGGTTCGGGCAAGTCAACGGTTACACCGCGACTCGCCAGGGGTCTAGGATATGACAGTATGGATCTGGACGCCGAAATCTCACGCTTTCTGGGAATGTCGATTCCGGCCATTTTCGATGTACTGGGTGAATCTGAATTCCGTGCGACCGAATCTGCGAAGCTTACAGAGACTGCAAACGCCGAAAAAATGGTCATCTCGCTGGGGGGTGGCAGCATAAATAGGGAAGAAAATCTGGCGTTTTGCCTCGAAAACGGATATTTGGTCTATTTGCGAGCCTCAGTGTCTTTTCTTGCCGACAGACTGTCCGTCTCGCTGCGTAATCGACCAAAGCTGTTTTCGGCCGATGGAGAAATGTTGGAAGGAGCGGCGCTTGAGGCCCGTGTCGAGGCGCTTCTCACCGAACGGGTCGCTCGTTACGAAAGAGCCCACCTGATCGTGGACATCGATGACAGAGCCCCGTCGGAAATCGCCAGGTTTATTGAGCAATCCATTCGGGGTGCAAGGGCAGACTGAACCTCAGCCGATCGGAGACCTTTTTGCTCTCGCGGAAACTGTTCTTCGGGTCAGGTGGGGATACACTACTTTTCGGAAGGGTCAGGAGGCAAGTGTTCGTTCCATTCTTGAAGGACGCGATACGCTTTCGCTGTTGCCGACCGGAGGAGGGAAATCGGTTTGTTTTCAGGTACCAGCTCTGGTGTTGGGCGGAGTCACGATCGTTGTTTCTCCCTTGATCTCCTTGATGCATGATCAGGTCGCATCACTCTCCGGCCGGGGTATCGATGCATTTTCGTTCACCGGCCGTATTGACCGGAGCATCGAGAAGCACCTTCAGCTCAGGATGAACGCGTCGAAGGCATTTCTTCTTTATGTGGCTCCAGAACGAATTGGATCGCAAAAACTTGATCGTGTGTTGGCGGGCGTGAAGGTAAGTCTGATAGTGGTGGACGAGGCACATTGCATCAGTGCGTGGGGCCATGACTTCAGGCCCGCGTACCGGCTGATCGTCCGGTTGAGAGATCGGTTCGCCGTGCCAGTCTGCGCGCTCACCGCGACTGCCACGCCGCGTGTGCAGAGGGACATCGTTCGAAATCTGAAATTGCACAACCCCGTGGTGATTCAGACCTCATTCGACAGGCCAAATATTTCATTTTCGATCGTCAGGGTGGTTGACGCACGGAACCGCGTTTTGGCTCTACTGGGTCAAGAATCGCCCAAAGCTGCTGTCATCGTATATGATTCTTCGCGTGAAGGGGTGGAAATCTGGGCTGAAAAAATTCGACGCGCTGGCATTTCAGCAACCGCCTACCACGGAGGGTTGAGTGCCGAGCAGAGAGCCCATTCGCAACGCCGATGGATGCGAAAAAAGGTGAGGGTAATGGTGGCCACAAATGCGTTCGGGATGGGTATCGATCGACCCGACGTGCGACACGTAATTCATGTCGGTTTGCCCGACTCCGTCGAATCATACTATCAGGAGGCTGGGCGGGCCGGCCGGGACGGCCGGCCCGCCCGAGCAACCATCATAGACAGTGCCGAGGCTAGGGAAGGAAGAATATCACTCACGTTGACGGGAAGGCGACGTCAACGCCGGCGCAACGTGCGGCTGCTTCGACCGCTGTTGCGGTATCTGGACAGACCCATGTGCAGGCGGTGGGGGCTGTTGGGGTATTTCGGCGAGATGCTCGATACCGACGACAAACCTGCTAATCGAGCGGCCCGTGGTACGTGTGGAAACTGCGATATCTGTCTGGATCAGCGGTCTTGAGCCCTGTCCAACGCCAGGTTATAGACGGCCAGAAGACGCCCCGGCTCATTGATAAGGGGTTCGGCAAGAGTCATGAACGATACTTCGTCGAGCCCATGAAGAGCCAGGATGGAGTCCCTGGCTTCGGAACTGGTAGCCTCTGTGTTCAATTCCAACGCCTCGGTATATACCGAGGCGTCCGCGAAATGAAGATCGCTCAGAATGTCGGCGAATGATGAGTCTTGAGCTGACAATTCAATCTGGTCAACGCTCTGCGGTGCCTGACATGCGGCAACAGAAAAAACCAGGGTAGGCATCAACCAGCATATGAACGTCCTTTTCTTCACGATCAGCTCTCGGTCTCGGCGGCTGCAGCCAAAGCCTCTTCGGCCGTCCAGAATGAGTGTGATATGACTTCCATGTGTCTGAGGAATTCCCGTTTGTCATAGCCGGGTGCAAAAACCATCCCGTCAATCATGTACAGACGCCCCGTTTCATCGTCGTAGAATGTATAGTTGAGGAAGGGTCCTCCCATTCCATATTCCACGCGCCCCTTAACCGGATCCTCCCCGACCATGTGCCAGAGGCCCCGGGTTTCATAGGCGAAACGGCCTATGAAGTCGATGTTTTCCGAGGTCAGTTCCCTACGGAAGTCAATCGCGACAAATCCCCCCATATTGCCTCTGATATGCGTTTCAGTGAGGCGTTCTCTCGCCTCATATATCCATTCAGGCGTGAGGTTGGCAGGATTGAAGTCTTCGATGTAATACACCCATAAGCTTCTCCACGAATCCGAATTCACAACACGTCGCATCCACACGAAATCGGTAGTGTCCACAGCGATGAAATAGTCATGCTGCCCCCTCACAGCAAACGAATGCCTGGACATCAAGGTGTCTTCCAACTCGAAACGCCTGCCTTTTTCGAACATATCTATGTTCAGGCGCTGTCGCGTGATTTCGTTGAATTGGTAGCGGATGTCTTCACCGCGATCATCGAGCAGATCAATAATTGATTCTTCTGTATCCCCCAACAAGTAGATCACTTGCTGGCCCGAACGCCAGAGGTCGCGCCTCGGAATGACCGAGGCCTGGCCCGACATAACGGCCGAAAGGGCGGTTTCGTCCAGCCGGGTTCTCAAGAATTCAGCTTCCGCCGTTTCGTCTTCCAGCGGCGCTACAAACACTACGTTTTTCTGTTTCTGAATCGTTTCCAGCAATCGTTGTGACGTCAGGGAGATTCTGCGCAGTGTAAACTCACGTTCCGGAGCCGGCAGCGTTCCCAGATAGGGAGCCAGGTTGGCTCGAACAGCATCTCCGAGCGGTCCACTCCAACTGAGCGAATCGATTACAACAATAACCTCGCCTTCCCGCCCAACGGCCGAAGGTCGATACTCGAGAGCCTCGCATCCGGTGCCCATCATCAGGAATAGACCCAGCATTGCTGCGATCCACGTTCGATTATCTGCCAGATTGTTCATTGCTGATTGATTGTTCGCGACTGGAGTCGCGACGGTTTGAGTCGCCCTGCTTTCATGTGTGCAGGCTTGCTGGGCGGTGGATTGGCTCGACTTGCTCTGAAAGTACAACATGATCAATTTATAGCGTTCCCGGCGTTCCCGGCGTTCCCGGCGTTCCCTTCGTCCCTGATTTGAGATCATTCACAAAGTCTATTATGCCCCGGATACGTCTCTTGTGATCCAGAGTGTCATCTACCCACAATTTATCGACCAGATCAACCAGGGCAGATCCTACAATCGCACCGTCGACGTGACGGGCCATCTCGTTTACGTCAGCTGCCGTTCGGATACCGAACCCTACGAGCAGATGATTCCGAGTCACGTGCGAACGGGCTTCTTTCAAATATTCCCCAATTGGGTCTGTGCGACTGATTTCCAGCCCCGTGACACCCGTCATCGATACGGCGTAGACAAATCCGCTGGACAACTGGTCAATTTTCTTCATGCGTTTCGGCGGCGTCGTAGGTGATATCAGACAGATCAAATCAATTCCTTCCTTTCTGGCGGCAAGATAGAAGGGTGAATCAGTCTCCGGCAAAACGTCCGGAAGAATGACTCCGTTTACACCACTAGATCGAGCGTCCTTGAAAAAGTTGCTGATCCCGTACTGCATGACGGGATTGGCATATCCCATCAGGACAACTGGTGTTTCTGATTTCTCTCTGAATGACGCTGCGAATTGCAACGTATCCTGCATCGTGACCCCGGCAGCGAGAGCTTTCTGGCTCGATCGCTGGATGGGGATGCCTTCTGCCAACGGGTCGCTGAAAGGCATTCCAATCTCAATGAAGTCGGCACCACCATCATCAATCGCTTGAAGGATATCCGGCGTGGCTTCCAGATTCGGGAATCCACTAGTGACAAAGATGCCGAGGGCCTTCTCTCCCGAGTCTTTCAGCTTTGCGATGTGGTCCTTAAGGTCTGTCAATTGAGGTATCCTGTTTTCGAATCGAACGTCAAAACACGCGGTATGCTGTGGCACGAAGTAGGGATATACGACATCACGATAGATGTTCAGATATGGTGCCCATGTCTTTGTCACCTCTGCCAGAGCAATTGACAACGATGATATCGTCGTCAGAAGCATCAGCTACAACACGCTCCAGAGCGGCAATAGCGTGAGCCGTTTCCAGGGCGGGAATGATGCCTTCGGTCCGAGAAAGTAGTTTTACCCCTTCGATAGCTTCATCATCCGTAGCCGTGAGGTACTGGACGCGGCCTGAAGCCTGCAGAAAGGAATGCTCCGGACCAACACCCGGATAATCCAGACCTGCTGAAATCGAATGGGCAAGCTCAACTTGCCCCTGTTCGTCTTGAAGCAGATAGCTGAGAGCGCCATGCAGGATCCCTGGTTTTCCGAGTGTCAGCGTTGCGGCATGACGAGCATCCAGGCCTTCACCCGACGCTTCGACTCCGACGCATCGAACTTCAGGATTATCCAGGAAAGGATAGAACAGGCCGATTGCATTCGAACCGCCTCCAACACAGGCCAGCAGAATATCAGGATGCTCCCTGCCTTCTTTCTTGAGAAGTTCTTCTTTGACCTCTCTTCCGATGACCGCGTGGAAAGCACGGACCATTTTGGGGTAGGGGTGGGGCCCCACGACCGATCCGATGATGTAAAACGTGTCGCGTACGTTTGTCACCCAGTCTCGGATAGCCTCGTTCGTCGCATCCTTGAGCGTTTTGCTACCACTCGTGGCCGGTCGTACTTCTGCGCCCAGTAGTTTCATACGGTGGACATTGAGTTGCTGGCGCTCCATATCCTCTGATCCCATGTACACAACGCAGTCCATCCCAAACTTGGCGCAAACTGTTGCCGTTGCCACACCGTGCTGGCCGGCTCCGGTTTCGGCAATGATTCGCGTTTTGCCCATCTTCCGGGCCAGCAGAATCTGGCCGATGGCGTTGTTGATCTTGTGGGCGCCGGTATGACAGAGGTCTTCACGCTTCAGATAAATACGCGTCTTGCCGAAATGCTCCGTCAGTCGGGACGCGGGAGTCAACGCTGTCGGGCGGCCTACATAGTCTCGCAGCAGACCATGATATCGGGCATGAAACGCCGGGTCGTGTTCGGCGGCCTCAAAGGCTTCGATGAGCTCTTCGAGCGCGGGAACGAGAATCTCGGGTACAAATGAACCGCCAAAATCCCCGAAGTAGCCTCGTTCGTCTGGCTGTTGGTACCCGGAAACGTTCTCTATGTCATATGTCTCGTTCGTCATAATAAATCGGTTGTCACGCCTCATTTCTGATTGCGCGAACAAAATCGTCAATGCGCTCAAAATCCTTCTTTCCCGGAGATTCTTCGACTCCACTGCTCACGTCTACACCGAAAGGTCCAACGCGCGTTACAGCTTCAGATATATTTTCGGGAGTCAGCCCGCCGGCCAGGAAGAGCGGGAGAGGCGAGGATAGTTGCTCCAGGATCGACCAGTCAAATGTCTTTCCCGTTCCACCGGGACTTGTTTCTGAGCCGGTATCCACGAGGAAATACTCGGCAATGCCCTCAAATTTGGCGTACTCGTTCTTCAGGTTGTCCGCACTCGTCTGTGAATCCACGTGAAACACCTTGATGATGGGCTGGTCCATTTGTTGGCAATACTCGACTGATTCATCGCCATGTAGCTGTGCGAATTCAAATCCGGCCTTCTTACAGATCTGGTTCACCTCTTCAGCGTCCCGATCGACGAATACACCAACCGGACGTGCGCCATACACCCACGAAATGATATCTCGTGCCATGTCCGGAGCGATGTACCTGGGACTGGCCTCATGTTGAATGAAACCGAGAAAATCGGCTCCCGCACCTGAGGCGTATCTGGCATCAGCCAGATTGGTGATTCCGCAGATCTTGATTTGTGTCATTTCACTTGATCTGGTTCAATGCAGTTGTTCGATGATGGACTGAAGTGCCCGGCCAGGGTGCTCCTCTCGCATGAACGCCTCACCAACCAGAGCGGCTTGAATTCCCTGATCGCGAACCAGTTTGAAATCATCCAGGCTCCGGATTCCGCTCTCGGCAACACGCACAACATGATCCGGAAGCTCGTTCAGCGCAACCAGCGCCCCGGCAAGGTCAACTTCGAAGGTCGTCAGATCCCGGCTGTTGACACCTATGATTTCCGTAATGTCGACATCCACGATTTCGAATTCAGCGGGATCATAGAGTTCTACGAGGACCGACATTCCCAGCGAGAAAGCTGTCTGTTGTAGTTCCGCCAGACTGACGCGATCCAGGCAGGCGGCGATGAGCAGCACAGCGTCAGCGCCGAAGGCTTTCGCTTCAACAATCTGATACGGATCGACGATGAAGTCTTTCCGCAAAATCGGGATATCAAGCTGAGGTCGACAGCGGGGAAGTGCTTCGATGTCTCCCCGAAAATGAAAGGGTTCAGTCAAGATGGAGACGGCAGCCGCTCCACTCTCCTGGTAAGCAGATGTGATTGCTACTGGGTCATAATCGCTGCGGATGACACCCCGGGATGGAGATGCTTTTTTGGCTTCAGCAATTATTGAAAGCCCATTCTTCCTGAGGGATTCAGCCAGCGAGATGGGTGCGCGATTGAAATAAGGCTGGGATTCCAGACTTGAAATCGGGCGCTTCAGCTTTCGTTCATCGATGAGCTTTCGTGTGTCTCGTACGATGCGCCCCAGAATAGTGCTGTCAGCAGTTGGTGTCATTGAATCGTAACCATCAGGAGGCCAGTGCAGGTGCTTTCTGGCTGATTTCAACCAATCTGTCGAGCGCAGCTTGTGCTTTTCCGTCGTCGATGGCCGAAAAAGCCATAGAAAGGCCACTTTCCACGGAATCTGCGAGCCCGGAGCAGAGCAGGGCAAACGCAGCATTGAGTCCCACGATGTCCCGACATGGTCCCCCATCGCCTCGGAGCACTGATCTCATGATCTCCGCATTGGCACGGGCATCGCCCCCTTTGATGGCATCGTGATCGGCCGGAATGAGCCCGAAATCCTGGGGGGAAACCACCTCTTCTGCTATTCCTGCCGCGCCTTCAAGGGATGAGTAGATGGTTGTGGGTCCCGAGATCGAGATTTCGTCGAGTCCATCATGAGCGTGGACACAGACCATCGATTCGGATCCGAGAGCCTTGAAGATTATGGCCATCATCGAGGCAACTTCCTGACTGAATGCGCCCACAAGTTGGCGCTTGACACCGGCCGGATTACAGAGCGGTCCGAGAATGTTGAAGCAGGTCCGTACGCCAAGGCCACGCCGTACGGGCATGACGTGTTTCAGTGCGGGATGGAAGTACGGGGCGAAAATGAACGCCATGCCGGCCTGATCGAGGCAGAACTCTACGCCTTGCTTGCCGAGCTCGGTCTTTACACCCAATTGGGACAGCACATCCGCAGACCCGCAAAGGGATGAAACAGAGCGGTTTCCGTGTTTGGCCACGATGGCTCCGGCTCCAGCGCATACGAATGCCGTAGTCGTCGAAATATTGAATGAGCCGCTTCTGTCGCCGCCCGTGCCCACGATATCGATTGCATCCTCGGGTGCATCAACAACGACAGCAAACTGACGCATCGTCTCAGTCAAGCCGATGAGTTCTTCAGCACTTTCTCCACGGGCTCGCAGACCGAGGAGAAATGCTGCTATTTCTTCTGGAGTGGCGTCACCGGAGAGCATGAGTCTCATGGCCCGGGACGCATCGCTTCGATCCAGGGGTTCATGTTCGGCCAATTTCGTAAGCAGAGTCTTCATCTCGTCTCAGTTGGAGGAAGGTGATTCGAGAAGGGCGAGCGATGCCATCCAGTTGTCGATCATCTTTCCGCCTTCTTCGGTCAGCAAACTTTCTGGATGGAATTGAATTCCTTCGACGGGGTGTGACGAGTGACGAATACCCATGATGGTTCCGTCCTCACTTCTCGCGGAGATCGTCAACTCTTCAGTCAGAGTTGAGGGATCGATGACGAGAGAGTGGTATCGTGTTGCGGTGCAGGGATCCGTTACGTGATGAAAAAGACCTTTTCCATCATGATGGATCTCGCTCGTTTTTCCGTGCATGAGGCGAGATGCATAGGTGATCTGGCATCCATATACCTCGCCGATGGCCTGGTGTCCCAGGCAAACTCCCAGTATCGGAATTCTGGATCCGAACTCCCGGATCACGGCGCACGTGATCCCTGCCTCGACGGGTCGTCCGGGTCCAGGAGATATCAGGATGCCCGATGGCTCAAGTTCTTCGATCTCCTCCAGGGTAATCTCGTCGTTTCGATGCACCTGCATATCGTCCGTGTTCCGGGCGATGAGATGGACCAGATTGTAGGTGAAGCTGTCGTAGTTGTCGATTACCAGTATCATCGATACCCCGATCAGTAAGTGGTGATGATTCCGGCTGCATCGCGAACGGCCGTCATGAACTTCTCGGCCTGCTCACGCCCTTTTCGACCGCCTTCGCGCAAGACATCTTCGACGTACCCTGGATTTGTTTCCAGTTCCTTGCGTCGCTCCCGTGCTTCTGCAAAATACTCCGTGATGAGATTCAGCAGTTCCGTTTTTGCGTGCCCATACCCATATCCACCGGCTCGGTACGCGGCGGCGACTTCTTCCCGCTTGGCATCGTCAGCGAACAACTTGATCAACGCATACACATTGCATGTGTCAGGATCTTTTGGCTCTTCGAGAGGGGTCGAATCCGTGACGATGCTCATTACTTTCTTTTTGAGCGTTTTCCCTTCGTCGAATATGCCGATCGTGTTGTCATAGCTTTTCGACATCTTGCGCCCGTCAATACCTGGCACGATCGCGACATCTTCCAGAATGTATGGCTTGGGCACCGGCAGGATGGCTTCTCCAGATCCGAAACGATCATTGAAGCGGATGGCCAGATCCCGACAGATCTCCACGTTTTGCTTCTGGTCGGCGCCCACGGGAACGAGCGTGCCGCCGTAGACGAGAATATCGGCGGCCTGCAGGATGGGATAGTTGAACAGTCCTGCATTTGCCGGTAGTCCCTGGGCGACTTTGTCTTTGAACGAGACGCCTTTTTCCAGCTGGGATACGGGAGTGATGTTGTAGAATATCCATGAAAGCTCGGTTACCTGCGGCACGTCGCTCTGCAAGAACAGATTTGATTTGTCCGGGTCGAAGCCGAGTGCCAGATAATCCAGCGCGACATCGAAGGAGTATTTCCGAAGGGCGTCTGCATCCTGCAGCGAGGTCAACGCGTGGTAGTTGACGATGAAAAAATAGGATTCATGCTGCGCGTGCAGGGCCACGTGCTGACGTATGGCACCGAAATAATTGCCGAGGTGCAACGTTCCCGACGGTTGAATACCAGAAACAACGATGGGAGGAAAGCTGGGGGTTGAGGAATTCGATTCGTTCATGGGAGAATAGGCTAGAGACCTCTGAGCGCTTTCAGGCGCGTTTTCTGGTTTTCTTCAACGTTTTCCAGTATCGCTCGAGAGCGCATCTGGTGTTCAATTCCTGCCTCATCTTTCAGGGCAACTTCGAGTGCGGCCTCTTTGCCAGTGATGGCCGCCGATAGACCGTCTCCCAGATCAAAATCCTCAGGGTTGAGATCGGTCCCGTTGTACGCTACGCCGCCCGAGCTGTATACGATTTCACACATCTTCCCGATGTCCATGCGCAGGGTTCTCAAACTCGCTTCAATTTTTTCGAAATGTTCGGCGTGAGCATCGTCGCGTGCGGCCCCGCCGTAAAGCTGCATCAACTCGTTCATTATTCGGATCAACGGATCGATACG
>Ga0209992_10002007_pt1 | contig 19721 bp, 39 predicted proteins | sample 2SBtaG_2_FD_182564 | JGI IMG/M metagenome (GOLD analysis project Ga0209992, IMG submission 182564) | Deep subsurface microbial communities from Kolumbo volcano to uncover new lineages of life (NeLLi) - 2SBTROV12_ACTIVE470 metaG (SPAdes)... | ecosystem: Environmental > Aquatic > Marine >... | reverse complement strand
ATCCGCAAAGATCAGCCAATCCACTCTTGCTTCAGATCACGGATCTCCATATTGTAACAATCCGCTTTCACTTTAAAGTTATTATTACCGTCTCGCTGCCCCTTTTTCAGGAATCTAGCATTCTGGAAATAATTTTCCTTTTTGCAGCAGCCTAAAAACCACGCCCTAGACCACCGAGAGCCAGCTTTTTCTATCCTAACAAAGGCATAGTAATCGCATTTTTGCTTGATGTTATAAGCAGCTACAGAGCACTCGTAATATGGCTTCGGCTCACTTGTGCATCTCTTAGTTTTCACGTCACAAGTTATCCCATCCTTAATTATATCGTAATCGTATGTATTGCTAACATCTCCACCTATGACACTATTAGCAACCTCTTCTCCTAAGAACCCAGCAATATTTCCATCACCTTTAGTGATCGAATTGTTAATCTCCCCCATCTGCCTCGCTTTTCGCCACGCCCTCTTCTTCATCTCCTCGGTTATTAAAACCTCAATCACACTAAAGCTCCTCAATTCTCTTGGATTTATCGTCAATCACCAGATCATACAAAGGTTTTGGACTCTTTCCTCCAGTACCTGTTGACAAGTCATGGAATTTACACCCCCAAGACTCCAACTGCTTCCAAGTGAAGTCATAGTAGTCCACACCCGAAGCCCCACCTCTAGCCGTCCAATAAATTATCGTCCAACCAGAGTCGAACAGTTTATTAATTTTACCAATGTTTTCCATATTTGGCTCAGCCAAGTCGTAGCGGCGTTTACTTGGGTAGAAGCAGATTGTCTCGTCAATATCGACAAAAGCAACTCCAACACCAGCGCTATTTTTTGACGACTCCTTAAACTCTTGTGTCATATCACTCCCTTTCACTTGATTTGAAATTCTACTAGCTCTACACCACTCTCTTTAAACATCTCCCTAGAGAGAATGAAGTCTTCCTTCCATCTTTCGTTTTTATTTTCATAAGATACCACCTTAGATATACCCGTCTGTATAATCATACCAGCACACTTTGGACACGGCATAAACGGGTAAGTATAAATAGTACACCCAACAGGTGGCTCTGAGCAAAACAACAATGCATTACACTCAGCGTGTACTACCATTTTATATTTCATTTCACGATTGTCAAGTCTTTTATCATCAGAAATCCCAAAAGGAAATCCATTGTACCCTAAAGACACAATTCTACGATCTTCATCGACCACTACAGCCCCCACCTTAGTAGATGGATCTTTAGACCAAGTTGATATAAGCTTAGCCATGTCCAAAAATCTCTTATCCCACGTTGTCGCTCTATTATCCATCATTTCCTCTTCTAACGCCTTCCTAAACTCAGGATCACGTTTCATTCGTAACTCTACTGTCTCTCTGAATGGTTTATTCATCTTTTAGATCTTTTCCATCTCCCCACTTCGTAAGATGGGTCAACAGAGACCCACACACAAACCCAGCCAAAGCCGACCTAAATGACACCCAAGATCCATCAAAATATTCTTGGAGATCCGCTGTTATCATATATTCTTGTCCGTAGCTATACATTAAAATATCTAACATAATAGCAGACAAGCCACTAAATGTCGATATTGCGACAAACCACCACATTATTTTTCTAAGAACCGTAATGTTTTTCCACCTCATACCAAAGTAACCCCGCATTAGCTAAACCATACGCAAACCACATTATAGCATGTGGATAATCTTTATCTTTAACACAAGCAACAGACGTTAACACATACATCAAAGTACATATACTTATAGTGTAGATACTCATCTTCACCGATCAGTCTCCTTGACGGGCCTGTTGTTCCCAGCGTTCCTTATAAGCTCACTAGATGACTGAGTTTTTCCTCCCCCCACCCCATAAACCGTTCTTATATTTTTCGTCAAGCAAAATTCCTCTTCTGGTGAGTTTTCATCATTTCTGTCTCCACCATTAGCAAAGGTTATTGATTCGACAAAAGGGTCTAAGGAATATTTTTCTACCAGCAAAGACAGAGTTTCTATCACGCTCCTACCAGCATCTATCGAGAGCACCGTCTCGTTGACCGATGTGATAGACGAAACCACTCTGACCCTATCTGCCTCAGACATAAAAGATACCGAACCTTTCAGCTCAACCTGACAGTCATTATTTACAATAACCACCAGATGATCCCCTATAGACTTTGCCGCCTCTATATAGTCAAGGTGGCCTACATGCAGAGGATTAAAATACCCAGATATAATAACAATTCTATTCATTATTTCTTCTTTTGTAAACTTTATTTTCTTCGTATTTAAGTACCAACATAAAGATAACCACTACAGTTACCTCAATAAACCAAGCTAACAATCCAGCATAAATTCCTCTCAATTAAACTCCCCTTCCGTAGTCATCCTCGTATCTTATTATATCATCCTCTTTACATTCCCCCATTTGCATCTCGTATATCTCCAGATCTGTGTCACCAGTATTTTCTATCCGATGCTTCTGTCTCTTGTTTATTACTTGAACAAAACCTTCCGACACAAACCAAACCTCGTTACCGACCTCTAATTTGCCAGACCCGCTAGACACAAACCAACACTCAGACCTCAGCTCGTGAGTTTGTAGCGACAACCTTTGCTTTGGCCTCAATGTTATTTTTTTAAACACCACCTCATCACTTCTATACATGTCAGTATAGCTACCCCACGGTTTATTAACCAGCAGGTTACCGTTATACAGCCTCACTGAGGTTTTTTCATTATCACTCATCATTTCCTCCTAACCACAAAAGTGGCACACTTTGGGAGATCCTTAAGAGTAGGCGCTCCAACATAAGCACAAGCACTCCTTATCCCCCCCGTTATTTCTTGTAACACCTTTTCAACTGAACCTTTATAAGGTATCGTTTTTACAGATCCCTCAGAGGCTCTATAACTACTCATTCCTCCGCTATGTTTTTTCATTGCCTTCTCGCTAGACATTCCATAAAATTTAAGACCTGTCTTTCTCTGCTCTTCCCCCCATTCTTCAGTCGTATACTCCCACTCTCCTTCACATTCGTCAGTCCCAGCCAACATACCCCCAAGCATCACAAAATCAGCTCCAGCGGCAAAGGCCTTGACCACATCGCCAGCCTCTTTACATCCACCATCGGCACAAATGTGCCCACCAATTCCATGAGCGGCATCGGCGCACTCTATAATAGCTGATAGCTGCGGGTAACCGCAACCTGTTATTTTTCTAGTTTCACAAACAGACCCCGGCCCGATCCCAATTTTAACCACGTCAGCTCCACCACTGATCAATAACTCACTTACCATTTCTGGTGTACACACGTTTCCAGCCATAATGGCAGCAAATGGGAAAGCGTTTCTAATCTTCCTGACATGATCAACAAAAACCTTCTGGTAACCGTTGGCTACATCAATACATATTTTTTCTATCCCAAGAGGGATGCCGGTTGGACATGTGCTTTTTACAATAGCGTCCACTGCTCGTAGCTTACGAATATCATCATCCTTGATACCTATTGTAAACCAAGTATTTAAACGCCAACCAGTGCTGAAATAATTGACCAACTCTTCTGCTCCGTAATGCTTGTGGAGCGCTGCGTCCATATTGTTACACGCGAGAGCATCTGACATAGCAAAAGTTCCTGTTGTGTCCATATTGGCCGCTATAACAGGAACAGTTTCCTCGCTCCAACCGGCGTGAAGGTATTCGTACCGCTTGCTAATATCTACACCAGATCTAGTAGCTAGCGTAGACCTCTTTGGTTTAATCAAAACGTCATCAAAGTCTAGCTTAACACCATCTTCAAATTTCATTGTTATATTCCCACGTACTCGTAGTAAATGACTGTTATAAACATCAACATGGCTATCATCAAGTTTAACTCAGATAGTAAAGCCGCTCCCAACATCAGGTTCACGATACCAAAAAGGAGACATAGGATTTTACTCAATTCGGGACTAATCATCACAACCCTCTGTTCATATCCTTCATCATTAAGAACATATCTATTTCAGATTTATTGCTACTTATTCTACCAGCTTTAAAATCAGGATACCGTTCTTCCACCATCTTGTGTACGTCCTGATATTTGTTAGCCGACACTATAACTTGTTTAACCCTGTTCCCTTTCCTTAGTTGTACGAGGTATTTTTCTAAACCCGACATTCTCACAGTCCCCTTATAAAAAAACTAAACCGGCAGGGATTAGCTACGACATGCACGCCTCCGTAGCCAATCACCATGCCGGTTAGCACAGTTAACATATTAAACAACTCTTGACGAGTCTGGCTTTCCATACAGCGGGATGGGGTACAAACCGTCTGGGGTTCTCAGCGGTGGTTGACACCCATCAGGAGCTGGTCTAAGCTCCATGTCCAAAGACGGTACAGGGGGAGCCAAAGGCGGGGTTACCGAAGGGGCCTTAAACTCATAAAATCGACCTCTCTGATAGTGAAATCGTGGAGGTTCAAAGATGTAAGTTCTCCGTTTAGGTGGCTTAAACTTCGTCCTGAACGGGGCAGTGATAATATCACCCAGCCCCATAACCGTAACACACGCCCCCTCACAGACGTTTTTACCAGTGTCGAGTACAAAACCCCCGACACTCTTTACCGCATCCGTTGGGGTGACCAACTCAAAAGTCCTAAACGAAGACTTTTCCTGAGCAATCCCAACATTCACCGTGACCAAAAACATGGCAATAGCCATAAATACCTTCTTCATTTCCTTAACCTTTCTAATTAGTAACGTAACGATCAGCTTTGTCAAGTACATCCTTGACTCTCTCAAGCTTAGCAGTAACCTCATGAACCCATTCTTGGGTACGTTGATCTCGTTTAACGAGGTCGATTTCATTATTAGTCATATAGACCGCACCATCAAACACATCATTAAACAGTGAGACTACTTCATACTTACAACATCTCAGTTTTTGAAACCGTGAGCATGTTGGTACGCTGACGACATCCATTGGATTGACCTTACAGATAACAAGATTATTACCTCCATTGTCATCGTCTGACTTATTATTAATATCAATACCACCATATTCAGAGGCATAGTCAATTGCCCCAACGTGCAATCCTGCGGCACAACCCGTATCACGATTACTGTTCACAGACCCCCTTGGCACCTCTACTGTCTGACCAACAGAATTGTCAAGACTTCCACTCCAGAGGTCTTTGAAGTCCTCGTTAACAGCCTTGTAAGACAAGAAGCACCCATCTGAAGTGATGGGAAGATGTTTATTCTGCATAAAATCAAACAACTCCACCACTGCTTCATCAGAGGGGTTTTGACTGAGGTTATCCAAGAAGTTGAGCATAGGCTCAAACGGAAAACCCTGACTGATCATATCTAAGATCCTGTCAGTAAACAACTCAGGCATTGAAATCCCATCCCAAGTCATCTCGCCCCCGTCAACGCTTACATATCCCTCGCAAAAATCATTAACCCGCGAGACAACATCGTAACACGCCTCAAAGTACTCAACGTTTTCAGCCTTTAGATTACGAACCAGTTTGTCATAACTAGGGTGATCACTATTAAACGTGTAGGTTTTACCTGCCACACTCGCAGTTACTGTTCCATCATTTGCAATTACGTACTTCATTTTTTTCTCCTAATAGTTTTTTAACTATACTTATTCTAGCATCCAAGTGACTATTTGTCAACAGAATTCTCAATCAAATCAATATAATTAGCGAAATCTTGAGCCTGACCATCCTCCAACGCATACCATCCAGTGTCACAATGTGAGATCATTGGATAGGACTCCAAAGCCTTGTCGTATCTATCTGAGAAGCTATTGTCCTCCTCGTGTTTAGGAACCTCAGTGGTCGCCCAGTGCTCAAACCTAAACAACTGGTCGCAAACATGTTCGTTCTTTACGATATCGGCACAGTACTCTTTCCACTCAGCGTGGATCTTCTTGAGATCATTATCAGTAGTGGTAAGTTCAACCGCCTTAGCAATCCGACGACCTGATCGTTCCGTTGAGATTTCAGGTTTGTTACGGTGCTTGTTGAGCATTTCGTAATTCTCTTCAATAAGCTCATTCATGTATCGCACAATTAGCTTACTACCGTTGTGCCAACCATCTCTCTCGCTAAGCCTCTTGTTCCTAGCTACAGATGGTTTAACCAAGAAGATCTTGTGCTCAATAATACTATCGGCGTGATCAGCGATGATCTTTAGCCTCATTGCAAGTGTTTCTTTCGCCAGTGAAGTACTATAGTCCTCAAACTGGAGGTATACTGTACCCCTAGACTCTTCAATATAATATGCGTCCTCTTCTTTGACACTAATCTTGCACTCCGTAAACTCATTAGTCTCATGGTTATAGACTTGACCTTGAACGCTGGCGCCACCACCTCCACCGTAAGAGTACTCACGATAAGGTTTTGGCAGGCTAGATGTCAGAATGCAGTCTTCAATCTCAGCGTCACCCAGCAACTCAAGAAATTCACTGGCGGCATTAGGGTTCTCGTTGAGATCCTCAGCCTTGTACATATATCCAGAGAATCCTTCTGAGCATTTTTCCTTGATATAATTTCTAATGCGGCTAAGACCACCTCGTTGAAGATCGTCAATAACAATCTTAGTATTGTGACGCAGGTTGATTTTAGTTGCATCTTCAACATCAATCTTCTTTCGCCACTCACCTTTGTAGTAGTGCTTGACTGACATCAACTCACCAACCTCAATCTGCTCACCTATCTCGCTATCCCAGAGAGGGTTATTGTTATATGTAATAGCGTTATCCAGAGACTCCATAACGGAACTAAGAGATTTACATTGATTACACAGGTCAAGGTACTGGCGACGAGCCTTGTACAACGTAGGTTGATTGGAAACTTGACGTTCCATATCAATAGCAATCTCAAGACTCATCTCTTCAATAATATTCTTAATTGCTCGCTTGGTGGCGGCATTATAAGACAAAGATTCCCTACTGGGAGTGATGTCTACATCTCCAATGTTAGCGTAAATACGCAGACCACGAGACCTGTAGAGAAAGTCAAAAGCATCCTTGTCTTCACTGGCGACAGGGTAGCTAAACACATCATCTTCGTCAACTGGGTAGGCAATCTGACCCATGATAACATAGTTTTTATAATCATCCTTGACAAATTCCCAGTTGCTTCCAGAGAGAACAACCTCACTGCCATCTATATCAACAGATTTACCAACCATATTAGGCTTGACATTAAAGAACCTGAAAAGCATTTTAGCTTCACTCTCAAATTCCCACACATCATCTTCCCTGACGGCGATAGAAACCTTAATGCCGTTAGGTTTATCGGTTTCCCGCTCATCGAGAAGGGAAAACACTGGCGACCCGCTTTCATCCTTATATGCGGTATAGGTACGCACATTGCCATCAAGGTATGCTTCCACTGTAAATTGATCGCAGTAGGCAAACGGTGCCTTACTTCCAAGACCGAGACAACCAACAGCATCATTGCTGTCGTTACGAGTACTACGGAAGTAGGTCGTGTAGAGACTCATGCACTCGTCATGGGTCATACTAGTGCCGTAATCTCGCACATAGAATGTTGGTTCTAGACGTGTAGGGAGATGCACATCAAATGGCTTGTCAGCCACACCCTCATCTATATGCGAGTCGTAAGCGTTTGTAGAAAGCTCACGAATTACGGCTTTGACTTTGTTTGAATAGAGACCATCAGAAAGAATGAAGAACGCCTTAGCAGACGCTTCAATACTAAAATTAGAATCTTCGGTAACACCAGACTTGGTAACATTGTTTTGTTCAGCGTGCAATTTCATTTTCGTATCCTTTTTGGCTAAAATATGTTAACTGTGCTTTTATTATAGTATACTTATCGGCTTTGTCAAGTCTAAACTTTATCTTTTTATTTAATTATCCAGAGTGGTGCACGTCTTTTTTTCCAACTATGTAAATGTGCTTTAGCTTGGTTGTAATAATTACGGTAAGCAAGCACGGGGTCACTCAACTTATACTCATCATCCATAGCCTGCGGGAATGGCGTGAGTTCAAGATATTCAAACACATTGTGTACAGGAGTATTTTTTATACAATCCTCTATAACAGCCTGACACTTATGTACTTTCTCGTATCTATATGTATATTCCTTACACAAAGCTATGCCCATCTTACATAGCCAAGTATAGTTAGCAAGGCTTTGTCTAGCCCACACACTACAAGGGTGGTTTACGTGTGTCTTACGATAGGGAATAGCTTCAGCGTCCTCTCCAAGCTCATGGCGAGCAGTACAGAGTAGCTGAGCGGTCTCAAGAGGCATCTTCACAATGTGTCTATCGACATGGGCGTGTGCTGACTTTGTAGGATTTTTGTCTAAGATAAAAATATTCATGGCTTGATTATACCACCGCTGTTACCCTTTGTCAAGTTTTTTATTTTTTCTAAATTACTTTTAAGGGCGATTGATTGACCATATAAACTAGATCCTGTCGCTTTAGAGCTTCTTCTAATCTCCTCGCAATCCTTCAATAGCTGATCAAACGTTTCAGGTACGTCCTCAGTAACATCATCGTCATGAGCCTCTCCAAGTATTTTGCTCAGAGCTTCGTTGCTCTCTTTTAAACACTCTGGACAAAACATAACCTTCTTTACTTTTGGGTCATGATTGTCTAGGTAGTGGGCATACCTCATAATAATATCAGAGTTGCCCTCCATTCTTTTTGCGACTACCCCATTTTCTTGGATTATTTCAGTATTAGAGTCAATAACCTTAGCTATGTCATCCTTTTGACCAACCACAGCCACCCCAAACCCTACAATCAAACCAACTACCAAGAGAGCCGCATTAGTTATTTTATTTTGCATCTCAATGAAATCCTATCTTTGTCTTAGGCTTATCTTCATTCACAACTTCAATGATGTCTGTTTCGCTAAACCAATCTCTACTTCTTGTTAATCCGTTCCACCAAACGCACTCATATTGCACGTAATCTCCATCATGTATTGCTACGGTAGATATAGTAGCCTCAATACTGTCAGGGTCAGCACTAACCAAAACTTTGATGCCTGCCTTATACACTTCCACCATTTTTATCTCCTAAGATATTAAAGTAACACCCCTATTATACATAAGGTATCGTCTTTGTCAATCCTCTTCATCAGTAAATTTCAAAATTTTAGAGATATTTTCCATAAAAAAATCATACTCAATCTCTATCTCCACCTCTCCATCCTCATCAATCAAAACTTCCACATGCTCAGGATGTGAGGTCGATAGCTTCTGAAGGTTTAGGAAGAATTCGTTTGGCATTAGAACTTCCAAACCTTTCCATTTCCTACATTGACTACAACAAAGGTGTATTTGTAACCACGCTCTCTAAGTTGGTTAACTACACCTAAAGCAGTGTTGTAATACTCGTCTTCTCCGTTTTTAAATAAGAGAATCAGCCCCGGATCTGAGTTTGTGGCTATAGCGTAACCTAAAGATTGCCCAACACCCTCTTCCCATTTTTGGCACCAATCAACTTCATATGCTATTTTACCATCTTTATCAAAGATGTCAACCCTCCTACCATCAGGAAGCGAATATTCTATAGATTCTTCAGTAAGCTCAAGAACCTCAGTTGCTACATGCTTAGCCCACTCCAGCTCATTCCCATCAACTGGAAAGTTTGGCTGATAATTAAACATAGTAGTAACTAATACCGCACACGTTACGAAAAAGCTTTTATTAATCATTTTATTAACCACCCTAGAGTTGTTAGAAAAACCAAACCGCCAACAATAATAGCTAAAGTTATCATCTTAGCCTTACGCGACTCCCTTTCTTTTTCTTCTATTCTTTGTTTTATGCGTTGAGCTGTAGCCCAGTATCCATCTTTCATCGGATCAAACCCTAAGCTATCCCAACTGCGTTTATCTTTTTTTCCAACCATTCATCAGTAACCTCATAGCATTTTTACCCAAAAACTTTTCAACTGTTTCATCTGTGTATCCCAACCCTTTTAAATAACAGGTTAGCCTCGGCATCTCTGATGCGTCAATTAGCTCATCTGGAGGGTCTGTAAAACCATCGAAATCAGTACCTATAGCAGGAGTGTCCCCACCACACACATTTAATATATGATTCAGGGTTTGTTCTATATACTTAAGACCCAAGCCAGAGTCAACAGAACTAATCCAATAGTTCATAAATATAACCCCCACCACACACCCATTGTCGGACATCCATTTTAATTCCCAGTCCTGTAGATTATATGACAGCCTGTTTACCTCAAACGCCCCCGTGTGCGAAGACAGTAAACATTGAGTTTTTCTGTGTGAAGACACTATATCATATATTCTTTTTCTAGCCTTATATGTACAGTGAGATATATCTATCAACATCCCCAACTCAAGCATTTTTTCTACAACCTTCTCCCCCAACTTAGTCAACCCTTTTGTTTCATCCCACTCTCCAGTGATATTCCTCCAGTCTAGATGAGAAGATCCATACTCTGGATAAGGAAAAACTGGATACACACACCTGTTAGGGTAGAAGTGGGCAAGACCTAAATATGCTACCCCTCTATTATATAATGCATCTAAATTCTCCATAACCTCATTTTCTACTTCGATACTATTTTGTAGATCAAGGTCTCCTGTGTATATCTTACCAGCAATTTCCCCTTGCAAACTATGCGCCCCTTCGACAGAATGAACTATAGATATTGCTCCATCCCTGATAGATTTTTTTAGCTCTTTATTAGTCTTAACTAATCGCACATCCTTAGCTTTACTGTTCCAGAAATCAGGACTGTTCCTATTATTATTATACCTCTCGATACTTTTTTCCATGTCGTCAAGCATGTTTAGTGTAGCTTGAAAATATGTGGGGTTTACAATTGTTTTCCTTACGCTTGGGAATAGCCAGAAAAGCCACCTTATCAGAGACATATCATCTATCCACCCCTTTTCAAGTGTGTACGCAGTAGATAATAATACATCCACCCCACCCTTGTCTAGCATTGGGAATGTCACCCTGCCACTGAACGGCCAAAATTTCTCCTGAAATAGTTTCAACTTCTGGAATAATCTCTTCTTTGGAGATCCTATGTCACGCCTAAAGAGAGAGGACTTAAGAGAAGGATGAGAATGTAAGTCAACTACAGTACTTTTATTATGTAAATCTTTCCAATTCACTGTATCACCATTTTTTAAAAAAAATAACCTGAAAAACCCCCACGCCACGAATTGCAGCGAGGGGGTGAAAGGCCTTACATGCACAGGCCTAAGAGAAGAACCCGCCTACCTTTTTCAAGATATCGGGGGCAAACCCACTGTAACTAAACACAAGATAAGCCACAATTACTCCGGCTATTATAAAAAATAACCACTTACGCTTCGCCGCTACGGCGTAGAACTTTTCCTTGATGGCGTGTATCTTATCGAGCCTCCATTGCCTCCTAATAGCTTTTCGCTCTTCCCTTTTCTTACGTTTATGATCCCTACGCTCAGCGGGGGTCATGTCTTCTAAAACTACTTCTACTTCGTTCTGTTCTTCTGGTTGTTTGTAAAATAAACCCAGAATCCAATCAATTAACCACACCAATCTCTCATTAAACCTCCAAGATAACATCTAGATCTTTACCCATAAACACTTTAATATGAGTACTATTGACCCCTATAAACCATGACTTGTCAATCCTAGTCTTAGCGTACAAATCGGACTCATTATCCCTGTAGCCAGTAAATATAGTAACGCGCCCCATTTGAAACCCACCAGTTACCCAGTCTCCTTGATTCCAACCCGCTGGACTGCTATACCCTCTGTACAAGACTACCTTTTCTTTTTCTATATTTTTAGGCTTCCCATACTGTTTGTACAGGGTGTCCAGTATGACTCTTTCGTCAGGCACATTTATTGCACTAGGCTCAGGTGATTTCTTAGCCATAGTCTTATTCTTTTTTATGGATTTTTCTAACATTGGTGTACTCGTCATTATTTATTCCTTTTTGCTAATTGAAATTCAAACGGCTCAAAATCATCCTGTACAATACTTTCATTCAGACATTGCTCTTGCCACTCTGTTATAAACCCAGTGACCGAATCGTCAGTGTAGCTATAAACAGAACTATAGGAATCATATTCATCCCATATGTAAACCCCGTTTTTTTGTACGTCTACATTTTCTAGGCTCTCTCTAAAGTTCCTTGAAACAGCTAATGATATCGGACATACAGTCGGGTCTCTATACGCTCTATGGATATCAGATTCTTTAACCTTAATCGTCAAAGTCTTCACTTATTTCCCCTATATCGTTTTTAGTATTTCGTAGGTTTCTGTCCAGTTGGATACGGGGTAGCTTTTATTAACCCTCTGAGATATAGTGTAGTCGTTACCCCCCACATCGCATTTGTCACCAAAGAACACAGACTCTCCAGTTAGTTTTTCTACAACTTGAGATTTATCCTTGCCTTTAGGATATATATCTATACTTATTTCACCACCTATACTAAAATCCAACTGCGGATGTTTTTTTGACAGTCTCTGCACTATCCCTTCTCTCTCTAGCCTTCTTTTATCCCACTCCAAGTATTCTTTCCTGAGAATCCTTCCGGCGCTCCTACCAACCGTTGATATATTAACCATACCAATACGTTCCTCTATATTTTTTTTAGCCTTACCATGCCATCTGCTTTTTTCTATTTCTTCTAGTATGTCAAGGTGCAAATTTGCAGACATCTGCCACTTCGATTCCCTTATTAGCTGGCCTCTAATATATAGCTGGTTACCAGAGTTTTGATACACCCCATCGACGTACCGCCACATAGCATATCCAACCTGCTTAATTGTTTTGTCCTTGTCGGAACCAGTGATCAAGATGACCTTGTTTAGGTTATCCCTCTTCCCCTCGATCCATGAAGCAAAGAACCTTTTGAATTTGTTATCCATAGCCCCTCTAGGGGGAGTTAAGGTTCCATCAACATCAAATAAGTAATTAATCATATTGTACCATAGATAACTCGCCTGTCAAGAAAATCTTTTTACCAGAAAGATAACTTCTGACCCATCACGCTTTTCGTAAGCCGCCAAAACTGTAGGGTATATAACAAGGATCTCATTACCAATCTTAAGCGATTTATATACATTTTGCCGCACTTCGATTGATTCTATATTTCCATCATTTTGGCTCTTTATTTTGACTAAGAAGGATTTCCCCTCTTCTTTCGTGTGAATATTATATAATCCATCCTTCATCAGATAGACCTTATAAAGTGGACGTGGCGGGAGTCGAACCCGCGTCCAGTATAATATCCAGACCAGCGTCTACATTGTTAGTGTGTTGTAATCGCACATCACACAAAGCTATCCGATATATCGGAGTCAAGTAAAATTATTACTATCATCCTCATTTAATTCAAGAGAGAAAACTCTACCCGATTATCGGGGTCAACGTGATTGGGTGATAAGGTTCACGTAACCTCAGACTGCGCTAAGCAGCCAGTGCAAATTGCTTTTCGGCAATTAATCTTTTAATCGGCTTTTATACTGGCCTACCGATCAACCAGTCAATGCAACTGATATTTTTATTACCTGTCGATTCCATTCACGCCCTCGGATAATTTGTAGTAAAATTCGCCATCTTCTCCAATTAAAGTCTCCACTATCCCTCTCTCCACTAGCCCCTCCAGAGCCTCTTCCAACTGTTCCCAAGTTTCTATCCTTGAGTCGTCTATCTCTGAGTCGCTATCCTTGTCTTCCAATCTGTAAATCCTGTTCATTTCGTATTCATATATTTCATACTCAGCTATATCCTGATCTGGCATACTTTTTACCATCTCCAAAGCCTTTTCGTAAGTCTCCGATACAGATATAGCCTCGCTAATAAACACGTCATCGCCGTACTCAAGGACTCTCTGTATTATATATACACTTGTATTCATAACAATGTTCCTGTTTTTTTAAATTAATTATTAGTCCGTTTTTCAATTTTATCCAAGTGTGATAGGATCTCACTAACCACGCTAGCGCAACCACAATCTTTCAAACTCTCAGTGTCTTCGTGCATTTTCACGCACTGTAAGTGTTCCATCTCCTTTTCGTTCATTTCTATAATGTATTTTAAAGGTGAAGTGTTTGTTTGCTTATATTCTCTAATACGCATCAGTACTCCTAGCAGGACTTGAACCTGCAACCTACGGTTTAGAAGACCGTTGCTCTATCCTGTTGAGCTATAGGAGCTTAACAAGCTAGAAGGGTGGATCGTCTAATGAGGTTGACGTTCTAGTTAGTTCTGGAAACTCTTTACATAAAACTTCTATTCTATCAGTTGCGTCTACCAGTATATCTAGAGCTTCGTCTAGGTTTTTATGATAGTCAGTAACAGAGTGGTCTCCTATTCCAACTCCATCTTCCAACAAAAGATACAATGATCCACGGGCTTTTGACTTGTCAGCCTGAGCCTTGTTCCATAAATAATCCAACATCTGCTTTCTGTAATCCATCATTTTTATCCTTCAATCCCCTTTTCTTCCTCGTAGTAATAAAGATTGCTTTCGCAATCCCAGCAACAATAGTAAACTATGTCATTAACCCTGACTGCATTAACACGCTTAAATTGGTCGCACATATCACAAGCGTCTATATTATCTATAAGACTCATGTTAAAGAAGTTACACATCCCTTTCCTTATTTCGTCTAAGTAATTCTCTTATGATAAGTTCGTCTGACACGAACTCATCATCCTCGTGTTTTTCAAACCCTCGTTCAGACACAATCCAACAAGTACCACACGTTGTTACGTTCATCGCTTCACAGGCCACAACACAGGCTTCTAGTGGGTCGCTGGCAGTTACAATGGTCTGTCTATCCAAACATTGGACGTAGTATTTAGCCATGTTCCACCCTCCCTTCAAACAGGTTTATAGTAATGATATCAGGGACGTTGTATTTAATAGTAGGCCTGCCTCTCTTATTGCTCCTAACAGCCTCAGCCTCACTGGCCACGCCGGTCTGCAATAGCATCTTCAGTAGTAAACTAGCCTGTAAATATTCTATATCAAGAATCCCAGATAATTCCCTAGCCGTTATTTTCATTTTCTTCCCTATCATTATACTCTTCCAGATGAGATAGGAAAAGCTCTTTATTCACTATATATGTCTTTTCCAGATTCTCCGTAAGAAAGTCTCTCAGTCCCTTGTCGTGCAGAGTCCTCGCCATATACTTCGCAACTCTATTTGCTTCTTCTCTCGTAACCAATCTATTGGGTTCAGACTCCATTGCTTTGCTCCTTCATGCACTATTATACTAACGTTATCGGAGTTTGTCAACCATTTCTTTAAGAAAATAAGATTTTAAACATCATTGGCCATTATTTTTCTTCCAAGAGAATATATTATTTAGCCAAGCCTTCCTCCTAGAACATCCACACTCTCTAAGATTAAACCAACGCTTAAACTTCTCCTCAGTTACTCCAAACTTATTTAAAGCCGCCTCTACAACATCACCAAGTCCGGTTTCGCCGTCATTATGAGATCCGGCATGATACCCCTGTTTCTCTAATTCCTGTATAACTCTATCCATCTCAGGTCTACAGTTTTCGCAGTCATTACCGCTCATGATCACTTCTTCTCCATTTCTGTTGGAAAAGTGGGATTTTCTCCCATTTTCGATTTCTTTAGTATATTTACTGTGGGTTCCTTGCCCTTTACTGTAGTAATTATACACGGTCAGGCATCTTGTTGAACATAACAGATATACCAAATAACCCTTTATATATATAACAATACCCCCACTAACATATAAAATGAAAGCAGGGGTCAGGGAGGTGAGATTTGGATTTGAACCAGCTAGCCAGACGATAAGCACAAAGTGAAATACATTCTATCTTTCTAATGCCATTTCTACTATAGAGATATATTGATCTACTTGTAGAGGGGTTAATTCATGTCCCATTTCAGCTAATGCAGTACGCCATTTAAGTCTCTGGTCAGTATCCATACTGGGCATAGATTCAAGAGCCAACAATTCCTTGCTCGACTTAGGGGTAACTATATTAGTGGCCTTCAATACCAGCTTAATTAGGTCTGCATATGTGTCATACGCATCGCTCAGATCGTTATCGGACATCTCATCGCCCCATAACTCCCACATAGCTTCAATAAATGTCTCTCGATCCATTGGATTCTCCTTAGTAAGATGATTCTATTGTATTAAACTTGGGCGATTTTGCAAGTAAAAAATGCGAAAAGTGCCCCGCGTTTGTTATATTTAACAGGATTACCTCGCTTGGTAATTAACCTTAAGTAATTTATGGGGGGCGCTATACATTCTATCTAGGAGCTTAGATTTCTTCTCCTTGCCCATATATAGGAACTCGTATCCATGTGATTGTCTTCCGACACCCACAGCAACAAATCCATCCCCCTGTTTCTGTTTTATATGATAGATCCCGGCGTCTGTAAAATATATCTTATCCCCATTATCCTTGATGTAGTAGGGGCCGGATCTTCCAACGACCCGGACATAATCCCCCGGCTCCAACGTCCTCCAGTCCTTCACAGGACGGCCTCGTCGGCTCTTAGAGGGCTTCTTCATCTGGAACTCGTTATCACACTCCTTACAGTAGTAGGCTCTCACACCGTTAACGCATCCGCATTTCTCGCATATTTTCTGGCCACGTTTTTTCATATGACCTCCATTTTCACTGGCTATTACATAATTACATGATTCTACAGGTTCAGGTGAGACGATACACACCTTCATTGTATTATACCTTAATATCGTCACTTGTCAACCATAAACTTGAAGAAAAATCCTAAAAACCACTGGCTATAACCATAATACCAGACCTTGTGGGATTAGGGGCGACATGCTAACTATATTACCCCGGAGCGTGTATTATATATTATAGCAACACCTCCTTCCACAGAAAGGGTACTAACTATGTTAGCCTTCCTTAACACCTGTCTCAGGGCGAGAAAGCTTGATAATAATAATAAGCCCTCCAAAAAGATCTCACTTCTATTTGTCTTTCTATTACTATTTATTCATACTCTCGATATGTGGCTAACTCGATACCAAATAGGGAACGATTGGGAACGCGAGACCTTCCTTCCTATGAGTTACTGTATTAAGTGGTTTGGTATATATAATTCCCTATGGATCTCACGCATTAGTATGTATTCTATGCTCTTCCTATACTTTCTAAACTGGAAGAAATGGAAATGGCACTACTTTCTTATAACGGGTACTATATTATATTGGGCCGCAATGCTTCCGTGGTTAGACACATTAGGATACGTAGACTGGCCCTAAAACCGCTGACTGTTACATAATGACTTTATCCGGGAACTTTGGCCGGGACAAACACATCCCCACCGGGCTACAAAATGTCGGCACTTAATTATATATGTCTACACAATGTAACTTTTACGCTGGCTGTCACATGATCACTTTATCCAGTTGGATAAGCAGCGACAGAAGCTGGTCGCCGCGAGGAGCTGTCACCGGGAGCTGAGACTGAATCTCAATATCACCGGGAGAGAGCTAGACCATAAAGATACACCCATTATACCATACATCGACACATATGTCTATAAGTCTTGAGTCTATAAGTACTTACGTCACACATATAACAAAAAAATCCCCACCAAATATGATAGGGAAAGTTGAGTTTGGCATGAGATCTGCTGGGGCAGGAATTCCTGCTGGGGCACCCAGCCCCATTTGTCAACCCCTATTCTTCATCTGGTCGAAATAATCTTAGCTGATGGCCACGCAACGCCTCAGCCGTCGCCTCTTCATCCCAAGTAGGCCCGATAAAATCCTCAATCAGGGTTTGTGCCATCTCCTCACAATTTTCTACCCCGTTGTTATTTATATCAAAGCCAAGCTCTTTCACATCGTCAACGCTGCAATCATTCCTGAAATAAATCAGGGCCATAATAATCAAATCTTTTTCTTGATCGCTAAACATGTTGCACCTCATTAAAAAACCGGCAACCCCTTTGCACTTATCGTCGCAGGGGTTACCGGCCCAACGAAAGGAAACCTAGACCGCAGACATAAAGATCTTATCGAAATCTTTATCCTGCATTGAATCGGCACGCTTTAGAATCGCAGCCCAACGACCTGCATCGGTATCAATCAAGCTACCGCCAACCTCGTCAAACTTAACCCATGTGGCAGAATCAAATTCCTGTCCTGCTCTCGTGATTGCGTTGACGACCCCAAACAGGTTACGCTCATGGTTCTCATGAGTAGCAAACTGATCCAAGACCGTTGACGCTTCACGCTTGGTGAATCGCTCATCCTTACAGACGGCGGCAATGATGTTTTTCATTGACACATCGCCATTCTCAAGGGAACGCATTGCGAGAAACTTGGTAATGCCGTTAGGCAACAATGGCAACTGGTGTTCAATGTTCTCACCAATTTCAACCTTCAACGCTTCCAGATCAATCGTGCCAATGTGACGGCGGCGAACTTGCTTGCCAGACACTTGACCCCAGATGCAACCATTCAGGCAGATGGAACGGAACAGGCTAGGGTATTGAGAGATCCGGCGTTTGCCAATCTCGCAGTTGCCAATGCTGATCATTCCACCATAGTCGGAATCGTCGTCAGTACCATAATCGAGAATGGTATCAGGCAAAAGAATGTTGCCATATATAGTATCTTCGTCGCCCTTCCAATGGGACAAACGACCATCAGGCAAAAACTCTTGCAGAGTTTCAAGATACCAACGGTTGTCAACCGGTGCGTATTTATCAGTAACGAATGCACGACAAGTGCCATCCGTATAGGTACGCAATCGGTATTCCTTATCCTGATCCAATCGACGCAACGCATTGTTGGCAAGGTAGGTCATCACGTCAGCATCTTGCTGATCATAATCCTCTTGCTTGCGTAGTTCACGCATCACGCTAGACGATGGAACGCCAGCCCTAATTGCGAACTGCTCAATAGCATGGTCAGTCGGGATAAACTCACGATCCTGAACCTTGAAAACGAAATCGCCGTCAGTGTTCACAGAACCTTGAATATCCTTGACAGGTGCGAGAATATCCTCACGGGAACGATACGCATCATACGCCTGATCCAACGCCTCATCGTAAGACATTGTGGTAGCGTACCAATCTTTGTGGACGTGGTGATTCTCAGCGAACCCCACACCCGTTTGACCTTGAAGATCCTTCACAAAAGAACCCTCATTTTTGTCAGCCGTCATTTGCAATTTTTCGTAATTCATTTCAAAACCTTTCATTGGAAAAACCGTTGTACACCATACATTATAGCATACGAAAACTATATGTCAACCCTACTCAGGAAACATTCTGTGGAAACACGGATCGCAAGTGCCTGAAATAAGCAACTCACGGTCACCCGCCGACAGGTATGGCAACGCCTCCTGAATCAACACGCCGTCCTGCCAGTCACACACATCACGCTCATCAGCAAGCACGGTGTATTCCTTTTTGCATCGCCAACACTCAACCCCAAACTCACTCAATTGCTTAGAACTCATCTTTTCTCCTTCGTTGTTGTTACTCTCCCATTATAGTATATATATCGGCAAAGTCAACCCCTAACCTTGAATATATTTGGCAGAATCCATGTTTTTCCAAGAATAGTTGTAAGTCCTTTGGTGGCAAGGGTTTAGGGCGATTCCTGCCGGGGCATTTTTGGTATATTATTTAAGCCCAAACCTGTCTATCAATCCTTGCACGTCAATGTAACCCGTGTCTTGATCCACGTCATGCACGGTATATTCCCATCCGTCTGG
>Ga0209992_10002004_pt1 | contig 19732 bp, 20 predicted proteins | sample 2SBtaG_2_FD_182564 | JGI IMG/M metagenome (GOLD analysis project Ga0209992, IMG submission 182564) | Deep subsurface microbial communities from Kolumbo volcano to uncover new lineages of life (NeLLi) - 2SBTROV12_ACTIVE470 metaG (SPAdes)... | ecosystem: Environmental > Aquatic > Marine >... | reverse complement strand
GGAGAAGGTTTTTACTCTTGGACTCACGGAACTAAAGAATTGATAGTATCCCCCAATTTCAAAAAATAAAAAAAGGGAGCTTTAAGCCCCCTTTAAATTAGTTAACATTAAAATCAATTTGTGAAATCAAACCTGAGCTAAAAACCTTATATGATTTTGAAAAGCTTAAAATGCTTTCAATGGTTCCTTTCTTTAATTGACTTTCTGTTTTTTCTTTTGTTTTTACTGATTCTTCAGCATTAAATTGAGTAGATGATTTTGGCATAGGCACTATGTTATTTAATGATACATGTACCTATAACGAAATCATAATTAATATATTGTATCTAAACTCAAAAGCGAATCGACAATATAAGTTTCACTAATAAGCAGTAAGCATAATTTCATGATCATTGATCAGCTTTCTTAAATTAATAAGTGCATATCTCATTCTTCCTAATGCAGTATTTATACTAACACCCGTAGAATCTGCAATATCCTTAAAGCTCATCCCCATGTAATGACGCATCTTTACAACATCTTTCTGCTCATCTGGTAATTTCTCCACAAGATCTCTTACATCTTGAAAAATCTGCTCAAGTACCAATTCATCTTCGATTGTACATTCTTCAAGCTTTAAAATTTTGAAAATATCAAATTCTTCATTTTCTGAATTACTCTTTCGTCCAACGATGGGCATCTTAGATGAATTTCTAAAATGATCAATTACTAAATTATGAGCAATACGCATTACCCATGGAAGAAATTTACCTTCTTCATTATACCTTCCCTTTTTTAAGGTAGCAATCACTTTAATGAAAGTTTCCTGAAAAATATCATTTGCCTCATCGGAGTTTTTAACCATTTTCATGATATAATTAAAAACCCTTTCTTGGTGTCTTTTCAGTAAAATTTCGAATGCGTAATCATTGCCTCGGATGTAATTTCGGATCAACACACGATCCTCTAGTTTATCAAGTACCATAACATCTACATTTTGCAGTCTAAATGACTTTTATTAATAATGAGTAGATGTTTAAACTATAGGCAATTTTTGTTAGGTGTAATTCTTATTTAACTATAAATATGATAAAAGGTTTCCTTTAATGCAAATTAATAGTATTCAAATATAAAAAAAGAAGTCATCCTCTTGATGAATTTTAACTTAATTTAGCAATCTTTTATTTGAAAGGCAATATTTTAATGACGAAGCTCATTATTAAATCTTATGAAAAAAGTCACACCTGACACACATATAATTATAAAAGGAGCTAGAGTACATAATCTAAAGAACATAGATGTTGCTATAGCTAGAAATAAAATTACTGTAATAACAGGTGTTTCAGGATCTGGAAAATCTTCTTTGGCTTTCGACACCCTTTTCAATGAGGGGCAAAGAAGGTATGTAGAGAGCTTAAGCTCCTATGCAAGATTGTTTTTAGGAAGACTAGATAAGCCCGATGTAGATCACATTAAAGGCATTTCACCTGCAATTGCTATAGAACAAAAAGTAAAGACAAATAACCCTAGAAGTACTGTAGGAACAAGCACGGAAATTTATGATTATTTAAAATTACTTTTTGCTAGGGTTGGAACAACAATATCTCCAATTTCAGGAAAAGAAGTTAAAAAGGATCAATCTGAAGATGTTCTTAAGCTGATCAACAAACAAGATGAAAAAACAAAAGCATTGATATTATGTCCCTTGTTAATTCCAAAAGGAAGGACAATTAAAAACCACTTACAGATTATAAAAGAGCAAGGGTTTACACGTTTGTTCTATAAAGAAGAACTATTTCTTATTGATAAACTCGAAGACCAAACGATAATTGAAAAAGATCTATTTCTTGTTATAGATAGGATTTCCTGTAATAATAATGAGGAAAATATTTCAAGAATTAATGAATCTGCGACAACTGCATTTATTGAAGGAAATGGTGAATGCGCCATATACTTATTTACTAAAAAAGCACAATGGCATTATTACAATAATAGATTTGAAGAAAATGGTTTATTATTTGAAGAACCATCTTTAGATTTTTTTTCCTTTAACAATCCATTAGGCGCTTGTCCTACATGTGAAGGGTTTGGAAAGATCATGGGCATAGACAAAGACCTTGTCATTCCCAATCCTAACTTATCTGTATATGAAAATGGAATAGCATGTTGGAGAGGAGAAAAAATGAAAAAATGGAAAGAAGAGTTAATCTTACATGCAGAAAAATTCAACTTCCCTATACATCAACCCATAAAAGACCTAAATGATTCTCAACAAGAATTACTATGGACAGGTAATAAATACTTTAAAGGATTAAATGCCTTTTTCAATTACCTAGAAAAAAAGAACTATAAGATCCAATATAGGGTTATGATGGCAAGGTATAGAGGAAAGACAACATGCACAGATTGCAATGGAAATAGATTAAGGAAAGACGCTAATTACGTAAAAATCAACAACACATCCATCACTGATATAACAAACATGTCTATTGACAAAGCGATCCGTTTTTTTGATGAGATTTCATTGAACGAAAATAAGCTAGTCATAGCCAAAAGAATATTATTAGAGATTAAATCAAGACTCAACTATTTATCTGATGTAGGTTTAGGTTATTTAACCCTGAACAGACTATCCAACACTTTATCTGGAGGAGAGTCACAAAGAATCAATTTAGCCACTTCTTTAGGAAGCAGCCTAATTGGCTCGATGTATATTCTTGACGAACCATCTATAGGTCTACACCCAAGAGACACCGATCGATTAATAAAAATTCTAAAAAAACTTCGAAATATAGGTAACACAGTAATTGTTGTAGAGCATGAAGAAGACATTATGAGATCTGCTGATGAGATCATAGACATTGGTCCATTGGCCGGAACCCATGGAGGAGAAATAGTATTTCAAGGAAAAAATATAGATGAAAACTTCTCCAATAAAAGCCTCACAGCTCAATACCTATCTAACATAAAACAAATACCTATTCCTCTTTCCAGAAGAAAATGGAAGAATTACATTAAAATGGAAGGAGTAATACAAAATAACTTAAAAGGGATTGACCTGAAAATTCCTTTAAACATTATGACAGTTATTACAGGTGTTAGTGGTAGCGGAAAATCATCTCTAGTTAATGATGTATTGTATAATTTTCTTAAAAAATACCTTGAAATATCTATTGACAAACCAATAAAATGTAATTCAGTTAATGGAGATCTTCAGCTTATAGATCATGTTGAATATATCAACCAAAACCCTATAGGAAAAAGCTCAAGGTCCAATCCTGTTACCTATATTAAAGCATTTGATGAAATTAGAAGTCTATTCGCAAGTCAACATACAGCGAAAGTTAACGGCTTCAAATCAAAACATTTTAGCTTTAATGTAGATGGAGGAAGATGCGATGAATGTGAAGGAGAAGGCACTCTAAAAATTGAAATGCAATTCATGTCTGATGTATTACTCACATGTGAAAGTTGTAATGGAAAAAGATATAAAGACGAAATATTAGATGTATTATACAAAGACAAAAACATCTCAGCTATTTTAGACATGACCATTGATGAAGCACTAGATTTTTTCAATAACCCAGAAGACAAATTAGAAGTTAAAATAAAAGATAAAATTACTCCTCTACAAGATGTAGGTCTCGGTTATGTGAAACTAGGCCAATCTTCAAGTACTTTAAGCGGAGGAGAATCTCAAAGAATCAAACTAGCTTCTTTTTTAGGAAAGAAAAACAATCAAGCAAAAACGCTTTTTATTTTTGACGAACCCACTATTGGCCTTCATTTTCATGATATCGAAAAATTACTTTTAGCACTAAACGCTCTTATCGAAAAAGGCAATCATGTTATTATTATTGAACACAATGCTGAAATCATAAAATCTGCAGATTGGATCATTGACCTTGGTCCAGAAGGAGGAGATAAAGGTGGAAATATTATATTTGAAGGGACACCTGAAGACCTAATAAAAGACAAGAATTCCTATACAGGTAAACATTTAGCTGAGAAATTTAAAAACACCACAAAGAAAATTCAATCTTCCTCTAAAGCAAATTGAATTTTATACAACTGACTATATCTTTTATTGAGCTTAAGTAATTCTTCATGAGAACCCATTTCAATGATTTCCCCTTTATCCATTACTACTATTTGATCGGCATTTCTTATAGTTGACAATCGATGGGCAATAACAATAGAAGTTCTACCTTGGGTAAGCTTCTTTATAGCTTGTTGTATCAACTCCTCTGATTCTGTATCTACAGAGGATGTTGCTTCATCTAGAATTAATATTTCTGGACGATAAACATAAGATCTTATAAAGGCAATTAATTGTCTTTGACCCGTAGAAAGCATTCCACCTCTTTCTTTTACATCAAAATCATATTGATTAGGCAATTGAGCAATAAAATCATGTGCTCCAACTAGCTTTGCAGCAGCAACAACCTCTTCTTTTGAAATACCTGGATCTCCTAATGTAATATTATTTAAAATAGAATCAGAATATAAAAAAACATCCTGTAAAACAACAGCTATTTTATTTCTCAAAAAATCAATCTCATAATTTCTAATATCTACCCCATCCAATAAAATTTGGCCTGATTGATATTCATAAAATCTACATAAAACATTTATAATCGAGGTTTTACCTGACCCAGTAGAACCTACAATAGCTATAGTTTTACCAGGCTCAACATTAAAAGAAATATTTTTCAACACAACATCATCTGGATTATATGCAAATCCTACCTCTCTGAATTCTATTCCCCCTTTAATTTCAGCTGGTTGATGGCATCCCTGCTGTATTATATTTTCATTTGTATCAAGTACTTTAAATACTCTAGATGATCCTACCATACCCATTTGTAAAGTATTAAAGCGATCAGCTAACATTCTAATAGGTCTAAAAAGCATGTGTACATAAAGAATAAATGCAGTTAGATCTGTACTGATCTTACCATAATCAGCTGTTTCGTAGGTCATCTGGTTAATTGAAAATAATATAAGAAGAGCTATTGAAATAGCACTTAAATTCTCCACAACTGGAAAGAAAATTGAATAAGCCATTATACTTCTAATATGAGCCTTTTTATGAGCATTATTGATCTTTCTAAATTCTTCTGCCTCTTTCTTTTCTCTATTAAATATCTGTACAACACTCATTCCTGTTATATGTTCCTGCACAAAGGAATTTAACCTCCCCACCTGAGACCTCACATCTTGAAATGATTTCTTGATGACTCTTTTAAATATATTAGTTGAAATAATTAGCAACGGTATTGGTATAAGCACAATTAAAGTAAGCTCCCAATTCATCACAAACATAAATACCAAAACTCCTAAAAGCTTTAATAAATCTCCAATTATCACCAATATCCCTTGAGAAAATATTTCTGCAATTGTTTCAATATCACTAATGGCCCTAGTAACTAGTATACCAATCGGATTTTGATCAAAATACTTAAGCTTTAAATAAGTAATATGCTTAAATAACTCTTTCCTAATATCCCTTATAACTCTTTGACCAAGGTCATTTGCTAAATAGGTTAATTTAAATTGGCCGAAAGATTCAAGTATCAATAATGCAATTACAAGCAAAGCCCCTAAAAATAAATTCTGCTCCTGGCCCAAACGAACATAGTCTCCAACCATTATTCCTATAATATAAGGTCTTAAAGGAGATAAAAATGCAAGAAATACAGTAAGCGATAATCCGTTGATCAGTAGTTTACGATAGGGAAAAGAATAGTTAAGGATCCTCCAGAAAAGTTTACTATCCCATGCTTTGCCTGTTACATCATCCATTAATTACGAATTTAATTAATAGATAATAAATAATTAATGAAAGAAGTAAGAATTATTAATTCATTTTAATTTCTGAAGGATATTTAATGTTTTCTAAAAACAATCCCTTAGCAGGTACTGAAGCCCCAGCTGCTGATCTATTTTTTAATCGGATAATATTATGAATTTCAATAGCATCCATTTTTTTGATGCCTATATCTATCATAGTACCTACAATTGAACGAACCATATTTCTTAAAAATCGATCAGCAGTAATTTCAAAAATTAAATGATCATCCTGACTCTTCCAACAAGCAGATTTAAGCTTACAAATATTAGTTTTAACATCTGTATGTAACTTACTAAATGAAGTGAAATCCTCATATTCACACAAATAAACACAAGCATCATTCATTGCTTTTATATCTATTTCTTTATTGAGATACCAAGAATAATTTAAACTAAAAGGATCTTTTTTAAGGTTTATATAATACCTATAAGTTCTCTCTATAGCATCAAACCTTGCATGAGCATTTTCTTTTACATTAAAAATGTATTTTACCATTATATCACTAGGAAGCATGTTATTTAATCTAAATTTTATTTCATTAAAATCAAGATTAATATTCAAGTCCACATGAAAAAAAAATTGTTTTGCATGAACACCAGTATCTGTCCTACCACACCCTATAATACTTAAAGAATCATCTTTAGCTATCACTCTTAACTTTTCAGTAATAACCTCCTGAACAGTAATAGCATTATTTTGGACCTGCCAACCATGATAATTAGTTCCATCATATGCTATCTCAACAAAACATCTCATAAAACTATCTTAAGCTAACCTTTTGTTTATAAACTGCATGGCCCTATTCAAAGTCTCACTTTTGCTTAAAACAGAGTTGTCAATCACAGCAGCACCTTCAGGCATTCTTAATGGGCTTTCTTCTCTATTGCTATCTTCATAATCTCTTAATTCAATATTAGAAACAACTTCTGGCAATTTAACTGAATGCCCTTTTTCAAGTAACTCCTTGTACCTTCTAGCTGCCCTAACTTCTATACTAGCAGTAATCCACAACTTGACTTCAGCTTCAGGAAATACAATGGTACCAATATCACGACCATCCATAACAATCCCTTTATTTTTACCCATACTTTTCTGAAACAACACTAATTTCTCTCTTACCTTTTTTAATTTACTTACTGTACTAACATGTTGAGACACATCCATCATTCTTATTCGTTCTTCCACAGATACTCCATTTAAAAAAACCTCATTTAAAGAAGTGATAGAATTAAAATTAAACGAGACATTTATATCAGAAAGTGCCTCCTCCCATCCAGATCTAACTTTATTATCTTTTAAAATATAACCATTCTCTAAAAAATAATAAGTAACTGCTCTATACATTGCACCTGTATCAACATAAATGTATTTTAATTCATTAGCAATAGCTTTAGCCAATGTGCTTTTACCACAAGCAGAATGGCCATCTAATGTTATTATTATTTTTTTCATCTATAAAAAAAAAGGCTGCCCAAATGAACAGCCTTTAGTTTTTGTAAAATATTATTTAAAGCTCTTCAACCTCAACCATCTCAAAAGGGAGATCAATAATGGCTTCATAATCTTCTCCTGCTTCCAGCATATCTTCATCATCTTCCTCATAATACCATTTAATTTTAACTGAAGTATCGGGTAAAGATTCTAATTTTTTAAATACATCCAAAATACATTTAGAGGAGCTAGTATTAAAATATTCTAGTTGAATATTAACAGATGTATCTGACTGAGGGCTATTGCCATAGTCAGTTATCCAGTCAATAATAGGCTTATAAAATTCAATAGAATTCTCAGGAATAGACCTTCCCTTAATTAATAATTCTCCATTAGATTTGAAATCCACAGTAGGTGTCTTTGCTGTACCTTCTAAATTCAAGTCTTCCATTGTGTATTATTTTTTTTGAGTTATTTTAACTGTTAATGTAAAAAACGAATAGGTAGTATCCAATTCCTTTATACTATATTTTAATTTTTCTCCAGATTTTTTTGCAATATCAATAAAGCCTAAACCTCCTCCACCTTTTTCACTCATCTCGCCATTATTCAATATGCTTTTATAATATTGCTTTAATTCAGCCCTATCCAATTTATTGATATAATCAATTTTGTTTTTAAGACTATCAACATTTTTCTTTGAAACAAAGTTACCAGTTACAATATAATAACACTCCTCTGTTCTACTAATACTAAAAATAGCTGATTTCTTTTCTGTAACCTCTTCAGCATCACCAACTACTTCAAATTCTTCTATATGATGATACAAATTTTGCAAACATTCGACTAAAACATTAAATACTTTTTTTCTTGTCTTAGGAGCATCATCTAGATCCTCCATTTTAGTCTCCATGATTTGCAATACAGATGTCAACAATTCAGAAGTTATGGATCCTTTAAAGGCAATAAGGACATTATCCTTCTCCATTGTCCTGTATAAATCAAAAGTATCCATCTGTTTTTTTAATGAGGAACAAATATAATAAAATGACTAAATAAATTAGATTTTATTGCATCTCAATAATATATTGACTTCCATTCATCTCGAAAATCGCTTCATTATCACAATCATTAGCTCCAAAATCAATGACCTGCTTAAGCCCATCTGACAATTCTATTTCTAATAAACCTTGAGAAAACCACCTACAATTAGCCATTTTATACAAATTGTCAGAGTAGCCAATTCCAATGGCATCATTTCTATCAACCATTAAACCATTGGATGATATTAAAAACTGATCATCTAACAATAGACCTGTAGTAATATCTCCACCCACCCTTTTATAAACAAGAGTATCTGCTATAATAATATCCTTTTTACTTAATTGCAATCTTAAGTCCTTAGTGATTACTGTCCAGGAATTAGTAGTAGATGTGTATATTTCAAATCCTCCCCACAAAAAATTACCCCCAATTTGAAATCCATCAAAAATCACTTCACAGCTACCATTAGATCCATTTAAAAAATCCTCTAAATTACATTGCACAATACCGGCTTTATGAACTCCATCTGAATCAGAACAGCCATGATAGAAATCCACATTGTATTGAATAATACCAGACATATTCAAAGTATCTCCACTTACATATTGGAAAAGAGCACATGTATTATTAGTGTCTATTTGATTGGAGAGTTTTGTTTTTAATTCTAAAGGATCAAAAGATGATTGAATCACTAATGGAATTACATGAGAAAGACTACTATTAATCAATATATAATCCTTACCTGTTTGTAAATTTCTATTGCTTTCATTTCTGCAAGAAATAATAAACAATAGGCTTATAAAGAAAAAAGTAAAATTTTTCACGAAATAAAATTACTAAGTTATTAGATATTACAAAGCATTATATTTGCAAGCTATGCAAAAGAATGAATGGTTCAGAGATTGGTTTAACTCCCCCTACTATCATGTTCTTTATAAGAATCGAGACCTTAAAGAAGCAAAATTATTTATCTCTAATCTAACTGAACATTTATCTTTAAACTACGATTCCAGAGTCCTTGATCTTGGTTGCGGAAAAGGAAGACACTCAGTAGAACTTAAAAAATATTACAATACAGTTAAAGGAATAGACCTTTCACCTAATAGTATTAAAAATGCAAAAAAACATGAAGCAAATGGACTGACATTTGAAATTGAAGACATGCGTTACTTCAAAAGTATTTCAAAATTCAATGCCATTTTTAACCTATTTACAAGCTTCGGATATTTCAATAATCACAATGACAATATAAACACTTTAAAATCATGTAATAGAGCCTTATTTAAAAACGGATTAATTGTTATTGACTATTTAAACGCAAATAAGATTAAAATGAATATCCATGAAAATGAGACCAAAGTTATTGACGGAATAGAATTTCATATAGCAAGAAAAATAGAAAATGAGAAAATTTTAAAAAAGATTGTTTTTGAACATGATAATATTTCCTATAATTTTGAAGAAAAAGTTCAGCTTTTTACTCTAACTAACTTTATAGATTTATTTAAAAAATCGGACTTTATTTTAGAAAAAACATTTGGCAACTATCACTTACAATCTTATGAAGCTGAAATTTCAGATCGTTTAATTTTAATAGCTAAAAAGAAATGACCACATCACTATATATTCTAATTTTCTCAGTAATAATTACAGGAGTCATTGCCGACTTCTTTCATAAGGAAATTAAACAATTCAATAAGTATATTATTCCTTTTAGTATTTCATTTGTTCTAGCATTGATTTTCACCCATATTTTACCAGAATTATATACGACTCCATCAAAAACAATTGGAATATTTTTGGTGCTAGGTTTTGTTCTTCAAATCATACTTGAACTTCTCTCTAAAGGAATAGAACATGGACATGTACACGCACCATCAGATCATAAAGGCTGGACATTACTATTGCCATTAATGATAGGACTATCCTTACATTCATTTATTGAAGGAATGCCTTTAATTTCTATTGACGAGCCCTTAAGCCATGAAATTGCACATCATGGACACAATCATTCTCATCAGAATCATTCGACACCATCTACAGGATCTATTTATTTCATAATGATTATTGCTCATAAACTACCTGTTGCTGCCATTTTAATGGTTTTCTTTATCAAACACCTTCATGTTAGGTGGAAAAGGTATGCGCTACTTTGCTTTTTTGCATTAACTGCTCCAATGGGAGCATGGACTGGAAATTTGCTTAATGACTTAAATATAAATGAGGATCTAATACCAATTTTGCTTGCCGTATCAACAGGTATGCTGTTACATATAGCTACTTTACTTGTATTTGAAAAACATCATGAAGTAAAAGAAAAATGGTCGAACATCCTATTAATCATATGTGGATTAACGCTAGGTATATTACTTTATTATTAATTTATAATTTGATGAAATTCAGTGTTTTAAACTGATTGTTATAAATTACTTTCATTAAATACCAACCACTTTTCAAATGGTCTAATGAAATAGAATCGCTATAACTTAATTCAGCAACTTTTAATCCATGAACATTATAAATTTCAATGTAAACATCTTTATCAATACTTGTGTTTAGACAAAGAACATCAATTACAGGATTAGGGTAAATTGATAAATGATCAAGTGGATGTTCAAAATTAGACACATGAAGTTCATCTTTATATTTAATTTCTGAAACAACTCCATTTTGAGAAGTTGCAGTAAATACTGGGGCTCCTTCTCCATTAGCATACCATTCATATATAGTAGAAACAGGTCTATCAAAAGTATTTCCTAGCATCAATTGATCTATGTATATTGTATCTTTTTGATACAAAGTAGTTTTTACTCTTAAGGCATCATAAGAAGAAAATGGTGTTATTATTGTCCCCCATCCATCTACCTCAACATTCCTTCTAATCCATTGACCGTAAGTTCCTAATGAAGGTATCGTTGATAGATAATATGCACTTGAAGAATCTGTAGTACCATAATTCATAGGTAGAGGATAGATCTGATCAATCGTATCATATTTAACTGATGCTGGAAGACCATTTACATTGGCACCAAAACCAACAACTTCATAGCTTGAACTAGAAGATTTATAATAATCAAACCTGTCTGAAATAGTAACAGTGCTGATAAGAGATATGTCTTGTCCTACCTGAGCCATTGTTGCATAATGATCTGGATATAAAAAAGGATTATTAAAATAAAACTGATAAGCCAATGGAGTACCAGAAACAATAACGGTTTCTAACGAATCCTGATCAAAATAATTTAAAGATGAAAAATCCCAGTTGTAATTAGCACCTGTCTGTGTTATATCAACAGAGAGAAAATCCAAAACATTTGAATAATAATATACATTACCGCTAATTGGCATATCTGCATCAGTAATTGTAATTTGGGACATTAATAAATTAGGGATTATAAAAAAAAGTAACGTAACTCTCATTTGAATTTATAAAGTCTAAATATAAGACTATTTCTTTTTATTAATTTAGCATTCTTTTTGCATACTAAATCAGGAAAAATAAGAGTTTATATGGACATGGTTAAAAAAATTGGATTAACTATAGTTTCAGCTATAATACTGTTTTCTGGCATTTCTCAAGAAAACAAACCTAAACTTATACAGTTCAGCGGAGTTGTTGTTACTCATGATAGTCTTAGACCATTACCCTATTGTAATATTTTTGATAAGACATCTTTAAAAGGCACAGTTACTGATTTTTACGGATACTTCTCATTTGTAGCAGCTAAAGGTGATACTCTGATATTCTCAAGTGTTGGGTTTAAAAGATCTGAATTTGTTATTCCAGATACATTAACTACTAATAAATATTCTTTGATACACATGATGCAAAATGATACTATTTTGCTAAAAACTGCAGTCATATATCCTTGGCCATCAAAAGAACAATTTGCAGATGCTTTTGTAAATACAGAAATTCCTAATGATGACTATAAAAGAGCATTAGCGAACCTTGAAAGAGCAAAAATGAAGGAAAGAATGGATGCAATTCCTATGAATGCAGCCATGAATTTTAAATGGCAGCAGCAACAATATCAAAATAAATTATATTATGCAGGTCAGTTCCCTCCTAATAATTTAATGAATCCTATTGCTTGGGCGAAATTTATTCAAGCGTGGAAAAACGGTGATTTTAAGAAAAAAGAATGAAATATTTTCAATATTGGATCATAGCTGTTTTTTTAGGGTTTTTAAACCATTCATTTATTGGTCAAAAAATGGGGACAATAAATGGCACTATAGTAGATGAAAACCTGGTACCTATTGAAAATGCAAACATTATTCTCACAGGGTCAAGACTTGGAACTATTTCTGATAAATATGGCAAATTTACATTACAAGTTCCTTCTGAAAAGAAAATAAACCTTAAAATATCTCATGCTAAATTTTTAACAAAAAAGCAATCCTTTTTTCTTAGCCCTGCTGAAATAAAAAACATTCAATTTGAATTATCAATACCCACACTTAATGAAGTAGAAATCGAATATCAAGAAAGAGGATCATCCCCAATTGAATTTATTAGACCCTTAGACGCTGCATCTTTATCAATTCCATCTGCTAATCTAGAGAGTTTATTGCCCTCCCTAGGCTATGGTGTTTCTCAAAATAATGAACTATCAGCAGGATATAATGTTAGAGGTGGTAATTTTGATGAAAACCTAATCTATGTTAATGACATTGAAGTTTACAGGCCTTTTTTAGCCAGAGCTGGCCAACAAGAAGGTCTAAGTTTTATTAACCCTACAATGATCAACAATATTCTTTTTTCTGCTGGAGGTTTTGACGCAAAATATGGTGATAAATTATCGAGCGTACTTGATATAGAATATACAGAACCTAATCAATTTAAATCTACTTTAAATGCAAGCTTATTGGGAGTCCAGGTTCATGTGCAGGATAAAATATCAACTCGATTTAATTTCAACAATAGCATTAGGTACAGAAAAAACACTTACCTGATTAATTCTCTTGACACAAAAGGAGATTACCAGCCTTCATTTATAGATTATCAGGGGTTTTTCAATTATTACCTTAATGAAAACTGGAAAATGAGCTTTTTCGGAACCTATTCTAACAATAAATTCAATGTAGTTCCTGAAAACAGAGAAACTAATTGGGGAAGCATCAATGAAGCATTGAGATTTACTGTCTATTACGAAGGTCAAGAAGTTACACAGTATGAGACTTACATGGGTGCCATCTCTTTGAATAATGACCCAAACGATAATCTTAGCTTGAAATTCATTACTTCTATCTATGAAACTCATGAATCTGAATATTTTGACTTACTAGGTGAATACAGGTTAGATGAACTGGAAAGAGATCTAGGAAGTGATGAATATGGAAATGTTGCCTATAATAGAGGTGTTGGTGCATTTTTAAATCATGCTAGAAATAAAATAGATGCTACAGTTATTAATGCCTATCATAAAGGAAGATTTATCAATAAAAATCACCACATTATTGAATGGGGAGCAAAGTATCAACATGAAATAATTAATGACCGAATTAGTGAATGGGATTATATTGATTCTGCTAGGTTCAGTATTCCACATCCTCAAGATAGTATTGGATATACGAATGGGGCAAATATTCCTTATCAATACCTTCATCTTAGCAATTTGATCAAGGCCAACAATTTCATGGAAACCAACAGAGTAACAGGATATATTCAGGATCATTTAAAATTCACAAAACCTAAAGAAGTACAAGTCATAGATTCTGTTTTAATCGACAATAAGTACGAATTAATAGACACCACTTTTACAGGATATAGGTACCTATCAGTTACGGCAGGTGCTAGAGCTAATTATTGGGATTATAATAATCAACTAGTCATCTCTCCAAGGGTTAGTTTTCAGCTTAAACCAGCTTGGTATGAAATTGATAAAAATGTAATAAAAAGAAAAAGTGTTGAATTCCGTTTTGCAACAGGTCTATATTACCAACCTCCATTTTACAGAGCTGCTAGAAACCTCCAAGGCCAGCTCAATCCAGAAATAAGGGCACAAAGATCTATCCACTTTGTTTTGGGTGGTGATTATATATTTAAAATGTGGAATAGACCTTTTAAATTTGGTAGTGAAGTTTATTACAAACATCTTAATGATATTATTCCTTATGAAATTGACAATATTAGAGTACGTTATTATGGCAATAACAATGCAAAAGGATATGCAACAGGTATAGATCTTAAGATTAATGGTGAATTTGTAAAAGGAATTGAATCATATGCTTCTCTTAGCTGGCTAAAAACTGAAGAAGACATATTAGATGATTATTACTACAATTATTATAATGCTCAGGGAGAACAGATTATTTTTGGATACACTTTAGATGACAATCCAACTGATAGTTTAAAAATAGAACCTGGTTTTTTACCCAGACCTACTGACCAAAGAGTATCATTTGCAATGTTCTTCCAAGATCAGATGCCTGAAGAATGGAATACCGAAAAAGTAAAATGGAATACCTTTAAAGTAAATTTAAATCTGGTTTTTGGAACAAGACTTCCTTATGGTCCTCCTGGATCATTTAGGTATGCAGACACATTAAGATCATCCTTATACAGAAGACTTGATATAGGTTTTTCAAAAGATATAGTTAATGAGGAAACAGATAGAAGTAAAATTAAAAAAGGGTCGTTTTTAGATAAGGTAGATCGCATGTGGATTGCTTTTGAAGTATTTAATCTATTGGATATATCCAATACAACTAACTACACCTGGATTAAAGATGTTACTGGAAGACAATATTCAATACCTAGCTTTTTGACATCAAGAAGATTAAACCTAAAATTAGTTGTACAATTCTAATATGAAACATTCAATTATTATACTATTTACTATTCTTTGCATTTTAGCATTGTTTAGTTGCAATAAATCGCCAAAGTGTTGGGGTAAAACAGAAAGTACTGAAGGGCTTATTGAGTCTGATTTTAATCCCTGTTTAAATTGTAACATCTTAGTTAATCCAGATGAAAGCTATGTTATAAATTCAGATGCTGAATATCAAGAACTATCATTATTAGCACATAGCAATCAAACTGTTTGTCAATTTGAAAATATCAATTTTAACAACTATACGCTTCTTGGAAAATCAGTTTGGGCTTCTTGTAAATACAAGATCAAAAGAAATGTAATAGAAGATGAAGACAATAATAAATATATTTATACTATTGAACTGAAGGAATGTGGCAACTGCAGTGATCTTACAAAAATTGACAACTGGGTTCTTGTTCCCAAAATACCAATTGGATATTCTGTAGAATTTCAATTTATTAAATTATAATACGACTAAATCACACTTAGTTTTTAATTAAAATGGCAGAAACAAAAACATTAATATTAAATCCCAAAGAGGTAGATCAGAAGATCAAAAGAATAGCCCATCAGATATTAGAAGAATATCATATTGAAAAGAAAATCATTTTTGCAGGAATTTCAAAAAATGGATTTCTTTTAGCTAAACATATATGTAAAGAAATTCAAGCACACTCAAATATTGAAGTTGAATTAACTGAAATTCTTATTAATAAAGAAAAACCCTTATCTGATACGATATCTCACCAACCAAAAGTTGATCTTAAAAACCAGACAGTTATTCTAATTGATGATGTTCTGAATTCAGGAAAAACACTCATGTATGCTGCTAGTCATATTATTGACCATAACATAAAAAGAATGAATACCATTGTGCTTATTGATAGAAGACATAGAAAATTCCCTATAAAAGCAAACTGGGTTGGATTAACACTATCCACCACTCTTCAAGAACATATAACCGTTGAATTTTTAAAAACTAAAATTGAAGTATACCTTCACTAATTCTTTATAAAAAATCTACTTTCCCTTCACCTAAATGATAATAGGCAGGGATAATCTCCAATGAATTATTTTGTACAGCATTTTTAATGATCTCACTATTCTCAGATAGCATAGAAACATTAGTTCTTGCATTTTCTTTTACTACTGTATTCACATCCGTTGAACCAGCAGATTTTACTGCAGGCTCAATATGGCTACATAAATGATTAAGGTTATTCCCATTATCTCCTCCATTAATAGCTGCAGTAACAGCTCCACAACTTTCATGACCAAGCACAACTATTAAACTGCAATTAAGATGAGCCACAGCATATTCAATACTTGCTATTGAACTAGTATTAGCAATATTTCCAGCCACTCTTACAACAAACAATTCTCCAATATTGCAGTTAAATATCATTTCAGGAACGACTCTTGAGTCAGCACAACTTAAAATAATTGCAAAAGGAGACTGACCATCTGTTAATGAATTTCTTAAATCGACATTACTCTTCAAATTTTCTTTATCCTGTACATATTGATTATTTCCATCAATTAATCGATTTCTAATCTCTTGATTATTCATAGTTTTTATATTTTTTATAGGTTAGTTAAAAATTCTATTGTATCTATATTATCTGCATAATCCCATAGCTCTGGTTGTTGAGCTTTCCCAAAAGGCAACCCATTTACCCCAACTCTACATTGTATTTCTTCTGATTTTTCTTTGATTATTTCTTCTAATTTATTTTCATCATTATAAAATTCATAAAATAAAGTTCCTATTGGAGAAAACAAGGAGGAATCTTCTTTTAAAATTATAAAACCATTTTCAATTAAATCAAATTTTTCTAATAAAAATATAGCTTTATAATAATCGTAATTATTAGCATATTTATTATTATTAATTACATCTCTCTTCAAAAATAATCCTTTAAAAATTCTATCTAAATCAAATCCAACAGGTAAGAATAATTTTGTTACATTTCTACAACCTAATCCAAAGTAAAGAAAAACATCATCAGCTAGTTGCTGTAATTCCTCTTCTGATTCATTACCATTTAGAACAGCAACTGACGTTCTACTTTTACGAATAATATGAGGATATTTTCCAAAATATTCCTTAAAATACCTAGAAGTATTGTTGCTTCCAGTTGCAATAACTGCATCAAATCCAATTAATTTTTCTTTAACAATATCTACCTGATCATATATATCTGCATCAAATTTTGACATTAAACCTATAACAGCTGGTATTAAAACATTGTCATCGGAAGATAATTTAAGCTTCATTGAATTACCATTAAGATAAACACAGATAAGATCATGAAATGCGACCATAGGAATATTACCAGCACATATAATAGCAATGGTTTTAAAACTATCTGCATTTGAAATTGAATAAGAAGATAGCCATTGATCTAACTTTTGCTGAGTCAGTAAATTAGACCAAGCTTTAAGCATAGCTTTAACCATAGACAGAGAAAACCACCCATTATGATTTTTAACAGATCTTAATAGTAGATTAAATTCATCAAATTCATCTTCGTTAATACCAATTGAATATCCTGGCCACTTCTCATCATTTGATGATAATTTAAAAATCTCTCCTAATTTTATCAGAGCAGCTTTTCTTTTTTCCAAAGAAGCTTTTATCATAATTTGAAATATATTTGCAACAAAATTAAAAAGATTTATATATGGCCATCAAGATAACAGATGAATGTATTAATTGTGGTGCTTGTGAACCTGAATGCCCTAATAATGCAATTTATGAAGGTGGGGCAGAATGGCGGTTTTCAGATGGAACTTCTCTTAAAGGAAAATATACTGGTAAAAATTCAAAAACTGAAGTGGATGCAGAGCAATTGAACGAGCCTGTAGATATGGACATCTATTTCATAGTTACAGATAAATGTACTGAGTGTAAGGGCTTTCACGAGGAGCCTCAATGTGCTGCAGTATGTCCAGTAGACTGTTGTGTAGATGATGAAAAATGGAGAGAAACTGAAACAGAACTTTTATCCAAAAAAGACAGCATGCACCTTTAATCCTATTGTAACTAAGTTTAATTTTTAACGTTACTATTCTCTAAACTAAACTGGCTTATTTCTTGCATTGATTATCATTAATGAGACTTATTTTATACATTATTATTCTCTTTCCATTATTATTCATTGGGCAAAATAATACAACACTTAAAATTCAGGAAGATTCTTTAATCTATCTTCTTAATGAAGAAAGAATTAAAAGTATCTATGAAGAAACTATTAAACTTAATAATCCTTTTGAAAGCTACCTAAAAAAAGTATTGGAAAATGATGCTGCATTTAAATACCCTTTTGATTCTCTTTCAAAATTTATGAGTATAATAAAATCTCCTGATGAACAAATTAGGATTTTTAATTGGAATTATGAATTAGTAAATGAGCAACAATTATATGGTTGTTTCATTGTGAAATTCGATAAAAAGTCAAATAGTTATTCTACAATAAAGCTTAATGATGCATCCATGTTTGCTAAAGATCCAGAATACACTCAATTCAATAAAAAAAATTGGTATGGTGCTCTTTATTATGCAATTATTCCTGTTAAAAAAGACAAGTCTGTCTATTATACATTATTAGGATGGGATGGAAATAATAAATTTTCTAATAAAAAGATCATTGAAACAATGTCTTTCCAAAGTAATGGTAATATAAAATTTGGACTTCCTTATTTCACCTATCCAAATGGAAAAACAAAAAAGAGAGTGGTCTTTCAATACAACAAACAATCTTACATGTCTTTAAAATATTTTAAAGAGAGAAAAGAGGAGCTTATTATTTTCGATCACTTGATACCAAAATCACCACAACTTGAAGGAATGTTTGACTGGTATGTTACTGATTTAAGCTTTGATGCTTTTAAACTTGAAAATGAAAAGTGGGTTTTTATTGGGCAGGTTAATAAAAATTCTAAAAAAGATTCAAAAAACAGACCTTATAACAATCCTTAGTATTTTATTCATTATTTCCACCTAATAAAATTACATGCCCTTTATATTGGTGTACTAAGTTCATTGCCTCATCAACAACAACAAGCTTCCAAACATAAGCATCCTGCTGAGCCATCTTACCCATATAAGTGCCATCCCATCCATCTTCTGGGTGATGAGATTCAAATACTAATTCACCCCACCTATTAAATATATAAAATTCATATTCCAATATATCAACACCATTTACTATTGGCATAAATTCATTGTTGATCAAATCCGATCCTCCGGGAGTAAATGCATTGGGTACGTATACTAAAAATACATCATTAATTACTACTGTTTTACATATAGTAGATACACAACCCTCTATACTTATCGCATCTAAACAAACCTCATAAGATCCTTCTTCAGTTGCTGGAAAAACATAGCTCGGATGTTCCTGTATACTGGTTGCCGCTGCGCCCTGCGTATCAAATACCCATAAATAATTTGTAGCTCCTGTACTATTGTTTTCAAAATGAATCTCAGTTTCTACTATAGTTGTTGGCTGTGGACCAAATGTAAAGGCTGCTGTTGGATATTCATATACACAGATATATTGTAGCTGATCAAAGCTTGCAACACAACCATCTGGCGTGG
>Ga0209992_10002002_pt1 | contig 19733 bp, 40 predicted proteins | sample 2SBtaG_2_FD_182564 | JGI IMG/M metagenome (GOLD analysis project Ga0209992, IMG submission 182564) | Deep subsurface microbial communities from Kolumbo volcano to uncover new lineages of life (NeLLi) - 2SBTROV12_ACTIVE470 metaG (SPAdes)... | ecosystem: Environmental > Aquatic > Marine >... | reverse complement strand
CCATTCCTTTTTCCTCACCTGTTTTATTGTAGTAGTCTTGTATAAAAGTATCACAACTAAAACACTTAGCTGATCCATCTTCATTAACTGAACAAGCATCACTACTATCGCAAACAGGACAAGGTTTATGAAATTCTACAAATTCTGTATTCATCTTGTTTGCTCCTTTAAAAATTGCCTACCACCTACCGAAGTTTGAAAAGGTACTTCCTACCTGTACTACATTAGTCCTCTTCAGGAGGAAAAGCATCTGTCTCTTCGATGTCAACTTCAGATTCTTCTGAACCTTCGTTGTTGACAAGATGTACGATTCGACTAGAAAAGAAACTAATACTTGCTTGTATCTCTTCCAAATCAAGAGTCATGTTTGCTTTCTTTTGATTGAGTCTTTGAAGTCTACCAAAGATGGCTTGTCCTTCTTCAGGTAAATCATCTACGTTTAGCTGTACTCCGCCGATCTCAATGTAAGGTTTTTGTTCTTCGTCCATTACTGACTCCTATTAAAATTCAATATCATCAGCACCATCAAGCACATCAAACTCATCTTCACTTCCATCACTGTATGGAACGTGATCTATGACTTGTATTGCTTGAAGGTCTAAACGATTAAAAGTTCCGAACTTATTCTCAACAGTCTTAGGTTGAAACTGAACTTTTATTTTAGAACCATTACCTATTGGCTGATCAAAAGGATTCTTAGCTGCATCCACAACACGTACTGGTGGATTAGTAGAACCATCAGGCCTTAGGTAATACTTTTTGAAGAACAACGCAGGTTGCTCATCAATTTCTTTGATCTTATGACCATCAGCTTCATACTTAGCAGCAGTTTCTTTGTCTACTACTAGAGTACACTGATAGGTAGGCGGATCAAAGGTGTCGTTGGGTTTTGTTGCGCTTACCCAATAAGCGATTCCTTCTTCTATCATATAAGGTCCTCCATATTAAAGAAGTTATTGTCGTTAAACATTAGGTGGATTATACAGGAATCCAATGCTAATGTCAAGCACTAAATGAAATATAATAGAGAAAGTTGTGAGGGTTTATGGAGTCACGAATGCCCTCACGCACTCGCCTGTTGTAGAAACAGGTGTATCTAAGCGACCTGTGTATAGGTATAGTGTAGTATTGTATTGCTTATATTACACGACTCGTAGTGAGTATACACTTCTCATCATTTATATTTCTTTTCGTATCTAGTATTGTAAGGACAGATTTTAAATCTGTCAAGTTTTATTTACGTCTTTGTGTATAATCATAAAAGAATTTCTTTGGATTCTCTAATCCATTTATGATCTTTATTCTTTTAAGGCCATGCATCTTGAACTTAGCCTTCGTTAGCAGCTCGAAGTCTTTAAGATTGTCAAGACGAATCACCACTGACATATCTTTAAACTGTCTCAAGTACTCTCGTGCTTCTGCAATGCCTTTGAGTTTAAGATTCAAACCATTCCAAATGTAATCAGTCATCTTTCTCCTTCCATATGTCTACTAAATTTCCATCAACCTGATAAATGTATTGAGGATAATCTAAATTAGGATCATTCCACAAAGCACTAGAACAATGGTCATCAACAATACCTTCCATGTGTAAACGTCTTATTTCTGCATTGTCCTTTGCCTCAATCTCAATAGTAATAGTTTCTATTCTTGTGATTTTATATTTCTTAGTCATTTTTTTTCTCCCACCATGCAGGTTTATCTCTGCCTCGTTCCCACTTAGCATAATGTTTCTCGTTGATACAGTAGTTGCGATAGGCTTTGATAGGATCATTGTCTTTGTATTGATCAGGCATGGCCTGTGCAACTGTAGACATTTCTCCTTCGTTAATATTTAAAGGACAAGGTTCTAATACATCTTTTAGTTTTGTAATACTACCATGTTCTCTATCATACCTATACTTATATTCATTTCCTAATGCAATGAAGTGTTTATATAACCACCTATAATTATCATAAGATTCTCTTGCCCATATTGTACAAGGATGATTCCAATAAGCTCTTTTATATAGGCCTACCTCATCTGCATAGTCATCACCATCTAACTCTCGATGTGCTGTGCATAACATCTGAGCAGTTTCAAGTGGCATCTTGACTAACATTTTGTCAGGCTGTGCTTTAGCTGAAGCTATTGGACAGTCATAAAAATAAAATATGTTCATTGTTGTATAGCTCCCATAACTAAAAGCATGATTAATAAAACGAATGAAAGAATGTGAAACGAATACTTAATCATTATCATTTCTCCACGTCAATAACTTCTCTTTCATTACCGAGATGATCAGAAGCTTCAATCCAATCACCATCATGCCAACGATCTCTTGCATCGTCTTCTGATTCTGCTTCGACTTCATATCTTTCTTTCCATTCGCCTTTGACTTTTACATCTACGAAATAAGTTTCTAATATTTTTGTTTTTTTCGTTTCGGTATTTAAAACAATTTTTATTTGAGATTCTATATCATCAAACTCATCTATTTCTTTTGATGGAAATTCAACGAAAGGTGTTATCTTTTTAAGTCTGTTGGTCATACCTTCTCTCCTTTAGGTTCTTCGTAACGATAAACATCTCTGTTCCATTTTAATTTCAAAAGTGTTGAAAGAAAAAACTTAATACGTGATAGCTCAGATAAGTCACTTAAATACATATCGTTCATCTCTGAAGTGTGTTCAATAATACTATCTAGTTTGTTTATCTTATCGATAAGCTCATGATATTTTTTTTCAGTCATCTTAATTGTTTTCATTTTTTGTTTGGCCATTATTATTCCTCCTCATTACTAATGGTTTGTACTTTTAATATTTCAAACAAGTGCTTAGTGGGTATCAAATCATCTAGCTCATTGTTATTGAGTTTATGATTCACTATCTCTATAGCTTCTTGTTCATTCTTTGCATCGACTACGAGAGTATAATTTCTCCAGTCTATAAAGTCTATAAAATATGTATGTCTTTTAGATTTTATAGAGTCTTTAATACTTATAACATTATTGTTCATAGTTCTTATAATCCTTATATTAATTATATATATTATATACTATATATAGATTGTACCACACGAACATATTGATGTCAACTAAAATCTAATTCTTTAGTTTCATTATCTTGTTCGATCTCAACATCATCATTAGGGTTCAAGGGTTCAGGACTTATGTACAATCCAAAGTTATTTACATCTAATGTGTTGCTAAACTTATCAAACATATCGTCAATCTCTTTAGCTAAGTCATTGTTTTTCATAGTGTTTTCCTATATAAGTTTTAGTTATATGCCTACCACATCCTACCGAAACTTTAGCTACTTTATAGCTTGGTGTTCTAACCAAGGGTTATAATCAAACAACTTTAATGGTGAAATATCTTCTACCGAATTGGAACTCAGTTCCTAATCCAGTGCGCAATACTTGCCACCTGCTACGTCTTATTCTTTTACCATACTTACCTTTTACAAGGCCAAGAATGTTATAGAACTTACCGTAGTTTTCGTTTCTTGTTTGATCGACTTGTACTATATTAGCCATAATACTATCTCCTCACTATTGTTTGACAACAAATCAAAAGGTGTGTTGTCATTCACCTATCTAAATCATAGCCGTATATTTCCTGCATCACATAACGATGTGCAGCAAATTCTACAGCTTCACTATCTGCTAAAGGATGGTTCACGTCTTTCAATAATTGAACAACATTCCTTATAAAATTTTCAACGTGGTTAGGTTTAGGTTGACCTGTCCAAAAGATAGGTAGATCATTTTTAACTTTATCCCATGCATCATCAGCTACATGCAGCACTGCATTCTCAGCATCCAACATTATTGCTTTTAGTTTCGCCATCTTATTTCTCCCATTAAGTCATCAATTCTTTGCCAAACATATTCAAAACCTCCACCATTTTCTTTTGCTTCAATGTGTGCGAGTTTAATACATTTAACACGTCTCGTATCTTGAAGTATCTTTACTGCATTGTTGATATCTTCAATTTCTATTTCAAGTTGTTCTTTTTCAGACATCATAAGTGTACACCTTTCCCATAGGACTAGTGGTTTTAGTCTCTTGTATAGTTACTAGGTACTGTGTACCATACTGATCTGTTAATTCTATCTTCTTTTTGAATGGCCCACTAACAATATTGGACTCGCTTGAATCAACGTAACCAACTTCAGCGACAATTTCAGTATCGTCTTTTAAAGTCTTCTGTATAATCGAAGCTATATAATTAGAATAAATCATATCTTTTTCTCCTTTGTTTATTTATTTATTTAATATTACTTAGTATATGTGAAATCACATCGATTGTCCACCCATTTCCGAGCATCTTGTATCGCTGTGTGTTTGAGACTCCTTCAGTGTAGTTATCAGGCACTGTCTGTAGTCTCTCGCATTCTAGTGGTGTAAGCTTTCTCCACCTCATCTCTTGATCTACTACCACATTATCTTTCTGTACTGTCGTAAGAGTATTGGTCTTATCATCTTTACGTAGCTCTAATTTCTGTGTGGTTGATCCATCTTTGTTGTACCTACCTCTCCATGCACCTGTAACAACCTTCGGTTCTCTATTGCCACCTCCCATTGTATTAAGAGTAGGTGACTTACCATCAGGTGAGTAGACTCTCTTGAGTATATCATGTCCATTGACATCCACTGCTGTACCTACATGGTCAGGCTTCGTCATTGGTACAAGTGTCATACCATTGTTACCTGCACCTTTGTACATTGTGGCCGTCATACATAAACTCTTATCGTCAGGATTCTTGTAGTGTCTGCGATTCCTCTCAGTATCTTTGACAGGATTCTCATTGTGATTATCTTCTAACGCATCACGCAACACTAATCCTTTATCCTCAGGTTGTGTTACACCTTTTGCGTTAGTCCAATAATATCTCCATCTATTTTGCGGACTAACCAATGCACTGTTGATTAGGATTGGTTCTATTCTAACATTACCAAACATATCTACAAACTCATCGTCTACCTCATCAGGAGTATAACAAGACGATACTTGCTCAGTGATTATATCAAGATACTGTTTCTTCATACGAACATTCTCTAGTAGAAAATACTTAGGCTTTAGTTCTCTTAACAGTCGTATAAACTCAAAGAACAACATTGATCTTGGATCATCGAATGCTAATTGCTTACCTGCAAAACTAAATCCTTGACATGGTGAACCTGCCAAAAGTAAATCTACCTTTGGCAAGTCTTTGGCCACCACACCACAAACATCTCCTAGTTGTATTGTATCAGGATAATTCTTCTGAGTAATTTGCATTGCATACTTGTCAATCTCTGCCGCATAATACTTGTTGACTTTGATTCCAAGTCTATCCAATGCTTGTTGACCACAGCTCATTCCATCGAACAAGCTCAGTACATTGATGCCCTCTTCTTTACTTTCTAAGCTCATCTATTGCCTCCCTTAGGCTCTCTCGTCTTTGTATAAGTTCACGCACCTCGTGTTGTTTATCCCAAAGATCACAAGTCAACCGATACATTTCATCGTTGATACTATTTATTCTCTTGGCTTTGGTTCTGTAATCAAAGTAAAGTGTCACTCTCTCTGCGTGTTCAATGGGTAGATCCTGATCGTATCCTCTACGTCCTCGCCCATCTTTCAATGCAGGTAAAGTTCTTGGACCTCTATATCTTTTTCTTGCAAGTCTATAAGGTGAATCCTCTAGACCTTTCTTGAGAAGATCAATGATTTTATCTGATGCTTCTCTCTCTTTACCTTTCTTATAAGGTATATTTTTTATTGACATTATTGACATAATATTAGCTCCTCCTTAAGGGCCTTCATTCATTGTTGTTTCAAAAAGATGATCAACTATATATTCATCTTTCAGTTCATCCATATCTACCAAGCGGAAGATATATTTGAATATTAAACTAATACCTAGTTTGTTTTTTATAATATAACTAAAGACTTCTAATGTTTCCATCTCAGCTAGTTCACTCTCTACTCTATCAACGATAGCATCTTTACTCCAATGTGACATAACTCTCTATGCTCCTATCTTTCTAATGATTCTAATTGCGTGGATCACATCTAGTTCTAAGATATCAACCCACTCTTCTTTACTGTCTGAATAATAAAATTGTCGCTGAAGTTGGTTATACTGATATTCTTCTGACATGTCAACAGGTATAGTCTTACCTAAAGCTTTCATTATTGCTAACACTGTTTTTAGTTTCATAACTTTCTCTCCTTTATAAAATTACTTCTTTAATATCTTCAACATATATACTACCCATCTCATCAAAGAATCCTACCTCACTTGCTCTCAGATCAACAAGCAAAGTCTTTTTAAATCCTTTTCCTTGTTTGATACTCTCTAGTGAGTAAGCAGTACATAAACCCAAACCATTATCGACTCTTAGTTCAGTTCCTTTTTTTACATTTTCTATATTATCAATCATAACTTTCTTTCCTATATTAATTATCAATTACAAAGCCTGAGTCATCTAACTTGGCTTTACCTTTTGCTTTCAGACCTACTACTACATTAGTCTCATCTAAAAATCTCATATCGTGCTTGTCTCCATCTATAACCTTAACACCTTTGAAGGTAGAAGGCAAGTCTTTATTACGGAACACTACAGCTTTATTATAAGGCACACTATCAAACAACTTAGCATACTTTTCTGCAGCTTCACTATAGCTCCACGTTAAATGATAGTTAGATATGTGATCTACTTTTCTTGTAGGTATCTTAGTGTAGTCATAGAACTGCACCTGTGGAAACATCTCAAATATATTTTGGCCACACTCAACCATAATCTTTTCCCATTGTATATCACTCGTGCCATTCAATCTAATACAAGGCTTCTTACCTTTACGATCACAAGCACCGATAAACTTTATAATATCTAACACTAGTTGAGACATAAACTCAGCCCTATCATTTAAGAATAGATCAGTCTTTCTCTGCCTAGCATTTTGAATACTAGGATATACACCGCCTAATCCTGCTGTATTTAAACAAGCATCCTTACAACCTGCAATATTTTGATACGGACATATCTTAGTATTAATAGGTCGCATATGTAGAATACACGACCAATACTCACCTTGTATCTCATTGCTCTTATCAATCTTAGGATTGCTGTTTACTGATAGTAAATTATAACTCATTCAGACACCTCCAATTTTAATTTACATTTTTGGTCGTTTATTGAAGTGTATGCTATTTTTCCTACACCACCACAATCTTTACAATCTATCCGATGCTCTCTGCCGTCATAATCGTATGATGGTACATATTTATCATAATTACCACGACCATCACAAGTTTTACACCATTCTAATTCTATTTCAATTTTCATCAGACACCTCTATTACTTGTACATCATCAGGATGTAATCCGATATAATCAAACATTGAAGATTCATTATCTGCTTCTTCAAACTCAACATCACTAACCCAATCTAAAGCATTAGACCAACTACTCGCTTTAACTATAGCAGTAGAAACATTTAAGTCCTTATCTGTTTTTATTAACATCCATTTACTACTCATCAGACACCTCCTTGTCTTTTCTTAGATAAAATATAGGCGCACCTGTTTTATGGTTTATCTTATATTTATATTCATCTAGATACATTCTAGTAATTTTAAAAGCCCACTTACCACAATATACTCTAGCTTTATCACGAGCTAGTTCATACGATATCTCACCTTCATCCCATCTCTCGTATAGATCATTGACGAAATGGTGTAGATCATCTAGGTCATTCATTTTCATCAGACACCTCCTTTAATCTTTCCAACCATAATACAAAGGCCAACGCTTCACTACTTTTGGAGTACGAACCTCTTCCTCTACATCACCTGTTGTTTCACGGCTTATTAATTCAGAAGAAACAATATCTTCATCAGTCCAATCACCATCATTTACTTTTTTTATTGCTTCTTCTTTGTTGTTAGCTTTTACCTTAACCCATTGTCCATAACTTGCGGACTGTAATACATTATAAGTTTTACTCATCAGACACCTCCTGTGTCTTTGTTTAAAAATTTTTAAAGTGGTTAGAAGAAGGCACAAATATCTTCATATTTAATACACCACTCTACAATTATGTTGTCGACATCGTGCCACAAAGGATTCGAACCTTTATCTAAATGTTTTACCATTAAACTAGTGGCGCTACATAATTTATAGATAGTACTAATACTTTTCTTTGTTATGTACTTCTAATTGCTATGTGAACTTACCTCCTTTCAAAGCCTATCACATACCACTTTTATATATCTATCCGTCTGCGACCTGCCGAGTTTTTATTGTTTGGCGTTGGCTCTCATAGATAGATAAACATTAAAAATATCTATATCCTAAAATGCCTACCTCTTTATTGAAAGAGGGATAACCTTTTAGCAGATAGATAAGCTTTACAAGCAGTTTAAAATTTACAAATAAACCTAACACTCTAATATACGGATACCTATAAGTCAAACTTGCACTCATAGGATCAACACTATATAAATGAAATAGTTTTGTTTTCATATCTGTATCATCCTTTTACTTTGATACCAAAGGTTGTATGTATTTTACTTTCTCTATACAGATTCTTTGGTAGATTAGTTGAACCCTTTCTGACTTGTTGCTTTCTCGTAAGTGTTGGTGCTACTGTTGACCAAACACCTTGAGGCTTGTGGTCAGGAAGGAATGAATTATTATGTGGATCATTCCAATTAATTCGTGATGTCATAATTTATTACCTTTATGTTTGTGGTTAAAAGTCTTCACATTGTGAAGGATTTGTATAATAGTTTATATGTTTTAAACGCTATAATACCTATCATATATACTATTCTACACACATCTTAGAGGTATACAAGTCCGAATAAGAACTTAGTTAGTAATACTTGTCGAACTATTCTATTAAAAAGTATTACTTGTCGAACTATTCTATTAAAAAGTATTACTGAATTGTATTTACACAAAAGTAAAAAATAATAAGAGTTTTTTTGAGCTGTCGAACTATTCTATTAAAGGGCCAAATTATATAAGACTTTTTTTGAGTGCCTCACAGTGTGAAGACTTTTTATAAGAGTTATTTTTCCGCAATAAAAAAAAGGGTCTAGTTATAAAACTAAACCCTTTTGGTTTTTCTAAATCTCTAATTGCGATGATTTTCCTTCGTTTATTTAACTGTTGTTGGTTAAGTCAGTTAAAACTTTTAAGACAGTCTTTGTAAGATTGTTTATTTCTTTCTTAGTAAGACTATCACCACTCTCATACAGTCCATTGATGAGTTTTGAGATTTCATACTTACTAGAGCGAATCAATTTTCTGTTTCCTCTATCAGTATAAGCTTCTCTGATATCTGTGAACTGTGTCCCTTTTTTGATAACATTTCTAGGGCTATCTTGAAGGTATCCAAAAATGACCGACCAATATTTTGTAATCGTTGGGTCTACTTTGGCTCTATTTTTGTTTCCGCCTGAAGGTAGCCCATTACGCTTCCAATTTAGTTGGTCATACAGTGTATCCTTGATTAATTCAGCTTGGTCACGGCTTGTAATTTTGCCATAACTTCCAAGATAATCAGTCAAGTCCTGACCAAGTGATAAACGATCTGCTTTAATCTGTGAAGCACTAGCGTTTATCGTTGTCAGCCTTCGATCCATTGAGGTTAAAACCTTTTTACCGATGTTGATTAATTCTTCGGTAAATCGAATCGTTGTTGTTGTTGTAGTTGAAGGTTTACTTTTTTGTTGTGTAGTGTTTTGCATGGTAAAAATTCCTATATTTGCAAATTAACATTGAAAAGAAAAACCACCGACAACTTGAGATTGTTTGAAATTTTATTACGAATTTTTAAAGATCACAGTGACTATAATTACTATCACTATATATAGAATACCATATGGGTCGAAAACAACAACTTCGATTAAGAATTAAATATGTAAGTGTTTGAGTATATGAGGAATACAAAGCTTTAAAGTCATATTTTAAAACTTTATAAGAGTGTCTTTGAAATTTGGTAACTTGTGAAATTTGAAAAGTCTTCACACTGTGAATAGTTTTTATAAGACTTTTTCCGCTAGGGGCAACTACTATAAATCTCTAAAGTTTTCAAGTTATAAATTATTTATTTTTCTTGATCCCATTCAGAGTTTTACAAATTTGTCAAGTAGTTTTTTACATGGGGAGGGCAGTCGTCCATAGGGGTGCGGGTAGGTATTATAGCAATGTCGAACATTTTAAGAAACTTTTAACTCGTTAACTTGATAAATGCGGCATACCTTATAATATATATATGCGCTATTCCGCTATATATTGACATATCAAAGGGGAGGTAGTTAGTTAGGTATTTAACCCCGGGAGGCTTAAAGAATATTATACATACAGATTTCAATTTTGTCAAGCATTATTTAATTTGTGAAATTTTACAAAGAAATAGTTACAAAAAGACTTGACAAGTTCGTTAACTAGACCTATAATACAAACTATGGCTAACACATACTTACAAGAAACAAACAATAAAGATAGAACTTTAACAAACAAACAACAGAAGTTCTTGGATTGTTTGATAGAGAACAACGGCAATGCAAAACTAGCAGCCAAAGAAGCAGGTTATAGCGGTAATCACTATCAAGTTGTAAAGTCTTTAAAAAATGAGATTATAGATCTTGCAACGGACATCTTGGCCAACAGCGCACCACAAGCAGCTCTAAAGATGGTAGACATTATGAATACTGATATGCCGATACCACAAGTAGCAAACAAGTTACAAGCAGCTCAAACAATCCTAGATCGTGTAGGTGTTGTTAAAAAAGAACGAGTAGAAGTAGATCATAAAACAAATGGTGGTGTATTTATACTACCCGCAAAGAAAGAAGTAGTAACCGTAATTGAAGGAGAATATACAGAGCAAGACGATGATGAAGAGTGATGATTATGAAATGTTTAGGAAATGGTGTAGAAACCTATACGATGAGAATTGTTTAGAACGACACCGAAGTGGCTTACCACCTTACGAAGACTTTGAAGATTATTATCACTTACATTTAAAATGGTTAGAAAGAAAATACAACAATGAAGAAACCAGACATCAATTTTAAACACTTAAAAGAAGCCAACGAAAAATATCTTGAGCATATGGGAGTAGCTATATGGTATGCTATTCGTTTAGGTTGTTTGGCTCTACGTGTAGCTGTACATGCTTTGTTTCCTTTTATATGGTATAATGAAGTTGATCCTACAATCAGAAGACTCAACCAAGACAGACACGACAGAGCTTGTCTCAGAAGCAGATACTTAAACTAGCTATGCCTCCTACCAAATTCAAACCAACAGAAAAAAGTTACGACAGACGTACAGGCAAAACTGCTACAATACGTCACTACATGAAAGCAATACCGAAACAAGAACTGATAAATTACTTAAACAAAGAGTCTTCACCTAAAAAGAAAAAACACAAAGTAATAAAAGAACTAGAACGCAGAGGAATCAATCTCGTTTGGAAAACCAAAGAAGAAAATGCTTAAAACTTTTAAAAACATACACAAATTAATGAAGTCTGGAAGGCTTCAAAAAGTTGTACGAGTAACATTTAAAAAACAAAAGAGGAAACATGGCACACGAAACAAGAAGAGCAAGTTTAATTAAAAAACACGGATTAAAAGGAGTCAACAAACCAAAAAGAACTCCTAAACATCCTACTAAATCACATGTTGTTTTAGCACAAGAAGGACACAATTTAAAACTTATACGTTTTGGACAGCAAGGTGTAAGCGGTGCTGGTAAAAGTCCTAAGTCAAAAAGTGAAAAAGCAAGACGTAAAAGTTTTAAAGCTCGACACGCTAAGAATATTTCTAAAGGAAAAATGTCAGCAGCTTATTGGGCAAACAAAGTAAAATGGTGATATATGCCTAAAAAGAAAACAACAAAAAAGAAATCAACAGTTAATAAAGCAGGCAACTATACTAAGCCTACACTAAGAAAAAGACTGTTTCAACAAATTAAAGCAGGATCAAAAGGCGGTAAAGCAGGTCAATGGTCTGCTCGTAAAGCTCAAATGCTTGCTAAACTATACAAAGCTAAAGGTGGAGGTTATAGATAAATGGCACTAAAAGCATCTCAAAAGTCTTTAAAAAAATGGACAAAAGAAAAATGGAGAACTCCTAGCGGTAAGAAATCTTCTGAAACTGGTGAGGTCTATGCGCCTTCTGCTAAGATTAAAAAATTAAAATCAACTGCAGCAGGCCGTAAAAAATTAGCAGCAGCAAATAAAAAGAAAAGAGCAGCAACTAAAAAAGGAAAACAACACGCTAAACACGGGCTTCACAAAAAACGAACTACAAAAAAGAAAACTAAAAAAGGTAAATAAATATGAAAGATAACTTTGATAGAACAATGAACTTTTGGAACATAGGATTAACAGATTGGTTTAAGACTAAGTTTCTTGGTTACGAAAAAGTAAAGGTTCGAGCTAGAAATAAAAAAGGACATTTTGTTAAAGATGATCCTAAAACTAAAAAGAACGAAGCTTATAAAACATCAGTAAGAAAAAAGAAAACATGACAAAGATTTGGCGAAAAAAAGAATGGGAAGAGTCAGGCCACAGTCTTTTAAATAAAACAATTTCTAATTTAAAACGTAGAAAAAGCTCAACTGTTCCTTTTGGTTACGAGCTATCCAAAGAAGATGCACAATATTTAGAACCTGTTCCTAAACAATTAGAAGCTCTTGAAGCAGTTGAAGATATGATTGTTAAAGAACAGATATCTCTTCGTGATGCTTGTTATTGGTTAGAAAATCACACGGGTCGTAGTATAAGTCATGTAGGTTTAAAAAAAATCATAGATAAAAAGTATGGAACAAGACAAGAAAGATTGGGAACTGTATCCTGAACGATACGAAACCGAAGAAGATGGAGTTACGTTTAAGTTAAAAAAAGACGGAACACCTCGTAAAAAGAAAGGTAGGCCTAAAGGATCAAAGAGTAATTACAATTACCACTCCAAGACTAAAGCAAAAATGAATGCTAGAAAGTCTATGAGTAAAAAGAAAAAAAGAATTAAACAACTTCAAGGTAAGATTAATTCTTATAAATCTAATTTAAAACAACAAAAAGAAATCTATAAGAAACTTGACAATGTTTCAGATAATCAAGTTATATTAGATACAGAAATCGAAGAACTCATTCCGAGTGTTCAAAAAGAAATACAAGACAAACCTGAAGAAAATGTAGTTTTTCATCCAAACGATGGACCACAAACAGAGTTTCTTGCAGCAGGTGAAAAAGATGTATTATATGGTGGAGCAGCAGGAGGCGGTAAATCATACGCAATGTTGGTTGATCCTCTTCGTTATGCACACAAGTCTGCTCATCGTGCTTTAATACTTAGAAGGTCTATGCCTGAGTTACGTGAACTAATAGACAAATCTCGTGAACTTTATCCTAAAGCATTTCCCGGATGTAAATTTCGGGAAGTAGAAAAGTTATGGAACTTTCCAAGCGGTGCAAAGATAGAGTTTGGTTTCTTAGAAAGAGATGCAGATGTTTATCGTTATCAAGGCCAAGCATATAGTTGGATAGGTTTTGATGAAATTACTCACCTTCCAACTGAGTTTGGTTGGAACTATCTTGCTTCAAGACTACGAACAACAGATTCTGAAATAGAGCCTTACTTAAGATGTACAGCTAACCCCGGAGGTGTTGGCGCACATTGGGTTAAAAAAAGATATATTGAACCTGCTGAATACAATAAATCTTTTACTGGTGCTGATGGACTTACAAGAAAATTTATTCCTGCTAAATTAGATGATAATCCATATCTTGCACAAGATGGAAGATATGAACAAATGCTTAAAGCATTACCTCCGATACAACGTAGACAACTCTTAGAAGGTAATTGGGATGTTGCTGAAGGCGCTGCCTTTGTTGAGTTTGATCCAACAGTACATGTTATCGAACCTTTTTTTCTTCCTGTTACTTGGGAAAGAGTAAAAGGTATTGACTATGGATACTCTTCAGAGAGTTGTTGTTTATGGGGAGCAATAGATAGAAGCGATGGAACTTTAATAATTTATAGAGAATTATACAGAAAAAACTTGACAGGACTCGATTTAGGTCGTATAATAACGGAAATGGAAGTAGAAGATCCGTTTTCAGTTCAAGGAGTCTTAGATACGGCAGCTTGGGCAAGAACAGGAACGACTGGTCCTACAGTTGGTGAAACTTTACAGCAACTAGGACACAAGCTCAGAAGAGCAGATAAAAATAGAATACAAGGTAAAATTCAAATTCACGAATATTTGAAAGTTCAGAATAGTGGGAGCCGACCTAAATTACAAATTTTTAACACTTGTCCTAACTTGATTCGAGAACTACAAAGTATTCCTTTGAGTAGGACTAAACCTGAAGACGTAGACACGAATGCATCAGATCATGCATACGATGCGCTACGTTATTTAATTATGAGCAGACCAAGAATCAACGATCCTTTACAGCGCATAAGAGAATTAAAAAAAGAATCTATCTACAAACCTGTAGATCCAGATTTTGGATATTAAAATATGGCAGAAAACGACAATACATTTATAGATAATGCAGACAATATTTTCTTTGAAGATGTTGAAGGCGAGCAAGGTAAAGCGCTTGTCTTAGAAGAGGATCAAAAACTAAACTTAGTTGGAATTATACAAGGTCGTTTTTCAGATTCAGAAACTGCAAGAATATCACATGAACATAGATGGTTAAAAGCTTATCGTAATTACAGAGGTCTTTACGATAAACGAGTAAAATTTAGAGAGTCTGAAAAGTCTAAAGTCTTTGTAAAGATTACAAAAACTAAAGTTTTAGCAGCCTTTGGTCAATTAGTAGATGTTGTTTTTGGAACAGGTAAATTTCCAATAGGTGTTAAAGAAACAAAAATACCTGAAGGTATATCTGAATATTTACATTTAGATCTTCAAAATCCTAATCCCGGAATAGAAACAAGCATCCCTGAAATACAAGAAGAAGACATTGAAAATCCTTTTAATGTAGGTTTTGAAGGAGACGGTAAAGTTCTTAAACCCGGAGCTACTTTTAGTAACGGTAAGTTTTTAGAAGAAGAAGCATCAGAAATTTTATCAGAAGGTCCTAGCCCTATACCTGAACAGATTGAAATTAAACCTGCTCAAAAATCTGCTAGACGAATGGAAAAGTTAATTCACGATCAAATTGAAGAATCAAGTGGATCGTCTGAAATAAGAAATGCATTACTTGAGTCTGCATTATTAGGAACAGGAATAGTTAAAGGTCCTTTTAATTTTAATAAAACTCTTAGTCGTTGGGATGAAGGAGAAAATGGCGAAAGAACTTACGCTCCTGTAGATGTTAGAGTACCTAGAATAGAATTTGTCAGTGTTTGGGATTTCTTTCCTGATCCTGCAGCAACCAATATAGATGAGTGTGAATACGTATTTCATAGACACAAATTAAACAAAAGTCAGTTACGTGCTTTGCGCAAAATGCCTTATTTTGACAGCGATGCAATTCGTGAATGCTTAATGATGGGAGCAAACTACGAAGAAAAGTATTACGATACACAATTACGTGACGATGAAAACGATGAATCATATGGATCAGAAAAATACGAAGTCTTAGAATATTGGGGAATAATGGATGCTGAGTATATGCGAGAAGCAGGTGTCGATGTTCCTGACAGCGTAGATGATTTAGATGAAGTTCAAGTTAATGCTTGGATATGTAATGGTAAACTACTAAGAGTAGTAGTAAATCCTTTTACTCCACATAGATTACCTTATCATTCCTTTCCTTATGAGCGTAACCCATACAGTTTTTTTGGTATAGGTGTTGCTGAAAATATGGATGATGCACAGCAGATTATGAATGGCCATGCACGTATGGCTATAGATAATCTTGCACTATCAGGATCATTAGTATTTGATGTAGATGAGTCTGCTCTTGTAGGTGGACAATCTATGGAAATATATCCCGGAAAAATATTTAGAAGACAAGCTGGAATGCCCGGACAAGCAATACACGGATTAAAGTTTCCTAATACATCTACAGAAAACATGATGATGTTTGACAAGTTTAGACAACTTGCAGATGAACAAACAGGAATACCTTCGTACTCACACGGACAGACAGGTGTTCAAAGTATGACAAGAACAGCTTCAGGTATGTCAATGTTACTTGGAGCTTCTAGTTTAAATATTAAAACAGTTGTAAAAAATTTAGATGATTTCTTATTAAAACCTTTAGGCGAAGCATACTTTCAATGGAACATGCAGTTTATGGAAGGTAAGATAGGAATCGAAGGAGATTTAGAAATTAATGCTATGGGTACAAATAGCTTGATGCAGAAAGAAGTAAGAAGTCAAAGATTGACTATGTTCTTACAAACTGCACAAAGTCCTGCTATTGCACCGTTTGTTAAGATTTCTAAATTGGTAAGTGAACTAGCCTATAGTTTGGATCTTGATCCTGAAGAAATACTCAATGATCCAGAGGAAGCAGCTATTATGGCACAAATTATAGGAATGCAAAATGCTGGACAAGAAGCAGGCGGCGAAACTGCTGCCGTTGGTGAACAACAAACAACTATGGGAAGCCCTGAAGGAGTACCTCAACAACCGCAAGAACTTGGAAATACAGGCACTGGTGGCGGCAACATCGGAACAGGAAACGTACCGTTGCCGGGGGAAGATCAATTCTCTGGTAATGTTGGAACAGCTTAAAGAACAAGTAACAGAGGCACTAAATAGAGGAGAATAAAATGCCTGATACAAAAAATAAACCTGCTATGGAAGAAATTGTTGTTAAAGCAAAAAGACCGTCTAAAAAAACGATTAGAGAAAATAAAAGACAAGATCGTATAAATACAGGAATAAAAATAGCAGGAGCAGCTATTAATCCTTCAGGTTTTTTAAGAAATTCACTTGTTAATGTTTTAAAAGAAAAGAACAAACAAAAAAAACAAGGCACAGGACCTTTTGAAAGAGATCAAGAAGAAGATTATGATCCTAATAGATTTGGTTACGAAGAAGGCGGTGAAGCCGTAGAAGATCAAATGGGTGATCTTATGATGATGCCTGAAGAAGAAATGGTTCCTACTGAAACTCCGATGGAGTCAGACGAAGAAATGGAAAATAACTATATAGATTTTATAGTCGGTGAGTCTTTGACTCCCGAAGACGAAGAATATTTGCTGACTGCACTTGAACAAGATAATCGATTAAGTATGATCTTTGATCGAGTTGTAGAAACAGCATCAGAATTTGCAGGTTCTGGACCAGTTGAAGGTCCGGGAACTGGAATGTCCGATTCGATACCTGCAAGGTTATCGGATGGGGAATTTGTTATGACATCAAAAGCCACAGAAGAAATTGGTCCTGATACTTTACAAGAATTAATGGAGCAAGCTGAAATGGATGCTGATGCTAGACAAATGAGACAAGTTGGTGGATATGTAACAGAAACCGAGGAAGAACAAGAAGAACAAGAAATAGTTCGTGCTGTTCAGCCTAAAGAAACACAAGGTAGAGTAATGCCTCGTTCTTTAGCTGATAAAAAAGTAAACGAATCTATGATTGCTTTAAATCCTCGTAACTCTTTATTCGCCACTTAATTAACCGTAGAGCCACCTGTTCTAGTCAAACAGCCCTCTACATAACTTTAAAAAAGTAAAATACCTTTTGATGCCACCTTATTTAGGCAAGCACTTATTTAGAAGACGTTCTTGGAATAAGCCACCTTGGTAGACTAAGCACAAAGGAAGGAGAGTAAAAATGACTGATAATGAAAATGTAGCTTCTACAGAAGAAGCAAAAAATAAACCAGTACCTAATCCGTACAACATGAAAAAATCATGGCACACGGAAGATGTTATGCCTAAAGCAGGTTTAACTGCTGACAGTTTATTTGTTGAGCCTAAAGAAACTAAAAAAGTTGAAGAAGGTGAACAACAAGTAGAAGAACAAGAAGCAGTAGAAAAAGTTAAACCTTATTCACAGCCTAACTATAAAAAAAGGTACGATGACTTGAAAAAGCATTACGATAGTAAGCTTAACGAGTTTAGAAGCAGAGAGCAAGAACTTATACATGAAGCAACGTCTTCAAGACCTGAGTATACTGCTCCTAAAACTGTTGAAGAACTTGAACAATTTAAAGCACAATATCCTGATGTTTACGATGTGGTTGAAACTGTTTCACACTTACAAAGTGAAGCTAAAGTCGAAGAATTAAATTCTAAGATTGCAGCTTTACAAGAAAGAGAATCAGCGGCCTTAAGAAGAGAAGCAGAATCTGAGCTTTATAATAAGCATCCTGATTTTTCAGAACTTCGAGATAGTGATGAATTTCACGATTGGGCTAAATCTCAACCAGAAGATATTCAAGCATGGGTTTATAATAATCCTAATAATGTTGGTTTAGCAAGTCGAGCAATTGATTTATTTAAACAAGACATGGGATTAATTTCTAATGAGAAAATACAGACTCAAGAGAAGTCTAAGAGTCCAAGCTCAATGGCTGCGGACATGGTATCTACAAAGACTACAACGATAGATGCTACAGCAGAACCTAAAATTTGGACTCAAGAGGAGATTGCAGCACTCCCTATGGATGAGTTTGATCGTCTCGAAGCCGAGATCGATAAAGCTCTTGAAGAAGGTAGAGTGCGCAGTTAAAAGTATAACTATTAACATTTAAAGGTGACTTAAAATGGCTTATAATCAATCTGATCAATTTTTTGAGCAGTCAACTGATACTAATGGTAACTTTGCAAACTCCGTAACTGGACAAGATAATGAATTCTTCATGCCGAAGGTTTATTCCAAGAAGGTACTTAACTTTTTTAGAAAAGCATCGGTAGCAGAAGCAATCACTAACACTGATTATTCTGGAGAAATTACCGCTTACGGAGATACTGTGCGTATAGTTAAAGAACCTACGATTACTGTTTATCAGTATGAAAGAGGTGCTGACGTAACGCAAACAAAGCTTACTGACGTTGAAGAAACCCTTACTGTTGATGTCGCAAACGCTTTCAAATTCAAAGTAGATGACATTGAGAAATCTATGTCTCACGTAAACTGGAAAGAGGTCGCATCCTCTTCTGCAGCTTACGCTCTTAAAGATGCTTTTGATGAAGGTGTTATTGCCGAATTGTTTAGTGGTGTCTCAACTTCATCGCCTGACCATGTGTTAGGTGCTGATGCTTCAGCTGCTACTCAAACAATGGCGCAACATCAAGGCGGTTCTAATGGTATCGACCTTACAGGTTCTGATGGTACTGGAACTGATCCCCTTGATGTCATGGCATTTATGGCTAGATTGTTAGACGAACAAAACATTCCTGAAGAAGGAAGATGGTTTGTTGCTCCTCCTTCGTGGTATGAGCAATTGTCTCAATCTGGTTCAAAATTAATGTCAGTCGACTTCAATGCAGGCATGGGTTCTATTCGTAATGGACTAGTATCAAGTGGAAAGCTGCGTGGTTTTGATATGTACAAGTCTAATAACATTGCTGCTGCTTCTACAGCTAGTGGTAAATGTATAGCTGGACATATTTCTGCCTGCGCTACTGCACAAGCTATTACACAAACTGAAGTGATCCGTGATCCTGACAGTTTTGGTGACATCGTTAGAGGTCTTCACGTCTATGGCGCTGATGTACTTCGTAGCGAAGCTTTAGTATCTGCTTTCTATTCAATTGACTAATCGTTAATTAAAGCAATAAAACGGTGTGAGGGAAGGAAATTCTATAATATT
>Ga0209992_10001997_pt1 | contig 19756 bp, 20 predicted proteins | sample 2SBtaG_2_FD_182564 | JGI IMG/M metagenome (GOLD analysis project Ga0209992, IMG submission 182564) | Deep subsurface microbial communities from Kolumbo volcano to uncover new lineages of life (NeLLi) - 2SBTROV12_ACTIVE470 metaG (SPAdes)... | ecosystem: Environmental > Aquatic > Marine >... | reverse complement strand
TGAGTTGAGAATATATTGCACGATGACCATCGTACTTCAGCACCTAAATCGATCAGCGTTTCCATTAGCACTGCAGTCTGGATTGTCATATGCAAACATCCGGCAATCCGCGCGCCGCTTAGAGGTTTCTGGTCCCTATATTCTTCACGCAGGGACATAAGGCCCGGCATTTCGGTTTCGGCGATATTGATTTCTTTCCGACCCCATTCGGCCAGTGAGATATCCGCAATTTTATAATCTGGAGTCAGGTTTGTAACAGGTTGGCTACTCATAGGTTTTCCTTCTTTAGAATCGAAAATTTAAGGTTTCAGGGAACAGGCTTATAATCCCGCAGCGTCTTTCAGCTGATCGACTTTATCGGTCTTTTCCCAGGTAAATGTACTTTCTGTGCGACCAAAATGTCCGTATGCGGCGGTTGCCTGGTAGATCGGCTTTAACAAGCCAAGCATTGCAATCAAACCTCTGGGACGCATATCGAAAATATCGCGAACAATCGCAATCAGCCGATCCTCTTCGAGTTTTCCGGTGCCAAAGGTTTCGATACTGATCGAAGTCGGCTCTGCAACACCAATGGCGTACGATACCTGAAGCTCACAACGCTCCGCTAAACCCGCAGCAACAATATTTTTTGCCACATAGCGACTCATATAGGCAGCAGAACGATCCACTTTTGAAGGATCCTTACCACTAAACGCACCACCACCATGACGCGCCATACCCCCGTATGTATCAACAATAATCTTCCGACCGGTTAACCCACAATCCCCTACAGGTCCGCCGATGACAAACTGGCCGGTAGGATTGACGAGATATTCGGTATCCTTATGGATCCATTCTGAAGGGATCACCGGTAAAATAATTTCTTCTATAACCGCTTCGCGTAACTCTTTTGGGCCTATTTCGGGTGCATGTTGAGTCGAAAGTACCACCGCATCGACCGCGACCGGTTTATTGTCTTCGTATCGAAAAGTAACCTGACTTTTTGCGTCGGGTCTCAACCAGGGTAACGTCTTATTCTTGCGCAATTCAGCTTGCTTGTGTACTAAACGGTGCGAGTAGGTAATCGGTGCTGGCATTAAAACATCGGTTTCATTGCTGGCATAACCAAACATTAACCCCTGATCCCCGGCACCCTGCTCATGATCTTCGGATTCATCGACACCCATGGCAATATCTGCCGATTGTTTACCAATAGCATTTAAGACAGCGCAGCTCTCCCAGTCGAATCCAATAGACGGATCATCATAACCGATACCCTTGACCACGTTACGCACCAAATTTTCCATATCGACCCAGGCATTTGTGGTGATTTCTCCTGCCAGTATGACCATCCCGGTTTTCACGAGTGTCTCACATGCGACGCGAGATGCAGGATCCTGCTCCAGCAACGCATCCAAAACAGCATCCGACACTTGGTCAGAAACCTTATCAGGGTGTCCTTCAGAAACAGATTCTGATGTAAATATAAAATTTTGACTCACTATAATTTCCTTATGCAAAAAGCAAAATTAGATTAAAAATTGATATTTTAGTATCTAAGTAACAATTCACAGTATGATTAATACTTTAAGTTACAGATCGTTGCTCTACTAGATTGAGGCAACTAAATTCCATAGAATGATTTCGTATACCCATATCCTAACTGAATGCATCGACAATTCCACAGGCATATCGTTTTACCTAACCCATAAGTCTAGCACGGAGTTAAAATGTCATCCAGAATATATGAATGAATTATATTTCAGATCGCATTTAACAATGAATATTTGTTAACCCTGGTAATTAATAACAAGGGAATAAATGCTTCGAATCAGCAACCAACTCTACTTCAATTCTCTGCCAAACCTAAGCCAATAATCTCACCATCATACTTTATATTTCTGTTTTATAAATTATTTTCACCGTTTAACGACAGTACTGTTTGATAATTCAAGCCGAAGAGACCGCTTTAAGCTCATAGCTAAATTATGAATGCCGAATAAGAAAAGTTAATGAATTAATGGGAATAATTGTAAATACCGTAGCATTGGACATTGATATGTGGCTGGCCGGTATCACAACCCGACCCTTTCTGCTTATTCAATCAAATAATTCTAAAATTTAGTTAATGTGGATACTCAGCAATTTGACTGCTAATATTTAACTAACTCGCACTAAATATCTTTTGGACTTTCAGTATTAGAATGAGTCAGCAACAGGGAAAGTATATGAAATTTTTAACACCGGTTGAAACCAACTCTGCCGGTTCGGCAGACATTCGCTACCTCCAAGACTCGGCGAATCTTAAAATTTCGTATGGCAACACACGAATCCATGCATGGAACCTACAATCACTTCAGGGCATAAAAAAACCATTCAGGTATTATTTCGCAGCGGTACAATTATTTGATTATCAACAAACGAGAAAGAAATCCCCTACACTCCGATTGTCTCTTGCAAAGCAATTAACTACAGAAATTCATAATCCATACCCGGTCATTCAGTTTGGGCCACCCACCCCCCCTGGATTTTACCGGTAACCGGGACAATAACAGCCAATATGTAAAGAATGGTTGGAACATTAACAATGACTGAAATTATAAATACACCACTGCCAGGAGTTCTCTTAATTAAACCCAAAGTTTTCGCAGATAACCGAGGATTTTTTTTACAAACTTTTCAGGCTGAAATGTATCGAGACCTTGGACTGGACTGCACCTTTGTCCAGGACAACCATTCGCGCTCTCAACGCGGTGTACTCAGAGGTCTACATTATCAATTGCATTACCCTCAAGGTAAATTAGTGAGTGTTGCATCCGGCGAAGTATATGATGTAGCCGTTGATATCAGACAGGGTTCACCCACATTTGGTCAGTCATATGGAATGATTTTGAACGATATTAATCATTATCAAATCTACGTTCCACCAGGTTTCGCCCACGGCTTTTGTGTAATGTCAGAGACCGCAGATTTTGTCTACAAATGTTCAGAATTTTACCACCCGGAAGATGAAGGTGGAGTGCTCTGGAATGATCCAGACCTTAAAATCGAATGGCCTGATATGGAGGTTCAGCTTTCACAGAAAGATCTAATAAACGATAAACTATGTGATATCTCGGCAAATAATCTTCCGTATTATCAAAAAGGCACTAACAAATGAAGATCTTATTGACAGGTGCCACCGGCCAAGTGGGTCGGGAAATTGGAATTCAGGGGGCCAGTTTCGGGCATCAAATCGTCGAACTCAATCATCAGAACCTGGATATTGCGAATAGGTCATCAGTTTCTCAAGCATTAACGCACAACCAGGCAGACCTTGTTATAAACTCTGCAGCCTATACTGCTGTGGACAAAGCGGAAAAAGACGTAGATCAGGCATTCGCAGTGAATCGGCAAGGTCCAGAAAACCTTTCCCTGGAAACAACCGCATCAGCCACACCAATCATCCATATTTCAACAGATTATGTATTCGACGGCAAAGCCTTCGAACCTTACTCTGAAAATGCTTCAGCGAATCCGATAAATGTATACGGGCGCAGCAAGTGGCAAGGCGAAGAATCTGTACGAAAGGCGAATCCAAGTCATATAATTTTACGCACCAGTTGGGTATACGGAATATACGGAAACAATTTTGTACACACCATCCTCAGACTCGCTTCGGAAAGGGAGATCCTCAATATCGTATCTGACCAATTGGGCGCACCTACTTCTGGCAGTAGTATTGCTGCTTGTGTATTACAAATTTGCAGCCACATTCAACAAGGCGATGATATCGCCTGGGGAACCTACCACTATTCAGGCACACCGGAGACTAATTGGTACGAATTTGCCAACAGGATTGTGTCTTTGGGGCTCGAATACGGTGTATTAACTCGACCCGTGCACATTTCCCCTATCCCGACATCTGATTTTCCAACACCCGCGAAGCGCCCCAGGAATTCACGCCTGGAATGTGGAAAAATTAGTAAGACCTTCGGTATTACTCCCCGAAACTGGCAGGAAGAGCTAGAAACTGTCATAAAAGCCATCGCACAACATAAGAAATAAAACCCCAGGTAGATGATGAGGCCACCCTGAAGGTTCTCCACTAATGGGGTCATATATGGTCCGCCCCGTATTGTGCACTAATGGGGTCACACTAATGGGGTCAGGTCTAGTTTATAGGCATCATACCTAGACCTGACCCCTACGTCCCGACCCCTACGTCCGACCCCTACGCCCCTCGGTTTGAAATCCAAAGATGAACTAAAGAGTTAGCTATTCCAGCCGATAAATAATTTCACTCTTCCAAGCTATTAAGATAACTCAATGTCAAAGAAGATGAAGCAAGCCTACAAACCACTTGAAATAAAACTCAAGAACTCCGCCAAAGCCCATAGACAACTAAAAATATTTGGCCCTTTGTTGTGTTTTATATTGATATTCTGTTTTTTTACCGTGCATTCTGGAACCACGTTCTGGGTAAACTATGCAATTATAATTGGTCTGGTATTTTCACCCCTGGGTTATTTAATTCCAAGAATTTTTTGGCGACTCTTGCCAAACCAACGTTAACGAGAATTTATTCTTACTGCCAATCCTCAAACACGGAGAAAAGTCTGACCTGAAGATCTGTGAGATAAATAAGAAATATGCTGGGACAACAATTGGGAATCTAAAATTTCGGCTACTCAAAAAAAATTTATTTAATCCCTTCTTTCTTAAACCGATCAGCTATACGCTTTTGAATTATAGGCCCCAATGATCGCCCAAACACCTGACCTGCCTGCATGCTTTCTTGTGCAACTAAAGGCATAATTCTTATCATTTTTTGTCCAAATGGAGTGTTGTTTAGCTCTATCATTTTATTTAAATCTTCAATAGTAAAATGCTTATCGTAAATCGGATAAATTATCTCAGCCATCTTTTTACTTACGATGATTTCTTCGTTAATGATTGCTTTTACTTCTTCCTCCAATATTTCTAATGCAACAGGTTTTATATCCGGGTTGTTTTTTTCAACACCAGGGTCATTTGTTGAACAAATAGATCAGAAAACTGCCTTCCAATTGCCCTTGCAGATTGGCCTGTTTGCTCCAGCACCTTATCTATAAGAATCTTTTTTTCGGCACCAACCTCATTTGCCAGCACTAAGGGTGTTATAGCCAGGAACATACAAACGAGAATAACTTTTATTTCTTTCACATTGCCCCCAAATTAATATAAACAGTAGGCTTGTCCTGAGAAACCGTAGAAAACAAGCGGTCAACTTGGATTTTTTTGTCCCAAAAATATCTTAACCCTGCTAATACCTATTACAGAGCACAACATTTTTTCTCCAGACATCTGTAACCTGGATTATTTTAGAAATCTCAGGCTTCCACACTATGGAGCGAGGTTTTAATAATATGCGAAAGATTGACGCAGGATTATTGTTTGTATTCAAGGCGTAGCAACAGGCGCATAGCAGGACTACGCAACTGTTGCTACAACACAGAAGACAGACAATAAGATAAGTCAAGATTCGTATATTATTGAATCCTCGCTCCTATGGGCATTAGATCCCCATATTGAGCTATATTAGCCGTAAGTCTGTTGCTCTAAAAACACCATCTTTACACACGAATCGTATCTACATTAGCCAAAAACCAATCATATGTATCACGAATCCCTAATTCAATTTCGATCTTAGCTTTCCAGCCCAAATTTGCGAGCCTGGTAACATCTAATAACTTACGCTTTGTACCATCCGGTTTTGTAGTATCAAATTTCATCTCACCGTTATATCCGGTAACTTTTTTTACGATCTCGGCCAACTCACGAATTGTAATATCGGATCCAACTCCGACATTAATAATATCTGCCGCAGAGTAGCTTTCCATCAGGAAAACGCTTGCATCGGCCATGTCGTCTACATGCAAAAATTCCCGGCGAGGGCTTCCGCTACCCCAGATTTCCACCCCAGCTTTCTTCTGTTGCTTTGCCTCATGAAACTTTCTTATCAAGGCCGGCAACACATGAGAATTCTGCAAATTGAAATTATCCCCCGGACCATATAAATTTGTTGGCATCAATGCAATGGCATTAAAACCATATTGCTTTCTGTATGCCTGACACATTTTTATCCCGGCAATTTTTGCAATCGCGTACCATTCATTAGTCGTTTCCAGCTCACCCGTTAAAAGACACTCCTCTTTCATGGGCTGGGGAGATAATTTAGGATAAATACAAGAGGAACCAAGAAACACAAACTTTTTACACCCGGACTTGTACGCAGAATCGATCAGATTATTCTGAATAAAAAGATTGTCACGAATAAAATCAGCGGGCATAGTATCATTTGCATAAATCCCGCCCACTTTTGCCGCCGCGTCAATTACACAGTCCGGCTTTTCTTTTTCAAAAAAAGCCTGAACCGCTACATAGTCAGTTAAATCCAGTGCTTGCCGATCACAAAGCAAAATATTTTTATATCCTTTGTTTTGCAAGGTTCTGAAAATTGCAGAACCGACCAGACCGCGGTGCCCCGCTAAAAATATCTTTGATCCAAAATTGACTGGATTGGAAACTGTATCTTTTTGGCTACTCATTCGTGGTAGTTAAATGTTTTATATCCTTCGCGCTGGCAAAGCGCATCCCGCTCTGCAACCATGAGATCTTCACGAACCATTTCGCGCACCAATTCTTGAAACCCTATCCTCGGCTCCCACCCCAATTGCTGTTTGGCTTTTGTCGCGTCACCAAGTAATGTCTCTACTTCGGTGGGTCGAAAATATCGCGGATCAACCTGTACAATACATCGCCCAGTTTCGCAGTCATAGCCCTTTTCCTCCACACCCTGGCCTCGCCAATCAATCGAAATATCCAACTCCGCAGCCGCCACATTCACAAATTCACGCACCGAATTCTGCTGACCAGTTGCAATCACAAAGTCATCAGCTTTGTCTTGTTGTAACATCAACCATTGCATTTCCACATAATCTTTTGCATGACCCCAATCTCTTTTGGCATCCAGATTTCCCAGATAAAGGCAATCCTGTAATTCTAATTTTATGCGGGAAATTGCCCGAGTGATTTTACGCGTTACGAAGGTTTCACCACGCCTTGGTGATTCATGGTTAAACAAAATACCATTGCATGCATAGATTCCGTATGCCTCACGATAATTCACTGTGATCCAATAGGCATACATTTTTGCCACCGCATAGGGTGATCTTGGATAAAACGGGGTCGTTTCAGTTTGAGGAATTTCCTGAACTTTGCCGTAAAGTTCGGACGTTGATGCCTGATAAAATCGGGTTTTTTTCTCTAAATTTAATATGCGTATCGCTTCAAGAATTCTTAGCGTCCCTAAAGCGTCCGCATCAGCGGTATATTCTGGAGATTCGAACGAAACCGCAACATGACTCTGGGCTGCCAGATTATAGATTTCATCCGGCTGAACTAATTTTATAATTCGAATTAAATTGCTGGAATCAGTTAAATCCCCATAGTGCAAAATAAAACTTCTATCATCTATATGAGGATCCTGATAAAGATGATCAATCCGATCAGTATTGAATAAGGACGCACGACGTTTGATTCCATGCACTATATAGCCTTTGCCAAGCAAGAATTCGGTCAAATAAGCGCCATCCTGACCGGTAATGCCTGTTACCAACGCAACCTTTTTCATTAATGCTCTTTCTGTCTGTAAATAATTAAAATGGTACTTTGATTTACCATGTCAGGGCAACCTTCACTTAGGAGCGAGGTTTTAATAATATACGAATCCTGACTTGTCTTATTGTCCGTCTTCTGCGTTGTAGCAACAGTTGCGTAGCCCGGCTATGCGCCTGTTGTTACGCCTTCAAGACAAACAATAATCCTGCGTCAATCTTTCGCATATTATTAAAATCTCGCTCCTTAATTCTTCAGTACGAAAAGTAAGTATTATTGGTATCGACAAAATGTAAGTATGCTGCAGAACACAAAAAAGGCTGCATCCAAGCTTACTATCTGCCAATCTCTCGATATCCTATATCTCTCCGATAATACATCTTATCCCAATGTATTTGATCGACAGCTTTGTACGCATTACGCTGCGCAGATGCAAGAGTGTCTCCTAAAGCACACGCGCACAAAACGCGACCACCGGAAGTCACTACCTGATCTTCCACACGTTGAGTACCCGCGTGAAATATTTTAGTTTCTTCGGTTCCTTCGACCAACAAACCACTGATTACATTGCCGGTACTATATTCACCAGGATAACCACCGGATGCCAATACTACGCCAAGGGCTGACCTTGAATCCCATTCAGGACTGACCGATTGCAATTGCCCATTCACTGTCGCGTTACAAAGTTCGAAAAAATCACTTTTCAAGCGCATGAGTACAGGTTGAGTTTCCGGATCGCCGAAACGACAATTGTATTCCAATAGCTTCGGTGCCCCATTTGGGGAAATCATTAACCCCGCGAAGAGAAATCCTGTATAGGGCATGCCTTCTGCTGCAAGCCCCGCCAGTGTTGGTTGGATAATTTCCGCCATAATACGACGATAAACTTCAGAATTGACCACAGGCGCTGGCGAATAAGCGCCCATACCACCCGTATTAGGCCCTTTGTCGCCTTCATCACGCGGCTTGTGATCCTGCGATGTCGCCATTGGAATGACTTGCTCACCATTAGCCACCACAATAAAACTGGCTTCTTCACCAGGCAAATACTCTTCGATGACCACACGATGCCCCGCCTCACCAAATACATTTCCCGATAACATTTGCTCAACTGCTTCGCAAGCCTGCTGGAGACTTTCGGCGATCACAACACCTTTGCCTGCAGCAAGCCCATCGGCTTTCACAACAACTGGAATCGAAACCTTCTGGAGATAATCCAAAGCCTCACTCAAGTCGGAAAACGCTTCATAACTTGCCGTAGGAATACCATGCCGGTGGAGAAATTTTTTACAGAATACTTTTGAACCTTCCAGTTGCGACGCTTTCTTACTGGGCCCCAGACATCGCAAACCCGCTTCATTGAAATGATCCACTATGCCGCCAACAAGAGGGACTTCCGGACCAATTATCGTCAAACCGACATCATTTTCCAGCGCAAACTTCGACAAAGCCGATTGATCATCGACAGCAATTTCGACATTCTCTACTTTAGATTCTATCGCGGTACCCGCATTACCAGGAGCGACATACACCTGATCAACTTTCTGCGATTGAGCCACCTTCCAGGCTAAGGCGTGCTCTCGCCCACCACCTCCAACGATCAATACCTTCATCTCAATAACCTAATGGCGGAAATGACGAATCCCGGTAAACACCATCGCCATATTATTTTCATCCGCAGCAGCGATCACCTCTTCATCACGCATAGAACCCCCAGGCTGTATAACAGCGGCAATTCCAGCTTGAGCTGCAGAATCAATTCCATCACGAAACGGGAAAAATGCGTCAGAGGCCATCACAGAACCTTCGACTTCCAACCCTTCATCGTTTGCCTTTATTCCTGCAATGCGTGCAGAATAAACACGGCTCATCTGACCAGCTCCAATACCGATAGTTTGCAAATCCTTACAATAAACAATCGCGTTAGATTTAACAAACTTCGCCACTTCCCAGGCAAACAACAAATCATTTAACTCTCTATCACTGGGTGCTCTGCGGCTCACAACCCGTACATCATCAGCACTTACAGACGCATGATCGGTATCCTGCACCAATAATCCACCTGCTACTCGTTTAAAGTCCCGCGCCGAAGTATAAGACTGCGCCCACTCACCACATTCCAATACCCGAATATTAGACTTTTCCTGAAGAATGGAAGCAGCGCCTGTGCTCACTACGGGCGCAATGATCACCTCAACAAACTGACGATCGATGATCGCTTTTGCCGTTTCTACGTCCAGTGCACGATTAAACGCAATAATTCCACCAAAAGCTGATGTCGGATCAGTCGCGTATGCTCTGCCATAAGCCTGCAACAGAGAATCAGACTGAGCGACCCCGCAGGGATTAGCATGTTTGACGATGACACAAGCAGGCTGTCTTGCAAATGATTTCACGCACTCCAATGCCGCATCAGTATCGCCTATATTGTTATAGGACAGGTCTTTACCCTGCAATTGATTCGCATAAGATACGGTTCCAGGTTGACAACTAGTTTCTGTATAAAACGCCGCCCTCTGATGAGGATTTTCTCCATAGCGCATCGCCAGTCTATGTTGGAACTGCAGATTCAATGTTGGCGGGAATTCCTGCTTGCTTTCCGTATTCAGGTACGCAGCTATAGCCGAATCGTATTGCGCAGTATGATTAAAACATTTTACAGCAAGCTTAAAACCCATATCGGCGTTTAAACAGCCACCATTGTTTTTTAATTCTTCAGCAATTGGCTCATAATCTGATGGATCGACAATTACACCCACTGATTCATGATTTTTTGCTGCCGCCCGAATCATTGTCGGACCACCGATATCGATGTTTTCAATTGCAGTCGCTAAGCTGCAATCGGGGCGAGTAATGGTTTGCTGAAATGGATAGAGGTTAACCACGACTAAATCAATCGGATCTATTCCATGTTCTCGCATTACTTCATCGTCCAGACCTCTGCGTCCCAATACACCTCCGTGAATTTTTGGATGCAATGTTTTGACACGACCATCCATCATCTCCGGGAAACCGGTATAGTTTGATACTTCAATAACCGGTATATCATTATCCGCCAATAACTTTGCGGTTCCTCCGGTTGACAGTATTTCTACACCCATCGTGGCTAGTTCTGCACAAAAATCAACGATTCCTGTTTTATCAGAAACGCTGACAAGCGCTCGCTTTACATTGATTGACATAAATTAAATATACGATGATCAGCTAGGTGGCTATCCAGACAACATGCGGAAAAATAACGACAACCTGCCTAATTTTGAATTAATAGTTGCGGGAACCTTTTTCGACGGCCACATTGCGCAAAAATTCCCCGAAGAGCTCCACCCAGAAAAATAGTTTTTCTATAAGCAGAAATATTATTATTCCAAAGAATATTGGGTCATTTTTTTACGCAAGGTACTTCGACTCATACCCAGGGCTTTTGCCGCCGCCGTCTGGTTATGCCGACACTGAACCAAGACTGCCTTAATTAAAGGCAGTTCAACTTCGCATAACACCATGTCATACAAACCACAGACAGGGTGGCCATTAATTTGCTTAAAATAGCGTTCGACCGCAATGCGCACATGCTCCGACAACAACACGTCAGAAGTAGCATCGCTTGTAATTTTCACGGATTCTGATTCGCCACAGCCATTTTCCATATTCATGCTGCTAAATTATTATCGGGTCGTTCGAACACAGCCTTCAGGCGCTGCACTTGTTGTTTAGGGTTCTCTGCCTGATTAATAGACTGTATCAGGCACGAAGCCACTACGCGATTTTTTCTAAGGTACCAACCAATATGCTTTCTGGCAAAACGCACACCCGTTTCCGCTCCATAAAAATCGTATAAACGATTCAAATGACACAGCATTATTTGTAACAGTTCATTGCTGGTTATCGGTTCAGGCAAGATATTATTAGTAAAATAATACTCTATATCCCGAAATAGCCACGGTCGTCCCTGCGCACCACGTCCGACCATAATAGCATCTGCGCCAGTAAATTGAAGTACTAATTTTGCTTTTTCTGGCGTATCAATATCGCCATTAGCAATCACGGGAATCCCAACACTCTGCTTCACCGCACGAATGGTTTCGAATTCTGCCTCGCCGCTAAATCCACACGCTCGGGTACGACCATGAACTGTTAACGCAGAAACCCCCGATTTTTCCGCAATTTGAGCAATATTGAGAGCATTTCGATTTTGTTTATCCCAGCCAGTTCGAATTTTCAAAGTCACCGGGATATCCACTGCAGAGACGACCGCAGCCAATATTTGTTCAACAAGCAGCTCATTTCTGAGTAACGCCGACCCAGCTGCTGTATTACACACTTTTTTTGCAGGACAGCCCATATTAATGTCGATAATCTGCGCGCCACGAGTTGCATTGTAATGGGCAGCTTCCGCCATTTGTTTTGGATCAGCCCCAAGTATCTGCACCGTTCGTGGCTGCAACTCTCCACTGTGATTTGACTTCAGCAGGGTTCGTTTATTATGCCGAAGTCTGGGATTTGATGACACCATTTCCGATACCGCCATACTCGCACCCAATTCTCTGCAAACCTGCCTGAATGGGCGGTCGGAGACCCCCGCCATGGGTGCCAGAATCAAATTATTTTTCAGTACATAAGGCCCGATACGCATGACAAAAACACGTCCTTGGCGTGCTTACAAATTATCAGATGGACGCAGATTCTACTCCGATGTTTCGCTTTGGTGAAGTCCTCTGTTTTCTCAGCATCTATTTAAAAACGCTGCATTTGCAAAGCCTCCCGGCCTATCCCTCCACAAGGGTTTCAAATACAAATTAAACCTGGGAGGCGAGCTGAGACAATCGACACTATTTTGAACGAAAAGGGAGTCTTAAAAGGCGCATAAAGCCAAGTTCTGTCGGGTCTCTAAGGTCCGCCAGACCAATTACCATAAACTCATGACCCAGTTTAGGTGATTGACTATAGCTTCTAAAAATCCAATCCCAATAAGGAACAGAAAAGCCAAAGTTACTATTAAATTCCTGTGGGTCAACTGAATGATGAATTCGATGTACATCAGGAGTAATCAAAATCCAGCGTAACCCATTTTCCCAAGGTGTCGGTATTCTGACATTAGAATGATTAAACAATGCACAGGCATTGAGAATGACCTCAAAAAGGACGATAGCCAAAGGGGCCACACCAATCCCAATGACGAGTATCATTTTGAAATACATCGACATTAGAATTTCCAGCGCATGAAATCGTAGTGCCGTAGACGTATCAAACCCACAGTCACAATGATGTACTTTATGAAAACGCCACAGCAGCGGTATTTTGTGGAATACTCTGTGCTGAAAATATATCGCCAAATCTAAAAATATCAGGCTTAAAACAATTCCAACAGAGTAAGGAACATTTAATTCGTACAAAAAGCCCAATTGTTGTTCATTGGCATATTTAGCGGCCATGTATGCACCGCCTCCGCTCAGCAGCCGTAAAACAATGAAATTAAAACCCATCATGCAAATATTAATTGCAAAACGCCTGAATTTTGGTATGGCGAAACGTCGAAACGGAATTTTTTTTTCCCAAATCAACATCAGCAACAAAACAGTGACAAATACCGCAAAACGAACAATTGATTCCATGGGTATACTAACCGTCGGATAAAAGCATTAACTACTCAGGAAATATTTCTGTAATAGTACAAGCGATTGATTAACTGATCCCCTGCAACTGAGCGAATATGTAGACATTCGCAGCCGCCGCACAGAACAAATACGACCAGGAAGGCATATAGGAGCGAGGATTCAATAATATACGAATCTTGACTTGTCTTATTGTCCGTCTTCTGCGTTGTAACAACAGTTGCGTAGCCCTGCTATGCGCCTGTTGCTACGCCTTCAAGACAAACAATTATCCTGCGTCAATCTTTCGCATATTATTAAAACCTCGCTCCTTACTCCAGCGTAACAACAATATTTTCTCTCGTCTATCGCTCAGAATAATAGATTCGCGCTAGAAATTCCGTATCGACGCCAAAAAAATATAAAGACCTCAATACCCACATACTGACAATGGTTCTTAGCGCCCCGCGATTTTTCCATCGCCGACTGGATGTCTCAACTACCTGACGCAGACAATGGCCTGGACATATTTTTTTTAACCGCTTACTTAAAGCAATATCCTCCATCAACGCAATTTCCGGATACCCACCCTCATCAAAAAACACCCTGGAATTCACAAAAATAACCTGATCACCCGTTGCAATTCCTGTCAATCGGGAACGCCAGTTAATAAATAACTCAATTACCCTGTAAATTGCGCGCTGGCCAGATAAACGAATATCAAACCGTCCCCAAATAATGTCATTCTCGTCTATGTCCTTTAGTAAAGGTATTACATCGTCCGGCAAGCGAGTATCCGCATGTAAGAAGAATAAATATTTGCCTCGAGAAGCGCGTGCACCTACATTCATCTGAACAGCCCGACCAGCAGAACTTATTAATACTTGATCAGCCACTCCGGTGGCTTTCGCGACTGTATCATCCCGACTGCCCCCATCAACAACAATCACCTCTGCTCCATCATTACGCAAACCATCAAGAGATTTCAGTAACGATTCAATCATAAGCGCTTCGTCTAAAACTGGAATAATAATTGAAAGGCAAGGAATAGAAATCACCACGAGAAATTGTGCTTCCAAGAATATTTTTTGACAAAAAAGAGGCGAATATTTTGCCAACAGTTCAAACTATTGAATGCCTGGTTACCTGCCCAGGATTATTGCTGTACAACTTACAGGAAATATATACCCGCCCCGATTAATCAATGACCTGTATCCTAAGCACAACGGCTTAAGTCAATACCCTTTTTAAATAAAACTAAAGGTATAACCTCCAATATCTCTATTGGAGCCAACTATAGACAAGCGAACACTAACCGTTGAACCCAAAGGCATGGTAGAACCTTTTTTAAAATCTGACAAATATTCTTCCGGATAAAATACCCGTTGTGCGATAGGTGAACCGTTGAAATGATTTAATACTAACTTCAATTTGGGTAATTCGATCGGTATGCGTCCTCCATTGACCATTACCATATGAAATTCCAGAGTGTTTTCTTCGACAGCCAATAATTTTCGCTCTATGACTTCTATATCCAGTGGATGCCGATAAACAGGCAACTGACAGGTGACCGATTTGCAAATTCTCTCCAGTAAAGGCCTGATCGATTCAGTCTGGGCCAACCTTTTTCCTTCAAACACGACTATCTGCGCCCCAACTAAAAAAAACATGCAAAAGACCCCAAATATCCATGTAACACTTGAACTTACAGACCTTTTTTTTACCTTTCCTGAAAGATAATGCACCTCGGGTTCCTCTGTTGTATCATCTACCGGGATCACCGATTGTTCTACCGACAAAACCGGTAGATCGCGAAAATCTGAAAAATGACTGTCGAATGCGATGTCAGACAACGAACTAATTGCATCGAATATTGTATTACACCTGGAGCAATTCACCTGCCCCTGGCCCATTCTAAGTTCGGTCACACTGATGCTATACGCGGTATTGCATTCCGGGCAATGTGTATACATGAATAATTGTCGGGAGTCTGTAAATATTTAAAGAGGCTTATCCGGAAACAGAAAGCCTACCTTGCTTAATTCCTTCTAGTCTAGCCCATTCTTCACGAAGCACAGGAGTCGAAAAATCAAAATGCGAAGCATAGTGTTCTGATACAGCATCAGTTTGTGTAGCCAATATTCCGGATAGCACCAAAACACCGCCTGGCCGGACAAATGACCCGATCAATTCGGCCAGATCAATCAAGGGTTGCGCAAGAATATTCGCAATTACAATATCGGCCTGATTCTCATTGATTTCTTCAGGCAAATAACAAGCTACCTCTTGATCAACCTGATTCTTACCCGCATTGTCTCGAGTGGCTATTAACGCCTGAGGATCAATATCCACCGCGTCGCAATGTTCAGCCCCCAATAAAATCGACGCTATACCCAAGATACCCGAACCACATCCATAATCGACAACAGTTTTGCCAGCCAATTCCTGTTCCGCCAACCACTCCAGACACAAAGAGGTTGTTGCATGGGTTCCTGTACCGAACGCCAGGCCAGGATCTAATAGAAGGTTAACTGCCTGACTATCCGGTGGATCCCGGTCAGTCGGACATACCCAAAATTGCTCGCCAAACTGCATCGGTTGAAAATACTGCAACCAGGCTCTTTCCCATTCCTGATCCTCCAATTGGGTTATTCGCCAGAATTCCAATTGAATCCCATTGAGCTGAGGGATTAATTTTTCTTGAATAACCTGTAAATCGACTCCTTGATCAAATAGTGCGCGTACTTCGGTTCGATTCCATAGCGGATGTGTCTCGGGAGCAGGCTCGTACAACGGTTGATCACCCGCATCACTAAATGTTACCGAGAGCGCGCCAATACTCATGAACAACTCTGAGACCTGATCAGAAGTTTTTTCCTCTGTTATCACTGAAAGCTGTTGCCAGGACATAATGGATATTACAAATAACGACGCCCAGAAAAAAGCGGAGACATATTGACTATTGATTTAATGCACAGAAAACTGAAAAGCTTTCGTAAAAAAATAGGGATTTACCAGGGATGACTGCTACTTATAGTCAGTCACTCAAGCTTTACAAACCCAATTTTTTCTCTAAATAATGGATGTTCTGGCTACCGGAAATAAATGCTCCATCATTGACAATGTCACGATGCAGCAAAATATTCGTTTTAATACCCGCAATCACCATTTCGTTCAGTGCGGTTCGTAAGCGCGCCAAAGCACTTTCCCTGCTTTCACCATGCGCAATCAGCTTACCAATCATTGAATCGTAATAAGGAGGCACACTGTATCCATTATAAATGTGGGTTTCAACCCTAATTCCAGGGCCTCCCGGCATATGAAATTGTTCAATTACACCCGGGCTGGGCATAAATGTTTCAGGATCTTCGGCATTGAGCCGACATTCGACAGCATGGCCTTGAATTTTTACTTCGTCCTGAGTAATAGACAGCTTGTCGCCTGCAGCAATTCGAATTTGTTCCTTAACAATGTCGAAACCACACACCATTTCTGTAACAGGATGTTCGACCTGCACGCGAGTATTCATTTCGATGAAATAAAATTCGTCATTTTCATACAGGAACTCAAAGGTACCGGCTCCGACATAACCTATATCCTGACACGCTTTGGCGCAACGCTGACCCATCCTTTGTCTTTGTTCCTCGGTTATACCAGGCGCCGGTGCTTCCTCAATCACTTTTTGGTGGCGTCGCTGTGTCGAGCAATCTCGCTCACCAAGATGAATCGCATTGCCATGAGTATCCGCTAAAACCTGAAATTCTATATGACGTGGCGTTTCAAGAAACTTCTCCATGTACACCGTTTCATCTCCAAACGTTGCCTTCGCTTCGGATTTGGTCAACGTCACTGCATTCAGGAGTGCCGCTTCAGTATGAACTGTCCTCATACCCCGACCGCCACCACCACCTGAAGCTTTAATAATTACCGGATAACCAATCTCTTTGGCCAACCTCAAAGTCTTACTCTTATTGTCATCCAGGGGATCACCTGATCCAGGTACACAGGGTATTCCCGCTTCCTGCATCGCTCTTTTCGCTGAAATTTTATCCCCCATCAGACGAATCGTTTCCGGACGAGGACCAATAAACACGAAACCACTCTGAACGACCTTTTCGGCAAAATCGGCGTTTTCTGACAGAAATCCATACCCCGGATGAATCGCTACAGAGTCAGTCACCTCGGCAGCACTGATAATCGCCGGCATATTCAAATAACTCTCGTTGGATGGCGCAGGACCGATACATACCGATTCATCCGCAAGCAACACGTGTTTTAATTCCCGATCCGCCTCCGAATGGACGGCCACAGCCTGTATACCCAGTTCACGGCAGGCTCGGAGAATTCGCAGTGCAATTTCCCCTCTATTAGCAATTACAATCTTATCGAGCATAATCTACGGAGGATTAGTTAAATTAAAGGAATGGAGCCGAAATAGAACGACTAAACTTATTCAATCACGAACAAAGGCTGGTTATATTCTACTGGCTGAGCATTTTCTACAAGTATCTTGCTAACCACACCCGCTTTATCAGATTCAATCTGATTCAGTATTTTCATTGCCTCTATGACACACAATGTATCCCCAGCACCAACCTGCTGGCCGACCTTAACAAAATGCTCCGACTCCGGCGAAGGTGCCAGATAGAAGGTTCCTACCATCGGTGAAAGAATTGTATGACCTGCTGGTACTTCAGCTTCAACTTCTTTGACAGCAGGTGACGCTGTGCTTATTTCACGCCGAACTTCCTGACTTGTACCGCTTATTACAGGTGCCGGTGCTACTAGTTGAGAACTACTGTAGCGGCTGATACGAACCGAATCTTCGCCTTCATGAATTTCAAGCTCGGCGACATCCGATTCTTCTATGATCTCTATGAGTTTCTTTATTTTTCTTATATCCATCATGACGATATGCTCTCATCCAAGTGTTGGAACGCCGCCTGCAAAGCCAATTCGTAACCTGCCGCGCCAAATCCGCATATTACACCGAGCGCAATATCGGAGAAATAGGACTTTTTACGAAACGATTCCCGGGCATGTATATTGGACAAATGCACTTCGATAAACGGTATGCCTGTCGCCAGCAGCGCATCACGTAACGCGACACTGGTATGCGTAAAGGCAGCCGGGTTAATAAGCACAAAATCAACTGATTCCTGATAAACTTTATGAATATAATCCACAAGCTCATGTTCCGCATTTGACTGAAAAAACTGCAAAATGCTTCCGCGCTCCGCAGCCAGATATTCAAGCTTTACTCGAATATCTTCCAGTCTGGTACGCCCATAAATCTTCGGTTCTCTTACCCCTAACAGATTCAGATTTGGGCCATTCAGAACCACGATTTTAGCCATAAAGCGGTTTACTTATACTCGACTTTCGTTAACACATCAGCGAATTACCCAACATAATGGCTTATTCTGAACGATCACTTCGGTTTTGTCCATATTCTTGTTCGTTCGAATACGATCGCCGCACGTTTGCTACACTAACAACACGTATCCCCAACAGAAAAGAACTTGGGGCGCAATCGAAGAATCACGACATCGCTACAACAAAGGCATGAGCTGTTTACGAATCTGTACGGAACTGAATTTGCCTGGATGGGAATGAACCAGCCGCCCCTGACGATCCAGTACGGCAGAAAAAGGAACAATTTTCGCAGAATTTCCCAGTAGCTCAGACAATCCTATACCATCCAAATCAGACACCAGATTTGGATAATTCATTTCAATTGTACTCAAATATTGCCTGACTGGGTCGGTTTCTTCTATGGCAATGCCTATAAACTGCACACCCTGACCAGCCAGTTCTTTTTGCAAGCGAATGAACTCGGGAATTTCCTCAAGGCATGGAGGACACCAACTTGCCCAAAAGTTAATGATTATGACCCGGCCTTTCCATTCCGAAATATTACGAGTAACACCATCAATATCAGGAAATGAAAAATCTGCAATTATCGGATATTCCTTATTTGCATCAGACCTAAAGGCTTGATAGGTCAAAACGCCGCCGATAAGTGCTACAAACATTACAACACTGATCGTAATAGTTTTAACCATTCGGTAGAAACCTGTTTAAATGTTCAAGAAAAATATCGGCGCTTTTAAAGCCAACCACGCGATACGCTCCACGTTCAAGCATATCAGGCCCAAAAAATAATGTTGCTGGAGGGCCAACCAAATTGTATCGCCCCAGAAGTTCCTTGTTTGCCAAAGAATCATCGGTAACATCCGCCTGAATCAGGATCATTTTACTCAAAGCCTTCTGAACACCTTGATCAGTAAAAGTATAGCGATCCATCTCCTTGCAGGATATGCACCAATCTGCATAATAATCCAACATCACCCATTGACCTGATGAATGGGCAACCTCAAGATATCTGTCAACTTCCGCCACTGACCGTACAGGAAGAAAATCCAGCCCATGCGTTTGAGCAGAAGATTCAACACCAGAAAAGCCACTCAATGGCTGCAGCGGATCGTTCCGCCCGGATGCAACACCAATAATTAATATTACGCCCGCTGTTAACATTATTATTCCACAAC
>Ga0209992_10001995_pt1 | contig 19767 bp, 24 predicted proteins | sample 2SBtaG_2_FD_182564 | JGI IMG/M metagenome (GOLD analysis project Ga0209992, IMG submission 182564) | Deep subsurface microbial communities from Kolumbo volcano to uncover new lineages of life (NeLLi) - 2SBTROV12_ACTIVE470 metaG (SPAdes)... | ecosystem: Environmental > Aquatic > Marine >... | reverse complement strand
GACGGTTGTCCTGATGTATTACAATTAACAATTACAGGAGATTCTGATGGTGATAAAATTTTAAATCAATTTGATATGTGTCCAAATGCTAAAGAAATTTACAATCAATTCCAAGATGAAGACGGTTGCCCTGATTCAGTTTCAGATAATAAATTAACAGCTGACTCTGATGGTGATGGAATAGTTGATAATTTAGATTGGTGTCCAAACCAACCAGAAACATTTAATGGATTTTCTGACACTGACGGTTGCCCTGATGATTTTGATTCTATAGCAGATTCTGACATGGATGGAATTCGTAATGTTTCTGATGCATGTCCCCTAGAACCTGAAACTTATAATTTCTATCAAGACACTGACGGTTGCCCTGATTCAGTTGAATCTTCTATTCCATCTTTTGCATTTCCAGATGTTGATGGTGATGGAATTGATGATAGATGGGATTCATGTATTGATGAGCCAGAAAATTTTAATGGATATTTAGATGAAGACGGTTGCCCTGATGTATCTGGAATCTCAAATCCTGCATTATCTGATATTGATTATGATGGAATACCAGATGTAAATGATGCATGCCCAAAAATTGGTGAAAGATATAATCAATTCCAAGATGAAGACGGTTGCCCTGATTTTCTAGTTTATGATTCTACAGGAGATGCTGATTTTGATGGAATTCCTGATAATGTAGATCAATGTCCATTTAGTCTTGAAACTTACAATAATTTCTTAGACACTGACGGTTGCCCTGATTCAGTTTCAGATAATAAATTAACAGCTGACTCTGATGGTGATGGAATAGTTGATTATCTAGACTCATGTCCAAACCAACCTGAAATTTACAATCAATTCCAAGATGATGACGGTTGCCCTGATGATTTTGATTCTATAGCAGATTCTGACATGGATGGAATTCGTAATGTTTCTGATGCATGTCCCCTAGAACCTGAAACTTATAATTTCTATCAAGACACTGACGGTTGCCCTGATTCAGTTGATTCAGCAGCATCAGCATACACTTTCCCTGACACTGATGGTGATGGAATTGAAGATAGATGGGATACCTGTATTGATGAACCAGAAACATTCAACAAATACTTGGATTGGGACGGTTGCCCTGATATTTTGGTAACATCCTCTTCATCCTCTTCAAGAATTGATTCTGATAGTGATGGATATCCTGATAATATTGATTCTTGCCCATCTAATCCAGAAACATGGAACAAATACAATGATCATGACGGTTGCCCTGATACTGCTCCAGAACAACAAAGATTTGTCCATGATGATGACCTAGATGGTATAATCAATGATGAGGACTTGTGTCCATTAGATCCTGAGGATTATGATGGTGACAAAGACTTTGATGGCTGTCCTGACAACTAATTTTTTGATATAGTAAATATACTCAATTCGATTCATTTCTATCATGCTTCCAAAGTTTTCAAGTAAAGCATTTTTAGCTCCGATGGCCGGAGTAAGTGATCCTGCATTACGTTTACAATGCAAACAAATGGGTGCAGGTCTAGTAGTAACTGAATTTACAAATATTCATAGTATTATCGCAAAAGAAAAACAGTTCAAAGAAAATATGCAAACCATTCAAGAATTCATTGAATTTTCAGAACAAGAACGTCCACTATCTGTTCAATTATTTGGTTCTGATTTGATGGCATTAGAAAAAGCAGCAAAAATTGTAGAACCCTATTTTGATATTATTGATTATAACATGGGATGTCCTGCACCACATGTTACAAAACAAATGGCTGGAGGTGCATTATTACAAGAAGTGAATCTAACTCAACAAATTTTTCAAACTCTAGTAAATGCTGTAAAAAAACCTGTAACGCTCAAAATTCGTTCAGGAGTTACTGATGCAAGTAAATTCCTTTTTAGAGAAATTGCAGAAATTGCAGAAGATGAAGGAATTCAAATGATTACTTTTCATCCAAGAACTGTTAGTCAAGGTTATTCTGGTCATTCTGATTGGTCAATGATTAAAGAACTAAAAGAAATTTCAAGTATTCCTATAGTAGGAAATGGTGATATTATATCCCCCGAGGATGCAAAAATGATGATTGATGAAACCGGTTGTGATTATGTAATGGTTGGTCGTGGAGCCATGGGAAATCCATTTTTATTTAAACAAATTAATGATTATCTTAAAACAAATTCATACAAGGAATATTCATTTAGAGATAGACTAGATTCCTTTTTTGATTATTTACATCTCTCAACAAAATATAAAATCAAATTTGCAAATATCAAGAGTCAAGCAATGCGATTTACAAAAGGTATCAACGGTGGTTCTAAAATGCGTTCAAAAATTACTCTTTCAAAAGATATAACAGAACTTGAAACAATAATGAAAAATGCTTATTCACAATCTTAAAAATTTATTGAATTATTCTAAATTCCTTTATATTTGTTCATGATTTCATCTAAAATATAACTAAATTTTTATTTTTTTTGATTCATTCTTATATATTTCTAAACGGCATAAATTGTATGAAGATAGGAATTGAATCATAATGGCAACAGCTTATGTTCTCATAAACTGTGAGCTGGGTTCTGAGGAAGCAGTAATTTCAGAACTAAAATCAATTGAAGGTGTTGTTGAAGTACATGGTACATTTGGTGCTTATGATATTTTAGCAAAAGTTGAATCTTCTCTAGTGGAAGCATTACGTGAGACAATCACTTGGAAGATTAGAAAAATTCCAAAAATTCGTTCAACTTTAACCTTAATGGGAATCGAAGGACAAGAATAAATTCCCAAAATCTTTTGCTTTTATACTTAGATTGTAATACTAATCATCCCTTCAAAAAACATGTCCCCCAAAAGGATACCACACTGAGAGGAAGTAGTTACCCTCTCAGTAGCTTACTTTAATTAAAAAAATGATTAGATAAAAGAAAATGATTAGAGGGCTTCTGAACCCGTCTTTTTTGATGCAATATTTAATGCACTTTCAATACTAGATACGGTGATAATTCCATCTCCGCCTTTGCCTGTAAAAGCTGCATCTGCAATTGCTGTAGATACTTTTTCTACTTCTGAGTCATCCACAATTGTGATTACAACAGCAACTTTGTTGTATTCAGCAACATAAGTGCCAGTTCCCCTTCCTGCTCTAATGGTTTGTCTTTCGCCAGATCCTCGTCCATTTCCTTCTAAAATGGAAAAACCTCCAACTAGGTCATTAATTGCATTAGAAACTGCTCCTGTTTTTGTGGCTTGAACTGTTGCCTCAATTCGTTTCATTTTCATTTCTCTTAAAGTACTCTTTAAAAGAGATCATATGTTTTTATTCAAATTTTATGATACAATGAAGTAATTGGTTATTGCATAATCCTCTGTTCTTTTTAGCACAAAAATAAAATGAAATTATGAAAAGCGATGAAAAAAGATCTCATAGACTAAACTATCTTTTAAAATGCTATTTGACTGATCCACAAGAAAATTCACTATACATTAAAGCAAAACAGATGGGAGTCTCTGATTCTACTGCAAAAGATTATCTTAGAACAGTAATAATTCAAGCCCAAAAAATTTCCTCAAAATAAATTAGATTTATTTTTTTGAAAAATACATCTAATATTTCTCTAATTCTTCTTTTGTTAATGGATCTAAAAAAAAATCACTGCTTTCTTAATTCCATAGACTGAAACTAGACTCAATCGCATTTGCAGTGATCCTTGAAACCATTCCAAATATCCTTTCACCAAAGTTTTCAGTGGCCCTATCCAGATTATCTTGTCCTAAAATATCATTTTCTGCTATATCAAAAACAAGATCCATCGCATTTGTGGCCAAAATTTTTGAATCTGTATCATTCATACCAGTTTCAGCAATTGGACCCACCCTTTCTATATCCTCAGGAATAGAAAGAGAAAATATTGCATGTGCGTTATCTACTGTAGGATTTCGTATTGCATCTTGAAAGATATCACTATCAGCATATACGTTTGGAATGGATACCATTACAAGCATTAATGCAATTATAGGAATTGATTTTTTGAATGAAATATTCATACATTGCTTATGATTATCTAGAATAACAAAGAGGATATGCTTATTGTAAGCAGATCTTTTGTGGAATTATATCCCTTTTTTTATAACATAATCTTGTCTTTTTAGCTACGTTATTCATAAATAATCATAATGTGAGAAAATACACATGACTGATTCCTTACATGATGATGTTAAGGCACTTTTGGATAAAGACTTTGGAGATGATAGAATCCTAAAGCAAATTTTTCGAGCTTGTGAGAATAATGAAGTAATTAGTAACTATGAGCGAAATTATGTTAGAAAATTAGCAGAAAAATATTTGGGACGTGCACCTAAAGTAGAACCAACTTCTAAAGTTGAAGAAACACCAGTAATTCCAGATATCGTAATTCCAGAAACACCTCCTATTCAAATCACACAAACACTTCAACCTGAACCGCCACGAATTTCATACTCTAAATCAAAAAACTCAAAAATAATGTTAGGAATTGGAGGACTCGTTTTAGCAATAATCATAATTACTGCTATCTCTTTTAGTGGAGGAGCATCTACTGTATCTAATACTCCGACTACATCAATAGAAACACCAACTATTGATGCATTATCAATTCAAACTGATTTTTCATCGTATAATAAAAAAGACATAATTTCAATTAATGGTATTTCTGATACTACTGGAACTGTTACTTTATCAATTAACTCTCAAAATAATGAACTTGTGTGGACAGAAAAAGTTTCATTAAAAAGTGATGGTAGATATTCTACATTAGCAATAGCTGGTGGTCCTGGATGGGAAAATTCTGGTACTTATACAATCAAAGTAGATAATGGTGTAGAAACAAAATCCAGTACATTTTCATTTACTAGTTAATTTTTTTCAAATTCTTTCCAATGAGAATCTACAATATCTCGTAATCTCTCTACACTAACTTCATCCATAAATTCACGGTACACAATGAATTTGTTTTGCCTTTTTGAATCATTTTCATAAATATCACTAGTATTTTTTGGGATTGCACCTTTTTTCCATTGACTCATCTCAAAAATCCAAATTGTTGAATCAGGATTTGAAAAATCAATATCATCACATCCAACTACATACAGGTAACACTTTGTTGCTTGGTTTAATTTCTCATGCAATTTTTCATATGCAATCATTTGACCCTTTGCGATATTGATTTTATCGTTGTGAAATCCTTTGAATTCTAGTATGATAAAACCCCCTTTGTGCTCAATTAACCAATCAATATCTGTCCCACCTGAGGCAATCATTCCATGAACAATTAGGTCGCCTAATACTTCTCGTCCACGTGTAAATTCTGCCTCATCAAATATCTGATATTTAGCTTTAGGACTTTTTCGAATAATTTGGTCTGAATTATGATTATTTTGGGCTGGATTTTCTTTTTCATAAAATGTATCAAGAAAATCACTAGTTTCACTAACCATAACTTTTTGAATCTAAAACTTGATGTTAAGAGAGTTTGTAAAATATTGTAAAGTTTAACTATTTTTCTGGTTTATCTGCTGAGGAATTCCCCATTTGCACCCTTGTATAAAACAAAATATTCTTCGGGATTTTTCCTATCTTTTTTTGCATTTAATGCATCTTGATACATATCAAAATGCTCAATTAGGTATAACTGGTTTTCAGAATCTGAAAAATAATCAATTCCTATCAAATCAAATCCATTTTCAGGAGTAAGTTTCTTTTTTTCTTTTTCAAAAATATCTTCAGACAATTTTTAACAATTATTCGTAAATCATCAATTCTTTTTCTTCTAATACAGAGTGTAAATTATGTACAGAACGATATACATCTGATTCTTTTTTTGCTCCTGTACAAACTAATTTTCCTGATGCAAATAACAAAATGACAGTTTTTGGATCAAGCATTCTATGGATTAATCCTGGAAATTGTTCTGGTTCATACATACTTCTTGGTAATGTTCTAGCTGCTTTTTCTAGATGAATTTTTCCGCCAAGATTAATTGCTGCAACTATATTTTGAACTGTAATTACTGCATCTTTTTTTATTTTTATTTTACCTTTTCTTAGTTTTTGAACAACAATGTTTACTGCTTTAATCGCTAAATCTTCTGATTTTGCACCAGTACATACCATTTTTCCTGTTCTAAAAATCAAAGTTGCAGTTCTAGGACTTTTTATTCTAAAAACTAATCCTGGAAATTGTTCTGGATGGTATTCTGTATCTGGAAATTTTTTTGTCACATCATTTAGATCAATTTTTTGATCTACTGATGCTGATGCCACAACGTTCTCAACACTAACAATTGGTTTTGTTTGAGGCATAACGACGGACTATATATACTGCCTTTATATATACTAGTCAAAATTTTTATGAAATTATGAATTTTTTCTAATGACGTCCAATCCACTGATAACGAAATTCTTCATCAATAATTTCTGAAACAATTTCTTTGTTTTTGATTTTAGTTTTTGGTAACTCTACATCAAAGAATCCTAATTGACCTTTCCATGGAATTGGAATTCTAAATGGTTTTGAATTTTTTAACATAAATCCAAATGTTTTTCCATCAAATTTTTTTGAAGCAAAATGAAATTTTTGATCTTTTTTTATTTCCTTGATTAATTCATATTTTTTAACATCATACAATTCTGCTTTTCCAATTATAGCACCTGTAACTAATTTTTTATTAATTTTTAATCTACTACAATCTTTGGTTCTAATTTTAATTGGAGCATGAATTAGAAATTCTCCTCGAAATTTTGTATTCCAATTTCTTAACTCTATAATTTTTTTACCTGAAATAATTAAATCAGCAAATGGTTGTGATACTGATAAACATTTCAAAATATTATTCAGTAGCTGCTTTAATAAATTCCCCAGGATTTTTACCAATCCCTTCAGGCAAATTTGTTATTCCACCATTCAAGCTTTCAGTTACGATACCCTTACTTGCAAGAACTTGTGCAGTCATTAATGATGTATTTCCAGCCATACAAATAAGCAATGATTTACCTTTAGAACCATCAAGATCTTTGTTTAATTCTTCTGGAATCTGTCGTGTTGATAATAATTCATTAATAGTACTTGCTTTTGGAATTGCAATTTTTTCTTTATCTATTCCTAAAGATTTTGCAATCATTTCAATTCCTTCCTCTTTTGGAGTATATGATGGATGTACCCAAATCACTCTATCATATTCTGAAACACTAGATGCTGCCTCATCTAAAGAAACTGCCATACGTTGTTCTTTGAACATTGCCTCTAGATTTTTCTTATATTTTTCAATACCATCAGCGACTACAACTATGAATTTTCCTTTATCCCCATCACTTACCATTTCTAATACACTGTACAATGCTAGTGCTGTACTTTCTCCAATATTGTGACCTTTCTCTACAAAGAATTTGAGCACATGTTTTGCTTGTCCAAAGTCTATTTCATGCTCTGCCTCATATGCATCTGGATTATACAACTTTAATCCATCAGCTTTGGCCTTTGTTCTGATTCCTGCAACATCTTGACCAGGAGATGGAAATACTACATGAACTGATTTTTTGCTATATTTCTCATTCATGTATTTACTTAATCCTCCTGATGTACCACCGGTTCCAAATGCACACATTAGTCTATAATCTTCTAATGAATCTCCATTTTCTTGTAATTGTTGTTCAATTTCTCTAGCTGTAATTGTTCTATGAGCTTCAATGTTTAATTCATTATCATATTGTTCTGGACAAAAACATCCATAAATTTTTGAAATTAGTTTTGCTAAATTAATAATATCTTCAGCAGCCAGTAACTTTTCAATTTCAGAAATTGAATTATCAAAAATACTAGGATCAAAACCTAATTCTGTTAGTTGAGAACGAATGTTACCTGCAGTTGCTTTTGCCTTTAATGCATCAGCATCACTATCTTTCATTCCTGGAGCAGGACAAATATCCATATCCAAATCCATTATTCGAATATTTTCATTTCTTAATTCTTTGAAAACCCCTTCTTGTAATTTTCTTGAAACAAGCGAAATTACAGTTAATCCAAGTTTTGTCATTTGTCCTAATGCAATTCCAAAATTACCTGATGTTGCCTCAATTATAGTTTGATTAGTTTTCAATTTACCTGTCTTAATTGCATCATGCATAATGTGAATTGCAGGTCTAACTTTGATTGAACCTGATACTAAATTAGCATCAAATTTTCCATAAACTTTCAAATCTAAATCTGAAATATCCAGTTTGTAGACACTTTTTGCACATTCTTTAAAATCACTAGTTAGATCAGTTAGAGGAGTTGCATTGACTACTTTGTCATCTTCTAAATGTGGAATTTTATTCCAAATTTCTTGTTCAAATTTTTCAAGTAGAACTTTATCAAAATCGTTTTCTGACATTTCCTATATACATTCAATTTTTTACTGATAATAAATATCTGATGAGTTTTGGGGAATTATTCCATTTCTAATTATACATCTAAAATTTTGATTACTTTGCTTGGAATGTCTTTTAGTCTGCTTACTGCCATTGTCTTTTCATATCCTAAATGTGAGAGATTATTTGCAATAGTAGTTGCCCTAATCGTATTTGGACCCAAGCCCATTGCAACCATGTTTATGCCTAACCCTTTAATTGATTTTGTCATTTTTCTAACTGCATCTAAATCCGATGGCTCACCATCAGTTAATGTCAAAAAAATATTTGGTCTTTTTGCTTGAAGAATTGGAAACATCTTATCATATACTTCTGCTAACGGAGTTGAACCATTTGCAACAATTTGTGCTAATCGTTTTGCAGTTAAATTATTCCATTTCACATTTTCAGGTTTTATAGACCAGCAAACCATTAATCTATTTTCTGTACTAAAAGCATAAACTGCAAATTTTACTCTAAGAAAAGATAAAACTTCACACAATGCTAATGTTGCTTTTTTATATTCAATAGAATCAGATGCAATACTTGATGAATGATCTAATAAAATTACAATTTTTGTTTTAATTGATTTTTTTACATCAGTAAAAAATGGTTCATGACCCTCAATGAAATTTTCCTCATCAAATTCTTCTCCTGATTTAAGATGTTGTTCTCTCCAACCTGATTTCCATTCTTTAAATTTAGTTTTTAATCCATTAATCAAACTCATATCATAAATTATTGTTTCATTAACATTTCTTGTAGATGGAATTTGAATTCCTACTGCTTCAGGAATTAATCCTTTGTTTTCTGATTTTTTATTTTCATCTAGTAATACTTTGTATTCATCAATGACATCATTTCCACTTAATACTGCATTAGGATCAATTGAACCAAAATCACTTTGCTTATTTTTTGAAATTATTTTTAATACTTTTAACATCTCTTCTTCAGTTAATGGCATTCCAGCTTTCATAAATGGTAATGATATTGGAATTGTTAATAGAGAATCAATTTCTAAAATTTTAATTATTTCAGTTACATTTTTTTCTAGCCAGTCAGTTTGAAAATTTTCTTTAATTGCTTTATCTATAATTTTTTTTGTAAATACATCTGCTTTTTTTATCTTTTCAAAATGACTAGATTGAATTTCTCCTTTTATTGCCCCAAACATGAAATATTGATAAAATGCCTCTACTAGCCTAGCTTTCCCATAAACTGTATGAAGTTGTGGTCTTGAAACAAGATTGTATGTATAATTAAAAATAATTTCATCATCCATTCCTTTCCAGATTTTTCGTCCTAACTCTTCAACTCTTTTTGTTTCCATTGTATTTAGAATAAATCCAAATGCATGATCATTACTGAGAATCTTTTTACAATATTTTATCCTCATTGCTTCATACCATAATGAAGTTCTAAATTGTCGATATTTTTGAAAATCATTCCCAATTCTTTTTTCTAATGGAGTTAAGATTACCTTATTTTCTTTTAATCTTGTTTTTGTTTCAACTTTATCTGAGATTTCAATGATAATGTTATCTTTTTCAGACCATCTTCTTACAAGAAATGTTGCAATCTCTACAATTGATTCGTTTTGAAGTTGAATACTTTGCATTTAATTTCCAAACATCGAAGTGATGATGTCATTTACTTTTTGATATTCAATATTGCCCCACTGAGTATACACATTTCCAAAAACATAGTTTGCAGCTTCTTTTGGAGACATTCCTTTATCTAATAATTTACCAAATGCTATGGTTTCCCTTAAACTAGGTGAATAAAATAATTCTTCAACTGCTGCTGCTTGTCTTAATGTATTTGCTAGCTTTATTGCTTGAATAATTTCTGAATCATGTTCTCCTGAAATATGTTTTTTAATAATTTCTAATTCTATATCTTCTGGAGGATATTCTAATCTAATTCTTACTGGAAATCTACTTAGAATTTGTGGTGGAAGCTCTTTGGTTCCAGTATGTGTTAATGGATTAATTGTTGCAATTACAAACCAATTTTCTTTTGCTTTGATTATTTCCCCTGTTGATTCTTTTAGTACAATTTGTCGTCTATCATCTAATGCTTCATCTAGTCTCAGTAAAACATCTGCTTCAGCTGAATTAATTTCATCCAAGTAAAGTATATCTCCTTTCTTCATTGATTTTATCAATAATCCTTCATCAAAATTCACAGTTCCATCAGTTAGCGTTTTAGTTCCAATTAGGTGACTTTCCCTAGTTCTGAGGCTAAAATTTATAGATTCTAAATCCACATTCATGCTTTTTACAAAATCCCTTACCAGGGATGTTTTTCCAGTCCCCTTTGGTCCTATAATTAACACAAAGAGATTTGCCTCATATGCCTTTTTTAAAATCTGAATCGAGTTATTCCAATCGATATATTGAACTTGTTCCAAAGTACGTTTTCATTAATTCTGAGGATATTTAATTTTAGATCTAATCGTTAAAGGCTGCTATTTTGGCAAAAGATTCCTCTAATCTTTGGTGTAATGTCTTATTCCATTCATCAAAACCTTCTGGTTGTTTTGGATAATTATTGTAATGCTCCACTAACCATTGATTTTCAGTTGATGTATACTTTAGGCCCTTTGCAACTGTTTGATTTAGGGCTCCTCTAATTATCATACCTACTTTTCCTAATCCTGAAAAGTCCGGATGTTCCCCTTTACTAATTGATTCAACATCCATGTTACCCAAAAAGTGTTTCATCCCATAACTAATTTGATCATTTGACATCTGTTGTACTAGTCTTCTAAACAATTCAAGACCTGCAGTTTTGTATCCATATTCTTTAATGTAATCCAAATTGTATTGCCAAAGATTAGCTTCTGAAACATCATTTGCCTCTAATGCTTGAGCTACATTGTTTCCAAGAATTGTTCCAGCAATTAGTGCTGGTCCTATTCCACCTGCATCAATTGGTTTTGGCATCCATGCAGAATCTCCAACCATCATGTATCCGCCAGATACCATACAATCATTTTGTCTTCTTACTGATACTTGGAAAATTCCAGAGTTGTTGTTTCCCATCGTATCTGCAGGATCTTTAGAAAGTGTTGCATTTTTGATTGCTTTGTTTCTTTGAAGATATTCTTTCATTAATGATTCAACATTATCTTTTTTACCCAATCTTTGATTTCTTTTATCTAAAAATGATTTTTCAACACCTAAACCAATGTTTACTTTGGTTTCTCCTTTAGGAAATACCCATCCATATCCTCCAGGAGCAATATCTTGGTCTAAATGAATTATACAGTAATCAGGATCAAATTCTGCTAGATTTTTCTCCCCTTTTTCAAAATTCATTATGTATCTTCCAGTAATTTCTAAATCTTCAATGTTGATTTTCTTTTCTACTTTGGTTGAATTTTTGAGTCCATTTCTTAGAAGAGATGTTACTCCTGTTGCATCAATTACTAGTCTTGATGTTTTCTTGAATGGTTGTTTTGTTTTATTATCTATACCTTGAACTCCAACTACTTGCTGTCCATCATAGATTAATCCTGTTAAGTTTATTTCTGATTCAAATTCAATTCCCATTTTTTTACATCTTTCATTTTGAATTGCTGGTAATTTTGTACGATTTAGCATAAATCCATCACCATCAAATGGAATTGATGTTTCTAAATCTGGAGAAAATGCCATTACCCCTTTTACGTCATGTTCAATTTCTGGCCTAGTCCAATTCACCTTGATTCTCTCTGACATGAAATCTACTGCTTCTTTTGAACATGCATCTCCACAAACCCATCCTGCAATTGATTTTCTACCTGGCAGAGATTCTGGATTTCTATCGACAACTAAAATTTTCAAATTTTGATTTGAATAGTGAGAAATTGATTGTGCAGTGATTGTACCTGCTAATCCTCCTCCAGCAATTATAACATCATAATCTGCCACGATAATGAGGTTTGTCTATCCGTATTTAAAATAATACCTCAAAAAATGTGTAAATTTATGTTATGAAATAATTGATCGATTCAAAAATAGGGTCGGTTCGTCGCGGCGTCTTCAAAGCGTTAGCTCAGACTGGAGCGGCTGTTATTTCCTCATTCCCAAATTCAATAATTGTTTTATTCCTATTTAATCTAGTTGGCAATTTGAAAAATCTCTGTAAATAATTTGATTGTATCTTTTTTGTTGTAAATTGGGGTATGGATTTTTATTTTAATTGTGTCTCTTTCACTGACTCTGAGATTTCCTTTGATCAATTCTTGTTTATCTAATCTCATGTGAAATCTGGAATCAACTGTTCTTTCTTCAATTTCTTCAATTAATTCATTAATTTGTTGAACAGATAATGATTTGAGAAGAATTTTTATGAAATTTTGAGCCTGCTTTTTTTGGATTTTTGTATTTAGCATTATTATTGGATTATCAAAATGACCCACTGTTTCTTGAATTGTAAAATCTTCTTCTTTTAGTTCAAATACATCTTCAAAAGATTGGAAAATTTTTGAAATGTCTTCTGTTGCATGAACAATTACATCTATTGTAACTTCGATTTTACTAATCATATTTGAAACTAGAATAATTGTACTTGTTTATGCTTCAAGTAATTTTGTTTCTTTGTCTGCAGTTCTGATAAGTTTTACTTTTTCAAGACCCACATGTCTTACTCTGATTACTTTCTTGAATGCTGCCATAATATCTGAATTAATTTTACTATAGCATGTTGCTTGGACAAATTGCTCAATTGTCATTTCTGGAATGGTTTTGTTAATTACATCTCTTGCAATTACTCTAAGAGCATGTTGTCTTGATGTGTTAAGTTGTCTATGGGTTAAAGCCAACATCTTAATTCTAAAGACATAGCCATCTTTAGTTTTGATATCCATAATGAAATTAATTTTTGAAGAACCACGTCTTACTAAACTACGCAAAAATTCTTTTGAATATTCGTATCTTTTGAAAATTGTTAATGCTTTATCACCATCAATTTTGTTTATCTGGAAATAGATTTTGTATTGATGTTGTGAAGGATCTCCTTTAAGAATATCATAAAGTGTAACTTCTAAAACTCTACCTACTGCATTATCATCATCAGTAATTGGAACATAAGCAATTGGGACATTGTTAAATGAATCAGGAGCTTGTACTGTAACCCAGCGTTTATCTCTCCACTTGTCTTTTATTCGACCTTTTCTACGTGCCAATTATTAACGACCTTTAAATCCAAAATATAAGGGTATGTCACTAGATCTCTTTCTGATTTCCCATGTAACTCTGCAAAACTGTAGGAATTCTAATGTGTCCATCTTTAGTTTGAAAATTTTCCATTATTGATACCATCACTCTAGTTGTAGCAATTAGAGTACTGTTCAGAGTATGTAGATATTGAGTATCCTCATTTGTTTTATCTCGGAATCTTATTTTCAATCTTCTTGCTTGATAGTCTAAACAGTTTGAACAAGAAACAATTTCTCTGTATGCATTTTGTCCTGCCATCCATCCTTCAATATCATAAGTCTTGGCAGAAATTTTACCCATATCTCCAGTTGATAATAACATCACTTTATGAGGAATTTCTAATTCTTGATAAAACTCCTCGACTGTTTCTAGCATTTTTTCATGTTCTTTCCAAGAATCCTCTGGTCTAGAAAAAACAAATTGTTCAATTTTATCAAATTGATGTACTCTGAAAATCCCTTTTTGATCTCGTCCGTGTGCTCCTGCTTCCTTTCTAAAACATGGACTAACTCCTGCATATCTTAGAGGCAAGTCTTTTCCTTCAATGATTTCTTTTGAATGCATTGCAGCCATTGCATGTTCTGATGTCCCAATCATGAATAGATCCTCTTCATCAACTTTGTAGATTACGTCTTCAAAATCATCTGCAATTACTGCCCCCTCCATTGATTTTCTATTAATCATGTAAGGTGGCTGTACAAGAGAATACTCTTTTTTTGCAAGAAAATCTAATCCAAAATGAATCAATGACTGATTTAATCTAACAAGATCATTTTTCAGATAATAGAATCTTGCACCTGCAACCTTTGCTGCTCTTTCTAAATCTACTAAATCTAAATTTTCAGAAATTTCAATATGATCATTTATCTTAAAATCAAAATCTGGAATTTTACCCCATTTCCTTATTTCTTTATTGGCACTTTCATCAACTCCAATTGGAACTGATTCGTGAACAAGATTTGGAATTGTCATTGCCAGTTTAGAGTATTTGTTTTCAATACTTTCTTGTTCTAATTCAAATTTTGCAAGATCATCTGAAATATTTTTCATTTCTGCTAAAATTGATGATGCATCTTCTCCTGCTTTCTTTTTTTGAGAAATCTCTAATGCTACTTGATTTTTCTTTTTTCTTAATTCATCAGTTTTGAGAATAAATTCACGTCTTTTCTGATCAGATTCAATTAATGCATCTAAATCAAAATCAACTGATCTTGATTTGAGCATATCTCGAATCAATTGTGGTTTTTCTTTGATTAATTTTGGATCTAACATTATTCAATCACCTTTAGTGCCACCTGTACATGTTCTAGTATTTCATCAACTGTTCCAACAAGGTGTTTCATATTCTTCTTACTTTCAAAATTAAAAACTAGTTTGTTATCAATATTTTCAACATAAAGACTCAATCCTTCTGGAAAATCTACATTATCTGGTTCTAATGCTTTTTTTACGGTTTCTGCCTTTTCTTTTGAAATATTATTGAGACTAATTTGCACTTGGCACGTTAACGACATTTACTTCTAAATAATTAAGAAATTCATCTAATTTGTCTTTAGTTATTTTTGCACCTGCAGCAGCTGCATGACCTCCACCTATTCCATCAAATTTTTCAGCACCTGTTCTCATTAATTCACTGAGATTGATATCTGATTTACAACTAAATGATTTTCTTGACGAAAATTTTATTGTATTTTCTTCCCCATTGGTTCTTAAAATTACAATTTTTCCTGAATTTTTTGGTGATCCAGCAATTAATGATGAAATTGTTCCAGTCATTGTTTCTGGTACAATGTCTACCCCATTGACCATTACACAAGTTTCACTTTCTGAAATTCGCCATCTTTCATTTGATAAAATATTCATGTATTCTCTAATCATTTTTCTATAATCTGTGAGAATAACTTCACCTTCTCTTAGAATTTTATTTCTATCACCCATACATACCGCCATTCCTACCCCAGAACGATTGATTCTTCCACAAGAATTTAGCATAGTTGAAAATTCTCTTCCATCCCTCAAGAAACTTCGTCTATCCTCTCTTGGAAATGTGTAAGTATATCCAATTAATTCTGACATTATTTCAGTAGCATTTTTACCAGAAGTAAATTTTGTAATTGATTCAATGACTTGTCTTTTTTCTTCTTCATTGAGTTCTGCTGGTACTCTCCATCTGCCCTCATCTTTTAGTTGAATTCCTGATGAATTTAGAAGTGCAAGACATGCTCCTCTATTCCAAGTTAATCCTTCAATAAATGGTTGTGAAGTAAATGCTAGTGCATCAGCTAGGGGTCTAGTTTCCCTTCCTACTAGTAACAAATCCAAATCAATTTCTACTAATCCTTGTTCTTTGGCAACATTTGCAATCTCAAAATTTTTCCCAGTAAATGATTTTCTTTCCCCTTGATCTTGTCTGTCCCCTAATGCTGAAACTACTGCAATTGCTGATAAATCTGAATTCTTTTCATCTAAAGCCATTGATGCAAGATATGCCATTCCCCCTGCACAAATTTCCACTCCGCCATCGATTCCATACTTCCATGAATTGATTACATTTTGATTGTCTTTTTCTTCTTCTGGGATTTGATGATGGTCTAAAACAATCCAGTTATCTCCTAATGTTTCATCTAGAGTCTTTGCAAAACCTCCTCCAAGATCTGTTACAATGTGAAAATCACGAGAATCTGTTTTGAATGACTGTGCAACATTTTTACTAAATTCTTTTGAAGTTCTAACAGTACATTTTGCCCCTGCCCTGATGAGGGCTTTGGTAATGATACTACCAGAAGTTAATCCATCACAATCAATGTGAGTTGTGATCGAAATTGATTTTCCAGACTTTATACAATCTGAAACTTTATCTTTGAAAAATGAAAGTGACTCGTCTAGTGATTTTGTCATTACTCTAATTGAGCAACCACTGATTTATACTTCCATGTTTTTGGAATTCTTCCAATTCTTTTGTAGTATACTGAAAGTCTATGAACTTTGGCCTCAATTAATTCCAGAGATCTGACATTTCTATTGTCTCCTTTGTTTGCTTTGAGGTGTTTTTGAAGACCAACTGCTTTATTGACAATATTTGCAAGATCTTCTGGCATCTCTGCTTTCAAATCATTTTCTTCTAGAATTTGACCCATACTTTTTTTGATAATTGGTTTTACTAGAGGAATTGAATGCTGATCTCGTAATTTTATTCCTACTTGACTAGGAGTAAGACCATCTTTTGAATATTTTATTATCAATTCTTCGATTTCTTTAGGACCTAATGCTATCCAAGAAGGGGCACGTAATGTAGCTGGTCTAATAGAATGTGATTTTCCGTGTCTATGTGTGTGCATTCGTCCCATGACATGGCCTCATTAAATTACAAAATTAAACGTTACTTATCCTGATCTCGTACATTCTTCAAAAATTGAAGTTCAGAATAAAGTTTTAAATAAGTACTCATCATCAAATCGAACAGGTAAAACGTATGAGTAAAAAAATACTTTTCACAGCAACCTTAGTAGCTCTAGTCTTCACAATGGGATACTATGCAGATAATGTAGTAGCATTTGCCCAATACATGGGTAACGTTGGTGGCGACGGTGAAACAGGATCATATACCCTAGAAGAAGCACTTGAACTTCAAAGACGAAGAATCGAAACTGCTGAAGCAAATCCAGCCACTGGTTCAGGAACTCCTGTTCTTGATGCAAGTGGAGTAGCAGGTGCAGCAATTATTGCAGGTGCAGTGTTTGGCGGAATTTCAGGAGCTTTCTTGCTTAAAGGAAGATCTGGAAAATACGCAGCAATGGGTAGAGGATAAACCTCTCTTTTCTCTTATTTTATTATTCCATCCTAGTGTAAACTGATCTCACACTTTCTGAAACTAAAAGAAATGTATATATCGCACAAATAGAGCAAAAATATTATGATTCCTATCGTAGGTATTTTCCTAAATATCCTGTCATCAATTACAGGACAACTAGGACCAAACTATGATCCATTATTCTATGATGTAATGATTTACATCTTCGGAACCATGATGTTCACTGTATTCTTATTAGCAGTAATTTCATTCTGGTTGCGTGTACACGGATGGGCTTACAAAGACAACCGTGAGAGATGGGTTGACGAATTAGACAGACACTTTGAAAGAGAAGGTATCGGTCTTATTCCAGACAACGGCAAATATTGGTAAAATTACCACCTTTATTTTCATTATTTTTAAAATCTTTAAAATCAAAACTCGCCACATTTTATTTTTCTAAAAGTTTGTTTTTTACAAAGTCTACAATTAACTTACAAGTAAATCTAGAATTAATTTTCAGGTAAAAAGTCTGTGTCTTTAGATTCATCATATGCCTTTGATGTGAATACTGCTTTGTAGTGGTATCCTTCTTGTAATGGATGATTTATGAAATGAGTTGATTCTTTACCATTGACATAAATTGTTGATTTACTTTGATCCATGTCTCTTAGTGGAAAATCCCACATCCACAAAAAGTGTCCAATCTCAAATGGGAATTCTTCTTCCCATTCAGCATAAATTGTACCATCATCAGTTAGCGTATACATCGTCCTTTGACATTCTCCTTCATTCAATCCAATGTTTGCTGGAATGTCTACTTTCTCACCATCGATAAAAATCTCTAATGATGCTTTGATTTTGTATGGAGTATTTCTATCATCGATACAAACCTTAAGAGGATTATCTTGACTAAATTGACCTTGAATCAAAGTACTTCCTAACCCTACTGAAATTGCAATGATTGCAGTAATCCCTAGAAATTTTAGAGTTTTTTTCCTTTTGTAAGGATCACCAGTACCTGGCCAAATCATGTGATAATTTTAATCAGATTCCTTAAAGTCCTTTCTTTTACAAATGGAATTTTTAAAATTTATTTTTTCATAAAGCCATTTGAAATAATTTTGAATTGAATATTTACGTAAACCGTAATAACTAGATAGAAAATGAAAAGGAAAAGTGGGTGGTTAAATTACTTGCCAAGGTCGTGTTGCAAACGTAATGACATATCCAACACCAATGATGATTGATTGATATGCAATGTTTGTATATGGAATTGGTTTGATTATTGGTTCTCCTTCAACGACAACTGTTTGACCTGGACCGAGTCCTGGACCAACTTTGGCTACATTGAGTTGGGTGTGTACGTGGTATACACCTGCTTCAAGTGCTTTGGCTGATAGTGAATATTCAACAACAGAGTTACCTGCAATATCAAAGACATTACCTGGTGGGTCTCTTGCTAACATTTCCCATCTGTTACCTGCATTGGTTGACTCTGAGAAAATGGATATCCATCCTCTAAGGTCTCTTTCTACAAGACTGACTAATGTTCCTTGAAGTGTCAAGGTTTCGCCAGTTTGTAAGGATTGTCTGTTAAAGGTCTCATCCTCAATTCTAATGAAACGACTTTGGAGTTGTGCTTGGACACCGTGTGCATCTGCAGTTGGTAAAACAGTTTCAACCCAGTTGAATCCTAATGTACCTAGTGCAAGTACGACAGATAGTCCAATTACTAAAATCTTTTTTTCGACCATAGTTATCCCTAATTTGTAAAAGACAATCCACGTCGTTATATATTTTACCTTCATTACTAGGATCGGCACATATTACTATGTTTATCATTGATGATAAACAATGAAAATAAGAAAAAAATATTGAAATTATTTCATTTAATATATTTTAACTTGATTATTTTTTAATAATATTTAAGAAATATCTAAAAATTTGTCAATTTTACTTTAATTTTCAATCTCTTACTTTATATCACTAACCCACATGTATACCATTATGGCACAGATGCCCGCATTAATCCCAAAAGAAGTTGAGATTCAGAGACTAAAGAAAATCTGGCTCATCGTTATTGCTATGGGATCTACTGCAGCCTCAGTCGAAGTAGATAACTTCGTTGATGGTTCACTACACCAAACTTCTATCAGAGATAGTGCATTTACACCAGCACACTGGTGGCTATACTCCCACTTCATCACATTACCACTTGGATGGGGAGCAGCAGCAATCTATGATAGAAAGGTCCCAGTTCTTAGAGGTCCAAATAATTCAATGAACACAGGTTTGAAAATGACCATTCTTGGTTACTTAGCAACTATGTTTACAATTGGAGTCAATGAGATGTGGCA
>Ga0209992_10001992_pt1 | contig 19773 bp, 8 predicted proteins | sample 2SBtaG_2_FD_182564 | JGI IMG/M metagenome (GOLD analysis project Ga0209992, IMG submission 182564) | Deep subsurface microbial communities from Kolumbo volcano to uncover new lineages of life (NeLLi) - 2SBTROV12_ACTIVE470 metaG (SPAdes)... | ecosystem: Environmental > Aquatic > Marine > Volcanic... | reverse complement strand
TTCCTCTGCTGCACTTCACTGTGTTACTAAAGAAGGAGTGATTTTGACTCATCAAGTATCATGGGATGGTGGGGAGACTTGGGATAACCAGACCTACAATTTGACAGGGGTTGCTGACTCAATTGAAGAGTGGGAGTTCCATTCTAATGGGGAGCACGACCTGTTTGTACTCAATGTCAGATACCAGAGTGCGGTTGGACCGGACATTGATGTTGCTTGGCATGTCAGGGGTTATTCAGAATCACTTCAGCCTGATACTTTGACTTACCTTGGTCAAGGTAATCTTGATTCTACCAGTGGTGCTGGTAATGATATCCGATTTGATTTCGCTAGTATGGGGATAATGCCTGATGGTGGGGCTTTCATCGCTTACCATGATGCTACTGACCCTGATCCGCTGTTTGGGCTAGAACTACTGCTTCCAGAGGATTACTCAAACTGATGAAAAATTGACATCTAAACAAGTAATTGACAACCTAAGATACTGTTCATCCGGGTTTGTACAAATCATCCTTCCCAGGATACTTCTCAAGGTAACCGTGTGTTCTAGCTATATCCCAAATTGAGAGAATAACGCTTTGGCCTGAAGCATTCAACCGATCACCGCGGTAAAACTTCATAGCAGTGAAGAATGATGAGCCCAAACCAAAGGAATTTCCACCAAAAACGTCATCCCTGACAAAATAGAATGAGTCCCAGAGTTTCTTTTGCCCGATGGTGTATAGGAAAGCACTCAAATCCTCCATCACTAATGGACTTTCTAATGTTCTCGGAACCGTTTCCATTAATTGCAGTATGTGTTTTTCAATTGGCAGTGAAAAAATGGTATTCTTGCATTCTTCTTTCTTGGCCCATTCCTTAGTATCCTCATCTTCATAGGTTCGCAGAACGTGATCAACTTTTCCAGTTAGATGATCCAAAATATCCCTAATATTCTTTGGTAATTCCGAGTCGTCACTAGCCCAAATTGTGGCAAGATCCAATTTTCGTTCCATCAATTCAGCAAACCATCCAATCACATGGGGCCTAGTCGCTGCTCCATATCCAGAGTATCTCTGATTCACGATTTTTTCAACGTATTTGTAAATCATACACAGGCCAAAACTTCGTTTGAGAAAGAGTTCTGGATTCCACCCCTTCTCGATGTATCTCATTCGCAATTGTGCATGGTAGATTTGAAAGCTCTTTTGCGCCCCCCTCGCAGCGATATGTGGCTCACCCCACCAAGCGTTCCAAATTACTGCGGCAGTTGTAGCCTCGAATTGTTTCTCAATGGGGTGGTTCGCTTCCCACTGCTTGAATTTTTCAGAATCATCTAATTCGCGTGTTGCCAACATGCCTCTTCGATGGAGATAAGTCCAACCCTTGAATCGTACTCCCTCAGATAGTTCAGATAGCGTAGGGTGGGGTTCTTCATTCACCAATTGATCCGTTGCTTTGATGTTATTCTGACTATTTGCGAATTTACTAATCCTCTTTTCAAACATAATCGCTGCTTTTTCAGGGCTCATATCAATTTTGACGATTTTTAGAGGAATTTCAACTTGTGACAAGTCTGCCCCTTCAAGATGTGCTTTCGCTATGACAACTGTTGTTTGCCCACCATTCACGATGGAAGGTGAGACAAGTGTCTCAACAAACCCATCCTCTGAAAGCTGTACACCTCTGCAGACAATTGTGATTCCGTTGTTGAATGCGCCAAAATATTGTGGATTTTCATCAATGGTCATTCTCATACCTTTGTTGATGCCTTTTTCACCTAGGAAATCCCTCACATTTGATTCAAGAAGCCTGCGTCCTACATTCCGAAAGAGTTGAGCGAGAGTCACACCAGAAATTCCACCCATGTAAAGGGACAGAGTCTTTGGGTTGCTAGCAACAGGATGAACACGCGGTAACGTCCCCAATCCCTCCATATTTATTGTGAATTGTTCGACCTCAACTTCCTTTTCCGCACTGAAACTCTGGGAATCTATGATTTCTGTGGCGATTCTCTCATCATTCACCCAATTCATTCGATTGTGTACCAACCCTGGTGTGATGATAATCGCTCTCACTCTTCCATGATGCCCCTTGTCTCCCATCAAACCCCTATTGAATTGGAGCCGCAAGGCGTCCATTCGATCAGAAGTTGAATCGAACTTTTCGCCATTAATTGCATCATTGATAAATGTTGAACCGATCCCAATCAACCCATTGATTTCTTCATCGCTGACTACACTGCCCTTTTGTGTATCCAAAGCAATAACTAGGATCCCCTCTAGATTATCGGTTGGGGCGCGCCCTCCAATAATTGGGAAATCTTCGGGCGGAAGAATGAATTCAAGATCTGCGGCGCCGACGAGTTCTGCAATGTGTGGGTGGAAGAGGTGATACAGAATCTCGCCTCTAGAACGATTACCACCTTTGGACGCCTGCCTCTCCGAATCATCGTAAGATATCACGTTAGTCCGAAGCATCTCGTTCAGATATATGTTCTCTAACCGCCGCATCCATCGCAGCTATCAGCATAAAGTGGAATTTGTGTACTTTGAGTGACATCTTCTGTCGGCTAGAATCGTCATTGAACTCCATCACATCCTTCAGAGTAACGTATTCTTCGGAATCATCACCCCATGACTCCAGTCTTATCTTGAACAGACATTCCCTCAACTCTCTATTTCCACTGAAAACGGCTCCGAATCTCTCACCAGAAACCTTCTGTATCCCTTCAGGATTGGCAGTCATTGACATTCTGTGGGCTGTGAAAGGAGAAACGAACAGGATGTTTCCAGGGAAGTCCCAAAGGTCCGCTTCTTCCAGTAACAGTTTGTATTCTCGTTCAGCCCCGTGTAATCTCGAAATGTGCATTTTCGGTGCCACCCCATCCACTGGTGTCCAGATACGTGGCTCATCCATTAGCATACTGTGAAAACCGTGGTAGAGGTCATTTTCGAATGTGTTGTCCAAGCGTCGATTCACTCTGATTTTCAAAGATGCACAGATTTCTTGGAATTCATCTGCTGGAGTTGGATTACTCAAGAGACCAAGAATGGCTTCTTGATAGTAATCAAAATTTCGTTTAGCACCTTCGGGATTCAAACAATCACTCAAACCATCTTTCCAATTACTGGAAACATCAACATGTTTCTCCCACCAAAGGTCATCTTGATTTTCGATATTGTCATCAAATCTATCTCGGTGGAATGGATTCCAAAAATCTAGCCCGTCGCATCTATTGAACATCTGTTCAAGCAATGGGTCGAGAATTTTCCGTTCTGTTTTCAAGACACTCGTCAAACCATTTCGTTTCAAATTCGACAAACTTGGATTCTCAATGGTCCCGTCATTCAACAATAGACTTCGAATCTCAAGGTCATTGATTTCAAAGATTTCTTTCACGAAGGTCTTCAGTGAAACCAATTGAGCCTGTGAAGGAGTATGTGGCTGATCGGTTATGATGTGAAAACTTCCATCATCATTCTTCAGATCCCAACCATGCAGTCCCAGACGTAGTGGTTGGTTACCAAACGAATAACTCGTACATTCGTCGGTCGCTCCACCTTCCATGATGACTGGAAATTCAAAATTTGTCGAACCCCTTCTAATGTGATAATAGAGGCCGATGAGGCCCAACAGGAAAGACCAGCGCTCCAGATCATCTTCATCGCATGCATAGATACTCGGGTCTGCAGATAGAGCATTGTTCGGGTTAAACCTCAGTGCCGGAACATCTTGACATTGGAGCATGAAATCAATACCTTGTTCCTGGGGGAGAACACAGATGCGTGCCGCATCTGGTGGCCTCCAACCAGTTAACTTACGTTGGCCGGTAATTTCGTGCATCCCGTGAGGGAAATATCTCTGCTCTTGTTCCTCAGAAATCAGTACAAATCCGTCGTCGAAATTCGCCGAAGATTTTCTGTATTGGTTGTTATTGAACAACCAAATTCGAGGGGGGTCACTGGGCCACATTCTCTTGCTCTGGTAGACATCCCATGCTTGATCAGGATCCTGTTCCAACTCACGAATTTGATCGAGAATTTCTTCTAAACTAGCACCTTCTGTAGTACTGAGTACATCCAATAACCTTGTGAGATTCGTAAATATATCCTCATCGATTTCATTTTCAACTAGAGGCAGGAAATCGTCTCTGAATTTTGGTACGATTGACTCATCAAAAAGCCCCTCTATACACTCCCTCACTACAGTCAGTTCGACAAATCCGTCCTCGTTTGTTCCGGCTGCAAAACCAAGGTTTTCAGATAGAATTATTGCCAATTCAATTACTTGATTATCGACCGCCTGTACATTCGAAAGATGCTGCGTGATCGTGACAATTGAATCAAAGAAATGACTCCTCAACTCTTCGGGACATTGCTCCATTCGAATCAATTCGTTACTGTTGAGTACACAAATCGAATCGTCGATTGAAGCAATTAGTTCATCGGCATCCGATGCTATCAGTAGATTTGGTATTGAAAACTCTTCCTTCAATTCGAATCCGAGATTGGAGATATTGTTTACAGTTCGAAGTTCATCGAAAATGGCATCTTCTGCTTCCATAGCTCCTTGGTTATGCGAGAGATTCCTGTCTTGTGCTGTTAATCCAAAATCATTGATCTTTCTACCCCTAGCCCTCCAATCGGTAGTACCCTTGAATACATGTATCGCAAACTTCCGCAACAATTTCTGAGATTTGAAATCTACATCTCCTGGATAATTCATTTTCCATAGTGCTCCAATCATTTCCCCATCCAAGTCATTGAACAAATCTTCATGGTAAATTAGCACATCCAATATTCCCATTTCTCGAACCAATATTATCGGCAAATCAGACTCTAATTGATCGCAATTTTCAGTCATTTGCAAATCGAAGATGTTACACAACAACTTATCATCCCCCCGATCCGATTTTACATGGGTTAAGAGCGTATTCCAATTACCTGGAAGGGCGGAAGTGGCAGGATTGAGTGCGGCTCGGTCAATTTCAAATCGCTCCTTCTTTCCATCTCTAGTCTCCCCATCAGGAGCTCTGCTTAGATTGAAACGTTCACCAGCTATGAATCGCGGAACAAGACTCCAAGAGTTGTGTACTCTTTCAGATAATATATCAGGGGGCACATTGACAACCACGATGTAATGTCTGGGTTCAAACCCCGTCTGTCTTAGAATTGCAGACATCGTATCCTGAAGAGTTGGGCAGATTAACCCAGAGCCACCCAATAGTGCGATATTTTCACCGGGTTCAAAACCTCCAAATGAACTAACAGATTGGAAAGAAGGGATAATCAAACAAGATGCGAAATCATTCACCTTTTCCAATTGCTCGTTGTTGCTAATAATACTCCATTCCTTCATACTACTGCTCCAGTTTCCATTCCAAACTGAACCTTGGTCGAAGAGAATTGACCTGCCGCGTGCCGCTGCTGCAACGAATGTCAATTTAATCCACATTCTATGTTCTTTTTCAAAGCCAACAGGGACCTTATCACCGTAGACATCAGTGTCCGAAGAAACCCAATCAAAATTCTCATCGTGTTTACATTTTTCATTGATTGTATCGTGATATAGATCGAGGAAATCACCATCCAAAGGCTGTCCACTATGAGCGATGCAATCTAGCATCTTGTCAATCATCCAGTTGTGATTACATTCTGGTGGTGCTCGGATAATCTGAAGACTTTTCTCTTCAACCGTCAATTCTTTCCATTCCTTCTCTGATGCTTTGTTAGCATAACAAATATACAACTCGTCAAGCGGGTCCGAGCAAATCATGAACTCATAGTCATCTTGTAATTCTCCTAGGGCCAACTTGAGATCATCTTCGCTCTCTGAATCACCAAAAATGATTCGGTTTACAAGAGGGAGGGGTGGAGCCGCCCAATCTTCTCGTCTAATCATGGGGTACCGCTCTTCTAGAATATCCATCAGACCAGATTCGTTCATGTTCTGGTACACCTCACTACTGGAATAGGCTGTCACATGGTCCATTAGAGCAGAATGATCGCTAGTCACAATTTCTATACTCCATTCCTCCAACATTTCATCGTAATCAAGAATCGTAGGCAATTCGGGAAATGCCGAACCGAGAACATCGGCATTTTCCTCACTGTAGATTTCCTCTATCGCAGAGATTAGACTTGTTTCACCAACCCGCCATGAGGAGTCAAGTTTCCGCACCGCAGCATTTTGAATCGGGTCGTCGTTGCAATTATGGAACACAGAATATACATCTCCAGTCATTTCATGGAGGTCGCGCCAACCCGCATCGAGGTCAAATATCGACCTCACCTGCACCCCCGCCCTAATGAAAGTCATTAATTCGTTAAAACGCGTACTAGGGGGTAAGCGGATCAATTTACGATAGTCATCTACCCATCCTCCATCATCAAGCTCCAAGAGATGATGACATAAACTCGAAAATCCATTTTTCATCGACTGTAGGATGAGTTCTCCATTTGCCTCCAAGTCCGGTGGATTGAGCATCCCTCTACTGTCATCTAGGAAGAATGGTGCATCTATCAGCCAACGGGATTCTGAAACCAAGTGATCGTTAACATTCGTACCAAAATCAACCGGAACCAAATTGCTAATCCACGACCTCTCGTGAAAATCATCTTCTTTACTCAGACAGAATCGAATTCTCTGAGATGTGTTGCCAACGCCATACCATAATTGTGGATCTAGCACCCCACCCTGATCATCCAAAAATGGATTCAAGTCGGTAGGCATACCCTCATACTTTCTCAGTTGTCGTTCAATCCATCTTACCACGGCTTCATTAATCGAAGTGTGTGGCATGACCTCCAATTCGATGATCGTTGAATCGAAACTAACCTCCTCATCTCCGTCAATTTCTGTTTCTGTTTCGTAATACCAAATTCGTGGGGCATCTTCGTCGAGGGCGTGTCTCGGCGTTGAAATTTTGTGTTCCATTCTCACTTCGTGTTCGCCGTGGGTGATATCAACATCAATTGGGTCATCACGGGTAGCGATTAATTGCATGATTTCATCGCAAATCAATTTTCTAGTCGAACTCTCCCCTATGTTGTGCCCATAATTCCATTGAGCCCTGCCACCTCTCGCGTTAGTGAAATTAAAATGTGTAAATCTTCTACCAGATGTAGGATTATTCTCTAATGCATTCAACTCAACGTTCCCAACCCCGACAGCGTCCAATCCCCAAGCAATCTTACTTTGATGCTGTAGTCCATCATCGCAAATAATCTCTACTTGGTTGTAGAACAGCATCCATCCTTTGAATCCAATTCCGAACTGTCCAACAGTTGAGAAATCTAGGGCCTTTGTGGTTCTACCGGGTTCAAACAAGCAATATGCTTCCCCCATCCCTCGTCCATCAGAATATGAACCTGAAAAAGGGCGCCCATTATGCTCGAATACAAATCCGTCGTTATTCAATTCAAGTTTGAATTGTGCCGCTTCACTCTCAATCAATACATCTCGAGCATTCTGGACCAATTCACGGATAAATCGCCTCTCATCGAATTCCCCAGTTGCGCCTGGCGTCGCTGTACTTCTCTCGACATTCCCGCGAAGAGTGTAGAAACTTTCAGCCTCAGTACTTCTGGAACTAACAACACAAGCCAAACTGAAGAAAGCAAAGTCTACCCCTTTTGAACGGTCCGCTTCGATGGTGTTTAGGTCTTCTTTATTCACCATCTTTTGTTGGATTGATGCGTTCATTCTAGTGTATCCGAACTCGTCTGCCACATCGTCCCAAATTGCCATTTTCACACATCCTTGACGATTAATACACCTATTACATCAATTTCTAACGGTAGATTCTGTAGAGTTTCAATCTCTCTTCCGATTGCATCGATTCTAGTCTCCATACTGACTTCCCAATGGTCTGTATCCAATTCTGGGTTGAAGTCATCATCTTTCTCAATCTCTTCATCCCTTTTTACTTTGTAGTTCTCAAGTCTCCGTTGCAACTCGCGAAGTCTCTTCTGAAGTTCTTTAACACGTTCATCAATACAATCAGTTCCTGCATTTGGTGGAACCTGTGGTGACTCTTCCATTGAATAATCAGAATTGATGCAGCATTCAACGAATTTCTTGCATATTTTCGCACCTTCCACCGAATCTTCGAGGATTGTTTCCTTCAGTAGTTGATTTTCAATCATGATTCGAAGGCCACGATCGGAAAGAACTGCGCCCGAGTCTCCCTCCTGAACAGACAAACGAGATGCCTTGGCAAGCCCTCGGTGTGAGAATATGATGTGACGCCCAGATGGTAGATTTTCATCTACTACAGTTGCCACAGGAATATTGTCAGCGACCTGTTCACTCAATGATTTAGGAAACAGTCGTGTCATCGCACCTCTCAGTACGGGCAGTCTCCTAGTTGTCCTTTCACCTTGATTATCAGTCTTCCATGCCATCGACAATTGCGGCATCTCTTCAACAACACCTCGTTTCTTTTCAGAGGCTTCGGTGATTACACCAGTTCCATCCGTCATCCCTGGCCAACATCGTCCCGCAACTTCGACAGATATCGATTCTATATCACGAAGCATGCCCGATTCACTGACACCGAGGGTCATGACCTGCCTTCCATCGAGGTCCAAGGGGAGAACACCTTCGTGCAACAGGGTCAATGCAGGCAACTGTTTAGTAATCATTGAAAACAAAATGAAGGAACGGATACACCCTCCTTCATGCATCCAGAAGCCACGCCCCTCCTTGAATGTCACAGTCCCCCCATTCACAAAATCGAAGGCGTTGTCAATCTCGGGGTCCAACAACGCAGCGTGATGATGACTCCCTCCTGGCCTCAACGAGCGATCATCTACGTTTGGGTCAAGGATGTATTGTCTTCGCTCCAACCCGAGACTGCGACATGAGATATCGTATCGTTCGTTATCTCGATTGATTAGATCATCAATAATCCATCTATCCTTGAAAGTAGGAATCAGCACGAGGAATTTGTCTCGGAAATCAGTATCGTCTCTCAGTCGCCTGTCCAACCTCCAAGTGCGTTGTTCTAGGCGCTGAGGATTGGGGTGTAGGTCCCAGTGTACCAACGTCGTTGCCCAGGCCATGTTGAGCCCCACCTCTCCAGCTGGTGTACAGATGAGGAGTGGATATTCATCGGCCAATTTTGCTTCGTCTTCGCATTTTTTGAGCAATCTTCGAGCATCGTAGTAATCGACATCTCCAGTCAGGATGTGGAGTTTCAATTCGCAATTGGGACGGTCGATAAGTTCAATCAGCCGGTTTCGCTCCTTCCTATGTAGTGATTGTACAGTTCCCTTGAATTCAGTGAATATCACACATCCTCTGGATGGTTTGTCGGCTCCTTCACCATCAATATCCGCTCGAATGGCATCGGTCAATGGTTCCAATCGCGGATCACCCAAATCCAGTATTGATTGCCCAAATGGTCCCCCATTGACAGCCCAATTCCCTGAATAACGTGGTGGCCCATCATATGTTCCCGAATTGTCAGAATAGTTCCGAGTCATTGGATTCCAACGATGAGAATGAATCAGATTCGTCCTCAGCCACCAGTTATTGTTGTGAACTCCAGTGTGTATGCCCACAAGTTCCCCGTCACACTCCACTGAATCTAGGAATTCTTTGTACAGAGGATTGGCGTCCTCCAAATCGATCATCACATGTCTTTCATTTCGAATTCTGAACTGGCGTGCTTCGTCATCGTCTTGTTCTTTTAGGTCAACTCTCAGAGTCATCGCCAGATGCCTCCCCCAAGGGTGTAGTTCCCTGCACAGTCGAAGAACGAGCGCAGGTGGCAATTCCGTTGTCACCCATTCCTCAATTCTATCTCTCATTTCATCGAACTGTTGGTCATTCAAAATTCTGAGGAATCCGTTTTGATGTAGCTGGGGCATTAATTCAAGCAGAGGTTGCAGATACTCTCCAGATACACTTTCTCCTTCTTGCTTTGTTCTCGCTTCCCGGGCGAGTTCCCCTAAAGCCATAATCCAAGGTTCTCGCGCATTATTTTGAGTGGGTAAATGATCATCTTGTAATTGCTCAGCATTCAAAATTCTCAGAATACCATTGAACTCGTCCGCATCGAGATTGATTGGTGTGGCAGAAACACCGATTGCTGTAGCAGCAACACTACAGGTAAGTGCCTGAGCCTCAGACAATGAAGTGTGACAGAACTCCTCTCGATCTTGAATATTTCCTGAAGAGTCTTCATCCCATCGTTCAAGAAATTCATCCACATCTTCTAGGGCATATCTGGTTCTCCCTTGGTGCACCTCGTCGATGATTACACAACTGGGTGGATTCTCCTTGATTAGTTGCGAGAGAGTATGCCTCCCATCTCCTGCAACATCATTCCATCGGTATGCCCAAGAGTACTTGGAGACCACCAGTACCCTATTCTTGTGGAGTTTCGGGTCAAACCATTTCGCACTTCCCAATGCCATGACTCGCTCTGGGTCGTCATTGAAAACGGCCTTCAGGTGTAGTAACCACTCTTCGATCAGCAAAGGTGGGCAGAGAACGATGATGGGTCCCGATTCTAGATTATTGACCGATACCCATCTGGCTGCGATTGATGCCGACAATGTCTTCCCAGTTCCTCCTTCATCGGCGATAATTAATCTCGTTCTCCGCAGATTATCTTCTTCGATTAAACCGCTCAACCAAGGGGTTGCCAGCATATCTGCAGCGATGAATTGGTGAGACATCGGAATGAATGCCCCAAGATCCAATCCTTCGACCAGAGGCCAACCAGGTAGACTGGTAGTGAGTAGATCCAGAGACCGGAGTAGATCAGGGTCTGCATCTCCATCCAAGGTCGTGCTCTCTTTAGGGACCCATTTCCCATCGATACGAAGATGTGATGCAGAAGTTCCTGTGATTCTAATCGGGGCTGTGTGTTCCGCCACCCGAATAAAACTCATTTTCAGTCCTCATTGATACGTGGATCCATCAGGGTCAGAACTGCACTTCGCAGATATTTTACTGTAGGGCCCTTGATTCCAACACCCAATTCGATATTTCGATCCATTCCTCTATCGGTCAGATTTGCAGAACCGATGATTGCTCTTTCACCATCTGCAATTAGCACTTTTGCGTGTAAACTGTGACGCCAATCCTCTTCCCAGCGTTCAACATTGATTCCATTGTCAACCAAACGTTCGTATGCTCGTCGTGGTGTCTCATTATCCTTAATTTGACCATGATCTAGATGAATTTGTACATTGACTCCAGCATTCGCTTTTTCAAGGATGAGATTGATGAGTTCCTCTGAATCCAAACGGAAAGCCGCAATAATCAATTCTTGTTGTGCTGAACGAATGAGATCTTTGATGTTGATTCGCATATCCAAGCACCGAGCGGCTCGTGAATCCCGAGAAAGCCTTCTAGGACCAATCAATGTCGTCACAAGGTCAATTTCAGACAATTCATCACCCCTATGGTTCAATACCCTCGAGCATGAGGATTCTGTCGATGAACAAGTTTCTGTGCTCGCATGAGGTTTCAGGGTTCATACTGCAAGCATAGCATCCAATATTAGGAATCACAGGTGTTTCCATCTCCTCGCACAGAGGGTCGTTGGAACAAACTTCTGCACCCTCGACAAGTCTGTCGAAATATGTCTGTAGGTTGGGGAGAAGGGAAGTCAAACCACCCAAGGTACCACTCATGCCTCCTTCAGTCACATACAGAAGAACTGCAGAGAACCACCGGTCCCCCCTTCGAATGGTATAGATACGTTCTTTGATTGCAGAGGAAGAATAACCAGTTTCCGCCTGTACAACACGGATTAGGTGATGTGCGAATGTATGCCACCATACAAATTCAGGTCTTGTTTCCACCAAGGCCTCCGAAGAATTATCTTTGTCGTTGGGATCAACGCCTGAAAACCCTCGATACAGAAGGGGTGAAGCCTTGCTCGGATCTCCCATCATCTGTTTGACGATGTTTTGGTGTGTATTTTCCCATACCGTCCATCTTTCACCAGAATCATTCAATTCCTTAGAATCGTCACTTAACCAGAACAGAATTCCTTCTCCAAATGCCCTAGTTGCCGGATACCACATTTGACCATCTTCATTGATTCTCGTAGGGACGACTGTCGGATCCTCTTCACCATCTACATTGATAGCCCCCCTGTAGAAACCACTGAGGGCCGTTACAGTTCGCAATGTTGTCACAGGTTCACCTACAATTTTCACCCTTCTCAGACTTGCAGAAACTGCATTATCTTCGATTCTAAAGGTTGGGCGTCCAATCGCTGGATCCACGGTTGGCCGGTTGTCTTTATCTAGAACCAGTCCAATACATTCTGCCTTGATTGCCTCCACTACACTGACTATTCCGGTTCGATTAACCAAGCGATTATAGTCACTTCGAACAGTATTAATTTCAGTACTTTCGGAAATTTTCATCAATCGTTCAAGATTTCTCCTCATTCTTCCAGGGCCTCTATTGAGGAATTGAAGGTAATGAAGAAAACCCTCCGAGTCTGCATTGTCTGGTGAAACTGTTGACGGTAGGGTCGTTCTTTTCCTAGCGTTGAAATGGGCACCGTCTTGTATCAATGTATCAAAATCTGTGCGACCAGAAATTTCGCTACTCAGGCATTCCATCAATAGTGTAGGAATGGCATCGGTATTGGGGATTGTAACAACCCGCTTTATTGATGATTGCCAAAGGACAGAAGATTGTCTCAAAGTTACGCGGGCCCGTGCATTACAATCCGTACGTTCAGCAGCCTGATCTCTCCTCTCTGCCTCAGGATTACGTCCAGTACATCGAGTTGTGGATTGAGCGATTTGATTCAACCTCTTCGTAATTCCACAGGAGTTACAGGTAATACTAATTCCACTCATTGAAGACGAGGTTTCAACCCACCTGAATGTTGCATTTTGACAGATTGCCCCAACACCACGATGTAGGGCCCCATTCCATGGTACGTCATCTAGGTGACCTCTTCTACAATACTTAATGAAACGAATTGCAGAAGAAAACCCATCATCTGTGCATTCGGGGCAATCTCCACCTCCCTGATATAGATTGAAATGACCCGATACATGTGCTGGATTACGACAGATTAACCAATTTGGGAAATATTTCGTTGCCAATATCCAAGATCTCTCGTTGTCAATTTCACTGTTTGATGGTGGCCGGAACAGTTTCGGCTCAGGGCCTCCCGCAATCCCCCGCTCTAGTTGCCCACTGAGCCTTGGCTCAATAATTTCGAAATCTCTTGGAAATGTATAGGAATTATTGGTTATGCGTGGAATAGCACCGATGAGGGCTCCAAAATCATTCACAACTACTGGACCTTTCGTGGATTCCAGAATAGAACCAGGGCCGTGATTATACAACAATTGGTCGCTTCTAAGGTCCATGTGTTTTGTCATCATAATCACCTCTCTTGAACCGCCGTCGTTGAATCAACCGTACGGAGTGAATTCGGTGTAGCATGGTTTTCCGAATAAGCGGCCCGATACCTCACCGGGTGCTTGACATTGGTCACATTGCCTAGGACGACGAATGCATTGTTTCCTCTTCCCCCATTCGCCCATCTCAGATAGTCATTAGCTTCCAAATGGCCTATTGAATCGTCACGAACACCAATCCAATCCTGTTGCAGTCCACGTAGTAGGTTATCTAGGGCATTCGGCGGACTGTAACGGATTTGGCGGAGGAGTGGCTGTTGGCCATTTCTAGCAATCAGAATTTTACGCACGTTTGTCAAATCAGGATCTGTAGTAGGGGAAGCAATTTGGTCGGCCGCAGTCGACACTTGCCATGGGCCCTGGGTCCGTTCGGAGAGTCTCATCCAAGCGACCATCAGCGGCCCTCCTGCTCGGTCAAGAACCGTATCGGAGTATGGGCGCACGGTGACGGGTTCCACATTTCGATACAATTGAAGGTGGTAACCCATGAATCGTTCGTAATGGTCTAAGTCACGCGGACGACTGGCACGCAGATACGTCGAGACAATTGCCCCATTTGCTCTTCCCACACGTCCTGTGGCCTGGATGTATTGTGCCGTACTCTTTGGTTGCCCAGCAACGAGCATCAGATTGAGTCGATTCACATCTACACCGGTACCAAACATCGATGTGGTCAGCAGGGTATCGATTGAACCACTGTCTCCACATCTCCGATTCTCCAGTCTATCGAGAACAATAGGAAGTTCTGTTGATTGCATTCTTCCAGACAGTTCAACCAAACTATCTGCACTACGTCCAGAGCCCAACGTCAAGAGTCTTGCATTGGTATCCTGTTCGACAATTGACCTGGCTCCTGCCAATTCACGAATTGCATTGTAGTAGCCTGTCACCGACCAATACCTGTCGTCCTTTCTATCAGCACCCCCTGCGAAGGTTGTTCGCAGTAATTCGCCACAATGAAGCATCCTTGAGAACAGATTTCTCTGTAGCCCTTGAGCGCTGACTCCAATGGGGGAGATACCCATGTAAAGCCGACCAGATGAATCCCCCGTCGAGTTCGCACCTTCCGAGGGTTGCTCTACGATTAGACCTCTATCATCCCAAGATGGACCCTTAGGTGGGAATAGATTCAATCGCCGGTCAAACAAACACTGAACTTGGTCTTCCGCCTTACGTATGGTTGCAGTAGAAGCGATGTACTTGGGCCTGAATCGACATTCGAATTCATTAGAATCCCTCGATAGACCTTCACTCATCAATCTATCAATCACGGTTTCATAGAAACCAACCATGCTGCCGAGGGGCCCTTCAATAAGATGCAATTCGTCTTGAATGATCATCGTAGGTGCAGGTAACCGCTCGATTCTAACAGTTCGAGTATTGGGCCGAGTCAAACCATCTGGTCCAAGTGGAGGATGTTTATTTGGTGCGCCAGCGCCACCTCTCTGGAATCCAATCATTTCACTGTGATGTGTGACATTTCCGAACAAATTCCCTGTCCTTGCATCAAACGGCATGCGCGCGAATTTATCCACTGTAGAGATTATCAGACTCGGACATTTTCCATAGATTTGCTCATCCACGGTATACGCAGGTATCGGCATCCCTCGTCCAATAAATTCCGAACCCCTACGTGCTTGTAGTCCTTCAGGAATTTCGATGCCAAAGCCTGCAGTATCGGGTCGTTCAATGGTTGGTACACGGTTGTTTAACGAGCCAGCCGGCAACTCCCCTCCCCACTCCCGTTTATTCAATGGGCATTCTGGGTCCGGGCAATTGATTTGGAAATCATAGGCCTTAACTTTCTCGCGGCCACCAGTATTGTATCGAAATGTTCTGAGAAAATATCCCGGTCGACTGGCTCGTACCGGGACAAGTGACAAACGCCCCAAACCCGAACAATTGTCAACAACATTTCTCCAGAAACTCTCCACGGCCTGTTCTTCATAGTCGACATCCTTTGTGCCGATGCTCAAAGTCTTGAACGTACTGTGATGCGATGTGATAGCCAAGGAATGAACACTACCCATGCCTCCAATTGCAGCGTTCAAACTTGCATCATCAATGTCGGTGTCAATCAATAGGTGAAGTCGATGCACAGGCCCCTTCTTCCAAGGAGCATTGCCCCAAGTCTGCCCGGGTTCTTGACTCCTCATGATGGCGAGTGGTTGGGTGCAACATGGACAATTGAGAATTTGGGCTGCTTCGGCGGAGGCTTGGGATTGCTCAGGCCGTAACTGATCTCCCGCGATGAGGTGCTCTAGTGCTTTCACTCTCTGGAGGTCAAAATACCCGCCTCCTGGATTATTTCCTCGAGCGTTTTGTCTTAATTCTCGTCTAACAGCCGGAATATCATCGACATTGATTTCTGATAGATGATTGTGAGTGACTCCTCCACCAACCCATATCCCGATTCCAAATGGTTGATTCCCAAGAATGTCATTGCCCTCAGAATCAGGCAGATTCAATGCACCCGATCTTAGATGCTCGATTGCAGTGATGACACCCAAGGCACGCCTGAATTGCTGAATCGTTAGCAATCTCAAAGTGTAGCGAGTCACAACATCGACACCAAACCAGTTCTCTCCATTATTCCTGCCTCTAATCCTACGTAATGCAAGGACAAATGCAGTTAGTAGAAGGTAGGCTTCGGTTTTTCCACCACCCGTTGCGACCCACAGCAAATCGAGCCTCTGCCTTTCTGCTGAGCCAGGATTGGCACACGATTCTAGGCAAGATAGAGCGAAGGCAATCTGGAACTTACGCCATTTGAAGTCACGGTTGTGACGCCATTCATGTGTAAGATTGATGGCTTGGTTGGCGATGTTGAATGCCAAGCGGATATCATCGTCATTGCACAGTGCATCAATCCCTTGTTGCATCCTCACCAAGCAGTCCTCGGCCTCGGAACGAAGCCCATTCAGGCGTGGGTCTGCTCCGTTGAATCGTAATTTAATCCACTCCTCATAACCATCGACGAGTGGTTGTAGTTCGGACTTAATTGAAGCTGCATCGAAAGCAGAGCCGAGAGTTTTTGGCCTCATAACCAACTGATCATCCCAATCGCTTACCTCTTTTGGACGAGGATCCATATCAGGTGATGGCAAATCTAAGATTGGAATGTATTCAGTTCGAACATCACAATCGAATGATTCCCCCTTTCCCCTGAAAGCAGGGTGTTCTCCATCTTCCCAATAGAATGGAGGCGAACAACTGAAATCAACATCTCGATTTCCGGATTCATCTTTCAGTTCGATATGCAACTTTTTTCTTTCATTAACATCAATCTGCTGTGGATCAATACCATTCCAAACTGCTGAACAGAGATGCCCTCTTGCAACCTCTTTCCGACCCTCATAGAGCATATCGTCAATTTCATCCTCATCTAGGATGTTGTCGTAAGATTCAGTTCTCCTTGGTCTTTCGCACAATTCTAGGTTGTCGCGTAGATTGACCCGAATACTTGGTTGGAATATCAACCTCTTGGTAATCTCAATCTTGTCGTATTCACCTTCATGCGGTGGAATTTGTGAATCCAACATCAGTGTGACAACCCATACCGAGTCTGTAACATCCCTGCGAATGATGATTGTAAGCCTAGATTCAATTTCATCTTCATCAGTGGCGACGCTCAACGTCGCATCTGGGCGCACCCCATCTTCCTTGAGTAGAATTTTTCCTCGCCTTACACGGCCACTATCCAAGCACGCATTGATATCTGCCGCAGTCAACAAAATACCTCTAGGGTGACGCTGGAATTTCATCACGGATCGCCCCCCGTCTTCTTTGCTTTCCTCGTCACCCCCCTCCTCTTCTTCTTGCGAAACCAATCCATAGCGGGCATACGTTAACGCGACATCAAATTCGGGAATGATATCCAAGGGACCATTGCATGTGAACGATACCCCCATTGTACTGGGTTTCTTTTTCGGATCGAGGCTCGGAGGAGTTTCAGTTGAGATATTTCTTCCATCATCGCTTGTGGCACTGTTCCCGTCTCCGGTGAGGTCATTTTGCGACTCTTCATCGGGAATTTCACTGACATCCACCTCGGAATCGATGACATCGCTTGCAGGAATTTCAAGTACAGATGGAGAGAGAATTCCGATCAGATATTCAACACCTGGGTCACCATCAATAACTTCATGCCTCCCATGCCGGGTACCCAACAAATCTTTGCAGATTTCGGAGACGACCCAAGGACGCACATGTAGCGGTTGTGGTTTTGACAAATAAAACTATTTCCACTATCATCTCTAATATGGTTCCCGACTAATTATTATCTTGAGTAATTACTGCAATGAATTTTCCACAATTATAAATGGGTGCCGACTAAGAATTGATAATGTGCCTAAGGCAATTGATCTGTTCGCTGGACCTGGTGGCCTCAGTCTTGGGCTCACTTTGTCTGGATTTCAAATGGTGGGTGCGGTGGAGTGGGACAAAGATGCAGGACGAACATATCGTCACAACATAGGTGATCATGTCCATGTCGGTGATATCAAGACGCATTCACCTGCTGAAATGGAAAAACACCTCAAGAGGATTGGAGCAATTCGGAAAAAAAGTGAAATTGAACTTATCAGTGGGGGACCACCGTGCCCTGGTTTTTCATTGATTGGTCGATCAAAAATTGCTAATCTGATCAAAAGTGGAGAATGGAAAGGTTCTGATTCACGACATGCGTTTATCGATGACCCTAGAAATCAATTGTTCAAAGAGTTCGTAAAGTATGTTGCTCACTTCAAGCCGAAACATTTCCTGATGGAGAACGTGAAAGGCATGGTGTCTTACAAGAATCAGGAGGAACTGCCAATCATCTCTATCATAAAAAAAGAATTTGAAGCAGTAGGTTATAGCGTAGATGCAAAGGTTTTGACCGCATCAGATTATGGCGTACCACAAAATCGGCAACGAGTGATATTCCTCGGGACGAAGGGTAAGAAGCAGGAAATTCGTTACCCTGAACCCATGGGAATCTCAATCAATTTGCGAGATGCATTGATTGATTTGCCTACATTATCACCTAAAACTGGAATTTCTGACGGGAAGAAATTGAAACTAATGAGAAAGGTAGGTAATGGTGATAAGAGGAGATTTATTCGTTGGGTTCGAAATCAGAAAACCCCAGAGGGGCATGTGATTCACAATAGAGAATGTACATTGCATCACACACGCCCAGTGAATCCTAGAGATCAAGCAATTTTCCCCCTACTAACTAGTGGAGAAAATAACAAGCGTGTTCTGTACAAAGACATCTATCCTAGTCGTCTTGATGAAGTAGAGAAACTGTTACCAAAAGGATACACCTTGAAACGCTACAAAACAATAGAGCCGAAAGTTGAGGGGCCCGCTTGGGGTCAGCGAAAAACGAAAAAATGGAAGTGGTATGACTCCAGCAAATTTGGTGATAAAATGCGAAGGATGAGAGGGGATAAACCTGCACCCACAATGGTTGCACACATGGGCAAAGATGGTTACATGTTCATCCACCCTGATGAAAATCGAACCATTACCGTTCGCGAAGCTGCACGATTGCAATCATTCCCCGATTCATATGACTTGAGTGCGGGTGGGAAGAATTCGATTAGTAGTCAGTTCCGGCAAGTTGGGAATGCTGTTCCCCCTTTGATGGCTATGGCACTAGGTGTTGAAATTCTTAAAGCAATGAAAATCAATCCTTCTTTGACCGTCGAGGAAGTGTTTGGACTAGATCAGAACGACCAAGTTCGTTAACTAAGTGCTCTCCATCTTTAGATAGAGGTGTTATGTGAAGTTGTTTTTCCTCACGACGAATTATTATTAAATGGTAAATCTTCATTATTCCTGTGAGTTTGCTGGCAGGGATATGAACAAGTCGAAATTCCTTTTTCTTTTGATACCAAATTACTTCACATTCTTTTTCAGTAACCAATGTACCGCACTGACGATACCAAAATGTGTTGAATGATAAACGAGGATTCTCTTCTTCCTTTGCAATAATATCTGAAAACATTTCACTAAATCCCCCCTTGGGCAAATTAATTCCTGCTTGATGGCTTGATGATTTGGGTTTAATCCAAGAGACATCATTTTTCGTTAGTCTCTTCAATGAAATTACTACATCATCAAGCATAAAGATTTTGAAGTAATCTCTAAATATAAACTATATGGTTTGTATTTCATCCCACAATAAATGAGATGGTTGCATCATCGATTGTGAAAGAATCAGCACCATCAGGCCCACTACCAATTTCTAGATTCCCTGATTTTGCCCGAGTTTCAGATTGAACATGAGCCCAGTCATCGGGATTCAGTTCAGGATTACCATCACCCAACCAAACGGTCAATTCTATTGTCGCATCAACATCTAAATCCAAGTCCTTACGCTTCTGCTGAA
>Ga0209992_10001991_pt1 | contig 19785 bp, 13 predicted proteins | sample 2SBtaG_2_FD_182564 | JGI IMG/M metagenome (GOLD analysis project Ga0209992, IMG submission 182564) | Deep subsurface microbial communities from Kolumbo volcano to uncover new lineages of life (NeLLi) - 2SBTROV12_ACTIVE470 metaG (SPAdes)... | ecosystem: Environmental > Aquatic > Marine >... | reverse complement strand
TGTTTGTTGATGTTTTGTTTTTTTTTATTTTGTTTGTTGATGTTTTGTTTTTTTTTATTTTGTTTGTTGATGTTTTGTTTTTTTTATTTTGTTATTAGATTTTTAATTGTTTCATTGGATTTCATTTTCTTTTTTCATTTGGATTTCATTGATTTTCATTTTCTTGTTTCTTTTTTTTTCATTTCTTGTTTCATTGTTTCTTGTTTTCATTTTCTTGTTTTTCATTATTCATTTTTTCATTTTCATTGTTTTGAATAACAGTTATTTTCACAAAATGATCTAAAGATCATTTTGAAAGACCACACTCCATCTTGTTGTTACCAACCTTTCATCTTCTTGTAATTTGGCCAATTGTGTCAACAGATTTTTATATTTCATCCTTAATGCTTCCTTGGTCAGAAGTCTCCAATTAAAAAAGACAGAATTATTAAGCTTACTCCATTTATCATTTGATTGTTGGTATAGTTGACCCCATAAGTAAATGATCCTCTCTTCTTCAGGAGAAAAACTAGCTCTCCCTTGTCGATCAGTGAGAGATGATCTACTTCTATCAGTCTCTGGATCTAGCCAGTAATCATTGGGTAATGATCTTGATAAACCAGAATCATCAAGTTGTTTTCTGACTTCATCATGACGATTAACAAGACCACCAACCCCAACATTTCGTAGAGTCATTTGGATAGGTGGAAGTTGATGTTCTTCTTGTTGATTGTTAAGATGTTGATTCATAATATTCCCCTCCATGCTAGTTGATGGGATGTTAGATGATTGACCATGTCCACTTCTGGCTTGCATTCTCTGTGATAATAGGATGTATGGCTCATACTCCGACCGTTTCCTTGGAAGTTTGCTGAATTTTGTCCCTGTAGCAACAGTTGGAGTTGTAACTGGAGGAACAAAACATAAAGATGGAGCTGAGAAGCTAGAAGTTGATGGTACCTCCATAGTTGAACTTGGTGTTGGCTTTTGAGCAGCTAAGAAGGAAGTTTCTGGAGGGGGCAATGAATGATGTTGGAAATCCATACCATGATGTGAGGATGATACTGCTGGTGAAACATCTCTTTCATTTGGATGTTGTTGGTAAAAATATCTTTCACCTTCTTCATTCCCATATTTTTGACGATACTGAGATAATACGATCTCACTTGGTGTCATATAAGGACTTCTCGTCTCAGGTGTCTGTTCATATTCAAGATTCTTTAAAGTTGGTTTTGATGATACGAACCTCTCCTCATCTTCTTCATCATACTCCTCCTGACTTGGTTGTAATTCTTGTAAGTATTTGTATTTCATTGTAGATTTAAACAAATCATCATGTTTCTTTTGCAAAATTTCTTCTCTTGATAATGAAGATGTAGAATCAAATGAGATTGGACCTGACTTTTGTTTATCTGTGTAGTATTTCTTTTTCTTTTTGATTCGTTTCAATGGCATATTCTCAGAAGAAGAAGTTACATCAAATCTTATATTAGATTTTTGAACAGAGTCATCACCTTCATCATCTGTTGTATTATCAAACACTTGATCTCTATTAATAATTGAAGGACGTCTTCTTCTCTTCGTCTTCGTCTTCTTCTTCTTCTCTTGTTGTTCGTTTGTTGATGAAGAAGTTACAAAATCATTTGAGATCTCATCTTTTACTTCCTGTTCTTCAGATTGTTTAAAGGGATTTGATGATAAAAAGGATTGAGATGTTGATGATGATGAATCAAATAATCTTGAATAATCCTCTTTACCAATTGGAGATAATGAACTTAATGATGATGATGATAATAAAGGTTGTTGATCATTGACATTATTATTAATATCTTTCATTGGAATAAAATCATCAGAATATTCATCCTCTTCTGAACCATTCTTTTGATATGTAAGAGAAGAACTTCCAAAGTATTTGGAAGTTTTTGTTGATCTTGTATCATCAGTTTTAGAATTAGAATCAATGTCAGGTGATTTAGATGTTGAAAGTGATGATAATGATGGTGTAATAACATCTCCCTTCATAATAATTGGCTCAAGAAGTTCAGTGAATGGTGTTTGATTCATTGTAGAAGACTTTGGATTATCTTCCATTAATAAATTTAAGATTCGAGATGAAGTTTCATCTTTGGTCTTAATAACAATGGATGAAGATGAAATTGAATTAGTAGAACCCCTCTCATCATATTTTTCTTCTTCAATAACATTTAATCTCCTTTCTTTTTCCATCCTAATGTCTTTGAGGGTCTTAATGATTTTATCCTTCTCCTTTCTCCAAGTTCCAACATAAAGCTTCACACTTTCACATTTTTTTAAGAACTTCTCTCTCCCATCATAAATATCTTCATACACTTGATTCATTGGGAAAGGGAAAGGTCCATTGTTCATATCAGATATTAAACCATCACCTCTAAGATTTCTAACATCACCCTTAAAAAGAATATCTTTGAGATAAGAGGAAGCAAGAAGGGCATCATCAAATCTAAAAATATTTATTAACATATTAAATTATTATAAATTTTTAATCAAACATAAAGGGTTATATAAAAATAAAATCATATAAACCCTTTCAAAGTCGTAATGGATGTAACAATGATTCTGATGAAGTTTTGAATATTCTCAACATAGAACATCTTGGTATCTAGAACAGTGAAGCAACTAGTATGATCTTCAGCATTGAACTCTCTAAACATCTTTTGCATCTCAGGGAATTGATGTTGAGAACATGAAATCTCACATCTTACACCTCCACCTCGAATTGAGTTGATCTTCAAGAGAGTTCTTTCATATTCATATTTTAAATAATTCAGATACTCTCGCATATGCTGAATGTAGCAGGGGTATTCCTTCAAAACACGAGCTAAGCACAATCCTGTGAAAGGTCCAAGGGAAAATGGGGATTTATCAGGATCCTGCCAAAATTTTTCCACATCAGCATAAAGTTTGGCGGACATTGCCAAGGATTGATGGTATGGATTCCAATAAGGCTTGATTGATACCAAATTTGCATAAGCTCTCTTCCCAAGTTGAGGATAATATGAGAAATCTTCTCCAAATACTTGTTGGGAACGTAATAATACTCTGCAATTATTCTAATTTTTAATAGAAAAGAGAGAATCAAAATTATCTCAAATTATTATATTCAAATATACCTGAGATACAAACAGACAATGATTGGGTTTGTATATCGTCTTACATATATCAAATCTCATATTTGGATGAGGATACAATGAGGTGATAGTATATAAAAGCTCATCCAAACTATCGTCATAATAACTCGTCTTAGAGTTAATATGTAACCACTCAATTAGATGGGAGGTGTTTATTCTCCCCTTTACCATATCTGAAAAGTTAGTAATCCAAACTCTGGGGTTCCTAATATGGGGTGTGAGGAAGTTAGATCTCTCATCCGCTAAAGATAGATCTTGTCCATCTCTCCAGTCTAACTTACTACCCTCTTCATAGGCATACTTGATTGCAGGAAGAATGATTTCATCTAGATCAGACTAAATATAAAAAGAAGAATTGATATAAAATAAATTTAAAAGGATAACATATCTTATAATAAAAGACAAGAATATAACATAATAGATTTTATTATACCTTCAACATTTGATCTAAATGAATCATACAAGTAAATGTATGGTTGTCATATGTAAGAGAAAGGAGGGTATATGTCCATGTTGTCTTGATAATAGAAACAATATCATCATTTACATCAGAATCAGAATCAGAATCATCATCATCAGAATCAGAATCAGAATCATTAGGATTAAAATCAGAATCAGAAGCATCATGATAATTGGCTGAGAAGATAGTATCCTCATTTTCTTCTTCTTCTTCTTCATGTTTAAAATCCTTCTCTTCAGACTCAGGAGTCTTGGTCAACTTCCATGGAAGAGGTTTCTATATAATATAAATAATTTTATTATTATTATAGAGCAAAATTATTTAAATAATAATTACTGATATTCTCCCAGGAGTATTGGCATGAACTTGAAGTGTCCAATCATTCCCTGGTAATGAGAGTGGAAATTCTTTGATTTCATCACATGTCTTCAATGAAATAGAATCAACATCAAAGGAGGTAAAGGTTTCCCCAATTGGAATCGGTTTTGTAATTTCAATACCTAATATATATATATATAATTGGAGTAAACAATCCAATTTTATCAAAATAAAAATGAATTTACCTTTATGGACATTATTTTCGAGAACTAATTTCAATAACATAAAAAAGGGATAAGATGTTATGTATATATATACTAACTATCAACCTGTCATGTCAGTAGCAAATTGTTGAATGACCCTATTGGGCACTTTCTTGTAAGTTAAATCTTTCGTAAACATCTTGATTGTATGGTAACTATTCAGAAGGGAAGAGATCATTTTAGTTTTAGAATAGAGAGAGAACAAAAAGAGAATAAAATATTTATACAAAATCATTTATCTTATAACATTAAATATATTTAAAATTATATGAATCTATTTCCTATATATAGAATGAAAAAAATGTCAATAAGTAAAGATGGTGATCATGGTTTTAAGTTTGAAATGTCAATATGAGTAATCAATCAAATTATTATTAAAGTCAGGGAACATATGAATCCACATCTTTGACAAGAATCGTAGTTAGGAGTCTGATTATTGAAAGTAAACTCCTCTAAATATAATTAAATAATCAAAAATAAATTTGTCAGTTGTGGTTTGGGTTGTGGTTGTGGTTAGGGTGAGGGTTGTGGTTTGGGTTAGGTATGAATTTTCAATATAAATATCAAGAAGTTTCTATTAAGGATGGTATATTCACATCACTTGATTGATAATAAGAGTTGAGAGTCTGATTATTGAAAGTAAACTCCTCTAAATATAATTAAATAATCAAAAATAAATTTGTCAGTTGTGGTTTGGGTTGTGGTTTGGGTTGTGGTTAGGGTTTGGGTTGGAGTTGTGGTTTGGGTTAGGGTGAGGTTTGAATTTTCAATCTAAATATCAAGAAATTAATATTCAAGAATGGTATATTCACATCACTTGATTGATAATAAGAGTTGAGAGTCCAATTATTGAAAGTAAACTCCTCTAAATATAATTAAATAATCAAAAATAATATTTGTCAGTTGTGGTTTGGGTTGTGGTTTGGGTTGTGGTTAGGGTTTGGGTTGGAGTTGTGGTTTGGGTTAGGGTGAGGTTTGAATTTTCAATATGAATTAAAGAAATTAATATTCAAGAATGATAAATCTATGAATCCACACATCACTTGATTGGTAAATAGGAGTTGCATGTCTAATGATTGAAAAGGAACTCCTCTAAATATGATTGAAAAAAATAATATTTGTCAGTTGTGGTTGTGGTTTGGGTTGTGGTTTGGGTTGTGGTTGTGGTTTGGGTTGTGGTTGTGGTTAGGGTGAGGGTTGTGGTTTGGGTTGTGGTTAGGGTTTGGGTTAGAGTCCAAAGATTTTAAAAAGTTTACACAAATATCCCTAAACATTGGCTGTGATATGGTTTAGGGTCTAACCTTTAACCATACTCTATATCTAAGAATGAATTTGTAAAAATAAAATTTCGAAAATGACCGTTGTGGTTAGGGTTTGGGTTAGGGTCAGACCTAAACCCAGGCTAAAACCAGGCTAAAACCAACCCTAACACCAACGGTCAAAAATTTGTCAAAAAAGATTAGACTGACCCCCAATAATTTTTTGTTTTTTTCTTGATATCATCATATATCTAATACCTTGTATCTCTAAAAAGAATTTGAGAAGAAAAATCGAAAGTGAGGCGAATGGTTGGCACAAATCGTGAAGAAATCATTGGATGTTAGTATAGATCTTTCTCCATTGATGTGAACTCGTTTATGTATCAATTACATGAGATAATATATGTCTACAGACTGATAACATACTGAATACCCTCAACAATTTAATAAAAGAATAACTAGATTCAATTAGAAAATATAATTTAGGTCATTTTTAGCAGCACACCCACTTCATTTTGAAACATAATCAAGCATCGTCCCTCCCTACTCCAATTTATAAGAGTCATCCTCCTTCCCATTTCATAAGAATTATCCACTCTCTCCACTTTCCATTTATAAGAATCATCCTCCCTCTACCTCCCTTTCCAACTTCATAAGAATCATTCTCCCTCCCCACTTTCCATTTATAAGAATCATCCTCCCTCTCCACTCCAATTCAATTCAATTCATAAGACTCATCATGTCTCTCCACTCCAATTCAATTCAGTTCATAAGACTCATCATGCCTCTCCATTTCAATTCAATTCAATTCATAAGAAGTAGTATCCCTCTCCATTTCAATTCAATTCATAAGAAGCAGTATCTATTTCAATTCAATTCGTCAGACTCATCATCCCTCTCCATTTCAATACAATTCAATTCATAAGAAGCATTATCTCTCTCCATTTCATTTCATAAGAAGCAGTATCTATTTCAATTCAATTCATAAGACTCATCATCCCTCTCCACTCCAAGTCAATTCATAAGAAGCATTATCTCTTTCCATTTCATTTCAATTCAATTCATAAGACTCATCATCCCTCTCCACTCCAATTCAATTCATAAGAAGCATTATCTCTCTCCATTTCATTTCAATTCATAAGAGGAATCCAATCCATTTCAATTCAATTCATAAGAAGCATCATCTATTTCAATTCAATTCATAAGACTCATCATCCCTCTCCACTCCAATTCAATTCATAAGAAGCATCCTCCCTCCCCTACCTACTTCATCAGAATCATCCTCCCTCACCACTCCATTTTTTATTCAATTCATAATCAATCCACCCCCCACTCCATTTTTATTCAATTCATAATCAATCCTCTTCATTCCATTTTCAATTCATAATCAATCCACCCCCCACTCCATTTTTAATTCAATTCATAATCAATCCTCTTCACTTCATTTTCAATTCATAATCAATCCACCCCCCACTCCATTTTTTATTCAATTCATAATCAACCCTCCCCCCACTCCATCTTTATTTCAATTCATAATCAATCCTCCTCACTCCATTTTCAATTCAATTCATAATCAATCCTCTTCACTTCATTTTTATTCAATTCATAATCAATCCACCCCACTTGATTTTTTATTCAATTCATAATCAATCCTCCCCCCACTCCATTTTTAATTCAGATCATAATCAATCCACCCCACTCCATTTTTATTTCAATTCATAATCAACCCTCTTCACTTCATTTCAATTCAATTCATAATCAATCCTCTTCACTTCATTTTTAATTCAATTCATAATCAACCCTCCTCACTCCATTTTCAATTCAATTCATAATCAATCCTCCCACCCTAACCCATCTTTTAAGAAGTATCAACCCTCCCCACTTCATTTTCAATTCAATTCATAATCAACCCTCCCCACTCCATTTTCAATTCAATTCATAAGATACACATGTTGCACAATGCTTGCAAGGAGATGGACAAGACATGCAAAATGGGCATTGCTTTCATCAAACACTTCTCAGAAACATGTGAGCGCTCCTCCATGTTCAATAACGCTTGGGGGGATACCATTGAAGAAACAGTGATCCAAGGGTCTGAGCATAGGTTGGAACTGTTGTGAGGGCTGGCGCACAGTTGTTGAAGCATTGGGACAAGGTCCAACCATTTCTCGCAAATCTCTCTCCAACCATCGCCACAAAGAATTCTGCCAAGCTTCGATCCTCATTCTTGGTGACAGAGTATCCTAATACTATCCAACAGATTGTTACAGCTGTGGAAGTGGGAACCCCCTTGGCAGATATGATTCAATTTATGGAGGGGAGGGGATATACAATCGCCTGGGCTGATCTGAAGGTGTCCAACCTGTTAGAGGATTTATAGCCAGCCAAAATCAAAGCCAAAGGTGATCGTTCTGGTGAGTCCCTCTTCAACAAAGCCACGCTGACTGATGTGAAGACCTACCTCATAAATCGTCTGAGGACTGAGAGGAACAAGGAATATTGGGCAACTGAGGTTCTGGTGATGAAGTCTGCATACCTCTTCTTCCCCTTTGCTTTGGCTGCGAGGAGGGTCAATTCCAGAAAGAAGACAGTTAGGAGTGATGGGATCTGGAACTTCTGTCAGGCCATCCCCTCCATTGGACACTTGTATCGTGATCTAGATGATGACTTCCCAAGGTGGGAAGCCATCTTAGACCTCTACAGGACAGGAGGAGAGGAGGAGGAGAAGAAGGGGGAGGAGGAGGAGGAGGATGAAGTGGTGAATTATGAGCATTTCCTCAAGTTTCTCCTCACCCAACCAGTTCCCCAATGCTGGATGAAAACCCTCATGACATTCCTCACGCTTCAACTAACCTCCATCCAAGCCGAGAGGTTGTTTTCCATCCTTGGTGGGTCTGTGGCACCGAAGCAGAAGGGAATGAAACTTGATCGAGTTCGGCTCATCATGCATTCAAAATCAAATCATGAAAATGAGGAAAAAGATACTAAGAACCAACTCATGGCCCAAAAGGAGGCATAAAGTTCATCTATTAAAGAGTAATAAGTAATTTGAATAGTCAAAATAAAAAAATTAATAACAAATAACATATTTTAATTCACTTTTTAAAACTTGTAAAATTTCAATGGATTTGTGCGAAGGTCCACACTCCAAGTCATAATCGATCGTCTTCCCTCCCCATTTTAAAGGAAGAATCCTCTCTCCCCACTTTAGGATAATCATCCTCCCTCCCTCCCTATATAAAAAGATAGAAAAATAAATTTAAATAGCAATTTAAATAGAAACAAAAAAACCTTGATTTTTTTGGGTTTCTTCATCCTCATTTCCCCCTAAATAAATACCTTCTTCACCCCCTTCATGATATTCTTAAAGTCACCTAACCCTTACACGAAACCATATAACATAAAAAGGGATAAAGAGGAAACCTAACCCTAAGAAAAGGGCTGAAAATGAAGCCTAAATAAGATTACATGTACAAACTAAAAAAGAAAAAAGCGCGAAAAACCCTATTTGCCCCAGCTACCGGCCAATATCCTATTAATTTAATGAAAATAAACCTAAAATATGATTAAAAAATTATCACTAACCTGATGTTCAACAATCTTCTACACTGTTAAAAGAAAAACAAAGGTTTTGTCAAAATCTACAAATAATAAAAAACCTAACAAATCAATAGAAATAAATGATATATGACAATTATTATAAGGCTTACCATAAATACCCCTCGGTTAATCAGTCTCCTATATAAATAAAAGAAGATGAAAATATAAAATAAACTAAATAAAACCCAAACTTAAAGCAGGGGAAAATTTGGCTGGGAGTCCAAATCGGGGATTCATGAGGTGGGGGGGTCGGATATCAGGAATTGTACACAGATTCATATATACATGTATATAAATTAACATTTGATACCAATAAAAATATAAAAATAAACCCTTTAATAGGGAAAACTTACCTTTTTATAAAATAAAAAGTGTGGGAAAATCAACCAACTCTCTTTGACATGTATCTGCTTACCTATAATTGACATATGATCTCCAACTCTAATCAAAGTCAATTCTAATATTATTATGTAAGATAATTACAATCCAGTCTTAATCCAGTATCATCAGCATCAGACCATATCTCTCGAGGTTTGGTATCAAAGGCTGACTGAAGTTCTAGGAGATGTTCATAATCCACCTAAAATCGAATGAAACAACCTCATATATTAGATTTCAGTATAGACACAAATACAATAAACACCAATATACAACAACTTAAGATAGTAGTCTATATTTATCAATTATATCAAGAGATAATAAAAGGATACCAAACTAAAAAAGGGATATAAAAAGCAAAAGACAGATCAAGATGTACTGATTCCTCAGGTCCTCGGACATTGAGAGAAGGTGATACAAAGGTCCTAAACGTCCCATTGTATCCCTTCTCTCATGTCCTCGATTGTGAACTGAAAGCTTTATCCGTTCAGGAGTTGCCGGACTGTTAGGATGGATAAACCATCCAACAGCCCGACCAACTCCTTCCTCATTTGGGGATTTGGCTGCTGGTTCGCATCTATTTCTCTAAAAAGCTAACGCTAACCCTAACCCTGTCCCTGATGCTAACCACAACCCTATTTGTTTATGACAATTACTACCAGAGTCATCATAAATCTGATATCTATAATAGTTATTCATAACATAAATCACCCAACGCTAACTTAATCAGTGATTCAAATCATAACCATACAGTCATCTTCAACCAGTAATCTATTCATTCACAATCAACCCATCTGCACCATGAACATTCAATCATTCATCTTTACTTCAATTAATCAACCATACAATTCATCTATCTATAGTCATCCATTCAATATCAATCATTCACACCCTAACCCAACAAACTATCCACTCTGTCCACAAATCATTCATAACCATTCCATCCATCAATCATCCAACCATATAATTCATAATCATTCATAATCATATCTTCATAATCATTCACATCCTCATAATCATCTAACCCAATACAACCCATTCATCCTAACAATCTGTTCATCCATAATCATCTTCATAACCAATCTATCCATAATCATCTCAGCATTACTAACACATCCATCCATCCATCCTAACATAATCATCATCACCTCCTTCATAATCAATCATCTATCTATTCATAATCAATCTATCAATCTATTCATTCTTTCATTCATATCAAACTATCCATAATCATCTTCCTAACCAATGTATCCATAATCATCTCAGTATTACTAACACAACCAATCAATCAATCCATCCATCCATCCAATCCATCCATCCTAACATAATCATTCATATCTCCATAATCAATCTTTCATAATCAATCATCTATCTATTCATAATCAATCTATCAATCTATTCATTCTTTCATTCATATCAAACTATCCATTCAAATCATTTATAATCAATCTATCCATAACCATCTCAGTATTCCTAAACCATCCAATCAAACCATCCAATCCATCCATCCATCCTAATATAATCATCAACACCTCCTTCATAATCAATCATTTATCCATCCATAATCAAGCATTTATCCATCCATAATCAATCATCTATTCATGACCAATCATCTATAATCTTTCATATCTCCATAATCAATCTTTCATAATCATCTATCATCTATTCTTAATCAATCTATCCATAATCATCTCAGCATTACTAACCCATCCATCCATCCTAACATAATCATCATCACCTCCTTCATAATCAATCCCAACCATCCATCCATAATCAATCATCTATAATCCATCCATAATCAATCATAACTATAATCTATTCATAATCATATCTATCACCTATCCATAATCAATCATATATCATCTATTCATAATCAATTTATTCATTCTTTCATTCATATCAAACTATCCATTCAAATCATTTATAATCAATCAATCATAATCATCTATCCAATCATTTCACAAATCATCCCAATCATTTCATAACCCAAACCATCCAACCCTTTGCTATTCATCTAAAATCAATCATTCATTCAATCTCTAATCATCCATAATTACCCATCTGTTTATAATTAATTTCTAACCATCTTTATCCCTAACCATATATCTATTCATTGATTTCATAATCATCCATAACCATTCATTTATATTCAATTCATAATCATCCCTAACCATTCATTTATATTCAATTCATAATCATCTATAATCACTCAATTATATTAAACCTCTAATCATTCACTTATTTCATCTTAAATACATCCTTCCATAATCAATCAATCACTAATTCATCCCCAAACAACCAAAATTGTACCTAACCAATGAATCAATTCATCATTTATTAAATTCACAATCATATCTTAATAAATAACTTGCTGGTTATTTATATCTCATCAATCCTAACAAAGATCAAACCAAACTAGAGAATTAAACTAATAACCAATTCATCATAAAGTTTAACGGCGCACCAGTGCCTTTTTTGTTTTTTTATTTTTTAATTGATTTTTTTTATTTTGTTTTCATAGGGTGCTGTTGTTTTTTTTTATTTATTTGTTGATGTTTTGTTTTTTTTTATTTTGTTTGTTGATGTTTTGTTTTTTTTTATTTTGTTTGTTGATGTTTTGTTTTTTTTATTTTGTTATTAGATTTTTAATTGTTTCATTGGATTTCATTTTCTTTTTTCATTTGGATTTCATTGATTTTCATTTTCTTGTTTCTTTTTTTTTCATTTCTTGTTTCATTGTTTCTTGTTTTCATTTTCTTGTTTTTCATTATTCATTTTTTCATTTTCATTGTTTTGAATAACAGTTATTTTCACAAAATGATCTAAAGATCATTTTGAAAGACCACACTCCATCTTGTTGTTACCAACCTTTCATCTTCTTGTAATTTGGCCAATTGTGTCAACAGATTTTTATATTTCATCCTTAATGCTTCCTTGGTCAGAAGTCTCCAATTAAAAAAGACAGAATTATTAAGCTTACTCCATTTATCATTTGATTGTTGGTATAGTTGACCCCATAAGTAAATGATCCTCTCTTCTTCAGGAGAAAAACTAGCTCTCCCTTGTCGATCAGTGAGAGATGATCTACTTCTATCAGTCTCTGGATCTAGCCAGTAATCATTGGGTAATGATCTTGATAAACCAGAATCATCAAGTTGTTTTCTGACTTCATCATGACGATTAACAAGACCACCAACCCCAACATTTCGTAGAGTCATTTGGATAGGTGGAAGTTGATGTTCTTCTTGTTGATTGTTAAGATGTTGATTCATAATATTCCCCTCCATGCTAGTTGATGGGATGTTAGATGATTGACCATGTCCACTTCTGGCTTGCATTCTCTGTGATAATAGGATGTATGGCTCATACTCCGACCGTTTCCTTGGAAGTTTGCTGAATTTTGTCCCTGTAGCAACAGTTGGAGTTGTAACTGGAGGAACAAAACATAAAGATGGAGCTGAGAAGCTAGAAGTTGATGGTACCTCCATAGTTGAACTTGGTGTTGGCTTTTGAGCAGCTAAGAAGGAAGTTTCTGGAGGGGGCAATGAATGATGTTGGAAATCCATACCATGATGTGAGGATGATACTGCTGGTGAAACATCTCTTTCATTTGGATGTTGTTGGTAAAAATATCTTTCACCTTCTTCATTCCCATATTTTTGACGATACTGAGATAATACGATCTCACTTGGTGTCATATAAGGACTTCTCGTCTCAGGTGTCTGTTCATATTCAAGATTCTTTAAAGTTGGTTTTGATGATACGAACCTCTCCTCATCTTCTTCATCATACTCCTCCTGACTTGGTTGTAATTCTTGTAAGTATTTGTATTTCATTGTAGATTTAAACAAATCATCATGTTTCTTTTGCAAAATTTCTTCTCTTGATAATGAAGATGTAGAATCAAATGAGATTGGACCTGACTTTTGTTTATCTGTGTAGTATTTCTTTTTCTTTTTGATTCGTTTCAATGGCATATTCTCAGAAGAAGAAGTTACATCAAATCTTATATTAGATTTTTGAACAGAGTCATCACCTTCATCATCTGTTGTATTATCAAACACTTGATCTCTATTAATAATTGAAGGACGTCTTCTTCTCTTCGTCTTCGTCTTCTTCTTCTTCTCTTGTTGTTCGTTTGTTGATGAAGAAGTTACAAAATCATTTGAGATCTCATCTTTTACTTCCTGTTCTTCAGATTGTTTAAAGGGATTTGATGATAAAAAGGATTGAGATGTTGATGATGATGAATCAAATAATCTTGAATAATCCTCTTTACCAATTGGAGATAATGAACTTAATGATGATGATGATAATAAAGGTTGTTGATCATTGACATTATTATTAATATCTTTCATTGGAATAAAATCATCAGAATATTCATCCTCTTCTGAACCATTCTTTTGATATGTAAGAGAAGAACTTCCAAAGTATTTGGAAGTTTTTGTTGATCTTGTATCATCAGTTTTAGAATTAGAATCAATGTCAGGTGATTTAGATGTTGAAAGTGATGATAATGATGGTGTAATAACATCTCCCTTCATAATAATTGGCTCAAGAAGTTCAGTGAATGGTGTTTGATTCATTGTAGAAGACTTTGGATTATCTTCCATTAATAAATTTAAGATTCGAGATGAAGTTTCATCTTTGGTCTTAATAACAATGGATGAAGATGAAATTGAATTAGTAGAACCCCTCTCATCATATTTTTCTTCTTCAATAACATTTAATCTCCTTTCTTTTTCCATCCTAATGTCTTTGAGGGTCTTAATGATTTTATCCTTCTCCTTTCTCCAAGTTCCAACATAAAGCTTCACACTTTCACATTTTTTTAAGAACTTCTCTCTCCCATCATAAATATCTTCATACACTTGATTCATTGGGAAAGGGAAAGGTCCATTGTTCATATCAGATATTAAACCATCACCTCTAAGATTTCTAACATCACCCTTAAAAAGAATATCTTTGAGATAAGAGGAAGCAAGAAGGGCATCATCAAATCTAAAAATATTTATTAACATATTAAATTATTATAAATTTTTAATCAAACATAAAGGGTTATATAAAAATAAAATCATATAAACCCTTTCAAAGTCGTAATGGATGTAACAATGATTCTGATGAAGTTTTGAATATTCTCAACATAGAACATCTTGGTATCTAGAACAGTGAAGCAACTAGTATGATCTTCAGCATTGAACTCTCTAAACATCTTTTGCATCTCAGGGAATTGATGTTGAGAACATGAAATCTCACATCTTACACCTCCACCTCGAATTGAGTTGATCTTCAAGAGAGTTCTTTCATATTCATATTTTAAATAATTCAGATACTCTCGCATATGCTGAATGTAGCAGGGGTATTCCTTCAAAACACGAGCTAAGCACAATCCTGTGAAAGGTCCAAGGGAAAATGGGGATTTATCAGGATCCTGCCAAAATTTTTCCACATCAGCATAAAGTTTGGCGGACATTGCCAAGGATTGATGGTATGGATTCCAATAAGGCTTGATTGATACCAAATTTGCATAAGCTCTCTTCCCAAGTTGAGGATAATATGAGAAATCTTCTCCAAATACTTGTTGGGAACGTAATAATACTCTGCAATTATTCTAATTTTTAATAGAAAAGAGAGAATCAAAATTATCTCAAATTATTATATTCAAATATACCTGAGATACAAACAGACAATGATTGGGTTTGTATATCGTCTTACATATATCAAATCTCATATTTGGATGAGGATACAATGAGGTGATAGTATATAAAAGCTCATCCAAACTATCGTCATAATAACTCGTCTTAGAGTTAATATGTAACCACTCAATTAGATGGGAGGTGTTTATTCTCCCCTTTACCATATCTGAAAAGTTAGTAATCCAAACTCTGGGGTTCCTAATATGGGGTGTGAGGAAGTTAGATCTCTCATCCGCTAAAGATAGATCTTGTCCATCTCTCCAGTCTAACTTACTACCCTCTTCATAGGCATACTTGATTGCAGGAAGAATGATTTCATCTAGATCAGACTAAATATAAAAAGAAGAATTGATATAAAATAAATTTAAAAGGATAACATATCTTATAATAAAAGACAAGAATATAACATAATAGATTTTATTATACCTTCAACATTTGATCTAAATGAATCATACAAGTAAATGTATGGTTGTCATATGTAAGAGAAAGGAGGGTATATGTCCATGTTGTCTTGATAATAGAAACAATATCATCATTTACATCAGAATCAGAATCAGAATCATCATCATCAGAATCAGAATCAGAATCATTAGGATTAAAATCAGAATCAGAAGCATCATGATAATTGGCTGAGAAGATAGTATCCTCATTTTCTTCTTCTTCTTCTTCATGTTTAAAATCCTTCTCTTCAGACTCAGGAGTCTTGGTCAACTTCCATGGAAGAGGTTTCTATATAATATAAATAATTTTATTATTATTATAGAGCAAAATTATTTAAATAATAATTACTGATATTCTCCCAGGAGTATTGGCATGAACTTGAAGTGTCCAATCATTCCCTGGTAATGAGAGTGGAAATTCTTTGATTTCATCACATGTCTTCAATGAAATAGAATCAACATCAAAGGAGGTAAAGGTTTCCCCAATTGGAATCGGTTTTGTAATTTCAATACCTAATATATATATATATAATTGGAGTAAACAATCCAATTTTATCAAAATAAAAATGAATTTACCTTTATGGACATTATTTTCGAGAACTAATTTCAATAACATAAAAAAGGGATAAGATGTTATGTATATATATACTAACTATCAACCTGTCATGTCAGTAGCAAATTGTTGAATGACCCTATTGGGCACTTTCTTGTAAGTTAAATCTTTCGTAAACATCTTGATTGTATGGTAACTATTCAGAAGGGAAGAGATCATTTTAGTTTTAGAATAGAGAGAGAACAAAAAGAGAATAAAATATTTATACAAAATCATTTATCTTATAACATTAAATATATTTAAAATTATATGAATCTATTTCCTATATATAGAATGAAAAAAATGTCAATAAGTAAAGATGGTGATCATGGTTTTAAGTTTGAAATGTCAATATGAGTAATCAATCAAATTATTATTAAAGTCAGGGAACATATGAATCCACATCTTTGACAAGAATCGTAGTTAGGAGTCTGATTATTGAAAGTAAACTCCTCTAAATATAATTAAATAATCAAAAATAAATTTGTCAGTTGTGGTTTGGGTTGTGGTTGTGGTTAGGGTGAGGGTTGTGGTTTGGGTTAGGTATGAATTTTCAATATAAATATCAAGAAGTTTCTATTAAGGATGGTATATTCACATCACTTGATTGATAATAAGAGTTGAGAGTCTGATTATTGAAAGTAAACTCCTCTAAATATAATTAAATAATCAAAAATAAATTTGTCAGTTGTGGTTTGGGTTGTGGTTTGGGTTGTGGTTAGGGTTTGGGTTGGAGTTGTGGTTTGGGTTAGGGTGAGGTTTGAATTTTCAATCTAAATATCAAGAAATTAATATTCAAGAATGGTATATTCACATCACTTGATTGATAATAAGAGTTGAGAGTCCAATTATTGAAAGTAAACTCCTCTAAATATAATTAAATAATCAAAAATAATATTTGTCAGTTGTGGTTTGGGTTGTGGTTTGGGTTGTGGTTAGGGTTTGGGTTGGAGTTGTGGTTTGGGTTAGGGTGAGGTTTGAATTTTCAATATGAATTAAAGAAATTAATATTCAAGAATGATAAATCTATGAATCCACACATCACTTGATTGGTAAATAGGAGTTGCATGTCTAATGATTGAAAAGGAACTCCTCTAAATATGATTGAAAAAAATAATATTTGTCAGTTGTGGTTGTGGTTTGGGTTGTGGTTTGGGTTGTGGTTGTGGTTTGGGTTGTGGTTGTGGTTAGGGTGAGGGTTGTGGTTTGGGTTGTGGTTAGGGTTTGGGTTAGAGTCCAAAGATTTTAAAAAGTTTACACAAATATCCCTAAACATTGGCTGTGATATGGTTTAGGGTCTAACCTTTAACCATACTCTATATCTAAGAATGAATTTGTAAAAATAAAATTTCGAAAATGACCGTTGTGGTTAGGGTTTGGGTTAGGGTCAGACCTAAACCCAGGCTAAAACCAGGCTAAAACCAACCCTAACACCAACGGTCAAAAATTTGTCAAAAAAGATTAGACTAACCCTAACCCTATCACCACACCAACCCACCCAGCTAAATACTGATCATAAGAATCACATAACTATCATCTACAATCGAAAAAACGAAAGAAATTAATCAATAACAATTAACTAATAATCTAATTTCTTACTTGATTTTCTTGTTTCTCTTCTTGAAACTTCTGATTTCTGTTAAAAATGAACCCAAATGAACCCACTATTCACCATATAATAAAAAATCTTGCTAAAAATGATGAAAACAATAACATAATAACAAAAAGAAACTTCAATAAATAATAAAAAAGAAAAAAAATGTCAATGGGGGAATCGAACCTGCGACTCCAAGGAAGGTGTGTCAGATGTTGCACCATTGGGTCATACTGGCGTCTAAGATCAATTCCGAATTATATTCTAATGAATTAATACCCATGACTTCAAGTATTAAGTTCGATACTCCCACATGCTGTTTTCATACATTTTCTCAAAAATGACAAGTCTAAAGCCCCATATCTACTTGATGGAAAAGGTTTTAGGTCATAATGTCTCCTAGAAAAAAAGTTTTGTGGAACACTTTTTGTTCATTGTCACCTCTCGACTCCCATATCTCAACTATTTCCGGACAAATCTTAAAAACTTAAAAGGTATCTGATAACCAAGTAAATTACCTTTCATATGAGGTATCATTTGCTTCCAATGCTCATCTCAATCTTGAGATATGCTGTCACCAAATTTGAAGTGGTCAAAAAATCGTGTTTTTGGACCAACTTCAATGGCCTCAAAAAATATCAAAAAATAATTTTTATCACCAAATACCGAAAAATGACAGCATAACACCCCCATAATTACCATATAGACAGGTTTTTTTAATCTGGAATATCGAAATCCAAATTTTCGTTAGAACACACCCTAATCCTAACTACCAGTATTTTTCTTGAAATCACACCAAATTTTCAATCGACGATTTCTCAACAACCATAAGTCCGATTATCCTCAAACCAACAACGCATTAAATCCCAGCTCAAGGGCTTTCAAATGAGGTATTGATGAGGGGCTGTAGTAGCCTATGGCAAAAAGTAGAATGTGACGATTTTTCGTGTTGCTCTTTTTCAGGCCTAAATTACTCATACATATACCTATTTTCATAAACCACTAAAATACTCATCAGATAGGAAAAATCGACAGCTTTCAGATAAACTATGATTTATAGGCTAATTCCAAGTGGTTCTGGAGAAAATTTCGAAAAACGAAATTTTGGTGTTTTTCAAAAGTTGACTTGACCTTATAAAACACCTCATACATATATCAAATTTTATTTTTCAGACTTCAAACCATAAACGCAGTGTACACAACTCCCATATATAACATAATACTCTATATTTGTGTTTTCAATTCTTGTAGATCCCCAGATCATTTGTGACGGAACCCTAATCCTAACCAGCATACATGGTGAGTATTTATTATTTATCTTTTCATTTTATTGTTTGATGCTCATAGGAAAGGATGGATTGATTCACTTTTCAAGATTCCATTCTTGGAGCTTTGCTCAGATGTACAAACCATCCTCTCCATCCTCATCTGTACATATGAAATTGGAGCAAATGCTAATGGTTAGAGAAGATGGTGATATGGTTCCAAAAAAGTTCAATTTCAAGCTTGAAGACTGTCCTTCTGTGCTGATTGGGAAGATGTTCTTTCAGAATGTTGCTTTGGAGATGTGTTTGTTCTTTGTTGAAGAACATTGCCTAAATAGAAAGAAGGTTTTATTATTGTTTATTTCTTTCATTTCTTTTTTTTTCAATAGCTCCAATCTCAATATAATGCTAAAGTTCTTGAAAATATGAGAAAAGCATGGAGATTCTGTTCAGATAGAGAACCTGATATCTTTCAAAACCATTCCTTTGAAGAATGCCATCAAACTGCTTCTTCCAATCAATTTTTACACACCCCTCCCATTGATGGTAGTTTTGGTCTCATGTTTTTGGAGCAGTTATTGGAGAGTTTGACTCAACAGCTTGGGGTTGTGTATCTTACTGCCAATGGATATGGAATGAAGGATACATGGAACTTTGAATCACCAGATGAATTGATGAGATGGTTGGATTTAAGAATCGAGAACTATGAAGGGGAGTATCCTCATGGAGCAGTTGTGATTGATCTTTCTTCAGAATTACTACCCATCAAAGCAT
>Ga0209992_10001988_pt1 | contig 19824 bp, 20 predicted proteins | sample 2SBtaG_2_FD_182564 | JGI IMG/M metagenome (GOLD analysis project Ga0209992, IMG submission 182564) | Deep subsurface microbial communities from Kolumbo volcano to uncover new lineages of life (NeLLi) - 2SBTROV12_ACTIVE470 metaG (SPAdes)... | ecosystem: Environmental > Aquatic > Marine >... | reverse complement strand
TTCGGTATTGATAATACGGGGGAAATCAGCGATCTTGGCATGAATGCCAAGATGAATGAATTTGAAGCCGCAATGGGCTTGTGTGTTCTTGATGATATTACTCTAATTTTAGAAAAGAGAAAAACTACTTACAGCAACTATGATCAAGCATTGAGTGGCGAGGTTCAACTACAAGAAAAAAACAATAATTCATCTAACAATTATGCATATTTCCCAATAGTTTTGGAGAGTGAAGATAGATTGCTGAGTATTGTTCAAAAGTTGAATAAAATGCAGATATTTCCAAGACGATATTTCAGACCATCACTTAATAAGTTAAATTATGTTGAGCAAGGTCAAGCGTGCCCTATTTCAGAAGATATCTCGAATAGAATTTTGTGTTTGCCTTTGTCGCATTCTATAAAAGAAAAAGATCAAAATACTATAATTAATACAATTGTGGAAGCGTTATGAAATTAGCTATCATGCAGCCATATTTCTTGCCTTATATTGGATATTGGCAACTTATAAATGCAGTGGATACTTTTGTGATATTTGATGATGTAAATTTTATAAAAAAAGGCTATATCAACAGAAACTCTATTTTAGTGGGTGGTAAACCACAACAATTTACATTAGAGCTTATAGGTGCAAGTCAAAATAAACTCATAAACGAAATAGAAGTTGGAAATAACTCAAAAAAGCTTTTAAAAACCATAGAGATGAGTTATAAAAAATCACCATATTTTGACGCTATATTTCCGATCATAGAAGATATACTGAATTATGAAGAAAAAAATTTAGCAAAATTTATCGCTGGTTCATTAGAAAAAATATCTAGCTATTTAGAGATAGATACAAAATTTATATATTCAAGCGATATTAAAAAAGATAATACTTTAAAAGCACAAGATAAGATACTAGATATTTGTAAAAAACTAGATGCTTCAAGTTATATCAATGCAATAGGCGGACAAGAACTTTACGATAATAAAAAGTTTGAAGAACAAAACATTCAATTAAACTTTTTAGATGCGGAAATGGTCAAATACAAACAATTTAAAAATGATTTTATTCCGTACTTATCTATACTTGATGCAATAATGTTTAATAACAAAGATGAGATAAAGAATATGCTTAAAAACTATAATTTAATATAAGAGGGTAAAGAATTGGACAAAGTCATAATATACGGAAACGGAAGAATAGCAAAGATAATCTACCAGTTTGTAAAAAAGCAATTTGATGTGGTTGCATTTACAGTTGATAAAGATTATATAGAAGCTAAACAAATAGAAGGATTACCTCTAGTTGCATTTGAAAATATTCAAGATAAGTATAGTTCAGATGAATACAAAATGCTAATAGCTGTAGGTTATGTACAGATGAATAATATTAGAGAAAAAAAGTACCTTGAAGCAAAAGATAAAGGTTATGGCTTTATAAACTATATTCACCCATCAGTTGATATGCACAATAACATTAAAATAGGTGTAAATAATATCATCTTAGACCATGCTACGATTCAGCCATATGTAAGTATGGGTAATAGTAACTTTGTATGGAGCAATGCCGTTGTAGCTCACGGTTCAACTATAGAAGATACGAACTGGATAACTTCAGGAGTAGTAATATCTGGTGATGCAACCATAAAATCAAAATGTTTTTTAGGGGTGAATGCCACAATAGGACACAGTATAACTATAGAAAGTGAAAACTTCATAGGGGCAAATACATTGGTAGCAAAAAACACAAAAGAGAAAGAGGTGTTTATCTCAAAAGAAGGTGAAAAGTTTAGACTTGATTCTCAGAGATTTTTACAATTTACAGGAGTGTAAATATATGGAATTATTAAATAAGATATTGTGTGAAGTTTTTAGATTAAAAGAAGAAGAGCTAAAAGATGAACTTACAATGGAAGACATAGGAAAGTGGGACTCTTTGACTCATATGGATTTAGTGACCTCTATAGAAGAGGGTTTGGAGATACAGCTTAGTATGGATGATATTGTGACGATGAGAGATATTAAAACGATTAAAAGTATAGTGCAAGAGAAGTTGGTATAAATGAAACTTGAAAATAGAGTAGCTATCGTTACAGGAGGCGCTAGTGGTCTTGGAAAATCTATAGTGGAGATGCTTTTAGATAATGGCTCAAAAATCGTTGTACTAGACATCAACAAAGAAGCGCTAGATAGTATAGATGAGAGTGAAAATATACTAAAGGTGGCTTGTGATATCACAAAAGAAGATGAAATAGCGAAAGCTGTTGAAAAAGCAAAAGATAAATTCTCAAAAATTGATATTTTGATAAATAATGCAGGAATACTTTATAGTGAACCGCTTGTAAACATCATGTCAAAAGAGAAAAGACATAGTGTATCTATGTGGCAAAAAGTGATAGATATAAATCTTACCGCCCCTTTTATCCTTGGTTCTTATGTAGCAGAGCAGATGTTAATGAGTAGAACTAAAGGTGTAATAGTAAACATAAGCTCTATTAGTGCCAGAGGAAATGCAGGACAAAGTGCATATAGTGCAGCAAAAGCTGGATTAGAATCTATGACTATGGTATGGGCAAAAGAGCTTGGTAGTTTTGGTATTCGTTCAGTTGCAGTTGCACCTGGATTTATGGACACAGAGTCCACACACGATGCAGTAACTCAAGAAGTTCTTAATCATGTAAAAAAAGAGACCCCTATAAAAAGACTAGGAAAGGCTCAAGATATAGCTGAAGCTGTAAAGTTTGCAATTGAAAATGAATATATGAATGGGAAAACTTTAGAAATAGATGGAGGGTTGGTAATATGAATTTTAATGAAGATTTTGATTTTAGAAGTTTTTATAGTGAAAGAGATGAACATTATTGGAATGAAATTGAAAAGCTAAAAGAAAAATATAATATTTCATTAGAAATGATTTTAAAAAATTATATGGCTTTTATTCAAAGAAGAGATTTGCCACAACTTTTAGCATACTATGATTTATTAAAGAAAGTACAACATTTGCCTGGTTCAATTGTAGAAGTTGGTGTATTCATTGGAAATGGTTTATTTACATGGACAAAATTACTAGAGACAATTTTCCCTGGGAATAGAGGAAAAAAAGTATTTGGTTTTGATAATTTTAATGGATATGAGCAAAAAGTTACAGAGTGTGATGAAAAAGCTATAGATTATATTAATAGTTTTGTTGGTGATTTTAAAATTGACTATGAATTTGTGGAAAAACTACAAACTCTTCATAATTTAGATTCACTGATACCTGGTGTTGAGAGGGTTAAAATTTATAATGGAAATTTTGACCAAACATTTCAAGAATTTAAAAATGAAAATTATGGAGTTAGAATAAAATTACTTGTCGTTGATGTGAATTTGTATATCCCAACAAAAAAAGCCTTGGAATCGTTTTATGATTTATTGGTACCGGGGGGGGTAATCGTATTTCGAGGATACGGTGTCAAGCCATGGGAAGGTGAAAGTAAAGCAGTAGATGAGTTTATGAAAGAAAAGGGCATCAAGAAAATGCATAGTTTTGAATTTTCTATGTATCCAGCGCTATATTTAATAAAATAAGGATTTCAAAATGAATAATATATATGTATCACCTAGCAACAAGGGTAGGTTAACAGTAATAGAAAATGGTTTTATCGATGAAGATAATAATGAGTTTTTATATAAAAATGGTTTAATAGATTTAATATTTCCAAAAATATTACCTCAGAGTGATTTAGAATCAATTGCATGGTATAAAGATAATGCTGCTGTATATGATGATTTTTTACCAATGACGTTTGATACTTTTGGTGTTGATGAAGACGCCGAAAGAATGAAAATGATTGATCTTATGAAAATTGAGAAAAATCATAAAATACTTGAGACTGGATGTGGAACAGGAAGAGATTCTGAAAAAATAGCAAAAAAACTTGGTAAAAATGGTGAGCTATATTTGCAAGATATTTCAGAAGAAATATTAAGAATTGCAGTAGAAAAATTTTCAAAAAGGGTATACGAACCAAAAATAGAATTTGCTTTAGCTAATGGATATCATCTTCCATTTTCAGATAACTATTTTGATAGTGCTTTTCATTTTGGTGGTTTAAATACTTTTGGAGATATTAAAAAAGCATTTAGTGAAATGGTAAGAGTTGTAAAGCCAGGAGGAAGAATTGTTATAGGTGATGAAAATATGCCGCAATGGTTAAGAGATACAGAATTTGGTAAAGTTTTGATGAATTCTAATCCTCATTATAAATATGACCTACCATTGGAATATTTACCTGTAGAAGCTAGAAATGTTAGAATTGATTGGATTATAGGCGGTGTTTTTTATGTTATTAGTTTTGATGTTGCAGAATCTGAACCAACAGCAAATATTGATTTCGAGATTCCGGGTATTAGAGGTGGAACACATAGAACAAGGTATTATGGTCATACGGAAGGTATAACCGCTGAAGCAATAGAATTAGCAAAACAAGCAAGAGAAAAAAGTGGGAAAAGTATGCATCAGTGGCTTGATGATTTAATTAAAAAAGCAGCATTAGAAGAGTTAAATAAATAATGTTCAAGTGGAAAAAAATGGGGATGATTTACTCCCCTGATGGAAGTGTAGACTGGATGCATAGTCATGCACAAGTACCTTATACAGTTATATTTAATAATTTTATAAGAATTTATTTTTCAACTAGAGAAAAACAAGATTTAAATGGCCAATTCAAAAGCTTTAGTGGGTATATTGATGTTGATAGAAAAAACCCAAAAAAAATATTAAAAATATCAGATGAACCGATAATTTCTTTAGGGGGTTTAGGTGAATATGATGAGTTTGGTTCAATGGCAGGAAGTGTCATACCACATAACGATGAATATTATCTATACTATTGTGGATGGCAACGAGCTGTATCAACTCCATATAATTGGGCAATTGGATTAGCTAAAAGTAAAGATGGTAAAAAATTTGAGAAAATTGGGAAAGGCTCTTTAATGGGTCCAACTTTTAACGAACCTTATTTACAAGCTTGTCCTATAGTATTTAAAAAATCAGAAACAAATTGGCATATGTTTTACCTTTCAGGTACTAAGTGGATTGAATTGGAAAATGGCAAAAAAGAATCTCAATACTTATTGATGTATGCTAGTAGTGAAGATGGTATTAGTTGGAAAAGAAATGGTATTCCAATAGTGCAAACGTTTGTAGAAGATGAGTGTCAAACAAGTTGTAGTATTTTTGAAAAAAATGGTCAATTTCATATGTTTTTTTCATATAGATATGGAACGGTATTTAGGAATGATCCTAAAAGAGGATATAGAATTGGCTATGCATACTCTAGTGACATGAAAGAATGGCACAGAGATGATTCAAAAGCAGGAATCGATACAAGTGATAGTGGATGGGATTCTGAAATGGTTGCATACCCACATGTAATTAATGTGGATGGGCAGACTTTAATGTTTTATTGTGGAAATAACTTTGGTCGAGAAGGCTTTGGTTATGCAGTTCTTGAGAAGTAACGATTAAAATGATTAACTTTGCGTTTTTATAAGCACATAATCAAGAAGACCATGCATAATTATTTTAATTTAGCAAGCTGTTTTTATGATGCATCGGATGCGTATAAAAATGAAATATCACTACGTTATAAAAATAAAAATATAACTTATAAGGCATTCAATGAGCTTTCAAATAAAATAGCAAATTTTTTACTAAGTAAGAATGTAAAGCCTTATGATGTTGTAGGTATTTTTAATACTAAAGAAGTGAATGGATATGCTGCTATGCTTGCATGTTTGAAAATTGGAGCAACATATACCAATATAGATGAAGAAAATCCGCTTGTTAGACTTGAAAAGATCTTGCATACATGCCAGCCAAAACTTCTTATAAGTGATCATCTTCCATCAAGTTTGATAAAAGTTGTTGCTAGTGATCTTAATATTGACCTGGTTAATTTTAGTAGTTGTGATCTACTTGAAAGATTTGATGATACAAATTTAGAAACTTCAAGGCAAATAATCGGCTCAACGCCAGCATACATTATGTATACATCGGGAAGCACCGGCACCCCAAAAGGTGTGACAATTAGTCATGCAAGTATTTTAAGCTTTTTAGGATGGAGTATAGATAGATATGATGTGACACCTAAAGATAGATTTGCACAAGTTAGTCCTATGTATTTTGATAATTCAGTATTTGATTTTTATACAGCACTGTTTAGTGGAGCTAGTTTAGTTCCTATTAAAAAAGAGACTACGTCAAATTTACCAGAACTAATAGATTTAGTAGATAGTATGAAGTGTACGATATGGTTCAGCGTGCCATCATTCTTGGTTTATCTTCAAACCATGAGAGCACTAAATGATAAAACTTTTCAAAGTATTAGAGTGTTTACTTTTGGGGGTGAAGGATTTCCTAAAGGGGAGCTAAAAAAATTATATAATCTATATGGAAAACAAGCAAAGCTAATAAATGTATATGGGCCTACGGAGGGTACTTGTATATGTTCATCATATGATATCAGTCAAAAAGATTTTGAAGATATGAAGGCATTAGCACCATTAGGATCAATCAATCCGAATTTTGAGTATTTGATAGTAGATGAAAATATGCAAGAGGTTCAAGGTGGGGAAAAAGGTGAACTTTGTCTTATAGGACCAAATGTAGCACTTGGATATTATAATGATTTAGAAAGAACAAGCCAAAATTTTATACAAAATCCAATGATAAAAACACATAAGGATATTATCTATAAATGTGGCGATATAGTTTATGAAAAAGATGGATTGCTTTGGTTTACAGGTAGAGTTGACAATCAGATAAAACATATGGGCTACAGAATAGAGCTTGAAGAGATTGAATCAGTTCTAAATGGACTAGGTTATATAAATCAATCAGCTGTTTTATACGACAGGGTAAAGGCAAATTATGGAAAAATAATCGCATATGTAGCAACTAAAGAAGACATAAGCGAAGTACAGATAAAAAATGAACTCCACGATTTACTTCCAGAATATATGTTGCCAAACATCATAGAGATAAAAGATGAACTACCTAAAAATGCAAATGGGAAAGTTGATAAAAAAACCTTAAGGATAAGGTCATAAAAAAATATATCTATAATTTTAACTGGCTCTTTTTAGAAAAAGTTCTTAGAGTATTAAGCGGGCTAATTGTTGGTATTTTAATGGCGAGATACCTTGGCCCGTCTGATTACGGGATATTTAATTATGCATTAGCATTCATAGCTCTTTTTTCATGGTTGAGTCATCTAGGGCTAGGGGAGATCTTAACAAGAGAGCTAGCAAAATATTCAGAACAATATAACGAATTATTGGGTGGAGCATTTGCAGCAAAATTGACAGGAGCTTTGCTATCTGTTTTGGTAATTTATCAAGTTATTTCAATAATAAAGCCAGATATAGAAGATGAAATCGTCCGAACATTAGTGTTTTTTCTTTCATTGACATATGTTTTTCTTGTTTTCAATATTATTGAAAGTTACTTCCAATCGAAGTTTTTATCCAAATACACAGCAATTTCAAAAATTATAGGATTGATTTTTTCCATAATTACAAAGCTCTATTTAATTATAGGGGAGTATAGTTTGATATATTTCGCCATATCAAACTTAATTGAAACGTTAGTTATCAGCACAGGTCTTCTTCTTTTTTACAAACATGAAAAGAAAAAAATTATTGATTGGGAATATGGTCAAGAAAACACCAAGAGATTATTAAAAGATAGTTGGCCTATAATGGTTAGTGTGTTTTTAATTACAGTGCATTTAAGAGTTGATCAGATAATGATTGAAAATATGATGTCATTTAGAGAGGTGGGAATATATAGTGTTGCTATAAGATTAGTAGAGTCGTGGTATTTTATTCCGGGAATTTTGGTAGCAACTCTTTTGCCTTATTTTATTAAGCTTAGAAATCAGTCAAGAGTGGAATACGTTCAAAGATTGATGACTTTGTTTTCCTATATGTTTTGGTTAGCTATTTTAATTGGAGTGGCAGTCTTATTAACGGGAGAAGTGATTGTTATAGCTTTGTTTGGAGAGCAGTATGCGAATTCTTATGGCGTAATGTCGATTAGCATATGGGCAGGAGTTTTTGTTGCTCAAGGAACTGTAGCTAGCATATGGCAAGTAGCTGAAAATAAACAAATTTATAGAGTTTATATTCAATTAGCATCTGTCGCACTAAATATTACTCTCAATTTAATTTTGATTGAACGTTTTGGGGTCCAAGGAGCTGCAATAGCAACATTGGTTACACTAATGTTTTCAACATGGGTATTTGGCTTGTTATTTAGAGACATTAGAGGTGTAACAATCTTAATGATTAAATCAATAAACCCGAAATATTTAACACTTAAAACTTAATTCAAAAATAAAATGAAAAAAGAAATAATAAATAAGATGATAAATTCAAAATATAAAACAACTCTCAAGGGGGTCTTTATATTCGAATTGAAAAGTTTTTTGGGAAGAGTTTTTAATAATAAACAGCCCAAATTAGATGAAAAATCAAACTATTTGCATTTGGGTTGTGGGACTACCTATTTAGAGAATTATATTAATGCAGATTTTTTTGGATGTTTTAAATTTTGGAAAAGATACAAGCGGTGCCCTGATTGGATGCTGGATTTTAGATACTCTATGAATTGCCCAAGCAATGTATGGAGCGGGGTTTTTACTGAACATGCCCTGGAGCACTTGTACCCTGATCAAGTGTTGAAAATATTGCTGGAGTTGAATAGAACAATGAAAGAAGGGGCTTTAATAAGAATAGTAGTTCCAGATTTGCAGCAATGTATTAATCATTATCAAAAAACAAATTCAGATATAAAGGGTGATGGCGCCAGTATAGTTTGGGATCTAACCCAAAACTGGATGCATTTGTCCGTATGGGATTATGAATTGATGTACATATTCCTTCAAGAGGCAGGATTTTGCAATATAAAGAAGGTTTCTTACGGCATGGGACGAGATGAAAATATTATTAAAGACTCCTTGAATAGAAAAACTGGATCGCTATATGTAGAAGCTGAAAAATGTATTGATAGTATTTCTCTATGAGTATATTGCCAGAAAAACTAGCCCCAATTGTGATTTCAGTTTATACAAGGCTCGATCATTTTAAAAAATGCATCTTATCATTGCAAGAAAATGACTTAGCATGCGAAAGTGAATTATTTATCTATAGTGATGCAGCGTCAAGTCCATCAGATGTTGAAAGTGTTGCCAAGGTTAGAGACTTTTCTAGAAGTATTGTAGGATTTAAGAGGGTGACGTTAATAAATAGGGATAAGAACTATGGAGGTGCTAGAAATGCGGAGGATGGGCTAAAGGAGGTTCTAGTGCGTTATGGTAGTTCAATATTTATGGAAGATGATATCGTGGTATCTAAGTCTTTCTTGAAATTTATGAATGATGCCTTGTTTTTATACAATAACGATCCCTTAATACACAGTGTTTCTGGATTTAATATTCCCAATGTATCAAGCGAAGATGGGATTATATTGAGTAAGTTGTTTAGCGGATGGGGGGTTGGAATGTGGGCTCATAAAGAACCGTTTTCTTCAGTAGAAAGTATGATAACTCCTCACCAAGATATGATAGAAAATAAGATTAAGTCTAAAGTTAAAAAATATCACCCTACCTTGCATAAGAATTTGAAAAAAGTTGATAATAAAATTTGTCGTGCGAACGATGTAATATTTACTTATTTATTAATCAAGTGCGATCTATTTCAAATAAAACCTACTCAAACTTTAGTGAGAAATATGGGTATGGATAATAGCGGCGTTAATTGTGGATCTGATCGTAGATTTTTAAGTACAAAAATAAGCAATACAGAGTTAAACCCTGGTGCTTTGCCAAAATACAAGCTTCAATTTGACAGGGAGTACTATGATTTCTTTTATCCTGTTTTAACCCTCTATGATAGGTTGATCAATCTATATTCTAAAATTTACAGAAAGTTATTGAGTGGCAATTGGAATGATTAAATCATATTTAAAAAAAATTTCAAAAAATAACACCAAAGCAATGTTTTTTTTAAAAGCATTGCAGTTTATTAGAAATACAACTCTTCTGAAAATAGATGGCAGTAAAAAAAAGTATCCAAAAGTAATCCAATTACCAATTACTTACAAGTGTAACAGTAGATGTCAGATGTGTAACATTTGGAAAATGGATAATACTGGTGAGGCTGAAATATTAGAGTTTTCAGCATTCATGAAAGATGACTTATTTAAAAAAGTTGAGTCAGTTGGTATTAATGGAGGTGAGCCAACGCTATTAAGTAATATCGATGAATATGCGAAAGCTATATTGACCCTGCCAGAGATAAAATCTCTTAACATTATATCCCATGGATTTAATACGAATAGAGCCCTTAGAGCCTTTCAGAAGATATATTCTGCATGTAAAGAGAAAGGGGTTAATTTTCATGTATCAATATCACTTGATGGTGTTGGAAAGATACATGATGATGTTAGGCAAATTCCAAATGGGTTTATGAAAACAGTATCAACAATAGATGAGTTGATAAAAAACCAAAATAAATATTGTGATAGTTATGATGTTGCGTGTACTGTTGTTAAACAAAATATTGACAATCTAGTTGAGCTCAATGAATTTTCAAAAATAAAAGGTTATAAGATTAAATATCGTTTGGGTGTAAGTAATAAGCGAATTGAAAGCGATATTTTATTGGGACAATACTCCGTGTTATCAGATAAAGAATATAAGCAGTCAGCCAAAGAGTTCTTTCATTACTTGATGTCGAATACAAAAGATATTCATGAGAAGTTCAAATATTTTTCTATTTTTAATTGGCTAAATGAAAGTAGTCCAACTAGGCTACTAGGGTGCATTTGGAAAGATGAAGGCATCACTCTTGATAGTCGTGGTGAGTTGTATTATTGTGCGGTTGAAAGTAAAAGTTTAGGCACTTTACGTGATGGTAATACTGGCGAAGATGTGTTTTTCAATAAAGGAAATATAGAATATCGAAAGAGTATTGTTAAGAACAATTGCGACAATTGCATTCATGATTATGGAGGAAAAGTTGAAATAAAAAGCGTTATTAAGTTTGCAAAATATATTGTTGAAAATAGAATTTCAATGCTAATCTATAGAATCAAGCTAAAGACTAGATTATGAAAATAACAATTATTGGCTGGTATGGGACGGAAACTATTGGAGATAGGGGAATACTAGCGGGCTTAATTTCATTTTTTGGCCAAATCTATGGGGAATTCGAAATTAAGCTAGGAAGTTTGAATCCTTTTTTTAGTGAAAGGACAATTCATGAGGATCAATCCTTATATGAAGAATTCACAGAAAAGAAAGTTGGGGTTAGTGTTTTTAATGTAAAGAATAACAAGGATCTTAATAAGGCAATTAAAGATTCAGATTTAGTGGTAATGGGCGGGGGGCCATTAATGGATCTAAATGAGCTTTTTATGGTTGAATATGCATTTAAATTAGCAAAAAAAAATAACATAAGAACGGCCTTATTGGGGTGTGGCATTGGCCCCTTGTTCCAGGATAAGTTCAAAATTTCCGTATTAAATATCATTAATAAAAGCGATCTAGTAATCTTAAGAGATGAACAATCTAAAGTAAATTTGCAAGTTATTTCTAATGAATTTTCAGAGGATTTAAAGGGGGTAAATTTGCATGTAAGCATGGATCCAGCTGTGGAGTGTTGTGTTAAATATAGAAAAATTAACACACTATTACAAAAGAATTATATTGCAGTTAACATTAGAGATTTTCCTAAAGATTATAGTGAGCTTGATATAAGTGACTTGATTAATAATAAGATTATTTCATTCATAAAAAAAATATCAAGACAGTACCCAAAGAGAGAGGTGCGCCTTATTCCCATGAGTTATTTTTATCTTGGTTGTGATGATAGGGAGTTTCTTAATAAGGCGATATTACAAGAAAAATTAGATAATGTTACTGTTCAAAATAAACCGTTAACACTTAAAGATACAATGAGAATTTTTCAGAATTCATATTTTAATATTGGCATGAGGTTTCATTCAGTGGTATTTCAAACTATGTTAAGTGGAAAAAATTATATATTGGATTATACGGAGCCAAGGAAAGGGAAGATATATGGTTTCATTAAAGATGTTGATGAAGATGATTTTTACAAGAATAGATATATAACACTTCAAGATGACAATGTTTTTGAGTTTAAAAATATGAGTCAAAATATAAATAAGGTTTTTACCTTGAATGAGAAAAATATCGATGATCTACTGAATGTCTATATAAGAGAGCTTAGGTTATTAAATAAAAGGAGTTGCAAGAAATGTTGAGAAAAAAGTTAATTAAATTTGTAAGATCAATTGTTAGATGGATGGGCTACGATATAGTTCAATTCACTATAGGAACACACCCTATTCCAAGGCAGGAGGCATTAATGAAGGAGTATCAAATTGACACAGTTATTGATGTTGGAGCCAACATTGGCTTATATGGTAGAAAATTAATTAAAAGTTTAAATTACAAGGGAGATATATATTCATTCGAGCCAATGGCAAAAGAATTTAAGGGTTTGAAAAATGAATCGAAAAATTTTGAAAAGTGGACGGTGTTCAATGAGGCGCTTGGCGATAAACAGCAGAAGTTAAAGATTAACGTATCAGAAAATTCTGTTAGCAGCTCAATTTTAGGAATTTTAGACAAGCATACTGAGTCTGCTCCTGAATCTAAATATTCACATCAAGAAGAGGTTTCTGTTAATACTCTGGATAACATAGTAAAGGAAAATAATTTAAAAGATAAAAATATATTTTTAAAGTTAGATGTTCAAGGTTTTGAAAGGCAAGCGCTTCTTGGGGGGGGTGACTCGTTGAAATATATTGACACAATACAGGTTGAAATATCCCTAGTTCCTTTGTATGAAGGTGGTATCGTGTTTGAAGAGTTATTTGATATGTTGCGGGTACAAGGCTATACATTGGTAGCAATAGAGAATGGCTTTTCTCATAAAACAACTGGGCAAATGCTTCAAATGGATGGCATATTTCACAGATATAGCAGCTAATTATGAAGGTAGTAATAGTGTCTACTGGTGATATTGGAGGAGGTTTTTGGGCTGCATATAGGCTGCATAAGGCCTTGCTGAGGGCTGGCATAGAAAGTATTATGCTAGTTCAAGATAAAAGTAGTGGAGATCCGACTGTAGCCACTGTAAAGACAAAATTTAGCAAATGCATTAATAGTATCAAGGCTTCAATTGATGGGCTACCTGTAAAATTTTATAAAGGTAGGTCGAAAACACTTTTTAGCCCTTCATGGTTAGGGTTTAGTGATGTGGTGCAAGTTGTTAATGATCTTAATCCAGATATTGTGCATCTTCATTGGGTGTGCGGCGGGATGTTGAACATAAAAAACATCTCTAAAATCAACGCCCCGATTGTTTGGTCATTACATGATATGTGGCCATTTACAGGTGGTTGTCATTATGATGAAAGTTGTAACCGGTATAAAAAAGAATGTGGCGAATGCAAGGTGTTAAACAGTAGCAATCAAAAAGATTTGAGTTCGAATATCTGGAAGAAGAAATCGCAGGTGTTTGACAAGATTTCTAACATGACAATTATTGGTCTAAGCTCTTGGCTGAATCAGTGCTCAAAAGAGAGCTCTCTTTTAAATAAATATCCGCATTACAATATTCCAAATCCGATAGATACAAATGAATTTAGACCGTTTGATAGAAATGAATCAAGAAAAATTTGGAATCTCCCTTTGGATAAAAAGATTATATTATTTGGCGCCATGAGTGCAACTAGTGATCCTAGGAAGGGTTTTTTGGAGCTAAGCAAAGCGTTAAAAATTCTCAAGCGTAAAGATGTGGAATTGGTGATTTTTGGCAGTAATAAGCCACTAAATGATGATGGCTTTAGCTTTAAGGTTAATTATACTGGGCACCTCTATGATAGGGTTAGTCTAATGAGCTTGTATAATGCAGTTGATGTGATGGTTGTGCCTAGTTTACAAGAAAATCTATCTAATGCTATCATGGAAAGCATGGCTTGCGGCACACCTGTAGTGGGGTTTGATATAGGAGGAAACTCCGATATGGTAGAGCATAAGGTCAATGGATACTTAGCTAAACCATATAGTGAAAACGATTTAAAAGATGGAATAGAGTGGATATTGAGTAATGAAAAATATGACGATCTAAGGGTTAAGTGTAGAAAAAAAACACTTGATAGTTTTGATAGTATATTGGTGGCAAATAGATATATTAATTTATATAAGGATGTTTTAGAATGACAGCCCCTAAAGTAACTATTATTACAGCCATTTTTAATGGTGAGAAGCATATTGAGGAAACTATTAAGAGTGTTATTTCGCAAGATTATGAAAATTTTGAATATATTATTATAGATGGCGGTTCTACAGATGGCACTATCAATATTATTAAAAAATATGAAAATAAAATAAAATATTGGGTAAGTGAAAAAGACAAAGGGATTAGTGATGCTTTTAACAAGGGTATTAAAGCGTCTACTGGAGATTATATTAACTTTCAAGGTGATGGGGATAGGCTATATTCTAAAGATGTGTTAAGTAGAGTTTTTAAAGATAAAAACTTTAGTCAAGAGATGTTAATTAGTTGCAGGATAGAAAGAGTTAATGAAGAGGGTGAAGGGCTATTTTTATCAAAATATATTGAAAAATTCAATAAAAAGTCATTAATTTATAAGTTAAAAATACCCCATCAAGGTTTATTTACTCACAGATCATTCTACAATAAGTATGGTTTTTTTGATCTTGGTAATATTTTTTGTATGGATTATGAAATCTTATTAAGAGCTTATCATGACTTTCCGGTGGTGGTTACAAAAGATATCGTTGTTTCAAAGTGGAGAGATGATGGGGTAGGCAACGGCAGAACTTTGGAAATATTTGATGAGTATAATTATATTAAAATTAAAAATAAAATAACCCGCCCTTATTATTTATTTTTTGTAAAGAACTGGATTTTATTCAAATATTACACCAAAAAAATTCTTGGAATTTATAAAAAATACTAATCTAAAATGTTAAAAGAGCGAGAAACTTGGGTGGATAACCTGAAAGTATTTGGAATATTGGCCGTAATTCTTGGTCATATTTCATCACCCCCTCAAGTGTTTATATTTACTTGGCATATGCCTCTATTTTTTGTAATTTCAGGATTTTTTATTGATACACTTGATACCCCAATAAGATTTATTAAAAAAGGCCTTTATAGACTTATGTTGCCGTATTTAGTATTTACCTTTTTGGCTTTATTTGTGGAGAGTCTTAAAAGATATTTGTTGGGCCGGGAGAGTTTAGATTATTCGAGCGAGCTTTATAATATGTATGTATGGATGGATGGAGCTGCACTTGTTAATACTTACGCTTTTGTACTCTGGTTTCTTCCAGCGTTATTTTTTTCTAGGTTGGTGGTTTATTACGCCTGTAAGTACATAAGCAATATCTACATGCAGACCTTAACTGTTATCCTGTTATTTTCGGTTAGTTTTTTTTCTGATATTCCATTTGCCATAGACAATGCATTGAATAGCGTACTATTTGTATATATAGGGTTTAAAATATTTTATCTTTACAGTAAAGGCTTGCTAAACTTCAAAAAGGCATATTATTTTTTGATGCCATTGTTAATACTATGGGTCATATATTTATTTTATAATTTCCCTGGATTGGATATGGCAAGAAAAAATTATAACAATATTCCTATTAATATTGCATGGAGTTTACTTGTTATCCTTGTGTTGTTTTACTTGTCAAATAAATTAAACATTACATCCAGAGTGTTAAATGAATGGGCGAAAAATACAATGTTCATATTTGCCATTCATCCATACACAAATAATATTGCAGATGCTTTTGTTAAGCTTGCAATGACACAGGGGTGGTATGTGAAATTTGCAATATCTATTGTCATTTTGCAAGTGCTGATAATTCTAAAAAAGAAGCTTAATTTATTTAAATATGTATGATTATTTAATTATCACAGAGATCCCTGTTTTTTACAAAATTAATCTGTATAACGAATTAAGCAAACAGTTGAATATATTTGTAATATTTATAGCAAACGATACCTCTGATATAAGATCGGCTGATTTTTCTTCTTTTTCAGAGATTGATTTTGATTATGAAACTATAGGAAATAACTCTTTAGAGGGTAAGTCTATATTTAGTATTATTAAGATCCTTAAAATATCTTCAAAATTAAAATATAGAAAAATATTGCTCTGCGCTTGGAATTATCCAGAGACATGGATTTTATCATTATTCAATAAAAAAGAAAAAAATTGCTTTACACTCGAGTCCACGATAAATGAAAGCACTACAAAAGGTCTAAAAGGATGGGCGAAAAAAATATTTTTATACAGGGTGTCAACAGTATTTGCATCTGGAGAAATGCATATTGAGTTATTGAGAAAGCTTAATTATAAAGGTCATATAGAAGTAACACACGGTGTTGGAATTATTAATAAGCCAAATATTAATATGTTAAATCATGACTATAGTAGGCGATATTTATACATAGGAAGATTGAACACTATAAAAAATTTAGATAAAATTATTTCTATTTTTAATGATTTAGATGGGTATTTGTTAACTATTGTTGGTAGTGGAAAAGAAGAAGAAAAATTGAAAAAAATGGCACATAAAAATATAAACTTCATAAATTCAGTAAAAAATACTGAAATTTATAAGATTTTCGATAAAAATAATATTTTTATATTGCCAAGTTTAATAGAGCCATGGGGGCTTGTTGTTGAAGAGGCCTTGTATTTCAATACCCCTGTAATAATATCAAAAAATTGTGGAGCAAGAGATTTAGTAGAGAGTGATATTAATGGGTATTTGATTGATCCATTGGATGTGACTAGCATTAAGAAGGTAATAGAAAGTATCAATATATCCACATATAGGCGCTTAAAAAGCAATATAAACCCTCAAGACATTAACAGCAAGGACCAGTATCAAGTTCAAGTCTATTCTAATGTTTTATAAAAGAGATGATTACTTTTATATAGGCAATATTTTCATATTCCTAACAATTTATTTTTTGATAATTCCCTTCGTTTTATCAGAGTTCGATCTTCGAGTAATGTTAGCGTTACCTGTATTTTTTATTGGCTTTCTTTCGTTTTTTTTAGGCCTAAAGACTAAAAAATATTTTAAGATTAAGTCTGCAAGTTATGAATCCATGTGTCTACATAAGCGTACAAATTTTGCATTATTAATAATGTCATTATTTCTACTTTTCGTTGATATGTATCATGCTATTTTTATTATATTGAATTCTGTTGAAAACAATCTAAATTATACTTCTAGATATTTTTTGGATAATAACTATAGTTCCTTGTATGTTCAAATATCAACTTTAATATTTCTTTACATAAAGCTTTATTTGTATGCTTTGTTAATGAGTAGGAGTAAGTCGTACTACTATTTAATATTTATAATTCAGGTTGTTTTGTACTCCACATCCCAGGTAAGGTTGGTAGCACTATCGCCCTTTATAATCTTTATCATTTATGGATTTTATATGGGCTACATTAAAATCTCTTTACCAAGAGTCTTGGTATTATTATTGTTAAGTCCTGCTCTATTTTTGATTCTATTAATATCTAGGGGTAAGGCCGAAGGAGTAAGGTATTTTTTTAATTATGAACACCTGGATATGCTTTTTTCTGATACAAACTTGCCTACTTTAATTTATACAAGCATGGAGTCATTTTTGAGTTTTGAGTATTTGCTTCGAGTAATTAATGACGGCATGTTCTTTATTGAAAGTGGAATTATTCGTATATTTTTCATGCCAATTTCAAGAGATTATTGGATGGATAAGCCTGAGGCTTTTTCAAGAATTATTGCAAAAAATTATAATATAGATCAATATGATTCAGGTGGGGGGTCGGTCGCAACAATTTATGGAGATGCATTTTTGAATGGGCATGTGATTGGAGTCGTGCTGGTTATGTTTGCAGTGGGGTACTTTAGCAAGGTTGTTTATAACACTGTGTTTAGTAATTTATACGTAAATAAGGAACAAAAGTCGATGCTGCTCATTCTCTATTCGATCTTTATTTATCAATTTTTATTTTATTTTAGAGGGTTCTTGAGCGAGTCATACTGGAAGTTTATATTGTTAATATTTGTCTTTATTGTGCTTTATTCGACACAAAGAATTTTGTTCAGACTTTTAAGATGAAGAAAACTATCCCAGATAAAATTCTATTTTTAGGGCCTATAACCCCGCCTATTTATGGTCAATCATTGGCCTTCACAAGGTTTCTAGAAAGTATAGATGGTGATAAATCGACAGTAGTAAATACTAACCTTGAAGATAAATCAAAAGCAGGAAAGATAATTAAGGCTTTTTTAATTATTTTTTCTATTGCGGCCAAGGTGTTGTTTGATAAGTATGATGTAGTGTACTTCACATGTAGTCGAAGTATGTTGGGAAGTGTCAAAGATGTAGTGCTTATAAATCTTGCGAGTTTTAAAGATGTGAAGATAGTCAATCATCTTCATGGTTCAGATTTCTATGAGTTTTTACATGGTAGTCCTAAGTGGTATCAGAGGATACTGTTTAAAAGCTATGAGAAAGTAGATACCTCTATAGTGCTTCTTGATGTTATGAAGTTGCAGTTCAGAGACTTTAAAAATATGAGAGTAGAGGTTGTGCCGAATTTTTATGATAATGAGTGCAATGAAAGGCTTGCAGAAAAAGAAAAAAATAAAATAAATTTAGTATACTTGTCAAATATTATAAGTAGTAAGGGGATATTTGAACTTATAGATGCTTTTGAGGCGTTGTCAAAAATACATAAAAATATAAGTTTAAATATAGCAGGCGGATATATGTCAGATAAATATATGTCTACAGATAAAGTAAGAGAAAAATTCGAGCAGAAAATATCTTCAAATAATCGTATAAATTATATAGGGAAAGTTTTTAAAAGAGAGAAGGTAGAGTTACTTCAAAAATCAGATATATTTATATTGCCAAGTTATTATAAATCTGAAGCATTTCCAATATCTATTATAGAGGCCATGGCGTGTGAAAATGCTATCGTAACTACAAACTATAAGTATCTTCCAGAAGTAGTGAGTGAAGAAAATGGAGTATTAGTTAATCCAAAATCTATCGATAGTTTAGTAGAAAGTGTTGAAATTTTGTTAAATGATATTGAAAAACTAAGAAAGATACAAAAACATAACAAAGTTGAGGCTAAAAATAAATATAGCTTAGATCAATATCTGGAAATTTTAAATAAAATAGTGGCAAAAAAGTAGTTTCTATGTGATATTTTTCACTAATTTTTGGAGAGTAATATTTGAAAATATCAATCATAACGGTAGTATGGAATAATAAAGAAACTATACGAGATGCAATAAATTCTGCACTCAGTCAGACATATAAAAACATAGAATATATTGTAATAGACGGTGCTAGTGCAGATGGTACGTTTGAAATAATACAAAACTATAGTGACAAGGTTTCAAAGATTGTTAGTGAGCCAGATAAAGGGATTTATGATGGCTTGAATAAGGGTGTTTCGTTAGCAACTGGTGATGTAATTGCTTTTTTGCATTCTGATGATGTATATGCAAATGAGAGTGTAATTTCTGATATTGTAAATTGTTTTGATAATGACACTCAAGGTGTATACGGCGATTTAGTTTATACAGATAAAGCAGATGTGAATAAAGTTTTTAGATATTGGAAGAGTTGTGATTTTTCACCTTCTCTTTTAAGCAAAGGTTGGATGCCGCCTCATCCAACTTTATTTTTACGTCGT
>Ga0209992_10001987_pt1 | contig 19843 bp, 15 predicted proteins | sample 2SBtaG_2_FD_182564 | JGI IMG/M metagenome (GOLD analysis project Ga0209992, IMG submission 182564) | Deep subsurface microbial communities from Kolumbo volcano to uncover new lineages of life (NeLLi) - 2SBTROV12_ACTIVE470 metaG (SPAdes)... | ecosystem: Environmental > Aquatic > Marine >... | reverse complement strand
CTTGACACCAACTCACGCCTCACCATCAAAAGGTGAGGGTGTGTGACAATAGATGACCTTTGTCAATCTGCTTTGATCATTTTATACGCGCCTTCGCCGCCAGTTTCTGGATCTGTGCCAGAGCGACGCGGTTTGATAAAGATGCGAAATCCGCAACTGCGGCAAGAGACACCGTTCTTTTCTTGGCTAAATGCTTCTAAAGCACCGCACTTCAAGCAACGATAGAGAACTTCTGTTGGCAGGGCGTCAGCACCACATGCTTCGCAGTTAATCCACTGTGTCCACCCTTTTACGCGGTGGTTCTCTTTACAGTTGATGTTGATGCACCGGTAGGTGAACATTCGGTCGTCTAGAAAGGTGTAAACTCGTTCCATACGATGGCGGCGACCAGCCCGCCCTTTTTCAACCTCGCCCTTTAGAAGTAAGGATTAATTACGCGATTTACGGCATATTTCAACAAAATTTTCCATTATTTTTGCTCCATATTCCGAATCATTTACTTCAGGGTGAAACTGTAGCCCGAAACGGGTGCAGTCAGTGTTTTCCATTGCTTGTACTTGACATGAAGGACTACTTGCCGTTATGAAAAATCCTTCTGGAACTATTGTTACTTCATCGTTGTGACTCTCCCACACAACTTGGCTTTCTGGGGTTTCTTGGAATAATGCCCCACCTCCCTCAATAAGAGTGATTTCCATTGCCCCGAATTCAGGTGTTTCTGCTTCTCCACAATCACCACCATAATGCCGTGCCATGAATTGATGGCCAGCACAAATTCCAAGGATTGGTAAATCAAGACCAAGGAGTTCTCCACAGTTTCCTAATTTTCCAGTCAAGCCCACTCGTGCAGCACCCCCTGAAAGGAGTAAACCGTCTAATTCTCTCAAGTCTTCACACAGTATATCATTAGGAATTATTTGTGTGTCCACACCAAGATAACGAAGCATTCTCCATTCTCGATGAGTCCACTGCCCGCCGTTGTCAACGACATCAATAACAAGAGGGTTGGCCATGGCTATCAGCCCATTGGCGCTTGCTTGAATTCAATGAACTTGCCGCTATCATTCTATGTCAGCGAGGCGAGTTAGGAATGAAATTTTCATGCTGTGTTCTATCGCAGCAGCATTATCCCATGCTTCGTTGAAATTAGCACCTACAGCGTATACTCCGCCGCCTCGCACAACTATTGCTTTGCATTTTGATTGTTGTAGTCCTTCGGAAAGTTGGCGTAAAAAATCATCCTCTGACACATCATCGGAATCTACTATAACAACTGATTCAAATCTGTCCTTGCCTGCAAGGTCTGATGGGCGGAGAACAAACAAATCCTGTTCTAGTGACATTGCAGTTGTGTAAGGCGCTGGGAGGTGAGCGCAAGCAGCACTCCCATTGTGCTCTAACGATGTTACTGCAAGTAAAATTGTGTGAACTTTCCATGCGTTTCCCGCTCCAGGAGGGCCCGCTTCACCTAATCTTCCTGAGACTATGTGACGCTCATCTAACTGACCCAGAGGAGATCCTTCTCTAGTAATGTGAACTAGATTGGGTTCGTCTAAAGAAAGTGTGGAAACACTACCAACAGTAGCGTGGCAAAGGCCGTCTCGTTGCAGTTGACGGCCGATCCTCACGAAATCACCGACAACATGAGCTGGTACCACAAAGCCGTCGCCAACTATTGGTGGCATCGGTTGGTTATCCATTTCATTGATTATACTTCCAGCGTTAGTCAAAGCGTTACGCATCGATTCGTTTTCAGCCCGCAAGGCTTCAACATCAGAGATTGGTGTGGCGGCCATCGCTTGGCCAATCATGCCACCAACGTCGACTGAAGTCGCTTGTGGTTCATCGGAAAATTCGTCATCTTCATCTGAAACATCATCTGCAGCCTCTTCTTGTTCCACATCGTCTTCTTGTTGGTTATTTTCGTGTTGCAGAGCCGCAGGAGGGCCTGCTGGACGCTGTGGTGGTGCACCTGCCGCAGCAATACCTGGGAACATACCCATTGGCATCCCCATTGGTGCACCTTTAGGTGGCCCACTTGGAGGGCCAGAAGGAGGGCCTTTTGGTGGATTTTTCCCTTCTTCGCTGTCAGCCGCGCCCGATGGTGATTCTCCCTTCTTGGCCATGTCTATCAGTACGGCGAGTTGGGTTCTCATTAAATACAGGTTGGCTTTGGCCGAGCCATTCACTTAGCCCCGATAGTGTAGTGGCCTATCATGAAGCCCTGTCGAGGCTTCGACCCGGATTCAAATTCCGGTCGGGGCGCCAAGTGATTTGTTGCTTGGTTTTTGGCTATAATTTACTCAAATTCAATGTACGTGAATTATTCTACAGGCCAAGATTGCCATTCTTCTGTGGAGCCGACTTCTCTGAAATGATTTTGCCCACTACCTTCTGGCCACTCAATCCACTCAAAACCATCAGAAATGACTGCGTTTTCAACTATTAAGGGTGGTTCATTCTTTTGTGGTTGTTCTAACTCTTCAGTTTGTGGTGTTTCGATTACATCCTCTTTGATAACATCTTCAAATTCTTCTTCCACATCACTGACAACACCTGTATGGTCAACTTCGTCAAATAATTCCTGTTCAGCCAACATACTCTCGGGCGGGCCATGTGGGAGTTGTGGTTTCTTCACAAGATGTAACGCTTGGACAAAGAGGAGCAAGACCATCAATACTACAACGACCAAAGGTAACCAAGATAAGCCAGATGATGCTTCTCCATCAGGCTCAGTTTCTACTTGTTGCTCACCACTATTGTTTACTAAATCCCCTTCATTTATTGTTTGATTCAAATTAGTTGTGTTCGAGAATGACTGGTTCTGGAATGTTTCATTAGTATAGGAATTATTCTGGAATGTTTGATTTTGGAAAGTGTCGTTGTTCATAGTATTGTTTTCATATGTGTTGTTCACATAGGTATTATTCACATATGTATTGTTGACATATGTATTATCTTCAGTATAATTTACAGATGAACTACCACCACCATTCCCATCCGGGATTTCGCCTGATGCACAACCATCTGCGTTGGGGGTTTCTCCAGCCATTGTCCTTGAACAATCATCAATGAGGTCTGATACTCCATCACCATCATCATCCGTATCTTCATTCCAATCATGGCACCCATCTGCATCAAAGTCAACGGTTGGGTTTGTAATCCAACCTTTCACACCTGTTGGACAATTGTCATCTACATCTAAGATGCCATCGCCATCATCATCTAAATCTTCATCGGCATCTCTGCAGCCATCCCCGTCATAATCAGTTATGCTTCCAGAATACCAGCCAACAGAACCATTGGGACATGAATCATCGTAGTCTTGGTAATGGTCATCATCGTCATTGAGGTCTTCAGTAGCATCAAGGCATCCATCACCGTCATTATCTGTATTATTGGAAGATGTCCAATTTAATTCACCACGATTACAAGTATCGTATTCATCCGATATTCCATCATCATCGTCATCAGAATCTTCAACATTATCTAAACAACCATCACCGTCATGATCGACTAATGGAGTAGATATCCAACCTAAACTTCCCTTAGGACATGAGTCAACAGTATCATTCACAGAATCATCATCATCATCCAAATCTTCATTTGAATCTTTACAACCATCTGTATCATAATCAGTAGTCCCGTTTGATGTCCAATTCAAAACTCCGAAGGGACAAGCATCAAGCATGTCATTTATCGCATCATTGTCATCATCAGAATCTTCAATAGAATCTCTACAGCCATCGGAATCATGGTCTGTGGTATTATTTGAAGACCAAGTGAGAGCACCTAGTGGACAACTATCAACCATATCTCCCACACCATCACCATCATCGTCGGAATCACATATATCACCGAACATATCAGAATCATAATTTTGTTGACTTGGATTGTAAATTTGGTGGCAATTGTCCCTGTTATTGGTAATACCATCGGCATCCGCATCAGCACTCATTCGAGAAAGGAAAATATCGTCTCCATCTGATGAATTTAGTGAATCCAAACCAAATGTTCTTGCTGAATTTTGATATTCCAGCACACCTGCAACTTCAATGGTTCCATTGCCAGTTGCGATTACTTGTTGGACGACTGTATTCCCGGTTGGTTGGGCTGCCCATTCCCATGTTCCTTGATCTGCTGCCATAGCAACAAAACCCGTACCGGCACTTGAAAGAGTGGTTAACCCTACACTAATCACACCTGATTTATCACCCACTACAGCAATGCTTCCGTTCCCTATATTTCGTACATCGAGAATTTTGTCGCTCGAAGTGCCTCCAAGAGAAATTGACCAATCCCATGAACCGCTAGAATTGAATTTTGCTAAAAATCCATCATAGCCCCCTCCTGAATTTACTGAACAGCAAGACCCAAATGAGACACTATTTTCGAAGTAGCCTGAAACGAATATATCACCTGAACTAGTGACATCAAGGCTCTCAACCCAACTACAATAATTACCAGTACTACAAGTTGGCTCGCCCATCCACCACATTGTACCATTTGATGAAAAGAGTCTAATTATGGCACCTTTTGCATATGCGTTTTTGTTATTATTACCGGTGCTTGGGTCATTGTAATATCCAGATTTAGCCCAGAATACTACACCTCCGTTTGGGTGACCTGTCATCGCTTCAAGAGATAAATCATATTGGGTATAAGGACCTGATCGGTAAATATTACTCCATGAACTTGTAACTCCTCTCTTTGCGATGCAAATATTCCAATTACTATTTCCAGAATAACTTGAACCATGCATATATACCGTTCCAGCACATGCACCAGAAAACCAAACTTCACCATTAGATACAGCAATATCAACATCAACATATCCTGTTGTTGAGAAACCGATTGAATCAGCAGACATCCACCCGTTTGTCGGTGACCAACTTGCTACAATAAATCCAGAACCACTCGAGCGTGATGTCAACCCAGGTATTTCCATGTAATTTGACCAATGAAAAGTAACCCATACAGTTCCATTATCACCGACTGCCATTGCAGCCCATTCTCTTTCAGTTGTAAATCCTGTACTACCTTCCAAGTGGCTACCGACTTTGATTTCATCGAGATGTGTCCAAGTCCCATTTGAATTTGACATCGCCAGAAATAGGCGAGATTCATATGAGTGTGATGTTGTAAGGTCTCCCCCAACAACATTGTTACCGAATCGCAGATTTTGCCCATAACGAGTTGATGAACCAAATAAAATATTTGATGTGTTGTTATATTGCTCTAAATCAATTATTGTTTCAGTACCAGTATGCCCGATTAATGCATAAAATTGCTGATTACTAAGGCCATTATTCCATGAATATCTTTGCAGGGTCGTTGCTGGAGCATCTGAATAATAATGATAACTTCCACTCTGTCTTGCTAGACCATTGAATGGGATAACAATATGCTCACTACCTGATGGCATATCTATCCAAGCAACATCATCAACACTAGAAGAACCTGACATCATATAATTTGAAGTTGCCATTGAACCTGTGTTCGTCAATTCAACAAGTACGGCATTATTTCGGTAATTTTGTTCATAAATCCAACTTGATGTATAAGAACCTGAATAAAATCTGAATCGTGAATTATGATTTAGACCCATCAATAAATGACTACCCTCAATATCAATAGATGGATTCTCTACATAATAACCTGAATAAGCGTAATTTAAGGTAGTTCCGAGTGCCCATCCAATTGCCCCCACATTTGAAAATTTAACCACATATGCTGTACGGTAACCATTGATGGATAGTTGAATTGAACCCCATGTGATTTGGGCAGAACTACTAGTGTTCACCATCATTTCGCCAGCCACAAACACATTGCCGGCACTATCAACATCTACAGCCCAAGCTCTATCGTTGTACGAGCAAATTGGTTTGCGAACCCATTCAACACCGGCTTTTGCTACGCGCATTACAAGTGAATCAGAACCTGCGCCGCCACCATGAGTAATTGATGTTTGATCAAGTGTCAAACTTGGTGTTGTAAATTCTGCAACGACCATTACTTTTCCATTACCATCGGCAGCAATGTCATGGGCTTGTTCTTTACCAGCTCCACCATAGATTCTACCTTGTTCCCAAGAACCATTTGTGTGCCCCCACAATACGAAAAAATCTGTGTCGCCACTGTTATTGAGTGTTGTTCCGTTGATAGTGATTTGCGGGCTTGCCGTCCAACCAGAATAAACTAATCCACCTGTGGAATCTAATGTGACTCCTGTGATGTTATCAAACCCGGCGCCATTGACTGAATTGCCCCATGAAATTGCGCCACTATTCCTACCAATACTAACTACGAAACCATCCCTGCTACCTGAATTATTCAAAATTGATGAACTCGCATTGAACTGTGGTGAATCGTAACTACCAACGACATAAACATCTCCTGAAGGATCAACAATCATGTCTTCAACATGCTCGTCTAAAGCACCACCAAAAGTAGTCAACCAAACACAATCACCCACTGAAGAAAATTTTGCTGCAAACACATCTAGGCCGCCATTATTCAGCGCATGGTGATAGTCAAGGGAAAGGCTGCCTCCTCGAAATATTCCAGAAATATATGTGTTACCAAAAGAGTCGACTTCTACTTCGCGTGTCCAAACATATCCTGCATCGTAATCTTTGGTAACCCACTCCCAACCAAGTGGGTTGGTTGCTGTTTTTGCACTCTCATAATCTGGTTCTTCATCTACTAGAATTGGAGATGTATCTGTCGGTTCGAAAACCGTAGATAATGCAATCATTGGAGCAAGTATCATCAGCGTAGTGAGGAAAAGTGCTTGTTTCATCACCGGCGAGTAAAGGAGGATATTAATACCTGTTTCGCAATCAAAAATTGCTTAGAATTTGTGAATTATTCTACGGGCCAAGGTTGCCAATCGTCTTGAGTTCCTTCCGCTCGGAAATGATTTTGACCGCTTCCTTCAGGCCATTCAACCCATTCAAAACCATCAGAAATTGTTGGATTCTCGACTACTTTTGGGGGGGTGGTTGATTCAGGTGTAGATAGTATATTATCAGAACTCAATGGTTCTTCTTCGGTTATTGAAAAATCATCGGAGGACTGCATTACTTTTGTTGTATAATCTACATCATCAAACATTTCTTGCTCAGCCAACATACTTTCAGGAGGTCCTGCTGGTGTAAGTGGTTTCTTAACAAGTTGTAGTGCTTGAACAAATAGCAATAAAACCATCAAAATTATCACAATAAGAGGCACCCAGGACATTTCAATTAGTGATTCTGATTCAGAATTTGGATTTGCTTGTGGTTCATCGTTTGTCTCATTCAACATATCTCCTTCATTTATTGTTTGATTCAAATTTGTGTTATTCTGGAAGGTTTCATTTTCATAGGTATTATTCACAAAAATATAGGTGTTATTTACGTAGGTTGTGTTTTGAATAATTTGGTTTGGCTCTGTATCATTTGATGACGAGTTCTCGGGATATTGATTGATAATCGTAACATTGCCACCTGTTCCAGACGTTGCACAATTTTCTTCTCCATATGGGCATGGATCTGAATAATCATTTATCCCATCGCCATCATCATCTCCATCTTCAGTTGCATCTAGGCAACCATCGCCATCGTAGTCACTACCCCCATTAGAAACCCAACCAAGCATCCCTTTGTCACAGGAATCTTGGGTGTCGGGTATGCCATCACCATCGTCGTCGTTATCCTCTGTTGAGTCTAGACAACCATCACTATCATGATCGGTTACTCTGCCAGATGTCCAACCAATATCTCCTTGTGGGCAGAAATCATTAACATCAGTAATTCCATCATTGTCATCATCAATATCTTCAGTTAAATCGCGACAACCATCGCCGTCATTATCTGTCATTGGAGATGATGTCCAATTTTTCTCACCTAGATAACATAAGTCTGAATGATCTGTTACATTGTCATTGTCATCATCCGCATCTTCATCGCTATCCCTACAACCGTCGTCATCGTAATCAGCAGAAATATATCGAATCCAATTTAATACACCCCGGGGACAAAGATCTACTGGGTCTAAAGCCGAGTCGCCATCATCATCTAAATCTTCTAACAAATCTTGACAGCCGTCATTATCATGGTCTGTGGATGAATTAGATATCCAACCAGTGTCACCAATTTGACAATCATCAAATCCATCAATAATACCGTCATTATCGTCATCTAAATCTTCTGTTAAATCTCGACAGCCGTCACTATCATGGTCAGAAGTTGCATTAGTTATCCAATTGATTTCACCATTGAAACATAAGTCAAGGCTGTCTTGTGTACCATCATTGTCGTCATCTAAGTCTTCTGAGATATCATTACAACCATCGCCATCATGATCTGTGGTTGGGGACGATGTCCAATTGAGTAATCCTGTTGGATGACACATATCTAAATTATCTATTACACCATCATCATCATCATCATTATCTTCCCCGGAATCTTGGCAACCATCATTATCTCTATCTGTAGATGCATTAGATGTCCAATTCATATCACCTTGTGGGCAATTATCAAAGATGTCTAGAAAACCATCATTGTCGTCATCTGCATCACATACATCACCTGGGCCATCTCCGTCATAATCATCTTGATTACCGTTAGAATTATCACCACAATTATCCAATCTATCAGCGATTGAATCACCATCTCTATCTCTATCCCACTTCCAAATCAATAAATCATCTGAACCATTGCTGATTAAGTTAAAATTTTCAAAGGATTTGCTTCCACTAAAATATCCAGTGATGTAAGCGGTTTCGTTAGAATCTAAAGAAATTGAATACAAACTCTGAGAATAACTTTCAGACCATTGCTGGGAGCCTGTAGAATTTAAGTGAGTAATGTATTGGTTGCCAACTACTGTCAAATTGTCATTTGAATGCACTGCAACATCCTCTATCACATGTGAATTGGGTGATATTCTTGTACCCCATTCCCAAGTACCGTTGCTTAATGCTTTGACAACAAAACCACCAGAATTGGCTAATATTATCGTGGTTCCAAAAGATGCGTGATTAGAATTATATCCGGTGACTATGATGTTATCATTACTGTCTATTGCTAATTTTTCAGGGCGGTCGTCTGACAGTCCACCTCCATGGGTAACCCATTCCCAACTGTGCGTTGAATTTACTTTAGCAAGAAAAATATCCCAAGATCCTGAAGATGTAGTTGAACCTGCTTGCATCGATAGTTGTCCGTCAAATTTGCCAGTTACGATTACTGAATCATTGCTATCAGCAATTACATCAACTGCATACCTATTATTGCATGAATCGGAAATTCTGTCTGCCCAGTCATACACACCAGCCACGGAATATTTTACTAACCACACATTGTATCTCCATGAGTAGCAAGTACTGTAAATTGAACCAGCGCTACTAGAGGTACTATCTGTGAAATAGGTTTGATGGTAATTACCATTATTTCTGTACAAATAACTTTCACCAATAACGTAAACATTTTGATTGGAATCTAAAGCAATTCCTCTAGCATATCCATTATCATAATCACGCATAGACTCTACCCAAGACCAATTTCCGTTGTCGGCAATTCTAGCGACAAAACCATCGTTATTGTTCCATGCTGTTTTAGAAATTGTTCCAAAATTCTTGTTTCCATTATACCAACCACTAATGTATACATTTCCATATGGATCTACTTCTAAGTCACCTAAATATGCATAATTACTAGAACTGGAACCAGATGTTTGAACCACCCATTTCCAAGCTCCATCCGTTCCTAATTTAGCAACGAATAAATCATTGTTTGCATAAATTGTAGTCGCGCCGAAAATCGCTGAGCAAGTGCCCGCACCATGACAAACTCTGCCTGCAATATACAAATCTCCATTCCCACCGACTCTTGAAATTGTGCCTTGGTCGGCACCAATCCCACCTACATGATGTAACCAATTTCCTGTAGAAACTCTTGCACCAGCTAATGCTGATTGTTGTTCTAATGTTAATTCGTCATCTGAAATATCTACTAATTCACCCATTGAATATGTGTGATTTATCTGTTCATATGTGTTGGTGCTGATGGTTAATAATGGAATTAGAAGCATTAACGCAGCTAGGAATAGTGATTGTTTCATCATTACCGAGTAATGGTGGATATTAATACCTGTTTCCCTATTCAATAAACACTATTTTGGAAGATTTAACCAGGCTTCAAATCTACATAACCAGTCTGTAGTGTTGTACTGAGTTCGTCGCTCCACCTCTACTAGAGGGCTTCCTTCAAGCCGGTGTGGGAATATTGTTTGTAACTCATCAGTTAGGTTGGAAATTTCACTTTCTGAGGCAACTAACCATCCGCGTACAAGGGTTGGACTACCTACTTTCAACAATCCAATAAGGTGAGGTAAATGAGTAACTGTTTCGTGAGGTAGGTTAACCAATAGAACATCATACTTACCAACCAAATCACTGTCTTTTGTCAGTGTTAAAGCATCTCGTACGCCGATTTGATTACCGGATGTTGGAGTTTGTTTTTTTTCGGTGTCATCTAATGAAACTTCCATACCATTTCGATTCAAATTGTCAACAAGAAGTGGCATCGCATCTGGATTGAGGTCACACGCGAGTATATTTCCTACTAAATCATCAATCTGTAATAGGTGGCTGAAAGCCGGACCAACGCCACAATATGGGTCGGCAATATCTAGTGGGCGGCCAAGTATTTCTCTAAGTTTAATTGCGCTTTCAACTGTCTGGACACGCTGACTTTGTAGCCTGTGAGAAAAATATGCTTTTCGCGGGTCAACTTTAATGTTCAAATTGTATTCTCTGACTAATGTTTCTGTTTGCAACAATGTTTCCCTAACTGATTCGGGTAACAAATTAATTTGTTCAACCGTCAAAATTTGGTCACCAAGTCTTGCAGCCAATGGCTCTAATTCCCTAATTCTAAATTCACCTTTTACGCCATGATCTCTGAACACTACTCTCACCTTTTTATGGTGAGTGATTTTCGCTAATGCGACTTCTTCAGCATATTGTTCTACGTCCTTTTCAATTTTGAACAAAAGTAAGTCTCCGAGTGGCTCTTGGGCATTTGGCCACCCACCTTCATGCGAAGAAATGGTTTCTTGGTCAATAAATTGTGGCAAGTAACCAATCCATTTTTGTGGTAAACGTTCAGATTGTTCCGCTTCTTTTTCCTCAAATTGATTTAATGGAAAGGGTAATTCTTCAGGAGGATTTTCTCCAAGTGGAATTAGTTTGAACTCACTATCATCTAGTACTCGATATCCTTTAGATGACCATTCGAAGCTGTTTATGCAATCCAAAATAGATTGGGTTTTTTGCTTCGGCACCCTCAAATGACGCATCATACTCGAAAGTCCGATAGGCACTTCTCGCTTGACGATGACGGAGGAATGACGATGGCAAATATTGAGTCTGGGTTGTGGTTAATTGGCCTAGGGCCAGGAGATTTATCGGCCATGACGAATGCTGCAACCGAATCGGCAAAATCCTGTAACTATCGTTTTTTAGAGGGTTATACTGCACTTTTACCACCCAGTGAAGGGGACAAACTTGCTGAAATTGTTGGTGAATACGAATTGCTAATGCGGCCAGAGGTGGAAAATCCTGTCAAAATATTGGAACTTGCAAGTGAACACCCGGTGGCTTTGATGATAGTTGGTGACCCACTGCAAGCAACAACTCATGTTGATTTGCAATTGAGAGCCGAGGCTGCAGGGATTAACTGCCACGTAATTCATGGGATTTCAATTACAACAATTGTAACTGGCGCTGTTGGTCTGCAATCATACCGATTTGGAAGACAAGTTACACTTGCTTATCCATATGGAGATTATCTTGCAACCTCGCCGTTTGAACTTATTTTGGATAATCTTCAACGAGACTTGCATACGCTCGTTCTCCTTGACCTAGACCCAACGGGCATGGGGATTGATGAACAAAAACCAATGAGCCCTGCCATTGCTGTTGAGGTTCTTCGACTATCTGCAGAAAAAATTGGTGAAGATATTGAACAATGGAAAATTGTACTTTGTAGTGATATGGGTCGCCCTGAACAACATATTTTTTACGGCAGTTTAGATGATGTTCATTTGATGAATCAAGGGTCTATTCACTGCCTTGTAATTCCAGGAAGATTAGATGAATTAGAGGCTAAAGCATTAGCACGGTGGAATTAATTTGAGCCGTTGCCCTCAAGGGAGATGGGTTACTCGGAGGTACGCGGGGAACTAAAATGGCAGGACCGGCTGAAGTAGAATTCCCCGGAAAGAAAACGCAGAAAATACGGATGCGTGGTACGAAAAGGGCTTCTGACTCGGTGCAAAAACGCTTGCGAAAAAACCTCGATGTGTTGTTGGAGGAGCCACATTCAATTCTACCGACAATTTCTGGTCGAACCTCTCGTGGTTTTGGCCGGCCAAATAAACTTAAATCATGTCTAAAAGATATTGAGAAAGTCATCAATAAACGTGAGGATAGATCGTGGCTGCAAAAACGAATGGCATCGGGCAAAGGCGGCTTAGTTGGACGAGCATTTGCCGGTTGTTTGGCTGCCGCCCATGAAGACGAATTCGAAACTGTAGCGATATTCAAACACCCAGTCTATGGTTCATCATCATTTATCCGACGAGGAAGAGGAAAACCTGCCCACCTACTTGGTTTGCAAATGCATTCACACCCTATTTTTCGTTTGCTCGCATGGGAAGAATTGGCAAGAGCAGGTTACTGGTTTTTTTCATGGTCAAATAATTTTATTTGCACTGGGATTGACCCCGCACCACCTGAAGAATGGGTGACAGAGGGCCTTTCCTCTTCGCCATTGAAATTTACCATAGACGATGATGGGGTTTGGCAAGCAGGAAGTGGTGAAAACAAAATTGTGATGAATTATTCCAATGGTTTAGTTGTTGAAATTGGTCTTGAAGAATTATCAAAAACCAAAGAGCCTTTTGTGCAAAGTATTGTTCTTACAATGTCACCTCCGCGTTTATCTGAATTAATGGAAGTTGAGACTAATTATAGGCCAAATGGTTGGCCAAAAGACAAGGGGATAAATCAAGAAACTATTGATTCCATGGGTGTTGTCATTGACCAATGGTTACGCTTAGAGATTCCAGATTCAGCCTTGAAACCACAATTACACGCTGCTTTTTGTGAAGAATTAGAAGAAGGTTTGGTGCTAAAAGAAAACTGGTTTGCCAATGATAATAAGGCCGGATTTTTGGATGAATTGCAAGGTAGTAAAACCGAACTAGAAGCTATCTCAATATTGCTTGATACATTGGAGGGGGGTGTAAGAGTTGATTCTGCAGGAGAAGCGCATTGGTTAGCCAGTGAAGTGGTTCGAATGGCAGATGATAGCGCCCACTCGTTACTAAAAGCGACATGGGGTAAATGTGGTTTAGATATCCTTGAGGAAATGTTTGAATTGACTGGATCTGAAGCCGATGATATCTATGAACAACAATTAAACAGCCGTAAGGCTTTCAGTGGATTCTTAAAAAATCTAGACGAAAAACAGAGTAGCGTCAGAATGATGAAAAAATTTCCTTATGATTCTGAATCGTTACCTTCGCCGCTTGATTTTGCTGATATGTTAATCAAAAAAGCACACTCGGAAGGAGTTGGGAAAACCACAACTATGGCAAGAAAATCGGGTGAAGGGCGAAAATCCTCAATGGGCTGGGCATGGGTTTGCGTGCATGGAAAAAATGAGGGGGAAGCGTGGCATTATGAACCATCTATTCGAGACCTTGGCGGGGATTGGGTGCCGGCATTGAAATCATTATGGGGTGCTAGTAAAACCATCATTGATGACAGTGATAGCAGTGATTATATTGATGCAATGGAAAATTTACGAAGTGTCACGGGCACAATTGAAAAACTTCCTTGATTATTTTTTTTAGTCAATTTTCTACCTGGTTATTAACCCAAGTTGTATACTCAGAACTTGATTCTTCAAGTCTGTGAATTATTTGGGGTACATCATAAGGATGGTTTTCAATTAAGGTAGAAATCAAGGATTCTTTGTGTATTTTTGTGGTTTTAATAGTTAAGCGCCATTCATCCTCTGACACTATTTCGCCCTCCCAGAGATATGTGGAATTTATTTTGTGACTCTGAACACAAGCCGCTAATTGTTGAGAAATTAATTTAGTTTTAAACGCCATAATTTGTTCAGAAGTCCATTCAATCGGCAATGTTGTTGTAACTACTAGAATTTCCGTCATCAATCACTAGCGAGTCCTAGGTAGTGCATCAATCTACGCAATTTGAAATTATGAATCAAGCGAACCATTGAAGGCAAAAGTGCGGCCGTGGGATGTATGGGTGATACGATGAACTCTTCATGGATGGAGCCAATCAACACAGGAGAGTTGCCAAATGATGATTCTGTGTTTGATGTAATCGTTGTAGGGGGCGGACCCGCTGGTTCCTCTGCTGCTTCATTTGCAGCAATGAAAGGTTACAAGGTACTTTTGTTGGAGAAGGCAGTATATCCGCGCGACAAAACCTGTGGTGATGCTGTTGGTGGTTCATCGATGAAAATTGTCACAGAACTTGGAGTTCGACCGATGATAGAAGAAACTCCATTGTTTCGTGTTGATTCCATCATCTTCTCAGGCCCAGGTAAAAACACAGAGGTTAGAATCAACCTACCTGCAGATCAAGTGGAAGATAGAACTGCAGGGTATTCACTCCCACGATTGCAATTTGACTACATGATGTTCAAACGAGCGACTGAACTGGTTTTGGAGAATGGTGGTTCTATCATTCAAGACTTTGCTGTGAAAGAAATTCACATCGAAGGTGAAGGAGATTCTCAAGTCATTACAGGTGTAAGCGGAACTATTGGGGGTGTACGGAGTGGGAATGGCGTTTCAACATTCAGTGCACCAGTGGTTATTGGTGCTGGTGGATTTAACTGCCCGGTTGCTAGAGTTGTAACTGAAAAATGTCATGATGAACCCATGCGAGATGATGACCATTACATCGCTGCATACAGGGAATATTGGGAGATGGATTCGAGTTCTAATATTGGACCAATCGAAATCCACTTCCTTGGTGGAAAACTCTGTAATGGTTACTTTTGGATATTCCCTGTAAATGATAAAATTGTGAACGTGGGGTGTGGTCTTCTCATCAGTGATATGCACAAGATGGATACTAAATTGCGAGAATTACAATCCTGGGTAATCAATGAACACCCTAAGTTCATGGATAGATTTGCTAATAGTAAAATGATTGAAGGAAGCGACAAAGGGCACTTAATCCCGTGTGGTTCACCTAGAAAAAACGCTCCAAGTTACCAACCTAGGAGATTCGCTATGGCTGGTGCTGCTTGTGTTGGAGACGCTGCTAGTTGGGTTGACCCATTTTCAGGTGAAGGCATGCACCAAGCCCTTCTTTCAGGGAAAGTGTTAGCAGAATACATGGAAGGTGAAAGTGGCAGTGTGGTGTTTACAAAAGAAGCGGCCCATGAATATCAGTTGGATATGTGGGGGCGCTTGGGACCTGTTTTATCAAACAGTTTGAAACTGCAAAAATTGGTTAGAAGAAAGTGGTTGTTGAATTTGTTGCTCAAAAGAGCGGCTCGCGACAATAAACGGGGTAAGGCAATACGAAATCAATTGGAATTGGCGTGTTCAACAAAATCTGGCCAAGAAGATATGGCTAGTACTTGGCAAATGATGAAAATGGTTTTCTTCTAAGGTGGGAACATGGGTCATTCTCTAAATGGAATTAAGGCTGTTTTTCTAGACCTCGATGGTACAATCTACCTCAGTAATGAGTTAATTGACGGGGCTGTTGAGTTTCTCACTAGATGTCAAGAAAGAGGTGTTCAACGTTTCTTCCTGTCAAATAATTCCTCAAAATCTGTATCTGAATATTTAGCAAAGTTGCATGGGCTTGGAATTCCAGCACAAGAAAATGATGTGCTACTATCAACCCATGACCTAATATCTTGGCTAGGTAAAGAGGGTGTTTGTGAAACTTATGTTGTGGGCACAGAAGGGATGTGTTCAATGCTTGAAGAAGTTGGTGTTTCGACTCGAAGTGAAGAACCCCAATATGTAGTTCTAGGTTATGATACTCAAGTTGATTATGAAAAATTAGCCACCGCTTCAATACACCTCCACAATGGAGTTCCTTTGGTTGCATCACACCCAGATATGGTCTGTCCTTCTCCAGATGGGGGGTTACCAGATGTTGGTGCATATTTGGCTCTATTCAAAGCCACAACAGGGGTTGAGCCGACTCATATTTGTGGCAAACCAAATGCTGGAATGATACTCCATAAAATTGAGGAATTGGGATTACAACCCTCTGAATGTGCAATGGTTGGTGACCGCCTATACACTGATATGGAAATGGCCGCGCGAGCGGGCGTAATTGGGGTTCTCGTTTTATCTGGTGAAGCCACTCTAGGTGATTTAGAAACGGCCCCCCAAACCCCTGATGTTATTGTGAATTCTGTTGCTGAATTACTCTAGTCTCTGTAGCGCTGGGTTTTCATGGATGATTGCTTGCGCTCAATTATGTCAGACACTGTGTTAGTCACCGGAGCCAGCGGATATATTGGTAGCCACATCGTTGCCAATCTACTTGCTAGAGGGCGAAATGTGCGTGCTGCATTAAGAGCACCAAATGACCCTGAAAGAGTAGACCACTTGTTAGCCCTTCCAGTTGGTGCAGGGGGTTCATTATCTGTCGTCAAAATGAATCTATTGGATGCTGATGAAGTCAAGGCTGCTGTCGCAGGTTGCAGTGATGTGATACACGCTGCTGCTGCCCTTTATGTTGGTAAATCAGACCCACAAAAAGACGTCGTGGACCCATCATTAATTGGGACTCAAAATATCTGTGATGCGATTGATGGTACAGATTGTGTAAAACGACTTGTTCACACCTCATCTACTGCTGCAATCAGACCCACAAAATATGAAAATGGAACTCGTTTTACATCTGATTCTTGGGCTGATGATGCAACCCTTGAGAATAATGCGTATGGATTAGCCAAGGCTGGTGCTGAAAAATTAATCAGAGAATGGCACGCTAACAAAGATGAAAATACCCGCCCCCGACTTGTCACAATACACCCTTGTGTTGTGTTTGGCCCACCGTTGTCAAAACGCCATTTAGGTGGGAGTCTTTCGTATGTGGAAGCGTTGTATAAGCGAACAATGCCAAAATCACTTCCAGTTCATATCAACATTGTAGATGTTCGAGATGTTGCTGAATCTCATGTTCGAGCATTGACTGAAGGCGAGCCTTGTGGAAGATATTTGGTAATAGGTGGTGATATGTGGATGAAGGATGTGGCTGAAATTTTACGGGCTGCTTACCCTGAAAGAAAATGGCCAAAGGGTGTACTTCCCTACTCTATTTGTCTGATTGCGGCACTATTCCACCCTAAAATGAGTGTGAAATGGGCTCGTTCCTCCCTGAAACGACATTGCACTTTTGATGCAACACCGGCAAAACAAGAGTTGAAAATGACTTTTCGTAACCCTAACGAATCAATAATTGACTCAATCCCCCCTATTAGTGAAAATAACTGGGCATGAGTAAACTTTGAGGGATGCCGGCTTACCCCCTTACTTGATGCAACCTAGCGAAGTGTGGGGTGAGCGGTGGAATGCTAACCCAAATCCATTGGCTAGAAGATGGATGGAGACAGTTGTTGACAAACAAAGTATGGTGGTATTGGCAGCTGATCGATACACGATGGCTGGCCTAACTGAATTGCTTGAGGGTGTTAGCCCCTACGTGGCGGCGCTCAAAACTCATGTTGATTTGGTAGAAGATTGGTCGGCAGAAAGTTGGGCAGAATTTTGTGAAAAGGCAAAAGATGCTGACATGTTGATTTTTGAAGATAGAAAACATGGCGATATTGGTAAAATTGCTCGTGACCAAATGGGCGGGGTGTATGACTCTCGCTCGTGGGCTGATTTAATGACTGCTCACCTAATATCTGGACCGTCTGTGCTTGATGGCATGGCTGAGGGATGGTTGAATGTTGGTCGACAAGGGGGTGTTCTCTTACTAGCCCAAATGAGTAGTGCTGGCAATCTTTTGGAGATACCAGGGTATACTGATGCTGTTGTTAATGCTGGAAAAGAGCATCCTGCTTGCTTCGGATTCATTGGTAATGGATCACGAGCAAATGAGTTGGCTGAATTACGTAGCAAAGTTGGTGAAATCAAAATGATTTGGACACCGGGTGTGAATCTTGTTACTGGGGATGCTGAACTTGGTCAGCGTTATGGCGACCCGACTGAAGCGGTGTTAGCAGGTTCTGATGGAATCATTGTTGGAAGTGGTATTCACCGTGCTGATAACCCTGCTGAGGCGGCGAAATCTTACGCCGATGTATCTTGGAATGCGCTGCTTCAACGCAGTAGTCTTTGAAGCGGAAGATTGACAGTAGTCTGTGCTTCTTCAATTATCATGGGCAGTGATGAAATTGTGTTGTGGCTGGTTGCCGCCGCAATCACTGTTGGGCTTATTTTGGTAGCCGGATGGCAAGTTTGGATTCATAGTCAACTAGATGCTAGAATTGCTGCTTGTGACCCTGGATTGCTAAGTAGTGTCTCGCATAAAGTAGAAACTTCAACTGATGCCCCTGTTGGCTCAGTTATTGTCCCATACGTCCCTGTTCAATTAGTTCCACTCAATGTATTGAATGCCCCTGCAGGGGTTGTGCAACCTCAAATTGAATCAAATCAACAACGGTTGTTGAACGAACCTAAATTCTGATCACAATGGGATATAACCCATCGTGTACAATCCATAACCGATTGCTCCGGCAGAGCCTAAGAACAATAATATCGCTAGCATCAACAATCCTTTGCCTTTCTTTTTTCGCTTAGGGGGTGGACCTAATGCAGGTAAGGCAGATGGTGGTGGTGGAGCAGGTAATCCTTCTAGGTCAATTGTTACCTCAACTTCTTCTTCAACCTCTGGATATAACTGGTCAAGGTCTTCAACTCCTGGTGCGTCTGGTATGTCTCCCATAACCAAATCCCAAACCTCATCAATGGATGATTGTGTAACCGGTTTTTGAAGTAAGGCAACTGCACCTGCACTAAATGCAGCGTCTTCTGCTAACTCTAACTTATTCCTAGGGGTGGTGAAAATTATTCTTGAATCGCTTCGGGACTCCCTCATTTCTAGAGCGGTAACATGTCCATCAAGACCAGGAATATCTAATGAGATGATTACTAAATCGGGTTTCTCTGTGATAAAAATATCAACCGCTTTATCCCCGTTTTTACATTCAATAACTCGATAATCTCTCTGACGAAATATCTCATTCATGCGGTACAGTGCCATCTCATTATTATCAACTAACAGAGCAAGGGGGGCATCCTCATCGGTGACCTCAGTTACTCGGACCATTGGCTCCTCTCCATTACTGGCCACAATTGTTGTGCACATCAAAGGAACGGTTCATTCCTCTTCTGATTTGGATTCGTCAGTTAGTACTTCTGCTGGTGCTCCTGTTGGTTCTGTGAAGGTCTTTTTCAATTCTTCAGCATCCTTTTCTTCGGCTTGTTTAGTGGAAATATCTTTTGGTGCTTGAACAAAAAACATACGCATTTCAGTTACAATCCCCCTCAATAAATTGGTTTCCATTTCGTCAATATTTCCTTCGGTCCGTTTCTGAATGACTGCAATCAAGTCGATGGCTGCCTTTGCTTCTGCGACGTTAACTGAATGATTCCCTTCGTGGTCTGGCATTTTACCAAGAGCGACTAGGGCTGAGCGTTGTAACATCTGGATTAGTCCAAAGAATTGTTGGCTTTCTTCACTACTTAGGAACTCGTCTGTCATCAT
>Ga0209992_10001986_pt1 | contig 19847 bp, 22 predicted proteins | sample 2SBtaG_2_FD_182564 | JGI IMG/M metagenome (GOLD analysis project Ga0209992, IMG submission 182564) | Deep subsurface microbial communities from Kolumbo volcano to uncover new lineages of life (NeLLi) - 2SBTROV12_ACTIVE470 metaG (SPAdes)... | ecosystem: Environmental > Aquatic > Marine >... | reverse complement strand
GGTACTAAGTTTTTCAATTATTTTCATTCTTCATAGCCTCCAATTCTAATTTTAATTTATTAGTTTTTTGTTTTGCTTCTAGTAGTTGTACTCTATGTACTTCTACTGGGTCGTTTTGTGAATAACTTGCAAGAGTTATATCACTATAAATTTCTTTATCATAGACACCTAAATCTATTTGGTTATTAAATAAGTCTAAACCTTGGTCAGTATATATATCTTTTGATTTATAAAACTGTATTTTATTATAGGCATCTAATGTATTATTCTTAAAAAATAAATCCTCTTTTGATAAGTTTTGAGTTGTTTCTTTTGTAACTTTAGCTATTTGTTTAGCTATCTTCTTTAAATTCTTTTTAAATTTACTCTCTATCTTTGCAACATCTGTAGTAACCCTGTCGTTGGTGTCCACTTTTTCTCCGCTTTCCGGCTGTACACCATCTTGCTTTTCACTATCTTCTGATTGTACTTCGGATTCTTCAGTGCTTTCGCTACTGGATTCGTCTTCTTGTGGCTCTGTTTCTTCTGTTGATTCATTTTTGGTTACTTCTTTTTCTTCCTCTACTATTTCTGATTCCGTTTCAAGCTCCACTGTTTCTTCCTCAGTTTCAATAACCTCTGGTGAGCTTTCTTCAACTGTCTCGATTTCTTCAAACTCCTCATCAAACTCTTCAAAAGATTCCGTAGTAGGTTCATCATTAAACTCCTCCTCGGTTATCTCTTCAAAAAATTCTTCGGCTGTTATGCCTTCATCTTCTAAAAACTCCATGAACTCTTCTTCCATGCCAGTCTCTTCTAAAAATTCAGTAAAATCCTCCTCAAATTCTTCAGTAAATATTTCTTCTGTTACCATAATAGGTTCAGAAAATTCTTCTTCAAAAAATACCATTTCCATATTTGGCATTTCTTCAAAAACCTCCATGTCAAATTCTTCTATTGGAGGAAGTTCTTCTATATCTATATCTTCCAAATAAAAAGTATCATCAAATGTAAAACCATCTTCAAATACTATTTCTTCTTCTATTGGTATTTCGTAGATAGGTAAATCGTCATTATACCAATTAAAATCTTCTGGTATATCCTCTATAATATCTACTATATCTTCATCAATATCTTCTATAGATTCTTGAGTATCATCATCAATAGGACTAAACTCTGTGCTATTGTAGGTCATCTTTAAAGATGCACCTAATAAATTTGGCCCTTGTCTAGATTGATTAGTGTAGTTACTATCAGTACCTTCCCATGACCAATCTACTTTATTAGAACCAACACCTAAGTATATAATTCTATCATTGTATTGACCGCAATTTGCAGTTATACCTGTAGTAGTTGTACCCGGATATCCATTACAATTACCTTGAAATCCAGAAACATCAGTTCTTGTTTGTGTTGTGGTAGATAAGACATTACCACTAGAATCTTTTAATACAATAGTTACAGTATGAGAATCATTGTTACCACCTTTAGATTCACAATTACCTTCTGTGCTTTCACAATTTGCTACATCAACATAACTATTTAATGTAACTCCATTATCTAGCATTGATTGATTAATAGAATTATTTGTTAATGCTATATCATCAACACTAACTTTTGCAGTTCCTGTTACTTCAAAGTCACCACCTACACTATATTTATATCCACAATTAGATTGATTAGTGCAAGTAATATCAAAACCATTAACAGTAGACCCATTAGTAACATAACCAGAAGAATTAGCAGAATTAATTTGGTCTGTACTACTGGAGTTCCAATCTACTCCATCTCCAGAATTAGGAAGTAAGTTTCCCGTAGTTACTGTTTCTGCAAATGCTTTTTCCCATGCAAATAAAAAACTACAAAGAGCCAATACAGAAATAATGTATTTCATTACTCGTGTATATTAATAATTCTTACTTCTTCTGTATGTAAATCTGTTTCAATAATTATGTTATCTACTTCTTCTTGTGCTTTTAAAGTTTCAAGTTCGGCTTTTTTTCTAGCTTTTTCTTCTGCTACTCTTTTAGCTTCTTCTTGTCTTGCAATCTCCTCTAATTCTTTATCAATTTGAGAACGACTTTCTAATTTTGTAATATAAGTTTCATAATCTGGTCGTTCAATGTCATACTTATTCCACTGTTCTAAGGCTTCTTTTCCTATCTTTCCTTCAAATGGGCAAGGTGTTCCCGCCATTTGCATTGCTTCAAAAACTCGCTCATCTTGACACAAAATTGACACAGCCGCAACTTTCATTCCATAATCGTATAGTACTTTTGAAAGTTTTATTCTCTCGCAGTTTAAATCCCGGACATGTTTTCCAACAGAAGCCCCAAACCCAAGAGTAGAAACGGAACCACTAAGACCCATGCTACACACATCTTGAGACATAGATGAGAAACTGGGGCTGTTAGCTGAGTTGACAGGTATGTCTGACCCATTGGTAGTGCTGTTATTGGTTGTTGTACTTGTTGTTGTATTTGTTTGTCCATCATTATTATTTGTTGTTGTTGATGTATAGCCACCTGTTATCTGAGTGTTACTGCCTGAAGAATTTGTCTGGTCATTATCATCATTTGTTGAATCAGCTAATACCGGCTTTGCCCATACAGCTATTAGTATTATTATTGTAAGTAATACAAAATTTTTTAGCACCCATTTCATTTAGTTTTTCTCCCATTTTTCTTTAGCTTTAAGTGTCCATCTTTCAAATGCTTCTTTACTTATATCTTTTTTAACTAATTTAGCACCATCTGGTATTTCATTATATAATGCAATCACTTCACCATCTTTTATTTCTACAATACCCGGACTACAAAAAGCATCTTTATCATATCCTGTATTTTTCTTTTTAAGTAATCTTACTTCTTTCATACAAGAGGATAAAGATTCCATAGGAATATACTGTGTCATTTGTGTTTTTTGGTCATTCATGTTCCCAAAAACGAACATAAGTATTATGCTAATAACTTCCATTTGTTTCTCTCAATTTATCCTTGAGTTTTTCTACATCATTAAGCAATCGTTCTATATCCTGCTGTGCTCTCTTTATATTTACGGAATTGCTCATCATTGATTCCATTTCTTCAGCCATGTGTTCAAGTTGAGAACTCATAAACTCAATTAATAAATCCTGCTGTGCATCGGCGGGCAATGAGCCTAATTCACCTCTTGGCCATTTGATTCTAAACTCTGTATTTTTTGTAAGGTCAGCTTCTGATAAAGTGACACGAGTTTCTACAGAATTTAGCCTCTCAATAATCCCAAAGTATGCCCACGTTCCTACGGCTACTAGTGTGATAAGGCTAACAACCGTTTTAAGCGGCATCTGTACATTAGTGGATTCTGATACCTTCACTATTTTGTTCTTTCCTCTTTTTGTCTTAAAGATTCTTTCATAGATATATCTAAAATTTCCTGTTCTTTTTTTATGTGAGTATGAAAATCATTTACAACAGGATTATTTTTTTTCATAGCCCTGTTGCGTTTTGTTAAAAACCATTTATATTTTTTATTAGCCACTACTTTTTAACTAAACTTCCCCCAAAATACAATCCAATAATTGCAGACATTAGGTGGGTATCTAATGGTGTAATAACTACACCAAAAAATTCTCTATCCATAGTAATTTCTTTCTGTTCTATTAAGAATAAGAATCCTCTAGTAAATTCTGTCCAAGTTAAATACACACTTGTATCAAAAAATACTGGTACTAGTTTAGGATATGCAATAATAAAGAAAACTGCTGTTAAAGCAATTATTCGTCTAGTCCATTGAAATCCTTTGTTTTCATACCTTCTTGCCTTGTCAATTTCTTCCATTTGAAACTTACCACGAGCAAGTAGCATTTTTTGTTCAGCTTGTTTTGCTTTAATGCTCTGCCCCCAGATGGACATAAATCCACCTAGTAAGCTAGAACCTAGCATTGTAATCATTTCTACAGGTAACCCACCTAACATCTTTTTATCTCCTATTTATTTAAAATATATAACTATATATAATCACTAAAAGAATAACTCCTAAAGCACTGGCAAATATTTTACCTTTCTTGCTCAAGCCATTCCATATATCTTTTATTTTATTCATTGTTTCTCCTATTTTAAAAATTTCATAAACGTATATAGCCCACCTAATAAAGCACCAATAAATAGTGCTACTTTAAGACCTCCAATACCCATATGTGCGGAGGTACTTAAATCTCTTATTTGTTTTTGCATTATATTTATATCTTCTCGAATGTATTTTACGTCTGTTTTAAGTTCCGCAATCATTGTTCTTTCTTTTTCCCAACTCTCAGCCATACTAAACTCCTGTTTTATTTAATCCTGCTATCGGAAAACTATCAAATTCTATACAGTATGCATCTATAGCTGTTACTGATTTATATTCTGTAGATTTACTATTGTATGCTTCATAAAATTCGTATCTTGCTACTTGGCACTCTTCTTCATTTGGATATAGAAATCCATTGTATTTAACTGAAGGTGCATTTGGCATAGATACTAATATTAGCATAAACCATACTTTAATCATTATAACCTTTCTTCTATTTGAAATGGTACTCTAATACCTTTACCTACAACACTATCTTTTCCTAGCCAACTATCTTCAGTTCCCGGGTCTAATACTCCACCTTCACTTAGTAATTCATTAAGTATTATTGCGTTAACAGTTTTAGCTTTAAAGAATTTCTGTAGGCGTACATCTAGGTAAGGGCTTTTTGATAAACCATTTTCAATTAAATTTTTAATTATATTTGCCGCTTCTGGCTGACTAAGTAAATCAATTATCATATCAGTTGCACCTACTCTATATTTTTGTAAAGCCGCTTCAGTTAAAACATAACGAGGAGATATAACTCCTCTGTTTATAGAATAAATTCTACTTATCCAACTTTCAACTGATAAAGGTTTTGGCATATTTTGTAAGGTAACTTGGTCAAGATTAACAGATGCCTTTGCCGCCATTATTTGTAATACTTCTTTTGTTGCATCAACACCTTCCTTACCATATAAATGATATAAAACTTCTTGGCTTTTATCAAATTCTTCTAATGCTAATCCTAAATTAGTTTGATAAACATTTCTTATTTTTCCTGTGCTTTCCACTATTGCTTGTTTTCCTTGTTCAATAGGGCCTGCTGCATCATCAATTTTACTAGGAAAATCTATTTGCATTTTACTAGAATCAATAGCTCTTATTTTACTATGTGTCATATACCATTCTTGATATAGTGTTCTAGCAACATCATCAAACTCATCTTTTGTCATTACTGCTGTTGTACCTTCTGTTAAGGAATTTCTTACTGCATTAAATCGTGCCATATTACCGCCTTGAATAACAGCTTTATAAAACTGCACTGGGTCAGATAAGTTTGCTCCGTATCTTACTACAACTGCCGCATCACTTAATTTTTCTTTATTAAGTTTAATTTTACGAAATTTTGCTTTTGTTATTTTACGGGCTTTTTCTAAATCACCCTTTATTTCTTTTGTTATTTTTTGTCCGTACTCTCTAATTAAAGGACTTAAAGCACTAGCTGTTTCAATTCCAAGATTAATATCAACAATTTTATTTACATTTAATAAATTAAATTCATCTGTTATTTGAAATATTCTATCAATATCATTGTTAATTTCTATTTTACTAGGTAAAACAATTTTTTTCTCTCGAGCCAGTTGTAATATTTTATTTTTATCTGTAAGCGTCATAATTGCTTGACCAGTTTTAGTTAAACTTAGGTAAGAACCTAATTCTTGTTCTAATAGTTTCTTAAATACCTGTGCTTTGCGTGCTACATCTTTGTCAGTTAAATCAAGTATGTGTGTTTGGTTGGGTAAAATATTATCTCCCTCACGAACTGGTCTACCAACTAGGGGTTCTACAACATCACGCATCCATTTTTCAGCATAAGCAGGGTCACTTAATATTTTACCCCAATCAATAAATTCACCTTTTGATAACTTATGTTTAAAATTAGGGACACGAAAGTCTTTATTTGTAATTTTTAAATCTTCTTTTATTTTTTTTGAGTTAGCATTATCGGGAGTTTTTTTACTAACTACTTGTGTTCCATCTTGTAAATTTTCTGTTACTTTTACACTTATTGGAGCAGTAACTGTGCCCCATCTAAAAAGCATAGAATCTTTGTTATCAAATCTTACATGAAAGTCTCTAGCTATAATTAATGCATCTTGATAAGCATTTTTTGCTTCTTGAGTAGGTAAATTATCAAGTATATTTTGTTGGATTGTATCCATCATACCATCATAATTTAAACTCTGTACTTTATTATTTCCTAGAAATGCTTTTGATTTTAATGTCGAAAGAGAAGAACGTAAATCCATTGCTTGACTTGGTGTAAGATTAATAGCTATATCTAAACCACCATCTCTTAATGCTTGGTATATATCTAATTTACCTATACCTTCAACACCAACTGTTCTATACTTTTCTGTTTTAGCTAGAGTATCAGCAAGACCATTAAATATAGTATTTAAATCTGTAGAATTAAATTTATCTTTTTGTACAAGAGCTTCTATTGCTTGTATCATTGTTTCAGTTTTTTCTGGTGCACTATCTATAAACTGAGCAAATGCTACTCTTGCATTATCATTATCTATTAAATATTTATTTAATGATGAGTTAGCCCCATCTTCTAAAATAGCCATCATTTTAGTGTTAAAGGTTCCGGGAGGTAATTTAGTCGTTAAGTTACCTATTCTATCACTAGAATTTTTTTCAATTAAATCAGAAATTTGTTTATAAGAATCTGTTACATCAATTAGTACGCCTTCTGATAAAGTGTCTATTTTTTTATAAGCTTGTGATACATCAAAGCGATAGTTTAATTTTAATGTATCATAGAATTCTGATGCCATATAGTCTTGAAGAGTAAAGCCTCCTGTGTAATTACCGGATATTCCATTTAAATCTTTTGCTACATTTTCCCAGTGTTTTATAGTTATATCGGTAAGTTCTCCTAGCTGTTTTTCAGCAAGTAATCTTAATTCTGGGCTTCTAGCATTTTCAGCAAACTCTTCTAACATTCTTATTGTATCTTGAAAATGAGTTGACTTTATATCTATATTATCTAAAATATTACCGCCGTGTAAACTATCTCCATATATTGCTAATATATCATTAAGACCCTCTTCTCTAAGAATTAAGTCTTCTGTTAATTTAGCATTTGATATTTCTATTTTTTTTGCAAATTCTAACAACGCATCACTAGGATTATCTGTACTACCTAATAAAGCTTTAACTCTATTATCAATAGATTCTATTAAAGCAATTGATTGATTTAAATTTTGATTAGCTTCAATTAAATCAGAAGGTTTTATATTTGTTACCTTCATATTAATTTTTGTTAATTCATCGAGAGCACTTAATACAGACAAACCAGTCATTTCTGCTATAGTCATATTTATATTTTTATGTTGTTCTTCTGGAATGAATTTTTTTAATTCTTCCATAACTTCTTGAGATTTTTTCATTCGTGCTATAATTCTCATTCTATCATCTACAGGTAGAGCCGAAAAAGAATCTGCAAAGAAACGCAAAGCACCAATTTCTTTTACTGTTAGTGCTCGCATGTTTCCACTTTTTTTATCTCTAATCATTAAATCATCAACATCACCTGTAAAAAATTTAGCTTTTAAATTTTTATCTGACCAAAGTTTTACGTTATCAGATAATAGATTAAAGGAATAAAGTCCATCTAACATTTGAGCAGTACGAAATATTGCACCATTTTTTAAATTCAAAACAGAACTATGAATATTAGGTTCAAATATTGCACCACCTAATTCACATGCTAATGCAAGACTATCACTTCCTGTTACACTATAGCACGCACCTCCTGCCGAAGAAGCATATGCTTCATTTCTTATAACAGCTTTTGTATAATTACTTAGAAAGTTAACTTTTAACCCTGCATGAGTAGTAATAAGCATGTCTTTTTGTATTTTTAAGTTTTTTAATTTTGCTATATCATTAACTTTATCTGCTTGAACAATTTGTTTTTCTATTGTTGCTATCTGTTTTTCTATTGCAGATTTTTCTATAAGGGTCATTTTTTTGTTAACTTTATCATAACGCTTTATTACGCTATTCATAAAGTTGTCAGCTTTTTTTGTACCTATCCATTTTTTTTTAATAGCATCTCTTTCCATATACGCAACCATAGCTTCAAATGGTGAGCCATGCTTATGAGTATTTTTAGATACATATTCTAAAACATCATCATAAGTTTTACTTCCACGAAGTATACCAAATCCTTTTACGACTGTTGCTTCAATTGCAATTACATAAGGTAAAGCTTCTGCCGCAATTCTTGCTACTTGAAAAGTATAAGGGCCTTCTTTTAATATTGCTTCTATTTGTTTATCATCTAATTCTATACCTTTACCTTCTCCTAAGTAATCTTCAGTAGCTTGGAATATCATATTTTTGTATAGGTCTTTGTAAGGTGCTAGAAAAGGTACTTCACTTCTAAGTTTATCCCAGTATCTAGTGTTTGCTAAATTTGTTTGGGCTGCTAAAAATTCTTGTTGAGTGTACTCTTCAAGAGAAAGGTCTCCATCTTGAAAAGCTTTTAAGTCAGCTTCTTCTACTTGCGTTTTTTGGTACCCCCATATTGCTAAACCCGCAATGTCAGGGGCAAAATCATATAAGTTGGCTACTATATTTTCCATATGCTGTTTGAAGTATATATCTCCTTCTTCTGGAAATTGTACATGGGGTAAATCTTTTGTTGCCTCAAATATATCTTTTTGTGTTTTTTCGTCTAATCCTAATTCTACTAACTCCTGTGAAAATTCATATTCTCGTTCTTTATCAAATCCAAAAATAGGATGTACTACATCACTAACTAAATTTTTAAATTGTCTAGTTATTTTCCATTCATCAGTTGGTACTGTTACTTTTTCTCCATCATATTCGTAGTATACCCTTTGACTTTTAAATAATTCATGGGCTTTTTCTTGGTCTTGATTTTCTGTAAAATTTTCTGGAGGATTAGTACGATATTGCCAAAGCTGTAAATACTGTTCGGCTAATGGTAACTCTTTATTTATAAAAATAGGTTTAACACCGTCTTCATATCCTATAGGAGCAGGATTATTTTTACGAAATACACCTTGTTCTTTTGCTATTACATCATTAGTAAAGTAGTATTGTAATTCATTAGGAATAACATTAGATTCTTCTTGTTTAGGTTCTTCTTGTTTAGGTTCTTCAGTAAAACCTTGTTCTACATCTACTGGTGAACCGAATAGTGCTTCTGCTTCTTGGTTATTAATAGCCATGTATTATTGTCCTATTATTTGTATTATTTGTTTTCCACTTATATCTTTTTCGTTTTCTGGGAATGACGTTGAAACTTTAAAATTTTCACCTAAAGCTCTTATCATATCTGATTTTTTTCCTGCTTCAGAATTTTTGTAGTTATCAAACATTTCTTGTGTTAAGAAGTATGAACCTTCACCTAAAATACTAACATAAGGGTATTTTACACCATCAATATCTTTAGTAAAAACCGTAAAGGTAGGTGAGCTTCTTCCCTCTACAACAACACGAGGATTCTCATCCCAATTAGTTATTCCTATAGATTGTGCTGAAGTTGATGTCATTAACTCGGCACTATTCATATAAATTTTTTCTTCCATTTCATCAGCTAATTTAGATAAGGTAGATAAATTTAAAGCATCCATAATGCCTATAACATGAGCAGATGTTCTGTATCCTTTTGTACTATTCATTGCCATATATTGAGTTTTACTAGCAATACCACTCATAAAAGAACGAATTGTTTCCAAAGAAGCTTTTACTTGGTCAGCATCTTTTATAATACCATCCATATTTAAAGCTCGTAACATATTATCTACATCTTGGTCAGATATAGTACGACCACCAGAACCACCTTGTAATGCCATAGACATTTGATAAGCTAAAGAAAACTTTAAGTATTCTAATTTTGCTTTTTCTTCTGCTAACTCTTGTGTTATAGCTCCTTCTTGTACCTCTTTATTTATATTATTTAATCCTTCTAGTATTCTTTCTTTACCTGCTACACTAAATGTTGTAGTATCATCATTTATTTTTTTAATAAGGATATTTAATCCATTAGCAGTACCTTTTACTTTTTCAAAAAGAGAAGCTGCATCCATTGGTAAACCAAATAAATCTTCACTATCTAAATTACTAAGTCTAATAATCATTTCATCTATAGTTCGTATAGCTGTAGTAGCCGCTTGATTTTGGTCATACGCCGCTTTTGTGTCTATGTCTTTTCCTGCTTCTTTAAGGGTTCTAGCAGTTTCTATAGTACCACCTACTCGAATAACTTCAGCTTCTGGTTGTATTTTATAAATAAAATTATATAGCTCTTCTACTCTTTCGCCATTTTTACCTATAATACCTAACTCTTCTGCTCTTAAAATTAAGTTTTTGTAGTAATTAGTTCCTATACTAGCATCCATTTTTGCTTCTTGTAAGTAATCTAATTCTGGTGCAAGTTGTAACATAGAAAAATTTATACCTTCATTTTTCATCATAAGATATAATGATTCCATACTTCTAAAAGGTGATAACTCTCCACTGTAACTAGCAACTAAGTTGTTATGAGTTATTAAAGCATTAACATTAGTTAATAATTGTTCAGTAGTCTCAAATCCTGCATCCGTTGCCCATTCTTTATAAGAAATTTTTGTTCCTTTTATAAAACCATTTTCATTTTCTAAAGCTATAGTATCACTATCTATACCATCTTTTTTTAAATCATTAGATACTTCTGATTTAATTTCATTAATAACATCTTCAAGAGGCTTTTTAACTAAATCTAAACTAAGTAAATTCTTATAGTCAATTGTAAAATCTTTCCATCTTTTATTTTTTTCATCATAAGAATTATCTTTTAATTGTAATAATGCTTGATGAATATCTTTTTTTAAGTCTAATTGAGCTTCTGGAGTAAGTAAGGCAATTTGCTCATTAGTTAAAGCATTAAATTCAGATAAAGAATTAAACAGTCTTTCTTTTTCTGTTTCTCCTTTAAATGATATACTTATAGTGTTTTCTATATCAATTCCCGAGTACTTTACAGTTCCTTCTTCTGCTTCTAATATTGCTTTAGCATTTTCTAATTCAAGTTCTTTGTAGTTAAACTTAATTGTTTCATCAAATTCTTTTTTGTTTTGCTCATATTCTTTTTCATCTAAGCCATGAGTTTCCATAAATTCTTTTTTAGCTTGTTCAAATTCTTTTTCATTTAAATCAAACATGTTTAATTTTAATCCATGTGTTTGAGCAAACTGACTAATTTGATTATCTATTTTTTTATTTTCAATAATTCTATTTTGGTTTTGGTTGTATAGAGCGTTATCTACTTCTTCTTTTTTTATATCTGCTAGACTTTTACTTACTTCAAGTTGAGCTTTATCTATATCTAACTGTTCATAAAATTTAGTAACTTCAAAATCTTGTTTTTGTTGTTCAAGTAATGTATCTATATTAAATTGTCTTTTTTCTTCTGCTGCTACTTTAGCCGCCGCTTCTCTAGCCGCTTTTGCGTCTATCTCTTCTCTGTACTGTGCGGATGCACCACCCAGAAATGAAAATAATCCTGATGCAAAACTCATATTACGATACCTCCATATCTATAAATCCCTGTTCTTGTTCTTCTACTTGTGGTTGCATAGATTCTTTATTTTTAGCTATCATACTTGCTTTAACAGCTTTAAACTCTTGAGGATTTTTTTCTTTCATCATTTTTAAAGTATCAGATTTTGATACCATTCTATTTTCTTCTTGTATTTCTTTTTCACTAAATGCAATAACAGGTACTTTATTCTTTATTGCTAATCCAATAAAGTAAACTGCTAATGCAGGTTTAATAAGTTCAGCAACATCTGGCGACCACTCACCTTCTGTAAATCCACCTAGTCCTATTGTATTTATTATTTCTTCTACACTTACACCACCCGCCATCATTCGTAAAAAGTGTTCTTTTGTATCAGGGTTATCTTCTACTTTATTAATAACCATTTCAACTGCATCGTCTGGATTTGTTGTATTAGGTGGGTTATCCCACGCCCATTTTTTAGGAGTATCTGTCATTGAGTGACCGGGTACAGGAAAATTAAATTTATCTTTTCTTGCTGTTTTTGCTCCCTGCTCTAAATTAATTTCGGGGTTATTAATATTATTTTCCATTTTAACTAAGTCCTATTTTAAGATTTTTTGCTGAAGCTGTCTGTATTGTTGTGCCTCTACTACCTGCAGCATGTAAAGCACTGCTGTCTATTCTACCATTATCATTTAAATCTTGCATAAAGTAAGACATAAGATTAAGTGATTCATTAACTCTAGAATTATTAAATCCCGGAACTCTAGTTTGTGAAACAGAAAAGTTACCTACGGACATTGTTTGTCCTACAGTAGGCATAGAGTATGCTCTATTTTTTATAGCGGCTTCCATTCTAGCACGCTCTGCTTCGTGTCTTGCTCTAGCTTCTGCATCTGATTCACCTTCCATAGCTTTACCTGTTAGTTGTTTACCAAATCCTTTAATAAATTTTCCTGCTGTAGTATCTTTATGTTTATCTATAAAACCTAACATACCTTTCCCCTCTTTTTTATATCTCATGTGAGGCCCTCCATCAACAGGTACATTTCCAATAAAATTCTTAGCTGCACTATAAATACTAGGTGCGTACTTATATCCTAAGTACCCTGCTGTTGCTACTCCTAATATTTTACCTGCATTACCTTTTAGCTCATTAGGTATAATATTATCTAAAAAACTTTTTAAACCCATACTTTTCTCCTATATATCAAATGCATTAAATATACCTTTCATAACTCCCCGACCTAATTCGCCAAGCATAATATCTTTAGTTTGTGTTTCGTACATAGACTTATCAAAGTTAGCTTCTTGAGCAAACATAGCTACTTGATGTGCTCTAGCTTTAGCATTTTCTGCACTTTGCATAAGCCAACTAGCTTCATCACGGTATCTTTGCCAGACATTAGCTAATGCTGTTTGATTTATTTGTAATAAATTCTGTGCGTTAATTCTATTTGTTTCATTTTGTAGTGTAGTATTAGCTGTGTTAATATTTCTTCTCCATTGAGCATTATTTTGATTAATCTGTAGAGACATATTTTGATTAAATTTTTCACGAGAATCTTGAAGTTGTGCTACAAAACGGCTTTGGGCATTTGATTGGTCAGTATTAAATTGTGTTTGAGCGGCCATTCTATTTTTGTTAGCGTTGTCTACTTGTGAACCTAACTCTTTAAAAAACATGTCAACTTCATTTTGAGTTTTAGCATTAAACTGTGACGCCGCATTAGTTGCCGCTTGGTCATTAAATAGAGCTTGCAATTTTCCTTGATAGTCTAACTCATTAGTTTTTTGTTGATTAGTTAAATTAGCTAAATCAATAGAAAGAAAATTACGAGCATTATTAGTTGCAGCGTTCATACGAGCATCTAAATTACTTCTATCCATTGAAGCGTATACCATAGCATTTTGCATAGTAGCTGCTTGCTCGTTACTTAAATTAACAAGTTCCATTTGAGAATATGTTTTTGCATCTGCTGCCGCAATTGGTATAGCTGATTCCATTACAGCTTGCGTCATTGCCGCAGAAGCCATACTAGAAGCACCTAAACCTCTTTGAGCCATAATTGCTGAAACTTTTTGTACAGCAGGTGAAGCCCACGCAGGTAAGTTAGTTCCTGTACCTATAGATTTAAAAAGTTCTGATAATTGGTATTGAACAGTTGCTTTAGGGTCTACAGTTCCTTGAGCAGCAGAAGCTTGAGAAGATTGTGATACAGCACCCTGTATATTACCTATAATAGCTTGTGAATTAAGTGCACCTGTAACAGCCGAAGCAGTCGGTGTATTGGGTGTAGTGTAAGCTGAATAAGTACTAACATTAGAAGATTGTGGAACCGAAACATCTAAATTAGTTGTAGGGGCTTGTGCTGTAGATACACTAGGTGCTGTTCCTAAAGTTTGTGCTGATAAAATTTCATTAGATTTTTCTTGAAGTTGTGTTCCAGTTATTTTTGTATCTTTAGGTAAAGAAGGGTCAGTGCTACTATCTAGCCCTGCTTGTTGAAGCATTTCCTCTGATACTAATTGTTCTGTTGTTGGTGCTGTTGCCATATTTATTTATCCTTCTTATTTTTCTCCTTAAACAATTTTTCGCCTTCTAATTCTGCTTTTAATCTTTGTATTTCTCTTTCCTTAGAATCTATAACAAGTTCTAAGTGAGCAATACGAGTGTAAGCAGTATTACGTTGTGAAGAAATTTTTTCATTCACTGCTTGCTGTAATTCTATATTTAATTCAGCTTGCGTTTTTTGTTTTGGTTGTTGTTCTGTAGTCATAGTTTCTCCTTTTTACGACCACTCCCTAGTTATTAAGTTATTTGTTTAGCCATTAAGAAGGTTATGCATCCTCTAATGTTTTAACTCTTGCTTCAAGTTCTATTATAGCTGCTGTTAATAATGGAACTAATTTTGCTTGGTCAATTTGTTGTGCATTTATTATTTCTTTACCATCATCATCAGTAGTCATAGCATCTTTTTCGCCATGAATAGCTTCTGGTACAATACTAGAAACTTCATGTGCAAAGAAACCATCTACTTTATCTCCACTAGGATTTGCTTTCCAATTAAATCTATAAGGTTTAAGTTGTTTAAGTCTTGTTATTCCATCAGTAATAGCTGTTTCATTTTCTTTTAATCTATAATCAGATGAAGTACCATAAGCTGTTGTATTATTATCAGCATTAATAGATATTATACCACAACTTTCTATATCTTTATCAAAAAATTGAATAGCATTTTCAGTGCCATCATCACTACCATGATACAATTTTACAATTGTTTCGTCTAATGAGCCTCTAACTTTTAAACTTGTACCACTATTATCTGTATGACCATCATTAATAGTAACTTCTCCGTCAGAAGCAATTCTTAATCGTTCTACCGCATTAGTGTGAAATTGCATTCTATTGTAAGCATGGTGGTATCTAATTTGTCCTATATCGTTATCCCCATCATCTCCAAAATTAATAAATGTTTCACCAGAATTATTATTCATAAAGGTCATTCCATTATCACCTGCCCTTTCAATAACTAAATCTGTTGCATTAGTTGCACAATCTCCTCCTGTATCAGAAGTTTTAATATGCAAACCTCTACCTAAATCGCCTTCAGAACCAATACCCACAACATCATTGCCTCCACTAATAAATAACATATTAGCATTACCATTAGTTTCTACTCTAAAATCTAAATCATCAGAATCTTCATTTATTATAACTGCTGTATCTGAAATTGTAATTTGGTCATCATTAGAAGATGATTGGTCATCTATACCTGCATAAGTAGTTCCTGCTGAAGCCCAACTTAAAGTACCACTACCATTTGTAGTTAATGCATGGCCATTAGAACCATCTGCGGTAGGTAGTGTATATGTTATATCACCAGATTGTGTGCCAACTTGTAATGCTGTATAATTTGTTCCATTATCAGTATCTTCATATAGTCTCAATTGACCCGGCCCAGTTGCACCATTTGCAATACCTACAAAGCCACCATCATTAATATCTAATAATGTTCTTCCATCATATTGATTAAATTTAATATCTTTAGCATCAACCTGAGGTTGTAAAACTACATCCGATGAACTATTAGTTATTTTTAAAAGGCTTGTACCTCCATCTTTAAAAACAATATCGGCACCATCTGCATCTAATATAATATCTCCTGCAGCATCTAAAGTTAAATCTCCAGAACCTGTTTTTTGATATATAGTATCTACTTTTATTTCACTTGCCATTTATTTTTTATCCTCCATTTTAACTTTATCTTTTACAATTTGTGAGTAATGATTAAGTAAAATTCTATTCCTTTCTAAATTTAAAATTAAACTATCTCTTGCGTTGTTTAATTGATTTATATTTTCAAGAGCAATCTTGGCTTCTTTACTTAAATTTTTTTCATCAATTATTTTATCATCTATTTGTAGTGCCACTTATGCCTCATATTTTGCTTTATCATTATTTACTTTAGTTTGCCATGCTGATTTAACTTCATCTGTCCAAATTGAATCTGCTAAAGTTTTTACAACATTTGGTTCACTAGAAACATCATCATCTGGAGCTAGCACTTTTCTATGTCTTGCACCATCTGTATCAGTTATAACTGATATTCTTTTGTATTCATCATTTGGGTCTACATATGTATTAACTATTGTTGCCATAATTTATTCTCCTATGTTGATATATAAGTTGTGTTAAATCTCATTACTTGACCACTAAAATCACTTGGTGATTGTAATCCACCACTCACAGTTCCTTGTGCTCTAAGATACCATTTAGTATCATCTTGAATGAAATTCATGTGATAGGTTGTAGTGTTTCTGTCATCAACTAAAATTCCAGTTTGTGTAAAATTAGCATCAGCATGTAAATTAAAAGGTAAACCACCCCATTGACCGGTATTACTAGATGAAGAAGTATATTTCATTTCACAATGCACATGAACCATTTTTCCTACTTTAACATATCTTCCTATTTGTGTTCCACTTGAAAAATCTGGATTTGCTCCACCTGTTGTAACTGTAGGTGTCCAATTACCTTCTTCATAATCAGCTAATAAATTATTTGCGTTCGCTGAAGTAACACCTAAATAAATTCCTTTATCAGCAGTTCCAAAAAATATGTTTCCTGCCGATACTTCAACATCTGTAGCACCAGTTGCAACATTAAGTACAGTTGTGTCAGCATCATTTTTAACTGTTATATCATCTGTACTACCTTGACCAGTAAGTATTAATCCTTCTGCTGCTGTATATCCAATTGCCGCATTATCTCCGGCAGATGTATCAGCACTAGGTTCAAGAGTAGTAGCAGCCATAACGCCATTTAATGTTAATCCAGTATCAGCATTATGAGTTAAAGTTACATCTTGGTCATTACCAAAATAAACTATACCACCATCTGCTAAATATAAATCACTCCATTCAGCAGAAGCTGTACCTAAAGAATCTCCATCAGCAGAACTTGGGTCAGCACTACTAGCTGTTGCCCATGATAATGTACCACTACCATTTGTTGATAGCATTTGACCACTTGAACCATCTGCACTTGGTAAAACCCAAGCTACATTAGAACTTACAGTTCCTGCTGATTTAAATGAAACATAATTTGAATCATCTGAATCATAGAGCTTTAATTCTCCGGTTGCGTTTACTCTTATCTCTGCCATCTAGCCCTCCAATGCTGCTACTTTAGTTTCTAAAGTTTCTATTTTTGTTATTGCTTCTTGTAATGCTCCAGTTAATAATGGAACTAATTTTGAATGGTCAATGCCTTGTGGTTTAATATCTTTATTTTCATAAACTGCATCTTTTTCTCCACTAATAGCTTCTGGTACAATACCAGAAACCTCATGTGCAAAGAAACCATCTACTTTTGTGTCTGGGTCTACTTTAAAATTAAATTTGTAAGGTTTAAGTTGTTTAACTCTTGTTATACCATCAGTTATAGCAGTTTCATTTTCTTTTAGTCTGTAATCTGATGAAGTATTGTATATAGTTTGTGAACTTGTTCTATTAATTGTTCCTACTTCAGTACCACCAACCTTAAACATATATAATGTTGTATTGCCAGTTGCTGTGCCATTGTGAACTACATAAGTCTCACTTGAGCCACCTTTAATAGTCATATAGCCATTACCAGAAGTATTAGGAATATGAACATCTCCATTAGAAGCCATAGTCATTCTATTAGTACCACCAGTATGCATGGTTATTACATCTGACCCATCAAATTGGATTCCAGTATTATCATCACCTTTGCCATAAATTGCTGTAGAAGTTATATATGAATTAAATGCAGAAGCACCTGCCGCACTCATATCAAGAGTTAATGCAGTAATTACAGAACCACCATCATTTCCCGAAAATATAATATCTTTATCTTGTACTTTTGATTCGATTGTAAAATTACTACTGGTATTTGTAAATGCTCCTATAACAGTTCCGTCATCTTGAAATCTTACATCTCCTCCATCAGCATCTAAATTTATATCTCCTGCAGCATCTATAAGTAAATCACCACTTGATAAATCTATTTCTGTTCCATCTATTGTAATATTATCTGCTTTTAATCCTGCATTTGCAGTAATAGTACCATTAGTAGTTAGACCAGTATCAGCAACATGAGTAATATTAATATCTTGGTCATTACCAAAATATATTATACCTCCATCTGCCAAAAATAAATCACTCCATTCTGCTGAAGCAGAACCAAGAGCTTGTCCATCTGCTGAACTAGGTAAATTACTTCCAAATCCATTTGCTGTACCACTATTTGTAATAGTTGCTCCAGAATCAATTGTTAGAGTAGTACCGGATAATACATTAATAGCATTAGCTGCAATGCGTAAATCTTCTGCTCCAGCCACATAACATTTTATTGTATCATCTGTATCGGCTTCTAAATATGTATCACCATCATTATCTAATTTTAATTTATGGTTAGCACCATCTAATTCAATTCCCATTATACTACCACCAAGTTACCTTCAACTGTTACAGTTGCGTTTATTGTTATAGGCCCTGCTACTACAGAATTTTTTACTATTTGATTTAAATCAATAGTAGAATCATTCTCCGGAAAAGTTTCCCCTCCCGGTGCATCACCAATATACATTGGGCCTCCTACATTTTCCGTCATATTATTTCTCCTTATTAACTACTAATTGCGTCAACTACACTAATCCAAACGTGACATCCATTAGATGTTCCGCATAAACCATAAACTACATCTGTATTCTGTATAACAATTTTAGCTCCACCTTGAACCAGTTCTACTGAACTTGCCGGTGGAATGCTTAAATTCTTACAAATATAATAGTTCGTTCCCCCACCTGCCAAGTCAATGTAAACATCCATTGTTATTGCAGTTGTCAGAATATTAGCGAGTCTCAGCCCAACGATAGCATCATTGGAATTACCTGTACGAATAGCTGTTTCACTATTTGTTACTAGTACTCCCGTTGATTCAAAATCTTGTGCCATATTTCCTCCTTAAATTATAATGCGATAGCCATTGCCACGGCAAATCCTGCTGTAGCGGCTGTACCTGCCATATATGTTTTAACAGCAGTTACATTTGTCATTTTCATTGTACCACCATCGTTAATTAAAATCCCGTCTCCATCTGCTAATGCATCTGTTCCTCTCGCTGTTCCACCATCTATTAGGTTTAATTCAGCCGCAGTTGCTGTTACATTTGTTCCACCAATATCAAGAGTAGTCATGGATACTTCTCCTGCTACAGTAGCAATACCATCTGCTAAAGTAATTAAATCTGTATCACTTGTGTGACCAATTGTTGTCCCATTAACAATTACATTATCAACAGTAAGTGTGGTTAGTGTTCCTAAAGAAGTAATATTAGATTGAGCCGCAGTAGTTACTGTAGCCGCAGTTCCAGATACATTACCAGTTACATCACCAGTTAAAGGCCCTGCAAAAGCATCTGCTGTTACAGTACCATCAAAGTATCCATCTTTAAATTCAACACCACTACTACCAAGGTCTAAGATATTATCAGCACCCGGTGTTAAAGCACCATCTGTAAGTATTAATTGTTTTTCATTTCCTGCATAAAAATTAATTGTATCAGCAGTTTCAAAATCTATTTTTGTTTCATCATCTTCACCAATTTTAATGTCTGTTGCTAATAAAGATGTAATAGTTGTTTGTGCCGCACCAAGAGCAAAGTCTAAAGTGTTATCACCATCTTCATAAGTTACAGTAATTCCTGTTTCTGTGT
>Ga0209992_10001983_pt1 | contig 19861 bp, 34 predicted proteins | sample 2SBtaG_2_FD_182564 | JGI IMG/M metagenome (GOLD analysis project Ga0209992, IMG submission 182564) | Deep subsurface microbial communities from Kolumbo volcano to uncover new lineages of life (NeLLi) - 2SBTROV12_ACTIVE470 metaG (SPAdes)... | ecosystem: Environmental > Aquatic > Marine >... | reverse complement strand
TTATTTTCTGAGAATTTTTATCTATCTTTTCCATTACGTCTTTTATTTCTAATAGTTCCAAAAAGTCATCTGGGGTAGATGCGTTAGAAAACTCAAGAGGCATGTCTATTTTGATTCTTCTAGATTTGTTTATCTCATATATTTGTTTTTTACATTCCCAATCAATCCTGTTGTACAAAAATGAAGTGAACTTTCTTCCTCCATTTGGATCAAATGCTTTTAATGCTTGCCAGAGAGCAATCATTTTGCAGCGTTCTATTTCTTCGTAGGGTATTGTAGCTCTATACTTTGAGCAAACTTTGTTCATTATCCTTATGTTGTCTAGGTTTTTGAACGCTTCCTTGAACTCATCATTTGTTACATTGTTCATTTATTTCATTTTCCCAACCGTAATCCCAAATAGAATCTATAACCTTCATTTTTATAGCCTGTCTAGGCATGAGCCATAGACCATCTTTTATCTCAGCCATAAACTTCTCTACTGTATTTTTACTTTTTCTTCCGCAGTTTTTTGCAACCTTAGAAATTAAGTCTTGGTATTTCAAGTTTGTAAAATCTGTGTATGATCTTTGAGCGTCTATATAATCTAAATCAAGATCAAAAAGTATAGGGTGCAGCATAATTGTGGCGTTACTTGTTGCGTGTCTACTTGTTCCAAACGTCAGTAAATAAGCTGCTGCGGAAAATGCTTTTCCATTTGCAATAGTATTTACTTCTATACCTTGTGATTTAATGCCTTCAATCTCATCTATCATCGAACAAACAGCGTCTACATCTCCACCATCAGAGTGTATATAAACGTATATAGCTTTTAATCCTTTGCCAGCCACATATCTTATATGCCTAGAAAATTTCAAAGCTAAATCTTCGTCTATATCACCCCAAACAAAAACCTTTCCACAATCAAGCAAAAAAGAATCTTCAGGGCTGATGATCTTACTGTTCATTTTGAATAATTTTTCCGCCAGATTTTTTCTTTTGCTTTTCGTATGACATTAATGTCTCTAAATAGCCTTCATCATTATCATCATTTGTGCTGGAATACGAAAGTTCTCCATTTATAGAAACAAATATAGCCCAGTACCTATCTGAGGATAAAGCGTCTTTTACAACCTTTACAGTTTCTTTTGTCTCATCATCTAATTCAAACTTGGCTCCGCACACAGATTCTTCTATGGATAATCTTACGTCTGAAAAATTAAATAATTTTCCAACACCCACAAAGAATCTGTACCTACTAATTATTGTTAGTAGTTCAACGCCTTGAGTTTTTTCTATTAACGTTTTTACTTTGTTCGTAATGTCAAAATTGGTATAACCCATCCAACATTCGTATTGGTTCATAACACTCATCTTGTCGTACAACTGGAACATTCCAAGAGGAGTTGTTACCAACTTGGGTATCTTTTCTAAAAACAAAAGAGCATCTTCGGCAAGGCTAGAGTCTTCTTCGTATTCTCCAAACTCACTGACTGTATCTTCTATTATTTCTTGGTCAAGTACGTCCTCATCCCATTTTTCCCACGCTACTCTTTTATTTGTACTGGGCATTTTCGTACTCCCTTTAGTTGTTTAAGGAATCATTGACAGCGCCAGTCTCTATTATGTTTGCAACTTCTGTCGGTCTAATAAGAGGCTGATCGTCGTCATATTCGTCTTGCTCTTCAAACCCATCTCCGATTTGTTCCATGAGTTTAATATTTTGCAAGAGGTTTATATATTGTAAGAATCCATCGTAGTCCTCTTCAGATCCCATTTCCTTAAATTTGTTTTCTAAAAACTCTAAAGAACTATCAACTAAATCTCCAGATGATACTTCTACAAATAATTCAGAAAACATCTTAGCTGCATTTTTATTAACGTCAGACTTCCATTTGAAATCTAACCATATATCACCTTCGACATCTACCTTGTAAGATATTTCTGCCGCAAATTCTTCTTTCTTTGAAGAACGAAATAATTTTTTGAATAGTTTTCTAAGCATTAAAATTTTTCTTAAGTATCTCTAACCTGTCTTCAGCATCTACTAAAGTGTTTAATGCTTCATCAAGATTGTTGTAAAAATCTTCAGTTGAGTGATCTCCAATACCAACACTCAAATCAAGAAGAAGGCTAAGAGAAAGCTCTGCTTTATTTTTGTCAGTCAGTGCCTTACTCTTTAAGTATTCTAAACCTTTTTTCCTTAGACTTTGCCTAGCTTGATCCGCCATCTTATAACTCCTTAAAGAAAAATGGAACTTCGTTATGTGACCATTTAACATTTTGAAAGGCAAATTCCAAAGCCTCTAAGTCAATAACAGTTCCTTCCAAATATAAATCGTTAAGTTTTTCCTCTGTGAACTCATGTATCTGACCCGCTATTAGTGGAGGTTCTTGTACACAGTTTGCTGGTATGCTAAACAAAACACTTTGCTTGTAAGCAATCATCTTATCTCGTTCTGTTTTTTCTCTGCACTTACCTGCTAAAACACCTTCCCATTGTCTAAGGTATTCAAACTCAAAGCTATGCGACAGATCTGATAATTCTTTCGTCCTAAATATATGACCATCTAATGATATTGGATAACCATAATTCAATGTGTCTGCCCACTCTTTCCAATTCCAACGGATGAAAAATCCACTTTGCTGAAAATCCTCAAGCAGTATTTTTCTTTTGGGGTCTAGGTAGAATTGCATTGTAGTATTCAAACCAAGACGTAAAGAAAAACAAAAAACATCCTCATCAAAACTATCTACTATTTGTTGTGGAGTAGACGCTAACCTTTTATAGATTACGCAGTCGTCAACTATTCCACAAATATACTCAGTTTTACAGTCTCTTAATGACTGCAAAAAATCCTGAACAAAATCATTTTCTCTTTGCCAAACAATGTTATTCAGGATTTCTTCGTTTATCAATTTTTCGTAACCCTCAGCAAACTTATCGTCAGATGAGGTATACAATATTTTTATTTCAGAGAATAGATTTGGAGCATTTAGCTTTATACTTTCTAATAATAATCTTAATTGGGATGCTCTATTTTTTGATAATATTAGTCCAGTTATCATCTAAGTTTCCTTTTATGTTTTCCCATAATATCCTACTAAGAATCATACCGGCTTCATTGTCACTAGGGTAATGAACCCCTTGTAAAAGTCTAGCGTATCCTACTTTTCCAGCCGATTCGTAAAAGGCTGTTTGATGTTCTGGGTATATGTCAGATAATATCTCCGCTATGATAGCACCTTCAGCTTGATGTCCACTAGGATAAGCTGGCGTTTGGTGTGTAGATGTTTGAATAACGGATATTATGTATCCCAGATGTGGAGCTATCTGAAACGGTCTTGGCCGCTTATGATAATACTTTAGCTTTAGCCAAACTGGATACACATTGTCCAACACAAGGTCTATAAGCTCTTGTGGATAAGAGAGGTTATGCCTCTTTAGATAGGGCATAAAAACATGAGAAGGTTCATCATCAACAATCATAATCATATCAAAGTCTTCTTTTGATATGTTTCTTGTTATTCTTTGTACCTGCTCAAGATCTGTCTTTGTGACATCGCTTGTGTTGCTGGGAGGCGGTGAAAGTAATTCTTTCCAATCAACTGAAACAAGAGGAGTTGCTTTTTTTATCCACTTTGCTTCTTTATCACTAGGTTTACCAACATACTTTATATTATTTATATCTTCAGAGCCACCAGTCGAATTAAGTATGTGAATCATTTTCTTTTTCGTTTATTTCATTTAACGCAGCCAGTATATGATTTGCAGCGTTAGCCCAAGTGTATTCCTTAGATGTGTCAATACCTTCCTGATTTATCTTTAGATCATCTTTCTGTTTTAGCTGATGAACAGTTCTCATATGTTCAGCAATCTTAGATATTTGATCTTCTCCAATAGAAGCCCATTTACCCTGACCTCTAAACCATCTTCCATCTTGAGCTTCTTCAAGCTCCTCCGGTACATCTACTAAGTAGCAATTTTTATCATTGCAGAACTCAGTATGAGCTGAATAGTTAGTTGCAATTACGCTTTTACCGCAGGACATCATCTCAAGTAGCTCAAGATTCCAGCCTTCTGCTCTGGATGGGAATACTCCGCAATCAGCTTGTACCATAATATTATACACATCTAGCTGTGTTTTCTGTCTAGGTATGACCCTTATCTTGTCGCCTAGTTTAGATGATCTGTAGAGCCTTTCCCACTTAAAATTCTCTTCTTCTGGGTAAAACGGGTTGTCACAAAGCATCCAAAGCTCTACATCGTCATCTTCTTCAAAGGCTTCATTAAAGGCTGTAACTAGTATATCATGCCCTTTTCGGCGCTCCCATTTTCCAGCATTAAAGAATATAGTTTCTTTTCTATGGGAAATGTTTTCTCTAAAAATTTCTCTATCAACACCTAAAGGTATGATATATGTCCTACTAGCAATGTCATCACGCTTGAGATGCTCCCCAATATTCTTAACTAAAACATCTTTTGCCCACTGGCTACAAACAAACCAGTAGTCACAATGAGAAAGGTGGTGTAGCTCTAGGTCTGTAAAAGTCTCTAGCTCAAATATTGGAAAACCAATCTTAGCTCCACGACCAACAAATTGAGACATATCATGTTGATGCCACAAACGTATAGACGGAGCATTGAAGTCAGGAAGCCTTGAATTAGCCATCATTGGCCGGATAAGCTCACCGTAATTGTCTGGAACATCTATGTTTCCAATAGGGAATAAGGCTACTGTATGTCCGGCTTTAGTCAAAGCTGTTGACAGGTTAAGCCCAGTAACACCATAGCCAAGCTGATTCAAAGGCGCTAAAAGGTTCATGCTTACAGTTGATTCCAAGAAACTCATTTATTGTTTTTCCTTCTCTTATACACTTTGTTTTCTTCGTGTTTTAGTACAAGTAATATTGCTACAGCTATTGCTAGTTCTACACCCCAAGCAGTTAGGCCAGCTAAAACCCCTTCCATGCTCTTGACCTCTCGTCTTCTATCTGTTTTTTCCAATAAGACAATTTACACTTATCAAGATTATACTCAGTTTTTTCAATTCTGTCTAATTCTGATTTAAGAAACTCGTAACTCAAATCATTCCAATTCTCTATTGCGACATGGGGTAAACCTTCAAGATATTGATAGGCTATCTTTTTGGTTACTATTGGTATAGTGCCACAGTAGATACATTCTAATATCCTATAACAATCTACACCATTTCCTTCTGGGCATATTGCAAAAGCGTGATTCATTAGATCTGTTAAATAGTCTTTGTATTCTTTAGGCTCTCTAACAATAGTTCCCCACGCAGGGTCTAGCCTAATTAAGGCGTTCTTTAGTCTTATTCTTTCTATTGTATGATCTTGCCAATTTATGTAGGCCATTTTAACTCTGTCTGATGCAGAATTCTTCAGCAGGTCTGATTCGCTAAGACAAACCTCGACTATTTCAGATGGTGCATCTTTTCCAACACCAAGAGGTATATTGACTATTCTATCATCTTTTATCATTGGGTTTACAGTAAACCATTTGATGATATTATTTGGTATGCTACTGAATGTAGAATATGTATTAGAGTAACATTTGACAGAATACTTATCTTCTATCTTGCATTTTTCTACTTCGCATCTAGTTGGTATTATCAAAGGCGAATAGCCAATGTTTGGTATTTCATTTTCTATGAATGGTAGCCACTTAATCATGTCGTTGGCTACGGGATGTTCTTTTTGTAAAGCAACACCGTAATCGCTAAATCCGCTAATTACTATATACTTGTTGTCTGTTCGTCCACACTTTTCAAAGAACTTATGTATGTGTTCTATATTGCAATAGACCACGCCGGACTCAGGTATAGAATCATCGTCGTGGTCTATTTCATAGTTGCAGTCGCCTAAGTCCATCCAAGATTTTACATGTATAATCTCTTCTTCCTGAGTCATTTTATTTTTGTAAAGCTCCTAGAATATCCATTAAAATCCCAATCCCCATAATCATAAACACCACTGGGCTAATAACAAGTAATGTTAATATAACATACGTGTTTAACATCGTCCAATCAATTCTCTTCAATCTCAGTATCAGGTCTTTCATTAGAGGAACCTTTCTGAACTCCAGCATTATTGAAGTTTCTAGCAAATTCTTGGAAGCCCTTTATAACCTCTTCTCTTGCTATCGGTCTTGATATTCTTCTAATTGATGAGTGCATCTCGTCTTCTATCATGCTTAAAAACATTTCAAGTTTAATTGATGTGTTGTTAAGTTGCATGTTAGTGAGGTACATATCACCTTCAAGGTGGTTGATTCTTTTTCCTTGTTTATAGTTTGTCAATCCTAAACATCCTATCGTAATTGCCATTGTTGCTAGGCAAAGCATGTTTAGTTTTTTCATTGTTAGAACCTAAATTGAAAGTAAAACCCGCCAAATGGCATTGGGTATACGGGAACAGGTTGCGGTTGAATTATAACAGGAGGACAACACATACCACATCCACACCAATGGGGGTGAAAGTTATGGTTGTTTCTGACCCAACTATAATTCCTGTAATAAGGATGATACATTGGTTGTCCAATTATGATTCGTCCATGAGTATGATTTCTTTGAACAGGAGGCTTAGCCTGTTGAGGCTTTTGCCATTGCTGTTTTCCAAAACCTTGAGGTCTTTGAATGGGAACTCCAAATCCTTTTGGTAGCTCTTTAACTTGAGGTCTAGGAACCGTTATTACTCTTTTCTCTTGAGCTTTTAGTGTTCCAGTAACCATCAAAATTGCTAATGCTATCAATACTTTTTTCATAATATAACCTCTTAATCTTTCTCAAATGCCTTCTTTCTACTCTTTGCATGAACCTATCTAGTCGCTTAAAACCAGTCTTTGATCCATCATCTGAATAGCCGCAAGCGACAGATAGTAATAGGAATAAAATATTCATATCACCACCACATATTAAACTTGCTTAAAACGTAAATTAAAAACACGAAAAACGCAGTACCACTTATGTAGTACGCATTTTCAAAAATGAACTTTATAGTTGAACAAAATTTTTTCATTTGCCACCTCGAATGTTAGGTTCCTAGTGACAAATCCTCCTCAATATCTATTAGATAATAGATTCTGTGCCAACCTCTAAGAAATAACGTGGCCTTCCAGCCATGTCTAATCTCTGTGTGTGTTGGTCAATACCAAAATGTTTAAGTAACGTCGCTGTTAAATTCTGCGGGTTATAAGGGGTTGTCTTTGGTTCTTCTGCTTTAGAAGTAGATTCGCCAAGAGCATGTCCCATAAAGAACTCTCCACCAGAGATCATCAATGGCGACAGTCTAGGCCAATGATCTCTACCTGAATTAGCATTAATCTTATAGGTGCGTCCAAATTCACCCGTCACAACAACCATAATGTCTTTATTCAGACCTTTATTGTGGATGTCGTTAATTAGCGCGGTAAGAGCTTTATCGACAGGTGGAACTCTACCCTTTAATGCTTTAGAGATATTAGAGTGCATATCCCAGCCGCCGTATTGGATTGTGACGAATTTAGTGCCTCTTTCGGCAAGTCTTCTAGCGAGAAGTAGCTGTTCTCCAATACCACTTCCATACTCTTCTAAATTCTTTGGGTCTTCTTTCTTTATATCAAAAGCATTTGCAATATTGCCTAAAAGCATATTGTAGGATTGATCGCGCAAGCTAGTATTGTCTCGCAATCTATCAAGACCCGTCAGTAAATCCTGACGACCGAGAAAATGCTCTCTGTTTATTTTTAGTTGTAGGTTTTTAACACCTTCACCAGTAGCTTCATAAGGTTTATAGTCAGTACCTAACCAAGCTCCACCATCATAAGTAATATTGTTGACTCTTACATAAGCTGGCATACCAGTAATTGGATTATTCGACCCATACGAACTGGATACTATAGAACCGTATGAAGGATTGTAAGATGGCGACTGTGGTGTATTGTCTGTACTGTTATAACCAGTCATTACCCAATGAGTACCAGTTCTGTGACTGGCATTGCCATGAGCAAATGATCTAACAACAGTCATCTTGTCGCCAACTGTTGCTAGGTTTTCCCAGTCAGCACCAATTCTATAACCGGCGTTTGTTTTAACCCAACCATTAACTGCTCTGACATTATCAGGAGCATCTGGTTTTGGGTCGAATGTTTCTACTTGTGTTGCTCCACCACCAAGCCAAACCCATATAACGGATTTATCATTTGGTGATAAACATAAAGGGGCATCTTCTGCTTTTATATCTGATAAACCAATGGCACTTAGTCCAGCACTAATGCCACCTACTCTCATAAAATCTCTACGGTTGAATTGTAAATCTATCATTATTGTAAACCTTATCGAAGTCAAAGAACCGCCATCGGTTCATGTGTTTTGCATCATCATCTTCGTCAATGTGACATAAATACTCCAATAGTTCACTCCAATTTGAAAATACCATTTCATGGGGAACTACACCAAACATCCAGTTTGGTAAATTTTCCTTCCCCTGCTTGCACATTATTACAACAGGTTTCTTCTGAGCTATGGCGATTGAGGCTTCGTGGTAAGAACCACATAGGTGGGTGTCAACATCCAAACTCATTACAATAAAATGAGCAATGTCAACCATTCTCAAGTCTATAGCGCAAATAGGTTTCATTATCTTAGACACTTCATCATACTTACCAAACTTTTTTAATCTGGCTATATGATCTCTAGTATCATGATCTTCAGTGCCATAGTCACTTGCTTTATCACAAGGGTCTAAAACACCAACACCAAGCTCTTGAAGTTTAGGAGTGATATAGTTTCTCCATTTAACTCCACCATCTTCTACCCTGTCCATAGCACCGCATAGATATGCAGTCATCCCTCTTAACCTATTCATAGCTCTACCTTATTATACACAATTAAACATTAGTTCTATCCATCGTCGCTACTATCAAGTCTTGAACATTGTCAAAAACCCTGCCATTACATGCTCTTTCTATAGCTTTTTTAGCTTCGGTTTTCTTAAAGCCTAAGTTATAAAGAGCGAATGTAGCCTCTTCAATTACCTTCTCTGAGGTCTTGGGAACAGGCTTAGGCTTAGGCTTAGTTTCATCAGACTCGTCATACTCAAATACTAATTCTAGTTCTATTGGTTTAATTTGTACTGGCTTTGCATTGTTTTTAACGCGCTTTGGTTTCTTAGTTTCAATCTGTTCTTTTTTAGGTTCGACTGATGCTATTCCCCAAGCACACAAAACTATAAAAGCAGCAACACCACCAATAATATCAAGTACCATATCACCAATGGAGTAATACGAAAAAAACATATCATATCCTCTCAAGCAAAATAAAGGGCGACAGGCTGGAACACAACCTGCCGCCCGACCGATACAACGAGTATCGGCCTCCCTAGAAATACTAAGCGGTCATTAAGCTCGTCAGCGACTCGATACGCTCACGAACATTGTCACGCCATGCCTCATCGTAGTGAGTCACTTCGACCTCTACAGGAGGCTTGTCGCTCATCTGAACAGAATCCTTGAGTGGATCAGTGAATAGAGCTACAACCTCATACTTGCAACAACGCAACTTCTGGTATCGTGAATCGTGAGGTACGCTTACTACATCCATAGGATTGACTTTGACTACTAAGAACTGGTCGCCACCATCTTCACTTCCATAGTCTTTGACATAATCCAAAGAGCCTACATGAAGTCCTTTACTACAACCGTTGTTACGATTGCTATCAACATTACCTCGATCAACTTCAACTACATTACCAACTGAGTTGTCAAAGGTTCCACTCCACTTATCTTTGAAGTCTTTATCCACAGCCTTGTACGCAAGGAAGTGACCATCATCGCTAATAGGTAGATGCTCATGTTGCATGAAGTCAAACAACTCCACAATGGCATGATCAGAAGGGTTCTCATTCATGTTGTTTAAGAATTCCAGCATTGGCTGAAAGTTAAACCCTTCAGTCTTCATCTTCATGATACGGTCAGTGAATAGTTCTGGCATCTCAATACCATCCCACTGAAGTGTACCATTCTTGACATCAATGTATCCTTCACAGAAGTTGTCTATTGCCGCAGCGACATCATAGTCAGCTTCAAAGTATTCAACATTATCATCAATCAAGTGACCTACTAACTTGGTATAGTTCGGATGGTTCTTGTCGAAGGTGTAGGTCTTACCAGCGACAACACAATTTACAATGCCCTTGTTACTTACAATGTAACTCATATCAATACTCCTAAAATCAAAAAACTATTTACTAGAAAGAACCAACTTGATGTAGTCCAGAATGTGTGCTTTGCGAATGTCTCGTTCTGCTTCATTGTCGTAGTACGAGTGAAGTTGGGTGTAGTTCAGTACAGGGAAAGTCTCAGTGATTTTACTCTCTCTGTTATTCCACTCAACAGGGTCTACATCGACATCATCTTGAAGACCACGACCCAAACCGAGGTATCTATTTAGCGAACTCATAGCAACCCACAACTTCTCGTTTGAACGGCACCACTTGTAGTCATCGACATACTCTTGTACCTCTTCAGGCAGATTCTCTACTTCAGACAACCAATTAGCAACAACTTCTTTTTCGGCACTTTCATGTTGTCTCCAAGCGATGTGTTCAACATTCCACTCAAGGACTTCAGTAATGCGATCATTGTATGCCGACTGCATGTAGTCGAAGTAGCTAGTCCACTGACCATCAGCATTAAACTTCTTCTTCTTTAGCTCTCCACTCTTAATGCCGTAGATAGGAACTTCCTCATCAATCTCACATCCAATCTCTACAAGTAGCTCATTGAACTTTCTGATGTTATTCCAATCACCCATACGATTGCCATCACGACCAACAATCTCATAACGATTGATCTCGAAGTATAGACCACCTTCTTTCATGTCTACTTCAGTGTCTTTCCATTGACCACGACTGTAATCCCAGATACACACTTTACTTCTGTAACTAGCGCCAGAGCTATTACTTTTGCTTCTAGTAGGTGATGCAAGACTTGAAGCAAGGATCACATGTTCTTCAGTACAGCCCAACCATTTCATAATGGCTTCTTTGTCGCCATCACTAATTAGGTAATACTCAAACTTGTTATTTTCTCGGTCATGCTTATCACCGAGTTGTTGCTTAGCGTACTTTCGAGTACGAGCAACAGCACCACGTTTAAGATCATCTAAGATCAGAACTATATCTTTAGTACCATTATCAAATCGAATGAACTCCGTATCGTCACAATTAATAGTAGTCTTGTAGGAATCTCGATACATCTTACGCATCTTGTACTTGGGAACTTCCATATCTCCACCATTAAAGTCTGAGACAGTCTTCTTTGGTGAATACACTCTATCGTAAGCATCATCAAACAAGTCCTTGCCATTCCATTGAATCTTGTCACTAAATACTTTGATTACCTGATTTAAGTAACTACCTTCTCTACGGAAGTTTTTGTATTTGATTCGTGCATCCCAATGTGTAGCACAGTCATCAAAGCTCTCACCAAGAGTCTCTTTCATTTCTTCAATGATAAACTCACAGGCTTCAATAATAGCCTTCTTAGTATACTCGTTGTAACTAAGAGACTCACGACTTGGTGTAATGTCTACATCACCAATAGCAAAGTGAATGTGTAAATTGCTTCTCAATACAGCAATGACAGTTTCATTGTCTGAAAACTGCTCTACATCAAGCTCGTATGCAACCTGACCCATGATAGCCTTAGCTTTAATATCCCATCGTCGCTGTTTGTTAGTAGCCACCAAGCCCCAAGTGCTACCAGTCAAAACATAATCGAACTCTTCTATTTCAATATCGCTATTAAAGTTAGGCTTAACCTTGAAGTGTTTGTATACTTCTTTAGCTTCCTGCTCGAACTCTTGTACATCATCAGTGTCTACACTAAACAATACATGCAAGCCATTAGCTTCAGTAGTATCATCTTCTGACATCAAAACAAACACAGGTTTATTGTGTTCGTCTTTGAAAGAATTATAAACACGCACTTTACCATTGTGATAAGAAGTAACAATGAAACTATCTGTATAAGCGAATGGTGATTTACTACCAAGACCAAGACAACCAACTGCATCATTGGTATTAGTCTTCGTGCTACCAAAGTATGTAGTGTAAAGATTCATGCAGTCTTCGTGAGATAGACCAGTGCCGAAGTCACGAATCGCAAAGTGGGGATTGAACCTATCTGGCATGGTGACGTTGAATGGAACGTCAGCTTTACCAGCATCAACATGAGCATCGTAAGCATTTGTAGATAGCTCACGAATCACGGCTCTTACTTTGTTTGAGTATAAGCCATCTGAGAGAATTGAGAAGGCTTTAGCTGACGCTTCGATGGTGTAGTTGGATTGTTCAAAGTCGTTTGATCGGACAACGCTGTTTACTTCGGCTTGCAATTTCATTTTGGATTTCCTAAGAAAAGGGATACTTGTTTATCAACTCTATAAATTCTATCGACATGAATCTAAAAGTTGTAGTCCCTAAATCCAAAAATAATCAAAAACCTTCATATTTTTTTAGGCTGGGTAAATAATCCAAACGAATCATTTTCATAACGGTAGCCATCAAGACAAAGCTCGGCTCCGTTGTCCAAGAATCATTGAACATAACTTCGTTATAAGGAATCTTATCTTTAACCCTATTAGCAACATCGTCCATCAAGTATATATAGTTATCGTCTTCTGTTTTATCAAATTTCTTTAACAAGCCAATAAATTCTACAGCGGCCTGTTGTAGGTTTGGGTCATTATAAGCTCTTAATATCTCATCTAATTTAGCCTCTGTTATTTTCATCTCTATTCATGATTAAAAACGCAATTATCATCTAGTAGCCTCACAGGGAATCGAACCCCGAACTAAGGTTTAGAAGACCTTTGTTATATCCATTTAACTACAAGGCCATTTTCTTATTCACTATCTTGGCTTCTTGTTGGTGTAATTCTTGACCTATTCTGCCACTTTATTTTTTCAATGGCTTTCTTTTGTCTATTTTCAGATTTGATTGCAATGCTTCTTCTAGCTTGCTTTTTCTTTCTCGCCTGCTCTTTGGCTTTTTTCTTTTTATATTTTCGTTTATTAGAGTAATCGCTCATAAGTGGAGGTGGCGGGAGTTGAACCCGCGTCCTGTATTGTCTCTGTAATAGTATCTACATTGTTAGTTTATTGTAGTCACACAACAAACAAAGTTATCCGATTATCGGAGTCAGGCAGTTTACTGCAATCATATGTATTTAATTCGAGTACATAATCTCTACCAGAGTTATCTGAGTCATCACTATTTGGTTTACAGGGCTGTGATACCCCTGCCGCACTAGGCGGCTAGTGAGAAATTCTTTTCTGCACTTAAAAAGTTTGAACGATTTTTTAAGTAGCCCTTCGTTCAACTACTCAATGCAACTATTATTTTAACAACCAGTCGAAACCATTTCACCCCCTAATATATTATACACCCAATCATAGCCACCGCCCACTCTGCACAGATATAGCCATTGGGTCTATAAATGGGCGATGGCTAAAAAAAATAGCGATGCAAGCCGAAGCCTACACCGCTATTATAACAACAACCAGTAGTTATTGTTCGTTCTTGATCTGCTTAATTTTATCATTAAGCTGGTCAACAACTTCAGTGTTGTCTTTAAGACTTTCGAGCTTGGTATCAAACTCTGGAGTCTTAATGGCTCCACTACTCACTTCTCTTGGAGGATAATTAACGTATTGTGGGTATTTTCCATCAGGGAAAGCCTTTTCAATCGCTTCTTTGTATCCACGATTGTAATTGTTTTCCGAAATGACATCATATTCCCAGTCAGTCTGTGATAGACCACGCATGTATCCTTCATGCCAGAGATTATCAATTTGATTACGATCATCTTCAGGAGTAGCATAATAGTTTACTAATCCTTCTAAACGACCTTGAGCAATCAAAGAGTCTTCAGTTAGCTGTTGAACATCATTGATCTGTAACCAAAGTAGTTCATCAGCAAATTCAGCATTAACTTTAGCTCTCATGTCAGAAAGCTCCAACTGATTATCCAGTTTGGAAATTTGCCATTGCTGTAAAATGCCTACATTGAGAATTGTAAGCAAAACAAAACCGAAAAAATACTTGCTAGTATTCATATCAAAATCCTTTTACATTAAAATGCAACATCATCATCGGTAATTGAGTCAGTTTGAATTTCTGCTGAATTAGCTTTCTTAGTCTTACCTAAGAACTGAACAGTATCAGCAACTACTTCAGTCCAATACGAACCATTTTCTAGTTTAGCTTGGCGAATACGACCCTCGACCAAAACCGAACTACCCTTCTGTAAATAGGTATTGCATGACTCAGCAGGCTTACCCCAAACAGCTACATTCATATAAAGAACTTCTTCTTTATTACGGGGGTTATTCACAGCAATACGAAAATTACACTTAGTAATCTTCTTCTCTCCTACTTGTGAACATTCTGGATCATTGGTAAGATTACCAACCAATACACTCTTATTAAAAGCAGCCATCTTATATTCCTTTCTACATGAAAAAACTTGGCTATTTCAACTCTAGTATCTCTTTAATACGACCTCGTAACACTTGGTCGCTACCTCTATTTTTGTTAGCATCAGAAGCACCCACAATCGTGTTAGTTAGGGTGCTACTAATACCTAATGACCTACCGGCTCTCTGCCGACTACGTTTTGTAGTATCAAATGTACCATTTCCTGTGTACCTAGAAACTGCTGTAATCGGGTCGAAGATTTCTCCTCTATCTCTTCCATTTCTGGCTTTACCACGAATCTTTTTTCCGTTGATTTGCCACTTGTAGGATTTCTTTGTTTTTTGTAGAGCGAGTAAAAACTGAATCTCGTTCATAATATACTTCCCTTTCCGAACTTGTTTGAAGAAACTATTTCTGGGTCAGACTTTATTATAACACCAGAATCGTCAGTCCGAACAAAAAAACTGTAATCTATTTTTGTATCCTTAAAAACAGATAGTTCTGTTGCAGATTCAAAAACACAAAAGACATCAACCCTCCAGTTATCACCAAAGACATTGCTTGATCTTATGGATTTGAAACCTTCGACTTCACCTAACTTTTCCATCACCTGTTCAGACACATATCGTTCAAACTTTTCGTTTTTAGAATGATCCTCTGTAGGTTGTCGTCTTCTTCGGGAAGGAGTTTGTTCAGGTTTTGATTTAGTTTTCATAGATACAATCTTAACAAAATAAAATGGGATTCAACTATTTCTTTTTTGATTTTGGCAAAAAAAACAACTATTTTTTCTAACTCTCTAAGCGTTGTTCCAACCAATCTTCGGCCTGATCTCGATTTACAAACCTCATAATGTTTTCTTCCTCGCCATCTAAATCATTACTTCTGACAATTATCCAGTGGCAATCATTAGGTTCGTATACTATTTCATAGTCTGGCATTACTCTATATACCTTTCTACATAATCAACTTCATCAGGCATTAACTCTTCAAAGTTGGGTAGGTCAAATGGGCTTATATCATCCCCAACTATCGTTTCGACTTTATAAGCCTTTCTTCCGTCTGTTTCTCCTTCTGGAAGCTCCCACCTGTACACACATTCAGGTTCACATTTTTCATAAAGCTCTCTGAGTTTTTCAACTCTCGCCTGCATATACTCTGCCCTATGACGAATCTTTTTGTTTGCCCAAATATTAGCAACACCTTTATTCCTGTTTGTGTCCTGTTTGTAGTCAGCAAACTCTCTGACATCGAACTCTCTATACGGTTCGTTGTTCATCTTTAAGTTTCTTTCCTAGAGTCAGGTTTATAACCATCCGCAAAAAGAAAATTCCAACGCAAACTTTACCTATAGTTTCCCAATCAGGAAAGTCACTCATCTTCTTTTCCCCAGTTCTTGACCATCTTGACGAACTCATCGTAATCTATTTCAAATACTAGCTCGCCATCTTCGTCAATATAAGATTCTACTGCGTCAGATTGTTGAGATAGAATTAGAAGTCTTTCAGTGAGCATTTTGTCATCATCACTATTCATCATCTTCCTCTTCTAAATCTTCCAACAGTTGTTCATAGAAAAGTTCTGGGTTCTCTTCTAATAGTTGAGATATTCTCTCGCCGGACTCCGTTACGGCAAAAGCAAAATCTCCGTCTTCATTAGTGTATTGTTCCAGAAGACCTTTCTTTACCAAAGATTCTATTGCTGATAGCAGATGTTCTTTTGGTATCTTATCTTCTAGTAAAACTAATAGTTGATGTATTGACAGCACTAGTAAGGCCACTTCTCAGCTAAAACCTTGTTGACACCTTCTATATCAACTAACCATCTACCATACTTGCCAGTCTTTCCGGTCTTGATGGTAATCCATCCATCCTTGTCTTGATTAGTAGCTATTAAGTTTTCAAGCATTGCAGTTGCTTTTTTGAAATCCGGCTTTCCTCTTTCGGGTGTATTAACACCAACAAGCCTAGTAGTGATCTCATGATGTATATGGAATCCACAGTCAACTAAAAATATTGCTGTATCACCATCAACACATCGGATTAGCTTGGCTCTATATTCGTGCATACTAACCTGCTAATAAACTTATAAGACCCTTGTAGGTCATTACAGATGTTGAAACAATAAAAGCACCTGTACTGAACCAACCAATAGTAACTAACATTTTCTTAAAATGATCCTGCACTAACATTCTTCATCTCCCGTGTAATATCTATATTCAGATCTTTTGCGGCATCAAGAATTGCCTTCTTTTTGCCGATGTTTAATGTTAGCATATTTCCTTCCTTGTCCCATACGCTAAAGGAATAACAATCTTTTAAGACTTTATACAATCTATAATACATTAGGCGAGCTATAGCTTTTTAAGTCTGGCGATTCGTCTAACTCTAAAACTTCAACATCCAACTCGTATTCTGGATGCCCCTCAGCAAACCTTCTTGGAAATTTAAGTGGCATCATTTTCCAACCTCTATCTTCCATGTTTGCTATATCTTCATCACAAAGCAATAGTATTCCACTTTGGACTTCTTTTGTTTTGAAATTACGCTTCATAAAGTTATGAGCAGTATTTGAATTAGTAAATATTGGAACGTGTATATCGGTGCTTGTCTTGTCACGAAGTATAGCTACTGGAAGCCACCCTTCATCACGACATTCAGAACCAAAGTCTTTATAATTCAGATTACCGTCATTATATATGATAGCGAATTTCATTTAGATCGTCCTCAATATCAGGGTTCTGTGCTACATATCTTACATGATCTGCAACATTCTTAAACAAATAGTAAAGCATATCTTGAGAATCTTTTCTCCCAGTATACTTTGCAAACTCTTCCAGTGCTTCTACACCACTGGTTGTATTGTTAGAAAGCTCAACTAAAACGGTAAGTGCTTTTGTCCTTAACCACTTTTCCATGATTTGTTTACCTTTATATCTTTACCAAATTGTGCCAGTTGGCACGTTCGATTGTGCCAGTTGGCACATAGGTAATATTACCAAAAGAAAACGGTACAAGAAGACTTTTTTGCAAAAGTTTTAGGATTTTTTTATGTTTTTTAGTAGATCGCTTGAGGACTGTAATTTGCCGCCGCCGACATTGTATATCATCCTTACCCCAATCTCCTCCTCAAGAACATCTTCTGGTACACCACCTTCCTTCCTGTCTCCACCATTAGCAAATGCCATAGCGGTAAAGAAGGGGTCATCAGTAAGTCTATAATATTCTTGCCTAATAGTCTGACATACAGTTCCGTCATCATCTATGGAAATGACAGCACGGTCAACGCCCTTGATGTTTCTTACTATTTCAAGTCTTTCATCTTGATCCATAAAAGGAGTTGAACCTTTTATCTTTACTTGCTCATCGTTATTAACAATGACAACTAAGAAATCTCCCAAATTTCTGGCTGAAGCAATATAATCAATGTGACCTCTGTGTATTGGGTTAAAATAACCTGATATGACTATTACTTTCATTATTCATCACCAAATTCTAAATCTTTCTTACAGTATTCGATAAACGCTTCAGCCGCATCTTCTTTTGTTTTCCACCATCCTCTTTTTTGGGCTGCTTCATCCCAGAAGAAGTATTCTCCCATCTCTGAATCCCATTCAATCATGTCTCTCATGCTCTTTATCCATTTGTGATTTTTACAAACAGCCTCTAACGATTCAAAGTCTACCACCGCATCTGCAAAGATAAGCTGATTCAAGTAAACTTCGTCTGAATAATATCTAATTCCATTAGGTGTGTCTACGGCATATATTTCTTTGCCGGATTTATCTTTGAATGAAGTTAGTTTTGTAGTGTTCCAATCAATGACTTTTATATCATGACGACCACATTTGATGCACCACTTTGGTTTATTATCAACGTCTACGATTCTATCGCAGCAAGTAAGTAAGTATTTCATACGTTTCTTTCCACCCGCTTACATTGTGATACTCAGAACAATTTATAGCTATACAATGATCGTTTCCACCCTTTTCGCACCTGTCGCCAAAAAACATGCACGCACCATCCATATCATTAATAGCTTGAGACTTATCCATTCCCTTTGGATAAATGTCTATACTTATCTCGCCCCCAATAGAAAAATCAAGATCGGGAAACTTACTAGAGAGCGATTCAACAATTTCTTTTCGCTCTCCTCTGGCATTGTCCCACTTGTAATATTCTCTCCTTAAAACAGCACTAGCAGATCGGCCAAGAGTTGATATGTTCACCATACCAATTCTTTCTTCTATATTGTTATCGGCTTTTCCGTACCATCTACTTTTCTCTATTTCTGCTAATATTTCATAATGTAGATCAACAGACATTTGCCAAGTAGACTGACGAATTAACTTACCATGCTCATAGTAGACATTGCCACAATTTTGATAAGCTCCGTCAACATGCCTCCAAAGATCAACACCTATTTGCTCTACTGTTTTGTCTCTATCTGATCCGGTTACTAAATATACTTTGTTACCTTTTGACCTTTGGAAAGTAATCCATTTGCCAAAGTAATCCTTAAATTCTTTAACGATTGGTCTTCGTGCATCTGTCAATGTTCCGTCTACATCGAATAGATAGTTCATATTAAAGCTCACTCAAAAAGAAAAACCATATTAAATAGAATAGGAACAAGAGGATTACAAATGCTATGCCAAGTATAGTGAGTTTTCTCTTTGTAGACTCAAACCTTCTTTGGTTTGCTTCTTCCAAATAATCTTGGTAGGTTTTGAATTTCTCTACTTCATCTTCGTATCTTTTTCTATATTGATTCATGACAATTTAACCATCAGCAGTCACTGGTACAAGATTTTCCTCTTTTGACTTTTCAATCTCTTCCGTTATTTCAAACAATGAAGTTTGCAAATCAGTAGCATATTCCACCCAGTATTTGACTTGATGGTTAGCTAACTCTAATTCCCTTTGTAGTCTGAGTTCACTAACAGGCACTCCATTTATGAGTTGCATTTTTTCTGGCAACTCCCAAAACATTCGGTCATGCGCCCAAATACTTAGCTTTACTAGCCACCCGATCTTTGTTTTTGTGGCAACATCATGAAACAAGAATACCATACTGTTCCATTTTCTGTTTATATAATTCAAAATTCTATACATTTTATTTCTCCATTAAAAATAGTAGACTTGGCAGGACTCGAACCTGCGACAAAGGGATTATGAGTCCCCTGCTCTAACCAACTGAGCTACAAGTCCTCAGCGACCTTGACGGGACTCGAACCCGCAACCACCGGATCGACAGTCCGGTACTCTAACCAGTTGAGCTACAAGGCCAAAATTGAGTGACGGGATTTACACCCGTGAATCTAGTGTTGTCCATCTGTCTAATCGCTCTAGGCTTCCGACTTCACTCAAAAAGTACCCCGTAGGAGAATTGAACTCCTGT
>Ga0209992_10001982_pt1 | contig 19882 bp, 10 predicted proteins | sample 2SBtaG_2_FD_182564 | JGI IMG/M metagenome (GOLD analysis project Ga0209992, IMG submission 182564) | Deep subsurface microbial communities from Kolumbo volcano to uncover new lineages of life (NeLLi) - 2SBTROV12_ACTIVE470 metaG (SPAdes)... | ecosystem: Environmental > Aquatic > Marine >... | reverse complement strand
CTGCAAGCCTCACCTCCGGGTGGTCCTGGAGCAGCTTGCGGGCCCGGCGGACACTGGCGGACGGGAGAGGGTCCATGGGGGAGTCTACCCTCGCAGGCCTCCCGGCGGGTCCGACAGACGCGGACGGCAGACCATGCCCATCCCTGGCTGCCACCCTTCACTCCCAGTCGACCTCCAAGACCTCCCCGGCAGGCACTGCCCGAACCCCGTCCGCCATTTCCCAGGCCCTGTTCCCGGCATGCACCACGTACAACCCATCCAGCGCCAGATCCCGCAAGGCCGCGCGCATGGACGCCGTCACCTTGGTATTACGAGGAAAGACGCGCCCCCGGCTTCCGACTCCAGATCAGGTAGTGCAAGTGCCCGCCAGCGCCTGCCGCGGTGCCCGACTCGACCGCTTCGAGCACGGTCTGGGTCCGCTGACGAGCCACCTGCCAGAGGGCCTCGAAGCGCTCGGCCGCGCCACCCCCCGCCAGGAACATCGCCAGGGAGTTCTCCCGGGTGCCGCCCCCATGCGGGGCACCGCCTCCCGCCAGAGCCTCCCGCCTCATGTCCAGCTCCTGGGCGGCGCGGTCGTAGGGCGGCGTGATCGGCGCACACTGGCTGTTGTTCCGGACCTGGACGCCCTGGAAGCCGGCCTGGCGCAGGAGCTCGGGCAGGTCCTCGCCCACGCAGGGCCAGCCCTGGCCCAGCGCCCGCTTGCCGAGGGCGCAGTGGTACTCGAGCTCCAGCAGGTCCCGCATCACGGGCCACGGCGCCACGGGCCTGCGCACCAGGTCGGCCGCCGTGTCGGCCAGGTTGTTGGGCTCCGCGGCCAGGAACAGCCCCCCCGGCCGGAGCACCCGCAGGGCCTCAGCCACGGCCCGGCCCGGGTCGGCCACGTGCATCAGCACGGTCTGGCAGGTCACCAGGTCGAAGGTGGCGTCGTCGAAGGGCAGGGCCATGACGTCGGCGACCTGGTAGCGAGCTCGGATCCCGCGCCGCGCGGCCCGCTGGGACGCCTTCTCCAGCCACGCGGCCTCGGCGTCAACCCCTGTGAGCTCGGCGCTCTCGTGGAGGTAGGGCGCCCAGCGCTGGCCCCAGTGTCCGACCCCGCAGCCCAGGTCCAGGGCCTGGCGGACCCACCCCAGCGCCAGCACGCCGGCCATCAGGCCCAGGAAGTCCTCGTCCCACCAGGTGTCGCGCCAGTCCCCCTCGAAGCCGGTGAGGCGCTTGTAGTCGGCCAGGTCGAGTCCGCTGCGGTGTTCGTCGCCCATGGAGGACCCCTAATGGGCCGGCTGAGCACCACCGCCCGAGACGCCCCTCGAGGATGAGCGCCTGTGGCGCACTCGCCCTGGCGACCCACCGCGATAGGCACGCCGCTGGAGGGCACCCTGGACCGCCACCCCGAGTCCCAGGACCGACACTGGTCCCTGCTGTTCCTCAGCTGGCTATTGGTGACGACGGCCGCGGCCGGCAGCCTGTTCTTCAGCGAGGTGATGGACCTGCCGCCGTGTTCCCTGTGTTGGGTCCAGCGGGCCTTCATGTTCCCGCTGGTGATCGTGCTGTTCGCGGGGCTGTTCCCCTTCGAGCCCAAGACCGTCCGGTTCGCGCTGCCCCTGGCCGGTGTGGGATGGGCGGTCGCGACCTACCACGTGCTGCTCACCTGGGGCGTGATCCCCGAGAGCGCGGCCCCCTGCACCGAGGGCGTCTCGTGCTCCGAGGTCGAGTGGGCGCTCTTGGGTGTGCTGTCCATCCCGGTGCTCTCGTGGCTCGTGTTCACCGCGGTGGCCGCGCTGTTGCTGGGGCTCCGCAGGAGGCTTGCAGGATGAAGAGAGAGATGCTCGTGGCCGGGGTCCTGGCGACCCTGATCCTGCTGTTCGTGCTCGGCACCGTGGGGGTCAAGAGCCAGCGTGCCCAGGAGGTCGAGGTGCTGGCCCAGGAGGAGGCCACGCTGTTCGAGCGGCCGGGTGCCCCCTCCTTTGGACCCGAGGACGCCGACGTGGTCATCGTCGAATTCTTCGATCCGGCCTGTGAGACCTGCGCGGCGATCTACCCCCACGTGCACCAGCTGGTCGAAGCCCACCCCGAGCGGGTTCGCCTGGTCCTGCGCTATGCCCCGCTCCACCACGGCGCCGACGTGGTGGTCCGGGCCCTCGAGGCCTCCCGCAAGCAGGACCTGTTCTGGCAGGCCCTCGACGTGCTCTTCGCCACCCAGGCCCAGTGGACCGCTCACCACAAGGTCCAGCTGGACCGCCTCCCGGCCTTCCTGAGCGAGGCGGGGGTCGACCTGACCCAGCTCCAACAGGACATGCACGACCCGGCCATCGACGCGGTCCTGAAACAGGACCACGACGACCGGACCACCCTGGGCGTGCGCAAGACCCCGACCTTCTTCGTGAACGGCAAGCCCCTGCCCCGCTTCGGCCTGGACGCGCTCCAGCAGCTGGTCCAGAGCGAGCTCGAGGGGGGCTGATCCAGGCTGGTTCTAAGGTTCGATGGGGTAGGTGAACTGGGTCGACACCCCGGCACCGTCGCTCCCGTTCGGGTAGGTCACCGTGTACAGGCAGTCGCCCTGGGCCACGCCGGTGATCTCGAACCAGCCGAGCTCGCTCTCGCCGTCGGCAGCGCCCACCATGGCGATCGTGCAGGTGTCCGGTGTGTCCGAGTCCACGGTCAGGGTCGCGGTGCCTTGGCAGACCACGTTGTCGCCGACCATCGGGTGGACCGAGAAGCTGTTGGTGTCGCCCACGTCGATGTCCTCGAGCACGTAGGCCACCGGGTCCTGGATGCCGTCGATCTGATCCTCGCCGGCGAGCTGCAGGGTCAGGGCGGTGTCGTCGATGGTGGAAGTGAGCACGGCCTCCTCGGGGATGATGCCTGTGTTCAGCGTGATCACGACCTGGCTGGTGTTGTCGGCGTCCAGCTTGGCCACCGAGGCGCCGAGCTCGACCGGGTAGTAGCCGTAGCCGATTACCGGCTGGCCGTTCTCCATCGTCATCTCAAAGGTGACCCACACGTCGTGCTCGGTCAGGTACGCGGCGGCATCGCTGTCGGTGCAGCTGTGGCCCAGGCTCAGCACCTCGGGGGTCTTGGCCTGCATGTTGACCGAGTCGGTCAGAGTCTCCCCGTCCAGGGTGCCTTCGACCTCGAGCAGGGCCTGCCCGTCGCCGATGCCCGTGATGGTGACCTCGCCCCCGGACCAGGTGTGCACGTCGAGCACGGCGAGGTCGTCGAAGCCAGCGGAGATCAGGTCGACGCTGCCGCCGCTGACCCCGGACACCTCGACGTCCAGGAAGCCATGCACGGCGACAGGCTTGTTGAAGTCGTTGACCCAGTCATCCGCCCAGTAGGAGAAGCGGAAGTTGCCCTCGTTCCCCGTCAGGGTCGACTGGCAGCCAAGGGTGAAGAGGGCGGCGAGGGCGAGCACGTTGCGCATGGGTCCATCTCCTGTCCAGGGCCGGCACAGCCCCGGGAACAGTACTTGGACCCCCCACGTCGCGCAGGAAGAAACCCCAGGATCAACCCCGACCCCGATGATCCGACAACAAGAGGCCACACCGCGCGGGGATCCGATGACGCTGACCACTCTGCTGTCCCTCACCTTGCTGGCCTGCGGGTCCGACGACACGGCCACGACCACCGACTCGGCCCAGTCGCCCGCCGACGACACCCCGGACAGCGGAGACTCGGGCCGGAACACGGACACCCAGGACACCCAGGACACCCAGGACACCTGGGACCTGGGCGCCTTCGAAGGCACCGTGCGGGCCCAGATCGAGTCCTTCCAGGTCACCCTGCCGGACCCCGCTTCGGCCGCCTTCACGACCTATGGGACCTGGGAGCAGCGCTCGCTGAACCCGCGCCTGTACCTGGATCCCATCGCCGACGACCAGCTGCGCATCGGCTGGACCGGGGAGAGCGGCACCGGCCACGTGGCTGTCGTGGACAGCACCACGGTGGTCTCCACCCTCGACTTCGACGGGCTGTCGGTCCAGGGCCTGGCCAACGACGGCGACGGCGGCTTCGGCGTCTTGTTGCTCCCGAGCGACGGCAAGATGATCCTGCGGCGCTACACCGCCGACGGCGGGCTGCTCTGGGAGAGCGCGATGACGTCGGGCAATGAGTGGGCCATGTCGCCGTCGGGCAGCTCGATCATCGGGGACTCCCGGCTGGAGTGGGGCGGCTCCCGCTTCGCGTCCTACTTCGTCATCCAGGACATGGGCTCTGGCCACCACATGGACAGCTACATGCTCACGTGGATCGAAGACGGCGCCGACTACGGCGACGTGTGGGGCACCGGCTGTTCCCATGGCATGAGTCAGCTGGTGCGGACCCATCCCGAGCACGGCCGCTTCGTGCCCGTCTGCAGCAGCGACGCCTACCCGGACCACGGGATCTACGCCTGGCGGGACAGCGGGCGCCGGCTGTACAGGGCCCACGCCAACGGAGCCGGCCTGGTCTCGGCCGAGCTCGGGGGCATGACGGGCACCCAAGAGGGCCTGATCCTGTCGTTCAACGCCAACCAGCAGGACTGCTGCGATGCCAAGGGCGTCGGGGTGATCAACCTGGACCTGGACGGCTACCCCACGTCGGGGGTCACCTGGCTCACGGACACCGACGGCGAGCACGAGCGGGACAGCGCCATCGCCCGGATCGGCACCGCGAACGACGACGGCTACACCGCCGACCGCTACCTGGTCGGCTGGCGCCAGACCGACGACGACAGCTTCCTGCTGGGTGTGATCGACCAGGCCGGCGCCTGGCAGGTGCCCGCCGAGATCGTGTCCGTGGAGATGGGCAGCGCACCGGGGGTGGCCTGGGGCCGCCGTGACGACGCGTTCAGCACCGACGCCCAGGGCCGCGTGGTCTGGGGCGTGCTCTTCCAGAAGAGCGACACGTTCCAGTGGTTCCGCTACAGCGACTTCGCAGACGAGCCCGCGCCGACCACCCAGTAGTCCCTACAGTCCCCACGGCCGGACCACATGCTGCCAACAAAGGGCTCCTGCTTGATGTGGTCGCCCGCCACGGCGCTGAGGGCCATGCAGGTCTGGCCCGACGCCTGGATCGATCAGCGGGTCCGACGCGCGGTCTACTGGCAGATCGGGTCGCTGCCGTCGTCGCTGACGTTGTCCTCGTAGACGTTCGTGCCGACCTCGCTCAGGGTCACGTGGTCCGGCACCAGGGCGCACTGGGGTCCCGTGTTGCGCCGGAACACGCTGTCTTCGAACACGATCTGGGCCACGGTCGAGCCGAACACGACGCTGAAGTAGTCGCTGGCCCGATTGTCTTCGAGGGTCGCCCGCACCAGGTGCAGCGAGTCGTAGGGGTTCAGCGTGAAGGTGGGGTTGTCGGACAGCGTCGAGTCGGTGATCGTGGCCGAGAAGAACTCCAGGCCCCCTTCGACGCCGCGCACGGTGCTGTCGGTCATCTCCAGGTGCCCGACCGACGTGACCCAGCCGGTGTGGTCCTCGAACACCGAGTCGTGCACAACAAGCTCGCCCGCCACGATGCCGTCCGGTCCGTCGTCGGCCACGTTGCCCCGCACGGTGCAGTCCCACAGCTCGACGCGGTCGTCGGAGTAGATCGCCCCGCCGCCCAGGAACACGTCGGACGCGTCCTGGACGTTGCCCTCGAGGGTCGTGCCGGTGAGGATCAGGTCCCCCGCTTCGACCAGGATGGCCCCGCCAGCCTCGGCCTGGTTGTCGCGCAGGACAGCGTCGGTGACGCGAAAGCTCCCGGGTCCGACCAGGTGGAGCGCCCCACCCGCCGCGTAGCCGGTCCACGCCCCACCCAAGGTGCCGGTGCCCCCGGTGATCGTCAGGCCCTCGAGCTCCAGGGACACGTCTTCGGTGGCGAGCACGGAACCCCGCAGGATGGTGGTGTCCGGGCCTTCCTCGGCGATCAGCCGCACGGTGGTCTCGATGACCGGGCGCTCGACATAGGTGCCAGGGCCGATCACCAGGGTCGAGCCCTCCTGGGCATCGGCGAGGGCCAGAGCGATGCAGGGGTACTCGTCCAGGTCGTCCAGGACGACCCGTCCCCCAGCGATCACACCGTCACAGTCGTCGTCCACGCCGCTGCAGGCGTCCTCGAGGGCCCCCGGGTTCACGCTGGCGTCCTGGTCGTCACAGTCCGTGCCGCCGGACGCGATCGAGGCGTAGCCGTCCTGGTCCTGGTCCGTCTCTTCGCTGGGCGGCTGCTGCTGGATGGGCGTGCCGGCCGGGCCGAGGGTGCTGGGCCACGCCGGGTCGGTCGGCGACGAGGGGGTTGCACTCGGCGGCGTGTCTGAGCCGCCACACGCGACGATGAGAAGGAGGGTGCTGGGGCTCATGAGGACTCCGGGTGTACCACCCTCTGGCGCAGCAAGGGACGTGCCAGGCCCGGGACCCCACGCCACGCCGGCCTCGGGAGCGCAGCGCCTCCCCTCGACACGCCCTGCGTGCCGCGAGCACGCACCGGCGGGCCCCGGCGCTATCCTGTGGTGCTCGTCCCTCCAGGAGCTCGTGCCATGTCGTCCTTCCGCCTGCTCTTGCTCTGCGCTCTGGTCCTGCCGGCCTGCCGCAACAAGGACAACACCGGTGACTCAGGCCAGTCCTGCACCTGGTTCACCGACGCCGACAGCGACGGCCACGGGGTCGGCGACCAGGTGCTCGGCCTGTGCGACGACCAGCCGGCCGCGAGCGCCACCGTGGATGGTGACTGCGACGACGGCAACGGCGCGGTCTTCCCGGGCAACAGCGAGATCCCCTACAATGGTCTCGACGACGACTGCGACGCGGCCACCCCCGACGACGACCTGGACGCCGACGGCCACGGCATCGCCACCGACTGTGACGACGACGACCCTGCCGTGAACCCCGACGCGGTCGAGGTCTGCAACGACCTCGACGACGACTGCAGCGGCGAGGTCGACGACGCGGTGGGCGACCTGTTCTACGCCGACGCGGACGGCGACGGCTTCGGCGACCCGGACACCGAGACCCGGAGCTGTGCAGGCGCGACCGACTATGTCGCCGACGCCACGGACTGCGACGACGGCGACGCGACCGTGAACCTGGCCGCCGACGAGGTCTGCGACGGCGTCGACAACGACTGCGACCTGCTGGTCGACGACGACGACCCCGGCCTGCTCGACCCGGTCACCTGGTACGCCGACCTGGACGCCGACGGCTTCGGCGACGACGCCACGGTGGTCGAAGCCTGCGATGCGCCTTCGTTCTACGGCCCCGACGCCGGCGACTGCGACGACGGCGACCCCGCGGTGAACCCGGACGCCACCGAGGTCTGCAACGACAGCGACGATGACTGCGACGGCCTGGTCGACGCCGACGACGACTCGGTCGAGGGGCTGTCCACCTGGTACATCGACACCGACGGCGACGGCCACGGGGCCCCCACCTTCAGCGTCGAGGGCTGCAGCCAGCCCGACGACTTCGCCGCGAGCAGCGACGACTGCGACGACGGCGAGGCCCTGACGTACCCCGGGGCCAACGAGTCCTGTGACGGCGACGACAACGACTGCGACGGCGACGTCGACGAGAACGCCAGCGACGCGGGCACCTGGTACGCGGACAGCGACGGAGACGGCTACGGCGACCCGGACGCCGCGATCCAGAGCTGCGAAGGCACCACCGCTCTGGTCGCCGACGCGACCGACTGCGATGACGGGGAGGCTGGGGTGAACCCCGGTGCGGCCGAGGTGTGTGACGGCGACGACGAGGACTGCGACGGCCTGATCGACGACGACGACCCCAACGTGACCGACGCCGGCACCTGGTACACGGACAGCGACGGGGACGGCTTCGGCGACGCCAGCGCCCCGACCACGGCCTGCTCGCAGCCGTCGGGCACGGTGAGCGACGACACGGACTGCGAAGACGGGGACGCGTCGGCGTACCCCGGGGCGCCGGAGCTCTGCGACGGGGACGACGAGGACTGCGACGCCCTGATCGACGACGACGACCCAGACGTGGTGAACGCGGCGACCTGGTACCTGGACTATGACGGGGACGGCTTCGGTCAGACGACCTTCACGGTGGACGCCTGCGAGGCCCCCAGCGGCTACGTCGACAACAGCCTGGACTGCGACGACGCCCACGCCGAGGCGAGCCCGTCGGGCACCGAGATCTGCGACGGGCTGGACAACGACTGCAACGGCAGCACAGACGTGGGCGCGAGCGATGCGAGCACCTGGTACGCGGACGGCGACGGGGACGGCTTCGGGGACCCGGACACGAGCAGCACGTCCTGCGAGGCGGGCAGCGCCGAGGTCGCCGACGCCCAGGACTGCGACGACGGGGACGCGGCCGTGAACCCGGACGCGCAGGAGGTCTGCGACGGCGTGGACAACGACTGCGACGGGGACGCCGACACCGGGGCCACCGATCAGGGCATCTGGTACGCCGACGACGACGGCGACGGGTACGGCGACGCCGCCGCGCCGACCACGGCTTGTGACCAGCCCAGCGCCACGGTCGCCGACGCCACCGACTGCGATGACGCGGACGCCACGGCCTTCCCGGGCGCCTCGGAGATCTGCGACGGCGACGACGAGGACTGCGACGGCCTGGTCGACGACGACGACCCAGGCGTGACCGACTCGAGCTCCTGGAACATCGACTACGACGGCGACGGCTACGGCTCGGCGGACTGGGTCGTGGTCGCGTGCAGCGAGCCCACCGGGTACCTGGCCGATGCCTCCGACTGCGACGACGCCGACCCGGCCGTGAACCCGGCAGCCACCGAGGTCTGCAACAGCATCGACGACGACTGCGACGGCGACGTAGACGACGACGACGGCGATCGCTCCGGCGGCGACACCTGGTATGCGGACAGCGACGGCGACGGCTTCGGCGATGCGACCAGCACCACCGACGCCTGCGAGGAGCCGAGCGCCTACACCAGCGACGACACGGACTGCGACGACAGCGACAGCACCATCTTCCCGGGCGCCGAGGAGGCGTGCGACGGCGTCGACCGCAACTGCGACGGCGACCCTCTGGCCGGGCTCATCGACTCCGACGGCGACGGGATCGTCAATTGCGAGGACCCCCAGGTGTACGCCATCGACTTCGACAGCGGCTGGGAGGACTGGACCTATGTGGACCTGGGCGGCGGCAACAGCCCGACCTGGACCACCAGCTCCGGGTACCTCTACGAAGGCTCCAACGCGGCCCTGTCCATCGCCTACAGCGCCGACCTGGGTGCGCTCGACACGTGGACCCTGACGGTCGACGTCTACAACTCAACGAGCGCCAACAACGACAGCGGCATCGTGTTCGGCATGCTCGACGAGGACAACTACTGGCTCGCCCGCTGGTCCGACCCCACGGACTACTACGGCACGGGTGGCGTGGTGGCCCTGGACGAGGTGTCCGGGGGCACCAGCACGACCCTGGCCTACGACGACGGCACCACCACCGTCACCACGTCGACAGCCGAGTGGATCACCCTGGCGGTGTCCGTCGACGGCGAGGACGTGAGCATCTGGTGGGACGGCACCGAGGTCGTGACCCACACCCTGACCGGGGCCGCTCCGGTGGGTCTGGACCGAGTCGGCCTCTACACCTACGACAACGACGGCGGCGTCTACTACGACAACCTGGTCATCACGAACCCGTAGACGAGGCTAAGGCTCGGGCTCCTCGCGGAAGGGCGTCTCCGGGCACTCGCTCGGTTCGGCCCGCAGCTGCCTTGCCCGGGACTTGCATGCCTGGGCCCTGGGTCCGGCGACCGGGCACAGCGCGCCCTCGATCTCCCGACACACCACGGCGGTGGCCAGGTGGAAGCCGATCATCCAGTCGAATTCCTCGTCCATGGCAGCCACCCTGGCCACCTCCTCGGCCAGGGTCACGGACTCTGCCCAGCGGGCGGCGGCGTGGCCCACACAGTCCCGGACGTGGTCGGTGACGAACGTCCGGCACAACCCGATCGTCGTCACCAGATCGGGCGGATTGCGGGCGTCCAGCACGTCGAAGGCGCAGTCGCCGTCGGCCCGACAGGCCTCGAGCAAGGTCGCCAGGGGCGTCTCTGGCGACCACCGCGCCCGGGCGGCCGCCCAGTTGTGGCGGCACTCTCGGGCGTAGGGCGTCACCTGGCCGCAGACCGTGGACAGGTCGAGGTGTCGAAGCAGGACGGCCTGGCTCGCCAGGCAGTAGCCGAGCAGCCGGTCGTCCCCTGCATGGGTGGCGCAGACCGCGAGCTCCGGGGGCAGCACGCGGTCGGCCGGCGGCGTCTCGGCCCCGCTGCAGCCGCTCAGGGCCACGATGAGGGCGACTGGGCTCATGATCAGCCGCCGCCGCCTTGCTCCCCCCGCAAGGCCCGGAAGTCGATGAGGTCGTGGTTGACGCCTCCCGGAGGCGGCCCCCGCGATCCCGGAGGCGTCGGGGGACCGCCGGAGGCCCCCGGTGGCCGGTGCCCCATGGCGGGTCGACCGGTGAGCACGAAGTACTCGGTCGGGTTCAGGACGGCGCCCTCCTGCAGGCGCCCGATCAGGCCGCCGTGGCCGGCCGCCTCGAGGCGTTGGCGGAGCGCCGGGTTGATCTCGAAGATCCCCTGCCACATCCCCGGTCGCGTATCGACGATCTGGTCGCCGAACTGGATCATCGAGTGGATCGCCTTTGCCCCCTGAGCCCCCGCCACGTCCTCGTGGATGTAGCCCCGGCCTCCGGCCGCACCCTGGACCGCCTCGCAGCCCGCCTGGCAGTCCGGCCGGGCGTGGATGTCCGGATTGAGGTCGCGGGCCCGCCACTGGTTGAGCGTGTCCCGCGCGGCCGCCGCCTCGGCAGCCGGCACCCCCGCGCCCGCCAGGTCCGGCTGCTGGCCGATGGGACCGTCGGGCGGCTGCCAGGGCGCCCCGCTTGTCCCCGGCGCGTCGGGCGCGCCGAGGTGCGGCGGGGTCGCGGTGTCGGCGAGCATCGCCCGGCCCATGCGGACCCTGGCCTGGGCGAACATCGCCCCCCCGCCCTCGAACAGGAGCCCGACGAACACCCCCACCAGGAAGCCCGTGACGGTCGGCTTGTGGTCGAACGCCGCGTACGCGACGAGCTGGTCGACGGCGGCTCCCGAGACGGCCGTGACCGCCCCCGCAGCGAGCGGTGTCATCCCCCACGCGATGGCGGCGCCGTAGGCGACCGAACCGAACGCGGCCCCCGCCGCGCCCAGGACGGCGCCTTGGTATGTGCCCGTCCACACGGCCCCCCAGTCCGTACTGCCGCTGTTGGGCTGGGCCGCCCAGGCGGCGGTGCCGCCGAACGCTGCCCCCACCAACGCCCCCACCACGAGGATCGTCGTGAAGGCGACGTTGCCGCGGATGTCCATCCCACCGGCGCCCGCGTTGCCGGCGTGGGTGTAGGCCTGGACGCCGTATGGATCCCGGGGATCGCGGCTGAGGAAGCGCCCCGTCTCGGGGCAGAACCAACGGTCCCGCTGGTACACCAGCCCCGAGACCTCGCACGCGTAGTGCAGGCCCAACCGGACGCGCATCTCCAGCGGCGACTCGTCGAACACGAACGCTTCCTTGGGGCGCCTGTCATCGCCGAACTCGAACCGCGACACGACCCGGACGCGGTCCGTCGCCGGACGCGCCCGGCTGAACACCTTGGTCCGCCCGAATGCGTCCTCGTCCTGGATCTCGACGACGAAGCCGAGCCGGTCGCTCAGCGCGACGGGGCGACCGTCAGGCCGGGCGTGCACGTAGAAGCGGTGCCAGTCCGCGCCCGCGAGGGCCTCGGCCCGGGTCCTCCGGTCGAAGCACAGCAGCTCGGTGTTCGCTGTGCCCCACACGTACCGCGCCGTCGGCTCGAGGGAGCCGCGCTGGCGCCCCGTCTCGCACTCCTCGACCAGCTGATCCCCGTCCCAGTACAGGAGCCGGCTGAAGCTGGTCGGGTTGACCACCCCACGGTTGTCGACCTGGATCGCCACGAGCCGGTTCAGGGGGTCGTAGTGGTACCGCGTGCCCCAGCTCTCGCGGGGGCCCGGGCCGCCGTGGGCGCCCGACTTGTCGAGGTCCACCACCTGGACCGGCCGGTTGCGGTAGTCGTACGTGATCCGCTTGCGGAGGCGAGCGTCTCGCTCGGGGGTGGCGCCCGCGATCGTGAGCTCGCTCGTGATGGTCGTCAGGTTCCCGGCCGTGTCGTAGCCGTACGTCTCGTCCCGCGTGTCGAGGATCGAGCTCCCGCCTCCGATGAGGCTGGCCGCGAGGCCCTGGCTGCGGTCGTAGCGGACGAGCTCGACCGTCTTCCCGGTCACCTGCCCGCCGCGCCGCGTGCGCAGGGACTCCTCGGTGCGCAGGTACACCTCGGCGCTGTCATAGTTGACCCCGAAGGACAGCGCGAAGGACGGCGACAGCGCGGTGAGGGCGGCATCGGCGACGGCCCACTTGTAGGCGCCGAAGTTGGTCAGGTAGGGGTCCCGCGTGACCCGTGACTTCACCGTCGGGGTGCCCACGGAGTCGTACGCCGTCACCTCCCAGGAGCGCGGGAACCGACCGCGGGCGATGCCTTCCATCGATCGCACGAGCTGGCCGCGCTCGTCGTAGCCGTAGCTGTCGGTGGTCCGCCGGGTGGGGCCCCGATCCTGGCGCAGACGGCGATCGATCGTCTTCCGACCGACGATGCGACCGCGCGCGTCCAGCGTGTCCTCCTGCTGGTAGCTCCAGCCCTGCGCGAAGATGCTGAAGCCTGCGGGCCGGTGTTCGCGGTCGTAGCGGCGTCCGCTCGTGAGGCTGGGGACGCCGACCTGGCGCTGCTCCACCATGCGGCCGCCCGTCCCCCACCAGGACCACTCGAAGTGCGCCGGCTCGACCCAGGGGGACCGCGGCCCGCCCACGAAGAGCTTGGTCGGGCGGCCGCGCGCGTCGCGTCGCCAGACCAGGTTGTGATCGGGGTAGCCCGCCCGCACCCGGTGGCCCCGAGCATCGTAGCGGCTGGTGACGATCCGATTGGCGAGCGGGTCGAGCCGCGGCAGCTTGTCCGGGTCGAGGAAGCCATTGCGCTCGTGGCGCACGCGCCCGAGGGACGTCCAGGCCCGGTTCACGAGCGTCGCGGCGGTCTGGTCGACCGCGAGCACGAGGCGTCCGAGCCCGTCGTAGAACCAGGCCTCCTGGGTCGTGCCGACCACGCCGGTCCCCGCGGTGACGACTCGGCTGACCGGCTGCCCGGCCGGGTTGTGCAGATCGCGGACGATGGTGCCGTTGGGGTCGATCGTCTCGATGCGGCGACCGAGCGGGTCGTGCTGCATGCGCGTGGTCGCCCCGCCGGACGTCACCGTGACGAGGCGATCGAGATCGTCGTACGTGTACCGGGTGCGGGTGCTGTCGGCGGTCTCCACCTCCTCCAGCCGGCCGTCGATGTCGTAGTCCAGGTTCGTCTCGAGGATCGAGCTCCCCTGGCTGACCAGGGGGAGCACGGGGTCGCCGCCGGCGTACCGGTCGACGTCGAAGGTCTCGCCCCGCTCCAGCGTGCGCACGCGGCGGCCGAGCGTGTCGTAGCGATGCTCGACGGGCACGCCGTCGCCGCCCACCATCCCGCGGAGCCAGCCCATCGAGTCGAAGTACCGGGTCACCGACATGCTGCCCCGCGACTCGCCGGTGCTGCGCCCGAGGCCGTCGTAGGTCCAGGCCATCGTCGAGGCGACGCTGCCCCCAAAGTCGTTGGTCTCGAGCAGGCGCATCGACGTGGCCTGTCCGTCGCCGCGGAAGGTCCACGTGCGCTCGTTGCCCGCGCCGTCCATCTCGCCGGTGCGTCGCCGGGCGCCGTCGTAGGTGTACTCCTCCACCAGGGTCTGGCTGAGGCCGCGGTCGCCGGTGCCGGAGAGCTCGCGCTTCGTGACCACCCCGCGCAGGTCCCACGTCAGGGTCTCCACCTTGCGCATGCGGGTGTCGTCGCCGCCCGGGTCGAGCACGTGAACGGTCCGCACGGTCTCCTGGCCCCAGGCGTCGAAGCTGCTCTCGGCCTTTTCCAGGAGGACTTCGCCCCCGCCGAGCGCGACGCCCCCATCGCCGAGGGTCCTGCGCTCGAGCACGTGGCCGTCGTCGTCGAGGCGAAGGATCTGGCGGCAGCCGTTGGGCTGGATCGTCTCGACGATCCGACCCAGGCCGTCCCGACGGAACGCGATTCGCTGATCCATGGCGTCGGCCTGCTCGACCACGCGCCCGGCGGCGTCGTGCATCCACCGGTCGGTCGCCTCGTCGGTCGAGCCCGGCGCCCGCGTCTGGCGGACGACGAGGCCCCGCTCGTCGTAGGTGAACCGGGTCCGGCGGGCGCCACCGCTGGTGCGGATCTGTTCGTAGAGCCGGCCGTCAGGCCAGTAGGTGCGGTTCTCGCTGGAGAACGTCAGCCCGGCCCCGTCGATGCGGGCGCGTTCGACGCGGTCCACCCGGTCATAAGACCACGTCCAGACGATCTCCTCGTCGCTGGGCGCGGCCTCGAGCAGGGCCGCCGTGAAGTCGTCGGTGCGGGTGAAGCGACGCTCCACGACGTTGCCACAGCGGTCGTACTTCATCGTCTCCTCGTGGCCGAGCGGATCCGTCCCGACGGTGACGAGGCCGCGCGGTCCAACGCGGCTCGTCCACGTCCGCCCCGCGGGGTCCGTCTTGCCGGTGAGGTGGCCGCGCGCGTCGTAGGTCGTGGCGGTCACGAGGTTGACGCCGCTGGGGTCCTGCGCGTATTGGGCGGGCTGCCCCAGGTCGTCGTACACCCAGGTCGTCACCAGCCCGGCCCCGTCGTCGATCCGGGTCGGGAGCCCGTACACGTCGTGCTCGTGCTTCTCGGTGCGCCTCAGCGAGGCGCCGCCCGGTCCACTGAGCGGCGGCGGCGTGTGCGTGCGCGACGTCCCGTTCCAGCCGTCGACGAAGCCCGGCTCGTGCGTCGTCTTGCGGACCTTGCCCCGCCGATCCGTCTCCTCAGTGACCTGGTGGAAAGCGTGCTCGTAGGTCCACTTCTTCGTGACGACCTTGCCATCGGTCCCGCGGACCTCGCGCTCCCGCAGGTTGCCCGGCGCGAGGTCGTCGCCCCAGGTGAGCGCGGGGTTCGGATCGAAGCGCTCGGGACCGATGGTGATGCCGGCCCGCTTCGTCTCGTACCGGTTCGTCGTGACAATCCCCGTCGGGTCCGTGTGCGTGCGCATCAGCCCGTGGCCGTCGTAGGTCCACCGATCCGTCCACGGCCCGGGATGGGCCGGGGACTCCGGGGGCGCGGCCGGCGTGACGGTTCGACGGGCGATGTGTTGGCCGGTCCCGTCGAGGGCGTAGGTCCAGCTCCCCCCGCGAGGGGTCGTCAAGGTGTCGCCGCTCCACGTCCAGGTGCCGTCCAGGACCTTCTGGGTGGTGAGGCGCGTCCCCTGGAACGTGTTCTCGAGGACGGTGAACCGGCGCGGTGACGCGACCTTCTGGAGCTGGTCGCCCTGCCAGCCGTACGTCCACTTGACGCGGTCAGTGGTGTCCTTGTCGCGCTCGGCCGGGCGCTCCACGTGCTCGCAGTGTCCGTCGCCGTCGTAGCCGTAGGAGAACCGGTCGCCCGCCTGGTTGATCACCTCGACGAGGCGCTCGGCCCCGCCGTGCTCGGCGTACTTCAGCTGGTGCGTGGCCCCGCGGCCGGTCTGCACGATGCGCCGAGGCAGCCACGGGCTGTCGGAGTCGTCGTGGTGGAACCGCAGCTCCGTCCGGTGGCGGTCGCGCATCCAGACCAGGCGCCCGAAGCAGTCGAAGCGAACCCGCGCGCCGTTCTTGAAGCGCAGGAGGTAGAAGGCCTCGCAGACGTCCGGCAGCTGCTCCTCCTGGCGCTCTTCGCCGGGGGTCGACGTCACCGTCGGGCCGGTCGTCGTGGGACCGACCGTGGTCGATCCGACCGTGGTCGATCCGACCGTGGTGGAGCCGACGGTGCTGGGGCCGACCGTGGCCGTGGCGACGGTGGTCGACCCCACCGTCGTCCCGGTGCCGCCCGTGCGGAGGCGGTCATCACCCAACTCGAGCTCCAGCTCGTCGGACAGCGGCGGCCCCGCGCGCTTGCGGACGTACAGCAGTTGCGCGTGCTCGACCGGGTTGTCGTACAGGTCGACGAGGGCGTCGTAGCGACGCTCGATCCGCGCGCCGGGGGTGCCATCGAGCTCGACCACCTTGACCGGCAGCATCGTCCGCGTCTTCTCGAACGACCAGCGGGTCACGCGACCGCGGCCGCGCGGGTTCCGGACCTCGCAGCTGTGGTCCGAGGTCCGCGCGAGCCGCACGTCGTAGCGCCACACGCAGCCCCGACCGACGGGCGAGTCGGGGTGGTCGATCATGCCGAGGAACAGGCGGTCGAACCGCAGCGGAAGGCCGAAGTTGGGGCTCTGGTAGTCCCGGACCCGATGGAAGAACGTCGAATTGTGGACGAACAGGCCGCGGATCTCGTCGGCGACGGCCTCGCTGCGCACGGGCAGCGGCGTCAGGCCCGGACGAACCTTCAGGAGGCGCAGCTTCTCGAGCTTCGGCCAGAACGCCAGAGGCGCGCAAGCCGACTCGGGCACCTCCTGGAGCTCCTCGGGCTGCTCCAGGATCTCGACCGGGAAGCTGGCTCCCCCCTGGCCGTCGTCCTCGACGAGGCAGCGCACCTGGAGCTCGGCGCACAGCACCTCGGGCACCTCGGTGACCTTGTAGACGAGCCGGTTTTCGTCCTGCTCGACGAACACCAGGCCCAGGGCCGCGATGTCGGCCCCTGCGGGGTGGACCTCGACGGTGCCGTCGACCTTGGTGACGACGAAGGTCCAGCGGTACTCGTGATCCGGGTCCGGGGTGTGGTCCCAGGCCCGGGCGAGGCGGGCGCGATTGGCCCACGGCGGGCGGACGAAGTCGGCCGGAACTGCGACTGCGTGCAGCTCGTCAGCGTCGACGTACACGTCGCCGGGGTCGCGGGGCCGGTACCCGGTGACGACCGCGAGGCGCTCCGGGCAGGGGACGAGGCCCGGCGTCGCCGGCGCAGGGGGGCCTCCGGCGCCGACCGTGATCGGGGGACGCGGAGGAATCGGCGGGAGCGGACCGGGGCCCGGGGGCAGGGGCTGAGGACCGCCGCCCCCGCCACCACCACCTCCGCCGCCGCCGCCGCCCCCCCCGCCTCCACCGCCGCCCGCCCCGCCGGGGAGGGCCGCGCCCTGGAGGTGGTCGGGGATCCCGTCGCCGTCGGCATCGGCACGGAGGAGGATGGCGCCGCGGAACGCCCCGCTGGGGGCGGTGTAGTCCCCGTTGCCGTTGTCGTTGAGGCCCACGAACACGCGGAGCAGGTAGGCGCCGTCGTCGGGCAGCGGCTGATCGTCGGCGTCGAAGTTCGACTGGCGGGACAGCAGACGCGCGCCGTCCGGTCCCACCAGCTCCAGGCGGGGCCGGAAGGGCAACAGGGCCGGGGGCCCACCGGTCAGGGAGAGGTCGACGAAGACTCGCGCCAGGTCCCGCCGTAGGACGCGGAACACCGAGACGTCGTAGGCGTCGGCGAGTGTCCCCGAGAACGCTACGCGGTCGCCTTGCACACTCAGCTCCGTGACATCGCTGGGCGACAGCGACAGGCGGAAGCCGCCGCTGCGGGGGTTGCTGAGGAGGTCGACGCACCCGACGCGGACCCGGTACTCGCCCGCTTGGGGCAGGACCAGCCCCTCCTGGCGGATCCGCTGTCGGATCGTCTCCGGCTGGGTGAGGGGCGTCCCGTCGGGACCGACGACGCGGAAGAACGGGACGAACCCTGTGGTCGACGAGGAGATCGCGACGTCCACGACGTCGCCGGCGTCGGCCGAGAAACGATAGACCGCGGCGGCGCCGGGGGCGTCGATGCGCCCCAGGACAGTGCCTTCCAGAGGCGCGGTGTCCAGGCGCTCGATGACGTCTCGGGAGGTCTCCACCCGGTACTGGGGGCCCCCCGTGGGGCGCGTCGGATCGGGGCACACGACGACGTAGAACGGGCCGTCCCGGGGGAGGATGTACCCGGACAGGACCGTTCCCCCGGACCCTGGGGACGCGCCCACCACCGGCACGCCACTGGCGAGGAAGGTCCCGCGATCGTCGAAGACCGAGAGCTGGACGTAGGGCCGGCTCAGTCCGGCCCCGCCGGCGTCGCTCCGCAAGGTGATGGCGTCGCCCGCGTTGCCGTCGAAGCGCCAGGTCTGGGGGCCGCCGCCCAGGTCCCCCTCCAAGGGCTGCCCGAGATCGAAGCGACGCCCCGGAAGGACCGGCTGCGCGCCGCACAGGTTGACGGTGCCCTGGCCGAGCAGCGGTCCGCCCCAGCCGCCGCCTGCGCCGCCGCCACCGCCGCCGCCGCCACCACCGCCACCGCCGCCACCGCCACCGCCACCACCGCCGCCGCCGCCGCCGCCGCGCGGCGCCTTGCGCGCCCGGATGACGAAGCGTCGAACCTGGGACCGACCGCCGCACCAGAGCTTCGCCACGATCTCGGTGGTCCCCGCACCGGTGGGGAGGAAATTGACCGAGACGTCCTGCGGGTCGTCGGCGGGGGGGATGCGCCGGGAGATCGCTCGCGCCTGCCCGCGGACCGCCTCCACGGTCAGCAGAGTCTCCTTTTCCGGCACGCACACCGCCATCGGCAGGCGTGTCGGCATGCCCACGGTCGTCCGGATCACCGTCCGCCGCTTCGCGGGCGAGTGGAAGCCGCAGGGCTCGCAGGGAGGATCGAGGGGCGGGTCCTTTCGCCGAGGCGCCGGGAGGACCGGCGGCGTACCGTCGTCATCCTCGGGACGCTCGACGAAGGCCGGTTCCTTGAGCAGCCGGATGAGGTCCTTGGGGTCCGGACCCTCGAGCCCTTCCGTCGGGCGATCGTCGGCGGGCTCTGGTTGGGCGATCGTGGTCCTCCGGGGAGGCCGCACGCGCAGCCCCCGGATGCTGTCGGCGCGCAGCTCGCGGCGCAGGTCGTCGGGCACCCGAAACACGAGCTCGGTGGTCCGCCGCGCGACGGTCCGCGCCGACTCCGGCTGAAGGCTCGCGTCGTCGACCAGCAGAGTGCTCTCGGCGGGCACCCGACCGTAGACGCGGACTTCGTCGGGCGCCGGCCCGGCCAGCCGCTCAGACCCGAAGACCCACCGCGGCTTTCGCGGCTTCACGACTCGCAGTCGGACCTCGCTGGGACGCACCCTGCCATCGGGGAGGCGCACGCTGAGCGCGTGGACCCCGGGCCTGTCTGCGAGCACGTCGAGTTCGAAGTCGTGCCGCCCGACCTGGCGGACGTCCAAGATCCGGAGGTCCCCAAACCCGAACGTGACGTGGTGAGGCAGACCCTCGGCGTGCAGCCGGGCGGTGATGGGACGCCCCGCCCACCCCTCGGCGGCGTTCACCCGCTTCCGATTCAACCGGAGGGAGATCTCGCCTGTGGCTTCGGCGGTCGTGAACCGGACCGCGGCGTCGGCGTTCCGGGCGCCGTCTGATCCCCGCAGCCCGGACCAGTCGAGCACGTACTCCCGTCGCGCGAGGAGCGTCGCGCCGGGCTCGATCCGCACGGTGCGCCGGTCGTGGCCGAGGCGCAGCTGCAGCGCGACGAAGCCGACGCAGTCGGCCCACAGGGTGACCGCCTCGCCGTGCACGGTCGCCGGATCCAGGGCACGGTCGAACACGAGCTTCCACGCGGCCCCGACGTCGACGCCCGACGCCTGGGGACCGCCCTCGCGGAGGTCCAGCCGAGCCCACGCCTGGTCCACGCTCAGCGGCGTGCCGAAGCTCCACGCGATGGCCTCCTCTGGACGCTGCCGGACGTTCAGGGGATGACGGCCGGCCGTCAGTTCGGGGAGCGCGAATGCGAACCCGCCTTCGCCGTCGGCGACTGTCTCGAAGACCGCGTCGCCCTGGCGGTGCCCCACCTGGACGCGCGCCCGTGGCTCAGCGCGACCCACGACCCGGACCGGCGTCCCCTCGCCGCCGACCGCCCACACCTCC